>Ga0105045_10003345_pt1 | contig 13759 bp, 10 predicted proteins | sample MAT02_FD_78089 | JGI IMG/M metagenome (GOLD analysis project Ga0105045, IMG submission 78089) | Freshwater microbial communities from Lake Fryxell liftoff mats and glacier meltwater in Antarctica - MAT-02 (megahit assembly) | ecosystem: Environmental > Aquatic > Freshwater > Ice > Liftoff...
AATGCGTCGCGTCGCTCACGCGCAGCATCCACAGGGCCGACGGGCGCATCGATCCCGATGAGGCCCGTGTCCTCGTCGCTGCGTTCATTGGTTTCAGGGCAGGCAGCAAGGGTGAGTGAGATGGCGAGAAGGGGAACGAGACGTCGCATGGGGGGCCTCCAAAGATGCTCGAAGTTGGTTCGCCGTTCTTGGGGAAGCAACGCGCCTTCGACCAATGCGTCATGTAAGGTGCGCCGCATGCCAACGAGCTCGCTCCTGCATGTCCTTGAGACCCACCGCGTCATCGTCTGTGTTGGCTCAGGCGGCGTCGGAAAGACGACCATGGCGGCCTCGCTCGCGCTCACGGCGGCATGCCGAGGGCGTCGCGTGCTGTGCCTCACGATCGACCCGGCCAAGCGCCTCGCGACGAGCCTTGGCCTGAAGGAGATGACCTCCGAAGAGCGCGTCGTGGACCCAGCGCTTCTGACCGCGCGCGGCATCGAGATGAAGGGCTCGCTCTCGGCGATGATGCTCGACGGCAAGCAGACCTTCGATGACCTCGTGCGTCGCACCGCATCGAGCCCCGAGCGCGCCGAGCGCATCTTGAGCAACCGGCTCTACCAGCACATCTCTGGCTCACTCGCGGGCACGCAGGAGTACATGGCGATGGAGAAACTCCACGCGGTGCACAACGATCCGCGCTTTGATCTCATCGTCCTCGACACGCCGCCGACCTCGAACGCGCTCGATTTCCTCGATGCGCCCGAGCGCATGGCGGGCCTCGTCGACTCACCGACGATGAAGTGGATCGTCAGCGCGATGGGCACCGAGAACAAGGGCTTCTCGCTCAACCTCGTGGGCAACCTCGTCGGGCGCGGCGCGAAGATGTTCTTGCACGGCATCTCTCGCTTCACAGGCGCTGGGTTCCTTGAGCAGGTCGCGACCTTCCTCACCGAGTTCAACGACCTCTTCGGTGGCTTTCGCAAGCGCTCGGAAGAAGTCGGCGCCGCGCTTCGCTCCCCAGACGTCGCGTTCGTCATCGTCACCAGCCCCGCACCAATGGCGATCGAGGAGGCCATCTTCTTCGCCGAGCGCTTGCGCGAAGCAGGCATGGAAGGCGACGCGCTGGTGGTGAACCAAGTGCACGGTGTGCTGCCTGAGATCAAGTCAACGACCAGCGCCCTAGAGGCCGAGGCTCGGCCCATTCTCGATGGCAGTGGTCTCGATGCGGGCAAGATGGTCGCGCGCATGCGCCGCGCTTATGAAGATGCGAAGGCGCGCGCCGAAGCCGACCGGGTGCAGATCAACAAGCTGAAGTCGCGTCTCGCTGGCACGATGCTCACGATTGAAGTGCCCGTCTTCGACCGCGATGTGCATGACCTCGATGCCCTCGCAAACGTGGGTCAAGCGCTGATCGGCTGAGCGATGGAGCGCCTCTCGCGGTGGGCCGGTGCGCTCTTCCTTCACGCCAAGCGCACGCTCCTTGTCGGCTCGGCGAATGGCCGTGAGGAGGCCTTCGACCTCGCACGATCCTTTGCGATCATCGGCATGGTCTTCATCAACTTCCCCTACATGCTCGCGCGTCGCGACGGTGTGGAGGGCGCGAGCGCGGCGCTGACGTGGATCGTCCACATCCCGAGCGGTCGCGCGTCGTCGCTTTTCGTCACGCTCGCGGGCGTCGGCGTCTCGATGATGGCACGTCGCGCTTCTCGTTCGGGTGATTGGCGAGAGCGCCTCCGCGTCATCCGCACGCTCCTTCTTCGCGCTGCGTGTTTGCTCCCTGCGGGTGTGATGCTCCACGACGTCTGGAGCATCGACATCCTGCACTTCTATGGCGTCTACCTCGCGCTCGCGGCGCTCTTTTTCGTCTTCGCGCCCACCCTCGTGTTGGCCCTCTCGGCGCTGGTTCTCATCACGCTGGCCGTCGTGCTCGATGTCGTTCCACTTGGCCTGCCCGAGGCGCCCTTTCTCTCGCCGCTTGGCTTTCTGATCGACGTCTTCATCGACGGTGTGCACCCGGTGTTTCCTTGGCTGAGCTTTCTGCTCTACGGGCTCTGGCTGGGCCGCCAAGACTTCGCCCAGCTTGTCTGGAGACGGCGCCTGATGGCGCTGGCGTTGGTCTTGTTTGGCGTTATCGAACTCACTTCGCTCGCGCTCACCTCCTGGCTCTTGCTCGCTCCCGTCCCTGCGCTCAGCGAGCACGTCGGCCTGCTCGGCACCTCATGGACGCCCGATCCGCTCTACGTGCTCAGCGCCTGCTGCACCGCCACGTTCATCATCACGCTGAGCCATGAGATCCTTGAGCTTGCGCGTCGTCACCATCGCGCGCGTTGGCTGCGTCCGCTTATCTCCACGGGCCAACTCTCGCTCTCGATCTACGTGGCGCACGCGCTCGCTGGGGTCGTGCTTCCCGTGCGCTTTGGCGCAGGCCGTGCGCTCACCATCGAGCAAGTGGCAGCGTATGCAGGCGTGTTTGTCGTGTGCGCGATGGCGGTGGCTGCGGTCTACCGCTCGTTCTTCGCACGCGGACCGCTTGAGTGGTTAATGCGCATGGTGAGCACTATCCCCACGATGGATGCGGCTATCCCGGTGACGTCGGGTGCTCTCCCAGTGTCAGCTGCGGTGCCCGACACCGATGCGCCGGTCTTGGACTTCACGACGCGCGCACTCGCAGGCACGGGTCTTCTGCTCGCCTTCGTCGTCTTCGCGACGCGCATCACGGGCGGCCTCCACGCGAACGCGTGGTTGGACGTCGGCACGACGCTCTCGTCGCTCTCGCTGCTGCACACGCGCGATGTCTACGAACTCACACTTGCGCAGCCGGCTCACCTGACGCTCACGACACGCTCGGGTCTCGACCTCTACCTTGAGCTCCACGAGGGAACGCGCCTGGTCGCCGAGGACGACGACTCCGGTGCTGGCCTCGACGCGCAGATCGAAGCGGACCTTGAGGCAGGCGTATATGAAGTGATCGTGCGCCCCTTCGCGTCGACGACCGGTCCCTACGCGCTCGACGTGCACTTCTGAACCGCGTCCAAGTAATCTCGCCCCGTGTCCACGCCTCCACGCCTCACCGTTGGCTCACTCCGGCGCCTGCCCGTCCTGCCTTCCGCACCTGCCCACGCAGCAGCCTCGCGCGGCTCCTTGCCTGCACCCATGCGGCCCAAGCGCTGCTGCGGAACAGGCTGCGCAGGGTGCCCCTTCGGTGCCTGGGTGCGTCGTATGCGGGCGGCCGGTTTGGTCCTACCGAGTACCCGCAACGATGGCGCGCCATGAGCGATGCAATGCGGCTCTTGAGTCTGCTCGCGCTCGTCCTCGTCTTCACCACGCCGATGGATGCGTACGCGCAGGCCACGCAAGACCCAGAGGCTGCGGGCGGCGAGCTCGATCGAAGGGTTCCGAGCGGCGCGCCTTACGGTTCTCGCGATGCGATTCGTCGCAGCGAGACCGAGATCATGCGTCGCATCGGCGCCGTCGATGCATCCGACCGCACGCTGCCGATCGCGATGCTCCTCTTCGTCGGCGTCGGCGGCGTGATGCCCAGCTCCTACGCAGGAGCACTGCGAGCGCATGCCTTCGGTGCGAACTCGCCCAACATCGCCGTTGACGCCGCGCTCACCTACAGGCTCTCGGAGAACTTCTTTCTCGGCGGACAGATCGGCGGTCGTGGGCACGGCTGGCTTCGTCGCGATGGCAACGCCGCGATGGTGATGGGGCTCGACGCGATGGCCATTCTCCACCTTCGGTTTCAGCTCGGCAGCGTCATCGATCTCGGCGCGATGGTCGGCGTCGGCGGAGGCCTCGTCGGTGTGCAGCTCTATGACGCCACCACGCTCGCTGGCGCACTGAGGCTGAGCGGATCCATCCTCCTGGGAGCGCGCGTGACGGCCGGCTGCCGCATCTTTCTCAAGGGCACATGGGACTACTTCAACGCATCCGACATCGACCGCTTTGGCAGCGACATCGAGCTCGGTGGACCGATGCTCTCGCTCGGTATTGAGGTGCGCTCATGAGGCGTCTGCTTGCACCCGTGGTCGTCGGCCTCGCGCTCGCGCAAGCGGGCTGCCCCACCTTCTCGGATGACGCCTATCTCTACCGCGAGGGCTTCCAAGATTGCCCGTCAGGCTGTGGCTGGCTGCGCACCGCGGGGGAGCCAAGTGACGCGACCATCGCCGACACGTTGCACGGGGAGCGTGGCCTTCAGCTGTGCAATAGCGTCGTCGTGATGCACACACTCGAGGGGGTCTGGTTCGATCCCAGAACCTTCACCACGGGCTCACGGCTTGCGCTCGATGCCATCGTCCGCTGCGACGTGGGTTCGCGTGTTGAGGTACAGGTCGCCGCCACCGACGAGCGGGGCATGCCTCAGTCGTTCGACCCCCCGGTCTTCGCCTCGCCCACCTGGGACGCGCCGCGCTCTGCATTCTCGGCACTGCAGGGCTTCGGCGGCAGCGATCCGGTGATCATCTCCCTCGACGCCCTCGTCCTCACCAAGACCGGAAGCGGCGTCTGCGAGCTCGACGAGATCGGCATCCTCCTCGACGCCATGCGCTTCTCTCGCTAGCGGCGCGCTCGAATGACGGAATGAAAAACCCAGCCGAGGCTGGGAGTTTTCATATGATTTATTTAATATCGAATCAGTCGTGCGCCGAAGCGCGACGAAGGTAGGCGGGGATGTCGAGCGTGGCCTCATCGTGAAGCGCCGCTGCGCCGAACGCGCGACCGGTCGTGTGCACGGAGGGAAGCGAGGTCTGCTCAGGTGGCGAGCTGACGCGACGTGAAGCTCGGGGCGCCTCGTCACGCGCGATGAAGCCCGATTGACGCGGCGGCGGCGCCGACGACATCGAAGGACGCGATGGAAGCGTCGAGTTGCGCGGCACCTGCACCGAGACGCGGTTGGTCTGGGGCAAGGTGAGCAGGGCGTTGCGGGGACGCAGCGCGGCGGTCGCGTGAACGATCTCCTGCATCTGACTTGGCTCCATGCCAAAGCCCGTCGCGATCGCCGTCACCTTCACCACATCGCCCATGTCGGGGTCAGTGAGGAGGCCGAAGATGATGTTGGCGTCTTCATGCGCCGCCTGCTGCACGAGGCTTGCGGCCTCGTTGATCTCCTTCAAGCGAACGTCGGGGCCCGCCGTAAAGTTGAGCAAGATGCCCATCGCGCCATCGATCGAGATGTCGTCGAGGAGCGGCGAGTTGATCGCCATCTCGACCGCATCAAGCGTGCGGCGGTCGCCCTTGCCGTAGCCCGTGCCCATGAGCGCACGACCCTGCGCCTGCATGATCGTCTTCACGTCAGCGAAGTCGACGTTGATGGTGCCGCTCTGCGTGATGAGGTCGGAGATGCCGCGCACGGCCTGAACGAGCACGTCGTCTGCGCGACGGAAGGCTTCGAGGATGGAGAGGTCATCGTCGAGGCCGAGGAGCTTCGCGTTGGGGATCGAGATGATCGTGTCGACGTTGGCCGAGAGATCGGCGATGCCGTGATCCGCATTCTTCATGCGGCGACGGCCCTCAAAGAGGAAGGGACGCGTGACGACGCCGACCGTGAGTGCGCCCATGTCGCGTGCGATCTGCGCGATGATCGGAGCCGCGCCGGTGCCCGTGCCGCCGCCCATGCCGGCCGTGACGAAGACCATGTCTGCGCCATCGAGCGCCTCTTGAATGCGCTCCATCTCTTCAAGCGCGCTCTTCTTACCGACCTCAGGATTCGCACCCGCGCCAAGACCACGTGTGAGGCCATGACCAAGCTGCACCTTCGTGCTCGCGAGGTTCGCATCCAGGGCCTGCGTGTCTGTGTTCGCTGCGATGAACTCGACGCCTTCGAGACCGCTCTGGATCATCGTGTTGAGCGCATTGCCACCGCCGCCGCCAACGCCGACAACCTTAATGCGCGCCTGCAACTCCACGTGCTCTTCGAACTCGATATTCAGACCCATGATCGCCTCCTGTCCGACATGCCAACCGCTCAAGCCTTCTCGCGCGCTGCACTGGCACTCTCGGATTGCGGCCTCGCCCGGCCGACTTTGTTTTCGAACACATTTGTTTAGAGCGTGCGGGCTTCGCCCACCTACACACTCAGACTCATCGCAGCTCAGACCACCTGAGCCACTTTCAAACCAAGAAGCCTTCGTTCAGAAGACTTCTTTGAACCATGCGCCGATACGGGCGCCCCAATTCGCGCTGCCGTTGGTTGCAACGACCTGCGAGTGCTCGACCTGAAGGGGCTGTGCGGCTGGCATCGCACGGAGCTTCGCTGCGCCGTACTTCACCAAGCCAACCCCCGTCGCGTAGGCAGGGCTGCGCACGACATCGAGCAGGCCACCGACGCCTGTGGGTGCACCGCGACGCACGGGCAGACCGAGGATCTGTTCGGCAAGCTCAGGCATCCCTTCAAGCTGCGTGGTGCCGCCTGTGATGACGACGCCGCTCGCGAGGAGGTTCGTGAAACCACCCTGATCGAGCGTGTACTTCACGGCCTGAAAGAGCTCCTCGACGCGGGGCTCGATGACGGCGCAGAGTTCTTGGCGCGGCATGACGCGCGGTGCACGTCCGCCGACCGAGGGCACTTCAATCTGCTCATCGGGGTCGACCATCGAAGGGCTCGCGCAGCCGTATTTGATCTTCACGCGCTCGGCCTCGGCGATGGGCGTGCGGAAGCACTGCGCGATGTCGCTCGTGAAGTTGTGCCTGCCGATCGGGATCACGCTCGTGTGCACGACCGCGCCATCGACATAGACAACGACATCACTCGTGCCGCCGCCAATATCGACAAGCGCCACGCCGATCTCTTTCTCGTCGCTCTCCAGCACCGCATCGGCGCTCGCGAGCGGCTCAAGCACGACCTCAGCTACATGAAGGTTCGAGCGCTCTGCGCACTTCACGATGTTCTGAACGCTCGTCGTCGCCGCCGTGACGAGGTGCACCTGCGCCTGAAGACGCACGCCGTTCATGCCGACGGGCTCACGGATGCCGCCCTGCTCGTCGACGACGTACTCCTGGGGGAGCACATGAATCACTTGGCGGTCGCTCGAGAGCGGGAAGGCACGCGCTTGTTCAAGCACGCGGAGCACATCAGCATGGCTGACCTCACGGTTGGCGATCGCCGCGACGCCTTCCTTGTTGAAGCCCTGTACGTGGCTTCCGGAGATGCCCGCGTAGACCGAGTGGATCTCCACGCCGGCCATCGTCTCGGCCTGCTCGATCGCTGCGCGAATCGCGAGCACGGTCGTCTCGATGTTCACCACGACGCCGCGGCGCAGACCGGTCGAGGGGACGGAACCAACACCGATGATGTCGATGCCGTCGTCGGTGACCTCGCCCACGATCGCGCACACTTTGGTCGTCCCAAGATCGAGGCCTGCGATGATTTCGCCTTCTCCGCTCTGTGTTCGTCCGATGTGGGCCATGGCTCTTGGTTCCTCGTTCGCGCTGACGGCCTCGTGAGTTCGAGGCGAAGTTGCTGTCTCCCGGTAGAGAGAGTTGCGGGTCTCCCTTTCGAGAAGAACTGCGAACAAGCGGACCGATAACCGGTGCTCGGCTTCGACCACAAATTTTGTGCAGAAAGTATTTCGCCGGGCGCTTCGACAACGCGTGATTCGCGGCAGAAGAAACCAACGGGACGAACAATTCGCACTGATGGGACGCGTACCTCGAAACAATTTGGTTTCGTTCGGGGCCGTGTCGTGCGTACATCCGTTTGACCTCGTTTGATGTGTGCGTCGGGCATGCGCGAGGTACCTAGTGAGGCGTCATCGATTGACGCACAGGAACTCGCTGAAGAAGGAACGCCAGACATGTCTACGAAGACGCTCTCGACCCAAAACCTCGTGCTCAGCACGGGAATCATCCTCGCACTCGCCGCATCGGGCTGCTGCTTCGGCGGTTCATCGACCCCGATCGACCCTGCACTCTTCCCACCCATCTCGCCAACAGCTGGGCCAGGCAGCGCGACCTCTGCGCCAATCGCGCCTCAGGCTTTGACGCTTGCGCCAGGCTTCGCGCCTGACCCGAACACGCTCGCGGTCGTCGCTGGCGGCCCCGTGTCGGCTTCGTCCATGGCGAATGGCGACGCGTTCTGCGGCGGCAACATCGCAGGCGCGGCGAACGTCACGCTCACAACGACGGGCGCCATCACCGGCCTCCGCATCCTCACGCGCTCGACGGAAGACACGACGCTTATGGTTCGTCTCTCCGACGGCCGCGTGCTCTGTGACGACGATGGCGGCGGCTATCCGAACTCGGCTGTGCAGGGCGATTTCCCAGCAGGCACGCATCAGATCTTCGTTGGTTCGTTCCAGCAGGGCGGTACACCGGCCGCAACGCTTGGCTTCACGGTCAACGCTGCGCTTCAGAACTCCACGCTCCCCTGAACTGATGAGCACAACTCGTGCTCACACGAATGCCCACTACGACAAGCGCGCGGTGGGCTTTTTCGTTTCGCAGGCTACGCAGTGTCGATGAACCTTTGGAAGCAGCGCGTGGGCCTCTTGGTGGCCGCATCGCTTGGCGCTTGTTCGAGCGCCTCCTCGACACCCCAGGAGCCCGCATCGCCAACGCATGAGCCGCCAAGGGCGGAGCGCCCCGCAGAGCAACCTGCGCCGCTCGTGACGGCCGCACCGCGCATCGAGCTCGCAGGTCCAGGCTTCGCGCAGGTGGTCTCCAGTGGAACCGCCGGTGGGCCGATCCTGGGACAGACGATGAGCCCTCATTGCGTCGGCAGCTACCCGACGAGCCCTCAGCACATCGTGCACGTCGCTCGGGCGCTGCCGCACTTTCGTGTCGTGATCAACGCAGGGGCCTCCGACACGACGATCGCCGTTCGCGCACCCGACGGAACCTACGTCTGCAACGACGACTCAAGCGACCCGGCCAATACGCTGAATCCCGCGGTCGACGTGGAGAACGCAGCGGCTGGCGACTACCAAATTTTCGTCGGCGGATACTCCGGTGGTGATGCCTGGGCGGACTACGCGCTCGCGGTGATCGAGGGCCACGCATTCCCCTCCGAGGTGGTTCCCGCGCCCTAATTGGACCTACTCGGAGCCCCGCTTCAGGCATCGGCGCTTGGTATACGTGGCGCGGCGAGCAGACAGGTTCCGACCGTATTGAAATCATATCGATGCGACGCTGGTGACCTCGAGCAGGGCCTGGTAAACCTCTCAGAGCGGCTGGCCGAATAGGTACGTTCAAAGAGGCGTGATGTGTTCCAGAACGGAACAACGGAACACCGAGGGTTGAGGCGGGGCGAGTAGCCCTCTTGCAATAACGTTTTCATTGGGCTTTTGGCTGGCCCGGTCCGTGCACGAACAGCGCTCATGAAGTCGCCTATGCGTGAAGTGCTGGAGTGCAACGAAGACGGGAATCTTACCCAGATTCTTCGCGCACGAAGCGTGTCGACATTGGACCGCCTCACGATGGAGAGCGTTGGCAAGCAGAGCGGCTTCGCTTCGAAGCTTGTCGCCCACGTTCATGACGTCCCTCAGTTGGTCTTCGTCGAGGGCCGCTCGACGGGGCGGAGGGTGGTGGTTCAGGAGGGGCTGGTCATTGGCCGCGACGATGATTGCTCGGTGGCGCTGGACGATGAGTTTGTCTCGCGTCGCCATGCCGTCGTGACGCGCGTGGATGGTGATTGGTTCATCACCGACAAGAGTCAGAACGGCACTTACGTCAACGGAACTTTGGTGGCCGCGTGTCCGCTCAAGTTCGGAGATCGCGTCCGCGTGGGGAACACGCTCTTGCTCTTCTCGCGCCGTGACTCGCTTGAGGAGAACGCGCGTTATCATCAACGCCTTGAGACGCTAGGGCGTCTCGGGGCAGGCGTGGCGCACGACATCAACAACATCCTCGCCAGCGTGCTGATGAACGCCGACATGCTTGCGCTCCTGTTTGTCTCAAGAGAGTCCGTGTCGGAGTCGGAGCGAGAGTGCGTGGAGGACATCCGCCTTGCCGCGCGCCGCGGTGCGGATCTCGCCAAGCGCATTCTCGATCACTCCAAGGCCGGCACTTCCTCTGATGACACCAACGTCGACTTGGGCGCGTTGGTGCGTGATGTGATCCAGTTGCTCCGTCGGACGTTCGGCGCGGGTGTGAAAATCGAGCAAGATCTTGCCCCGGGCGTGATTGTGCGCGGCAATCGAGGCTCTTTGCAGCAGGTCGCGATGAACCTTCTCATCAACGCGCGCGATGCCCTGGATGGCAACGGCGTGATCAACGTTCATCTTCGGGTGACCGACACGGCGCAGCCCGAGGTTGCGTTTGCAGACTGTCACGCAGTCCTCTCGGTGCAGGACAACGGCAAGGGCATTCCAGCAGACGTTCAGCCCCACATCTTGGAGCCATATTTCTCCACGAAGGAGGGGAACGGCTCCGGTGTGGGCTTGGCCACAGTCTCCGATGTCGTGCGCGACCATGGCGGGCGCCTTTCGTTCTTAAGTGAACTCGGGCGAGGGGCGGTCTTCACCGTCACGCTACCCACGATTCGCACGCATGCGATTCGGCCGCTCTACACACCCATCTCGGGGATAAAGCGCCCCTCCTTACCCGTGCGCTAGGCTTTGCGGATACGAACATGACGCTTCGCAGAAAAGCCGAATCAGCGAGTGAGCTGGGAACGTTGCGTTCGCTGGCCGCACTTGCTGCGCGCCTGACGGAGCAACCAGTCGCATGGATCACGCTCGCGGATACGCCGCCCGTCTTCGTGCATTTTGGGGACTTTCCAGAACCCGATATCGACGCGTGTTCGTCTGTGGTGCCGAAGCTCGAAAGGCCCGCCACCGTGAATCCGCGCGCTGATCTCCAATGGCTTGATCACCCTCTTGTTCGTGGCGCACCGCACCTGCAAACGCTTGCCTTTGCGCCCATTCGCGTCCTCCCCGGTGTGACGAACGGTGTGCTTGCGGTGGGCGGCGGTGTCGCTGTGCGCGAGGAGGATCTGGTTCATCTCCAGACGCTCGCGAATCAGGTTGCGTCGCATATCGTGCAGCAGCGTCTTCGTGCGGAGGCTCAGGCTGCGCGCGCACGCTTTGAATGCATCCTCGATCACTTCCCCGCAGCGATTCTCATCGAGGAGTCCGAGATATGCGCTTACGTCAGCGAAGGCCTTGCGCAGATGTTCGTGATCGAAGCGCCATTGCAGCAGCTCTCATTGCGCACCTTTCATCGCACGCCCCGACGGGACGCGATGAGGCTTGTCTCTGAGTTCACAAACGATCCGAGCGCGACGCGACGTCGGCTGGACGGAATCGCTGCGGCGGATACCGGGCGCGTGCGAGAGCTGTTGGCGCTTGTTGATGGTCGGCATATCGCGGTCGACTGCGTGCCGATGATGCATGGACAGCTTCGAATCTGGGTGTTTCGTGATGTCACCGATGCGGCTCGCGAGGAGACAGAGCTGCGGGCATCCCTCACCGCACTTCGTGAAGCCAATGCCGCGAAGCTTCGTTTTCTCGGGGTGCTCGGGCACGAGATGCGAACGCCGCTGTCGTCGATGTTGGGCTCGATCGATCTTGCCGCAACCTCACCCGCTGACGAGGCCAGGGCGGCCCTGGGGCGAGCGATGCGAAGCGGACGCGGATTGCTTCGGTTCACCGAGGATATCCTCGACTACGCGCGAAGTGAATCCGGGGCGCTGCGGCTCTCTCCGAAGTCGACGGACTTACGTCAGCTCGTGAATGAGTCCCTCGCCGCTGCGGTGGAGGCCACACGTGCGACCCGCGTCACCGTCACCAAGCACATCGACGGCGATGTTCCGTCCACCGTGCTCGTCGACAGCGAGCGCTTGATGCAGGTGCTGGTGAACCTTCTCTCCAATGCGATGAAGGTTGCCCCCGAAGGGCACGTATCGCTCACGGTGACCGTCGCGGAGGCGCGAGCTCAGGTGCCGCGTGTCGCATTCCGCGTGCAGGACGACGGACCCGGTGTGGACGCAGCGGATCACGAGAGGATCTTCGCTCCCTTTGAGCAGCTGGGCGCCGGTCGAAGAGCTGGAGGGACGGGGCTGGGCCTGACGGTGTGTCGCTCGCTCGTCACGCAGATGAATGGCTCGCTCGAACTCCAGAGCGCAGCGGGGGCGGGCGCGACCTTCATCGTGACGCTTCCCTTGCCGATCGCGTCCGCCAAGATCACTTCGCGAACCACCCTTCCACCGTTGCTCTTTTTGGGTGTGCGGGTGCTCGTGATCGATGACGACGAGGACAATCGCTACGTGTTGACGCGCTACCTCGAGCGCGCAGGTTGCATCGTGGAGAGCACAGATGATCCTGAAGTAGCGCTCGCCCGGGCGGCTGATCCTTCGCTCCACGCGATCGTCACGGACAACGCGATGCCTGTCGTCGATGGCCCGACGTTAACGCGGCGTATTCGCGAGCGTGAATCCGGGGGTCGGCGCATCCGCATTGTCGGCGTCACCGCCGATGCCGATGAAGAGACACGCGATCGCTGCCTCGCCAGCGGGATGGATGCGTGGTTGCTCAAGCCCGTGAATGTGACGGCGCTTCTTGAGAGCGTGATGGGCGATGAACTGCTTGAGCGCGTCCAACCGGCTCAGGCGCCGCTTCCGGCCGCCATGATCGACCCGCAGGTACTCGCGCGCGTTGGACGTTACCTCGAGCGCCGCGCAACCGATGTCGAGGATGCGCGCGTGGCATTGATGGTGGAGGACGTCGCTGGGCTCATTCGTATCGGCCATAACCTGCGCGGCAGCGGCGCATCGTTTGGTTTCCCGCAGCTTTCGGAGCTCGGCGGGCAACTCGAAGATTTCGCGAAGCATTGTGAGTTCGCATCGATTCCGTCCCTACTCGACCGCTTGGACGCCGAAGTTTCTCGTGAGCGCAGTCAGCCGAATCGGCAGACAAGACGCTAACAAACTTCGCCCCCACAGAGGCGCTTCGATCGCCACGAATACGGGCACTTTTCGTGCGTGTATTCGTTTGGGCCGTTTGGTGTCGTCACAGAAGAGCCGACGCAGCGGCTTGTCGCTCGAAGATGGATCTCTGAGCGACCTCAGGGAGAGGCCGAAGCGGGGTGAAGTTCTGCACCGACGAGGCGCGCGGGGAGACGTGCCGTTGTGGAACGCGTCGTTGTGGAACGTTCTTTTTCTGGGCGTATGGGGCATCCAGGCCGCACTGTTTCGTTTCGGCTTGCGTGCCGTTCGACATGAATCGGGACGTGCCGTTCTGGAACGAATTACGCCCTTTTTCAGCACACTCCAAGCCATCAGCGGGTGGCACGTCTGCTGCTGAGTGCGTGTTCATGACTCGGACGCGCGGACTCGGTGCTCTCATGCTTCTCGCCTCTGTGCTGGCGCCTTCGATGGCCCACGCACAGCGCACCCGAGTGCGTGGTGTGCGCACAGAACTCTCGTCGCCGCGCGCATTGCGTGTGAACCACGATTGGAGCGTCGATCTTCAGTTTGGAACGTTGGCGCCGATGGCGATGGGTGGTGGCGTCCGCGTGACGCTTGCGCGCCATCTGATCATTGGCGGCTTCGCGGGAATTACCCCGCAATTCTATAGCGATCTGATGCAATGGATGGCTCTTCAGACGCACGGAGGAGACCTCTCTGCGATGGCGGACACGCTCAGCGGAGCCTTCCTTTTTCGTGCGGAGGTGGGCGTACTTTTGGCGCCCGATGCCGGTGTGGAGATCACGCTCAACTACACGTGCCTGAAGGCTTCGCATGCGGTGGATCCAGCGCTCATCCATGCCTACGCTGGAGAGGCGTTGGACGGCCTCGATCTCTCAGGATCGGCACTCGCAATGACGCTTCACGGCGTGGGTG
>Ga0105045_10003346_pt1 | contig 13758 bp, 12 predicted proteins | sample MAT02_FD_78089 | JGI IMG/M metagenome (GOLD analysis project Ga0105045, IMG submission 78089) | Freshwater microbial communities from Lake Fryxell liftoff mats and glacier meltwater in Antarctica - MAT-02 (megahit assembly) | ecosystem: Environmental > Aquatic > Freshwater > Ice > Liftoff...
ACATGTTCGCGCAACAGCGCTGGCGCTAATGATTGCAGAACACCGGCGGCAAATGGGCTGCAAAACACCAGCGTTGGCGTGGGGTTAGCAGCTGCTAGCCGCGAAAGCTGTTGCCGCAGCACGCTAGGATCGCACGCCTTGATAATCAGCATCGAGCGATGCCAAATCTTGAGCCCCAGTAGATTGGCCGCCGCGCAGTAGGCTTCGCTAGGTGGCGTAGCCCGTGCAACCAGCAGTGTGTTGCGAACCTGCACTTTCTAGCCTGGCAAAGCCAGTGAATTTTCAAATGCCGCAGCCAGTGTCAACAGCTCCAAATCATGCCCAGGCGCGGCGATAATTTGCAGGCCAACCGGCAAGCCTTGCTGCATTCGAATCGGAATTGAAATCGCAGGGCAGCCCGCCATATTCGCCAGACTGGTCAAATCCGCCTGATTCGCCGGTGCGGGCTGGCCGTGTTTAAATGGCTGCTGCGGCGTGGTAGGCGTTAGGATAAAATCAACCTCGTTAAAGCACTGCAGCAGCCTTTCTGCGCCTTCATCAAGCTTTTGATAGGCGCGTGCTAGCTCCAGTGCGGATTTGCCCGCTGGAAACGCTAGCATTCCGCGCAAGTTCGCTGAAAGTTGATCCAAATAGCCGGCGTGTATGATTGCCATATCAGCCTCAGTCGCAAACAGCCCCGCTCTTCGGAAGCTTCCAAAGTTGACATCTGCAAGATTGAGCGGCTGTGTCGCAAAACCCGCCGCTTGCAAGCGCGCAATTGCGTCGGTAAAGCTTTCCGAAACCGCGCCGGCCACACCGTGCTCCACTAAATTCCGCAGCACACCGATGCGCGCGTTTGCAATTTTGTTCTGCGCAAAATTTGGCAGCGGTGCAGCGCTTAAAACCGCTAGTAAAGTAGCCGCATCACGAACGCTTTGGGTCAGCGTGCCGACATGATCGAGCCGACGGCAGGCGACTATCAATCCGCTCCGGCGGATCAAGTCGTAGCTTGGCTTAAAGCCGACAACGCCACAGTACGCGGCGGGAATACGCACCGAACCCATGGTATCGGTACCAAGTGCAGCTACGCATAAGCCCGCGGCAACCGCCGCCGCCGATCCGCCGCTGCTGCCGCCAGGGGTGAACCCGTGTTTGATCGGGTTGTGGCAGTCGCCAAAATCTGGATTGGCATTATCTGCGCCAAGCGCGCCCTCATTAAGATTAAGCTTTCCAAGCAGCACTGCGCCTGCGTTGCGAAGCCTTTTGACACAGTGCGCATCCGCAACCGCGACGTTATCTTTTAGCGCAGCCAAGCCTGCCGTGGTGACTTCGCCCATGACGTCGATATTATCTTTAAGCGCCAGCGGTATACCGTCAAGCTTACCTAAGCATTGACCCGCCGCACGCCTTTGGTCAGACGCTGCCGCTTGAACGCGCGCGCTTATCGCTGAGATTGAAATATAGGCGTTGGTTTTAAGCGTATCGACTGCAATACGCTGGAGGTAGTAATCGGTAAGTTCAAGCGCACTAAATGAGCCGGCGGCTAGCGCATCAGCCGCCTGGCTAATAGTTAGCTTATTGATTGTCGAGATAGTCATGGCGAATGCCGATTTACAGGCGAACTAGCCGTTCAATGGCCGCGCATTCGCGCACGGTAGCGCTGCGAGACGGACAGTTGAAAGCTAATCTTCGCCAGCAGCACCTTTTCATCGGTAGGCTTGCTGACCATATCATTCGCACCGGCGCGCATCAGCGCCACCTGATTGGCCACATTGTCGTCGCCTGTCATAACGATAATCGGCATTTCGCCCTTGCCTAGGCCAATTCGGGATCGCACTTCTTCTAAAAGCTCTTTGCCGGTGAGTCCGCCTTTGAGATACACGTCGGTAAGTATCAAATCCGACAGCGGGTCGCCGGCCTTTTTAGCCGATTCAATATATTCAAGGCCATCCTCTACCGTCACGAAATGCACCACTTTTAAGCCGTGTTTTTCCAGCGCCTTGCGCGTTGCCAGCGCCACGACGCGCGAATCTTCAATATACAAAACGGTGCCGAGCGCCTGCTTGACGGGGCGGATATAGCCGCGAATGAAAGACCCTAGCGCATCAGGGCCGAGCGACTTATCAAAGTAATCGGTTATATCTTGGCTTATTTCGCGGTTTTGCATACGCGAATCGGCATCGCCACTCACTACAATGATCGGAATGTACGCCTGCGGCGAGTTTTGCCGCACAAATTTAGCTAACTCAAAGCCGTCGATATCCGGCAAACGAAGTGAAGTGGTAAGTAAATCGACAACGCCAGCGCTCAGTGCGGCTTTCGCTTCCGCGCCGGTTGCACAAGAAATAAGCGCGGCACCTGGCAGTTCTCGCGTTAGCACCGCTTCTATAAGCTTGCGTACGACTTTCGAGCCGTCAACCACCACCACGCGTGGAGTGTCGCTGCTAATATGCTTTGTAATCGTAGCTTCCACCAACCACCCAAGACTAACAATAGTCCGCCAAGATTACCCTGCTTCGCGATAGGGCGGCGGTTTTTTAAGCAAAAAGCCTACGAATTTTGCTAGCAATTGAACATTTTAGCGGATCAATACCAAACCAACGCCAAAATCACGCTGCTACTGGTCAGCAAGCCTATCTTCGTGAACTACGATTGTAGTGCGGGTCTTAATCGCCTTTTGCATTCCAAAATATTCCGCTGCGCTGCGCTCAGATTTTAGCTGCCCGCGAACCGACTCACGCGATGCAGTATCTAACGATTTTGGATCTGCATCCTTAATTGCGGTCAGCTCGACGATGGACACCCGATCAGTTCCCTGCGCAGAGGTGAAATAGGAAGGCTTTGCGCCCGCTGCTAGCGCGGCCTTAAACACGTCAGCCGTAAGCTCAGGCGGGCGATTAACCGAATTTCGCCCTGCACCCGGCACGGCTTCAACCGGCTTGCTGTTTGCTGCGGCAACCTCTGCGAATGTTTTTCCGGCGCGAATTTCTGCGAGCAGCGAATCCGCTTTAGTTTTCAACGCTTGGGCTTGGCGCTCAATGGTCAACAGCAGCGTAATTTCGGCCTTTACATCCGCCAGCGGCTTAGGCTCTGGCTTTTTATACTCGGCGACTCTAAACACCACGCCATCATTTTCGCCGAGCATGACCAGCGCGCTGTTTTGGGCATCTTTTATAATTCGATCAGCAAATGCGGCCTGAATAAAATCTTGGTTTTGCGCTACTGGATCGGGCCCGCCGATACGGCCAATTAAACCCGTCCGAACCGTGGTTAGCCCCAGCTCTTTCGCGGCGCTTTGCAGCGTTTGCGGATCGCGCTGGCTAATGTCTACAAGCTTGCCGGTCATCTGATTGTAAGCGCGGCTTAACTCCTCAGCCTTGACCTCAACTTCTAATTCAGCGCGTGCTTCTTCAAAGGAATTTCCGCGCTCAGATTCAATGGCGGCTAGCTTAATCACATGATAGCCATCATCCGTTAGCACGGGATCTGAAATTTCATTGAGCGCCATAGAAAATAGCTTGGTCTCAAACGCAGGCTGGGTAATGCCTTTCTCAAGCATCCCCAAATCGCCGCCAGCGGCAGCCGAGCCCAAATCTTTGGATTCAACACGCGCAAGTGCGGCAAAATCTTCACCGTTGCGTGCGCGCACCGCGAGCGCTAGCGCTTTATCAGAGGCCAACTTTTGCGCAGCGGGTGCAGCATTCGCGCCGCCTTCAACTTCAATAAGTATGTGCGAAGCTTGGCGCATTTCCGGCGTTTTGAACCGCGCTGCCTGATCTGTGTAGCGCTCTTTCAGCAAAGCCTCAGTCACTTCAGCAGGTTTCAGCATGCTCGGCTGAATGCGCAGGTATTCAAAGTCTGCCTGCTCTTGGCTCAAGAACTTAGCGCTGTTAGCGTCATAATGCGCCTTGATGTCAGCGTCGCTAGGCGCTGCCGGTGCGGCAAGATCGTTACTATCAACGGAGAAAAGATTGAAATCGCGGGTTTGATCACGAAGTTTAACGTACTCATCCACTTCGCGATCTGTTATCAGCCCGGTTTCCATTAACGCGCTTGGCAGCACGTTGCTTTGATATTCCTCACGCAGCGACTGCACAAACTCGGCTTCTGACGTTCGGTTCTGGCTCAAAATCAGCTGATAAAGCGCCTTATCGAACTTACCATCCGTTTGGAAGTACGGCATCGCGGCAATTTGCTTTTGCAATGTAGGCAAAGATGGCACCAGCCCTGCTTCCGCCGCACCCTGACGCAGAAGCTCCTGATCGATTAATCGATCTAGAAATTCGCGCTTTTTGTCCAGGCTATTAAAACTGGATTGATCTTGACCAGACTGCGTAAGCTGAGTGGTATAGCGGCTCCAGGCCTGAGAAAAGCGCTCGGATTCGATTGGAGATTCACCAACTAGAGCAACTGAAGTATCAGATGTCGCAAGACTGTAGCCTTGAATTCCGGAAAGGCCAACGAGCAGCGCCAAAAAGCCGATCACTACAATAACAATCCAACCTGTTGATTTTTCCCGCAGAGCTTCAAGCATGTCGACCTACAACCGTTAAATTTGGAAGCAAAAAGAAACTGCTTGACGCAATTTCTGATCGCAAAAAAAACAACGGCACCCAAATGGATGCCGGTGTCTATTGGCGGAGCGGACGGGGCTCGAACCCGCGACCCCCGGCGTGACAGGCCGGTATTCTAACCGACTGAACTACCGCTCCATGAACTGCAACAGCGCCTTAATGTCACTTGGCATCTGCTTGAGCTCGCAACATTAACAATTACAACGTGAACGCGGGCTGATGTTGGTGGGTGCTGAGAGGATCGAACTCCCGACCAACGCCTTGTAAGGGCGCCGCTCTACCGCTGAGCTAAGCACCCAAAACAAAAAGGGCCCAGCAACATCTAACGCGTTTGTTAATGTGTCCGCTTTACTACTTTACCTATCTTAATTAACCGCGTCTTTTAATGCTTTGCCAGCTTTGAAAGCAGGCGCTTTAGAAGCATTAATCTTAATCACTTCCTTAGTCTTAGGGTTGCGGCCGGTGCGCGCTTTTCGATTGCGCACTTCAAACGTACCAAACCCGACCAGCGTTACGCTATCGCCGCTTTTCAGCGCAGCGGTTACGGCGTCAATAAATGCGTCAAGCGCTGCTGCTGCGGCCGTTTTTGTCAGCTCTGCAGATTCCGCAATCGCGGTTACTAGCTCTGTTTTTTTCATGAATTACTATTCCTTAGTAAGGCAGCGAGCAAGCGCTGCGTTGGGCTTAACAAAAAGACTAGCCTGCGCAAACGCAGTCAGAGCCTGAAAAAGATTCGGCTTTATACCCGCTCAATTTAGCAGTAGCAACAGGTTTTTCCAATTTTGACCTAACTTGCCGCTATTTTCGCGATTTCGTTGCGGGTCTATTTGATTTCAACCCACAAACCTGCTTGCTGCATTCATTTGCACCCACCAAGCTTAAGCCTTCAATTCCAGCTGCAAACGACTTTGCCACACTGCCCTGAGTCCATCAAATCGAAGCCTTTCTGGAAGTCATTGATGTGGATTTGGTGCGTCAACACTTTTTGCAAAGGAAAACCCGTCAGCAACATTTGGGTCATTTTATACCAGGTTTCATACATTTTACGGCCATAAATCCCCTGCATGTGCAGGCCTTTAAAAATGACTTTATCCCAGTCAATACCAGCACCTTTAGGCAAAATACCTAGCAGCGCAACCTTCCCGCCGTGATACATGCAGTCGAGCATGTCATTGAAGGCGCTTGGGTTGCCGCTCATCTCCAGCGCCACATCAAAGCCTTCCATGTGCAAGTCCCGCATAACCTCTTTTAACGATTGCTTTGACACGTTTACGACGCGCGTGGCGCCCATATCGGCTGCTAGCTTGAGCCGATAGTCGTTTACGTCAGTCACCACCACATTGCGCGCGCCGATATGCTTGCAAATGCCGGCAGCGATAATGCCGATCGGTCCTGCGCCCGTTATCAGCACGTCCTCACCGACTACGTCAAATTCCAGTGCGCAGTGTGCGGCATTGCCATAGGGATCAAAAAAAGCCGCCAGTTCAGAGGAAATTTGATCCGGGATTGGCCACAAGTTGCTGGCCGGTACCGCGATATATTCGGCAAACGCACCGGGGCGATTGACGCCAATGCCGACGGTATTGGGGCATAGATGCTGCCTGCCTGCACGGCAATTTCGGCAAACACCACAAACCACGTGCCCTTCAGCGCTGACCCGCTGACCCAGCGTGTAGCCGCGCACACCAGCGCCCATCTCAACCACGCGCCCCACAAATTCATGCCCAATCACTAAGCCTAGCGTAATGGTGCGCTGGCTCCAGGCATCCCACTTGTAGATATGTAAATCGGTGCCGCAAATTGCGGTTTTTTCAAGCTTGACCAGCACATCGTTAGGGCCAATTTCGGGCAGCGGAACCTGCTGCATCCAAATTCCTGGCTCTGCGTTACTTTTAACTAGCGCGCGCATCGTTTGCATCTTCAGCTCATTTTGTTGCTGTGAAGCACCTGATTATAGGAACTTTTAAGCGATTCGCGCTATTGCTTGCGGAGCGCAGCGCGCGCTTGATCTAAAGCCTTGATCGCAATGGGCTGTATCTTGTGAATGCGGCAGCGCGAAGGCAGCGCATGCGGCAAACCGCCGCCATTTAGCAGCACGTATTCAAAACCCGCCTGCACCCGATGCCCGAAGCTGCTGAGGCCTATTTCAATCTGATAGTCCAAATCCCGGCACGGATGTGACAGCGTCAAAAAATACGCGCGCCTGCCGCTGACCTGCACTATCAGGTGCGAATCACCTAATGCCTGCCAGCCCTGCAAACGCGTAAAATTAAACCCTGAGACTTCAGGATCCGCCAGGCTTTGCGCCAACGCCAGCTCATCTGAAGTGCGATTGGACGCACAGCCACTTAGCAGACCGAACAAGCTTGCGGCTAAAAATAAACGACGCATGGCAGTTTCCTAGAGCTTTGAGAATGCCAGCCTACAGCAAAATTTTACCCATCTATAAAGCGAAGTTAAGCCCGGGGCTTAAACGCGGCCTGTAGCGCTTTACGAATCAGCTCCTCAGCGCTTAATCCCGGCGCTTCGACCTTCTTTAGCAATGCCTGCACCTCAGCGGGTTTATAGCCAAGCGAGATGAGCGCCACCAGTGCTTCTGAGCTTGGATCGTGGGGCACTGGCGCTCCTTTCGTTAGCAGGGTGCTGCTAGCGCTACCCAGCTTATCTTTTAGCTCAACTAGCATGCGTTCTGCGGTTTTTTTGCCGACGCCGGGAATGCGAGTTAGCGCGACGATGTCACTGGTTTGTACCAGCCTGGCAAATTCTTCCGGGCTACAGCCAGAGAGCACGGCGAGGGCGGTTTTTGCGCCAATGCCGGTGATTTTTAGCAAATTGCGAAATAGCGCGCGCTCATTTTCCGTCAAAAACCCAAACAGCGTGTGGGCATCTTCTTTAATTTGCAGATGCGTTAGAAGCACCACTTCGCGGCCGGTTTCGGGTAAATCGTAAAACGTTGACATCGGGCAGTCTAGCTCGTAGCCAACACCACCCACATCAAGCACGACATGCGGTGGCGTTTTGCTGTGCAGCACGCCTTTTAATCTCGTAATCAAGCTTTGCCCCGAGGTCGCTTCTTAGCCTTGGTGGGCACGGCTGCAGGCTCAGCAGGCTCAGCTTCCGGGTTTGCCGCAGGCGGGCGTGGAATTCCAGTCAGTAGCGTGCTTTGAAAGTTTTTCATCATTTCCAGATTGCGCTCGGTTAAGTTCTGAAAAACGCCGAGCGGCGTTTGCCCGATAATCGTGTTGAGCTGCGAGCGAAACTGGCTTTGCTGATCCATAAAACTTTGCAGGCTCTTTTCCAAATAGCCGCTCATAAAACCCTGTAGCTGATCGCCATAAAAGCGAATCAGCTGCTGTAAAAGCTGGGTTGAAAGCATAGGCTGGCCGCTATCTTCACGCTCTGTGATGATTTGCAGCAGCACCTGCCTAGTCAAATCCGCGCCGGTTTTAGCATCGTGAACTTCAAAATTCGCGCCGCGCTGGACAAGCTGGTGTACGTCCTCAATCGTGACGTAGGAGCTTATCACCGTGTCATACAGGCGGCGGTTCGGATATTTTTTGATAATTCGAGGTGCAGTCATGCGTACACGCTACCAGAGCGAAGCTGCGCGGTCAAAACTTCCGCATTCGCTGGCTAAGCAAACGCTTTTGCAGTTCCATGCGCTAAAAATCAAGCATCTTCAGGCAAAATTGACCGGGTTGCTAACGTGTCGAGCTAGTATAGAAACGATGCGAACGCAACAACTTCTATCCTCAATCGGAGCCAGATCATGACGACCTACGCGAAAGCCGCCACCGCACCCCAGCGCGGCTTTTCTGGCAGTTTGCAGCGCAGTGAGAGCGCTGCAAAGAGCCTTTTTTTCGGCGAAATTTTAGAAGACAACCTGTTTCCGTATCCGGTTATTCCAGAGGCCGATCAGGCAACGCTGCGCGCGATCTGTGATGCGATTGATGGTTTTTTAGCAGGCAAAGCCAGCGACTTTAAGCGCTGGGACGTAGATGGCGAGCAGCCCGGGGAATTCATCCAAAGCCTGCGGGATATGGGTTTGTTTGGGCTGATTATTCCAGAGCAATATGGCGGCCTTGGCCTGAGTAATGCAGGCTATGCAAGAGTTTTAGCGCAAACTAGCCGCTACGACAGCTCAGTGTCACTCACTATCGGTGCGCACAGCTCAATTGGCTTAAAAGGACTGCTGCTGTTTGGCAGCGATGCGCAAAAGCAGCACTACTTGCCAAAGCTTGCCACCGGAGAGCTCATTGCGGCGTTTTGCCTGACCGAATCAGGTTCGGGCTCCGACGCGGCGTCCATTCGCAGCAAAGCTACCCGCAATCCAGACAATAGCTGGAGCTTGGATGGTGAAAAAATTTGGATCACCAACGGCGGAATTGCCGGTTTTTACACGGTATTTGCACGCACTGATACCGATGCCGGGAAGATGACCGCTTTTATTGTACATGCGGACGATGCTGGCGTTAGCCACGGCCCGCATGAGGATAAAATGGGCATTCGCTCATCCAACACCTGCACGGTCTCGTTTGAGAATGTGCGCCTGCCGGCAGATCGGGTTTTGGGTGAAGTGGGCAAAGGCTTTAAAGTTGCGATGTCGATATTAAATAACGGCCGCACCGGCTTGGGCGGCGGCGCAGTCGGCGGAATGCGCAAGCTGATAGAGCTTTCCAGTGCGCAGGCGCTGGAGCGCAAACAGTTTGGCCGCGCGATTGCCGAATTCGGCATGGTTCGCAAAAAAATTGCGCAAATGCAGGTCGACTGTTTTGCCGCTGAAAGCGCTGTTTGGATGGTGGCCTTCTACATTGATTCTGGCTGTGAAGACTATTCAACGGAAGCGGCGATCACTAAAGTGTTTGCTTCTGAAGCCATTCAACGCACGAGCCACGAGGCGCTGCAAATTGCTGCCGGTAATGGCTTTATGAAAGCCTACCCTTATGAAAAAATCACTAGAGATAGTCGAATTTTATCGATTTTCGAGGGCACTAATGAAATTCTTCGGCTTTACATCGCACTGTCAGGCTTGAAGGATCTGGGTGATTCCCTCAAAGAAATGAAGTTGGCGATCAGTGATATCTTCAACAACCCGATTAAAGGTTTTGGCGTGCTATCGGGCTATGCAGGGCGGCGCTTATCGGGCGCTACCGGGATCGGGCAAGATCGAATCAGCCAATCATTACCTAACGCTTTAAAACCCGCCGCACTTATTTACGAGCGCTATACCAACGAATTAGCCGCAGCATCTGACGCGGCGCTGCGCAAATATGGCAAGGGCATCGCCGAGCAGCAATATGCTTTAGAGCGCATTGGCAACGTAACGATAGATCTGTTTGTCGGCCTGTGTACGCTGGCGCGCGCGGCGATGCTAACTAGCAGCGCCGATTCAAACGCAGATATGGCTAGAACCATCGCTCAGCTATTTGCCAAACAGGCAAAGCGGCGCATGAGCCGGCAGCTGCGTCAGCTATCTTTTAATGAAGATGCTGCCACCGACACACTGTGCAGCAGCGTTTTAGAACAGGGCAAAAGTGTTTTTGACGTACTGAATAATCACTAGTTTAAGCCGAACGAGGCAACGGCGTCGAGGATGTGAAATCGTCTGCTTGACTACGTTACAAATGGCTTAAATGAGTTTGGCTCGCAGGCTCAAAACTGCCTTCATGCGGCTTTTTCACGCGCTTGCGCTAAACTTCTGCGCTTCGTTCAATCGTATGCCTTTATGACTTCCAAATCGCCGCAGGTCGAGCGCACTTGAAAATCGCCGTTATTGGCGCTGGCATTTCAGGCTTAGGCTGTGCTTATTTGCTTGAACGCCGCCATGACGTGCAGGTATTTGAAGCTGGCAATTACGCGGGCGGCCACACCCACACGCATCGCATTGATGTGGCTTCTGGCAGCTATCAGGTCGATTCCGGCTTTATCGTATACAACCCAAATCACTACCCAAATTTTATTCGGCTGCTGGATGAATTAGGCGTGGCTTCGCAAGCGACGCAAATGAGTTTTGGCGTGAAAAACCTGCGCACTGGACTTGAATACAACGCCACTAATGTCGATCAGCTGTTTTGCCAGCGCAGCAATATTTTCAAGCCTAGCTTTTGGCGATTAGTCCGCGATCTCAAGCGCTTTTATCAAACCCCACATCCACTCCTGAGCGAGCCTGATCCTGGCCCTACGGTGGGTGAATTTATTGCCCGCGAAGGCTATAGCGATATTTTTAGGGACGATCACCTAGTGCCAATCGCCTCGGCGCTTTGGTCATCACCTAGTGGGAAAATTTTGGACTTCCCGGCCAAATACCTAGCGCAGTTCATGCATAATCACCACATGCTCAACACTGACAGCTCGCGACCGCCATGGCGAGTTGTAAAAGGCGGCTCGCAAAGCTATACCCGCGCTCTTCTAGCGAAGCTGAAAACACCGGTAGCCTTGAACAGCGCAGTTTTGAAAGTGGAGCGCCGCGCTGAACAATTGGAAAACGGCGTAACGCTGCATTTTGCAGGTGGGAGCGCAAACTTTGATCGCGTGGTGTTTGCCTGCCATGCCGATCAGGCGATGGCCATGCTGGCGCTGCCGACGCAGTCGGAAATCGACATTCTAGGCGCGCTCAAATTCCAAGAAAACGACACCGTTTTGCACACTGATGAAAGCATCATGCCTCACAATCGCAAAGCTTGGGCGGCCTGGAATGCGCATTTAGGGCGCGATGAGCACAGCCGCTGCACGGTCACCTACTGGATGAATTTGCTGCAAGGGATTGATGCGCCAGAGCAATTTCTAGTATCACTTAATTGCACTGAGCAAATTGATCCTAAAAAAATTCTGCGCCGCATGCGCTATGCGCACCCGGTTTATACGCACCAAACGCTAGCGGCGCAGGCAAGAAGGCCAGAGCTACAGGGTATGCAGCACAGCTACTTTTGCGGCGCGTATTGGGGCTTTGGCTTTCATGAGGACGGCCTGCGCTCAGGCGTTGAGGTTGCAGCACAGCTCGATTCTGGCTGGCCGTCGGCATGAGCCTAGCGCTTGCCAGTGCGATTTATCAGGGCACGATTCGGCATCGGCGCAGCTTTCCGGTGCCGCACGATTTTGAATATCCGATATTTTTGAGCTACATCGACTTAGATGAGCTGCAGCTGGCATTTGCTAAACACTGGCTGTATTCGGCTACCGGCAAGAACCTTGTTGAATTTCGCCGCGCTGATTTTTTCGGCGATGCAAAGCTTGATCTTAAAAAAGCCGTGCTAGACAAAGTTGAGCTTGATACCGGCGTTCGTCCACTTGGGCCAGTCCGGCTCTTAACGCACCTTCGGCAGTTTGGCCTAAGCTTCAATCCGGTTAGTTTTTATTACTGCTTTGAGGCCGATGGCATTACCCTAAACGCGATTTTAGCTGAAATCACCAACACGCCATGGGGCGAGCGTTTTGCCTACGCTTTGCCGGTCAGTAGCGCTGATAGACACGGAAGTAGCCTGCACTGGCTGTTTGACAAGAAATTTCACGTATCGCCATTTTTACCCATGCAAATGGGCTATGACTGGCGCTTCCAAGTGCCGTCCGAACACTTGCGTGTTCATATGGACTGCTACCGCCAGGATGAACCCGACACGCCGAAACAGTTTGACGCCACCCTAGTTTTGCGACGCCTTTCTTGGAATGGCGTGAATCTAAGCAAATCGCTGCTGCGTTTTCCTTTTATAACGCTCAGCGTAATGTGGAAAATCTACTGGCATGCACTGCGATTAAAGTGGAAGCGCAATCCTTTTTACGATCACCCCAGCGGTAGCGGCTTGAAATAGGCAAGCACCACGTTTTTACCTAAGATAGATTAATCTGACACTTCTGAGCATCGGGGCTTTAATGAACACCAATATGTTTGACGTCGCAGGCGCGCCTTTAGTAGATTTAAAAGAGGCATCGCAAAGCCTTTTTAAGCGGGCGCTGCTTAGCAAGCTTAAGTTAACCAAGGAATGTGAGCTCATCGTGCACGAAGGCCCAGAACGGCTAGTATTTGGTGATGGCGGCGCATTAAAGGCAACGATTCGGATATGCAATCCGGAGATGTGGAGCCAAGTTGCGATGAACGGCAGCGTTGGCGTTGCAGAAAGCTATATGGACGGGCATTGGGTTTGTGATGATTTAGTATCGCTGGTGCGAATTTTCGTGCGTAACCGGGATATTTTAGATTCCATGGAGACCGGCACCGCGCGTATCGGGCAGTGGTTAATGCGCCTTAAGCACAGCTTTCGTAAAAATACGGAATCTGGCAGCCGCCGAAATATTTCCGAGCACTACGATTTGTCAAACCAGCTGTTTCGCTTATTTCTTGACCCAACGCTGATGTATTCCTCGGCGATTTATCAAAATGAGGAAGAAACGCTTGAGGTAGCGAGCCAGCGCAAGCTTAATCGCATTTGTGAAAAGCTAGCGTTACAGCCGGGGGACAATGTAGTTGAAATCGGCACCGGCTGGGGCGGCTTTGCCCTGCACGCCGCGAAAAATTACGGCTGTAAAGTAACCACGACAACGATTAGCCAAGAGCAATTCGACTTAGCGACCGCAAGAATTAGCGAAGCTGGTCTTTCTGATCGCGTAACAATTCTAAAGCAAGATTACCGTGAACTAAGCGGCCAGTTTGACAAGCTTGCGTCTATTGAAATGATCGAGGCTATTGGCCACCAGTTCTTAAATACCTATTTCGGAAAAATTAATAGCTTACTTAAACCCGATGGTTTAGCGCTGATTCAAGCCATTACTATTGAAGATCAGCGATATGCAGGGGCATTGCGAGACGTTGATTTTATTAAGCGCTACATTTTCCCAGGCAGCTTTATTCCGTCGATCACCGAAATGCTGAAAGCAGCAACCTCTTCGAGTGATATGAAGCTGGTGCATTTGGAAGATATAGGCCCCAGCTATGCGCTAACTTTGAAAGAATGGCGTAAGCGCTTTACCGAAAATCTGCCCGAGGTTCGCAAACTGGGGTTTGACAATCCATTTATTCGGATGTGGAATTACTACCTTGCCTATTGTGAAGGCGGTTTTATTGAGCGCTCAATTGGCGATGTTCATTTGCTGTTGGCAAAGCCGCGCAATCAGCGGCCACAATATCTACCTGACTTAAAGGCGACGGTTTAAATGAAATTGCTGGTTAACGTCGTTTTTTTTCAAATTGTGTGGATTGCCTGTGTTGCCGGCG
>Ga0105045_10003347_pt1 | contig 13756 bp, 16 predicted proteins | sample MAT02_FD_78089 | JGI IMG/M metagenome (GOLD analysis project Ga0105045, IMG submission 78089) | Freshwater microbial communities from Lake Fryxell liftoff mats and glacier meltwater in Antarctica - MAT-02 (megahit assembly) | ecosystem: Environmental > Aquatic > Freshwater > Ice > Liftoff...
GGCATATGCGCGATGCCCGGCGCGAGCTGATGTCTGCTGATGAAGATCAGGTGTCCAAGCTCACCCGCGACCCAATGACCCCTGCCAAGCGCTCAGATGCGGCGATGAAGAAGGTAGCCAGCCGCAACCTGGATGATGGAACCCCGGTGCATAGTTTGCAGACGTTGATGCGGGAGATGCAAACCATCGTGCGCAACACATGTCGCACGTCCAAGGGTGCCCAGGATGCGCCTAAGTTCGATCTCATCACGATACCCACGCAGAAACAAAAAAAAGCTCCCGAATCGATCGGTCTCATCAAACTTTAGACAGAAAGTGGAACCTCAAAATGAGGCGGTTTCATTGGGAAAACTTGAGCTTGTTGGGGAAAACTTCAGATCAGCGCGGGTGGCAAACAATTACTAAACTCCTGTTGGTGGTGCCAAGAAAACCTCAACGAGGTTAGACCAGGCGTGATGTCCCACCCCTCTCATCTCCACAGGGTGGCAGCCGCTAGCGCACGCCATGTGCGGGACAAGAAGTTGCCGCCACAACGCCCAGCTCCGGTCTATTTTTCAGAAGGGGACGGCGTGGTTAACCAGGCCAAATTCCCTCTATGAAAGAGTCGCGCCAGCGAGTAAAGCAGGGTTCAAATCATTCGCGCCAACCAGGTAGCCAGACCGGGCACCAGCACCAGGATGAACAAGGTCACCAACATGCCGATTACAAACGGGAAGCTGCCGCGAAAGATGGTATTGACGGAAACATTCATGTCACTCAAGGCTGCCTTGACGGTGAAGACCGACAGGCCAAATGGTGGTGTGAGCAAGCCAATTTCGACAGCGATCACCGTGATCACGCCAAACCAGATTGGATCCATGCCAAAGGCTTTGGCCACGGGCAGCACGATGGGGACCATGATCAGCATGATGGAGACCGCATCAATGATACAGCCCAGCAAAATGACCACGGCGATATAGAGCAGCAGAAGACCATAGGCACCCAACCCCATGTCTGTGATCATCGTGGTGATTGCGCCGGGCAACCCGCTGAGGGCCAACATGCGGCTGTAAAGACTCGCGGCGATGACAAGTACCAGAACCGATACAGATATATGACCGGTCTCAACGAGCAGGTCCCAAAATTTTCGGGGGTTAACGCTTCTGCGCGCAATGGCGATGATCAAACTGCCCATGGCACCCACCGCGCCTGCCTCGGTCGGGGTGAAAAAACCACCATACAAACCGCCAAGCACCAGGGAGATCAAGACAACGATGGGCACTGACTTGTTGATCAGTTCCTTGCCACTGAGCAAGGACACGTCATCATGTCGGCTTATCCCGGAAAATACAAGACCAGGACGTAAGGTCGCCATAGCGACGATGATGATGGCGAAAACGAGAGCCATTAGCAGTCCCGGCAACAGCCCGGCAAGGAACATTCGCCCCACAGACTCTTCGGACAGCACGCCATAAATAATCATCAAAAGACTGGGCGGGATGAGCATGCCCAAAACGCTGGTGCCAGCGACCACACCCACCGAAAATTGCTGCGAGTACCCATTCCGGATTAGTTCCGGAACGGCGACCTTTGAAAAAACGGACGCTGACGCAATGCTCACACCGGTGATGGCTGCGAAAACTGCGTTGGCAGCGACGGTCGCAACGCCAAGACCTGCGCGTACACGCCGTAGGAGTTGCCCAAACACGTCAAATGTGTCGCGGCCTATTCCCGAAACGCTGACAAGCATGCCCATCAGGACAAAAAGCGGAATCACCCCGAAGGTGTATTCGCGCAGGGTATCCGTGGCGGCTGCACCAGTGAAACGCACAGCGATGTCCATCGACTTTATCCCTGCGATGCTGATGAAGGATGAAAGCATCAGCGCCACCGCGATGTGCATTCCCACATAAACCAGCACCAGCAGAACCAGCACGGAAGCAAACCCGATTTCAATACTGTTCATGAGAAACAAAACCGGTAAGTTTTTGATTTCATTGGACTGGGTCTCCAAGAGTAAGTGACTTGGATTGGAAGGTTGTTCATGCAAGCGTGGCGGTTGGATTGACGTGGAATCCAAGAGCGGCAGCGCGGCGCTTGAGGGCGACGATGCTGCGCGCGCGCTGCTGTTCTTCGTAGAGCTGCTGACCCTGATCGACGAAGTCTTCGCCACGGATCAGCATGAAGTACACATCCTGGCGAGCTTGTCGGCGGTGGCGGTGTTGGCGCGCGGCTTGTCCATGCGGGCACACAGCCGGCGATAGAACCCGCCCAACGCAGAGTCGCTGTGACTCAAGCTCATAGCCGCCATTTGCAGTGCCTGGCGAACCCGATTGGTTGAGCGCTTGGTCTTGGCCGAGAGCACCTTGCCACCGCTGATTTTTGTGCCCGGGCACAAACCCAGCCATGAACAGAACTGCTTGACGCTGACAAAGCGACTCAGATCGGGACCAATCTCCGACAGAATCTTTATCACCGTAGCCAGGCCCAGGCGGTTGATGCGCGTGAGATCGACGCCAGCCCAGTTGGCCAGGGTCTGGCGGATGTCGAACTCTGCGCGCGTCTTGCTGCCGGCGCGCGGCACACGCCCCAGATCAACCTTGGCCTGGCCGAGTTGGCTCAACAGCGCCTGCAACTCGGTGTCGCATTCGCGCAGGTGCCAGGCAATGTCGTCGTACATCGCCAGCGCCTGGCGCAGCACGAACAAGTGCTCCTCGCGCCAGATGCCGGTCAGCGCCTTGGCTATGTCTTCACCGCTGGCCTTGACGCGGCTATGACGGTACCGGGCCAGCACCTTGGGGTCGTGCTCGCCGGCCACGATGGCGCGCATGATCGCCTGGCCGGTGGTGCCCATCACATCGCTGACCACCTCGGTGAGTTGGATGTTCATCTACACCAGCGCCTTTTGCATGCGCTGCAACCAGGTGGCCTGATCGGCGATAAGCACCTCGCGTTGGCGCGCCACCGCGCGCATCACGCAGACCTCACCGTCAGGGCGAAATGCCGCGCGCAGGAATCCCAAACTCATCAGCTTTTGCAACCACTGACAGTCCTGCATATCGCACTTTCGCCCGGGCACGTACTTCATCTGGCGAGCATCGACCAGCCAGACCGTCAAGCCGCGCTGCACCAACACCTCATAGGCCGGTATCCAGTACACCCCGCTGGACCCCAGCGCTACCGTGTCCACCTCGCACGCCAAAAGCCAATCGGCCATGGCATTGAGGTCGCCTGGCATCGCGCCAAACTCACGGACCGGCTCGTTGCTGGCTTGCCGGGGCACCGCCACCCAATGGCTCGAACCACCAACGTCGATGCCCGCCGCGTTGGGAAATATCACCTCATCGTCTCGCTTGCGCATTGCCAAAACTTGCTCCAAGACAGTCAGAGAACGGCAGCGCCATGGGAGCCGTCGAAATCGACTCAATCTCATCAACGGGATACGCATCGCTGTGCTCACCAATGTCGACGACGATTCCCGGACCTTGCTCACAAGCGGGCTCGCACCACAGCGGCTGAAACCGTTGCAGGCTCGCACCAATGCGTATTCGGTCATCTCGGCGCTGCCGTTCACCTTGTACCGCAAAATCGTTTCTCCGCGAACAATGGGCACCGCCAGGGTCTTGGGATGCTCACAAGGGGCGGGCTCTGGTTTTTATTCTTAAAAAATTCGAAAGAGCACTTCTCAAGTACTCAGCGCACGTAAGCGCGCTGCCAACGATCACGATCAACAACGTGGGCCACACGGGAGCAGTAAAGACGCCCACCACGCCAAAAAATTCGTTGTTGATCCAAGACTCGACAAAAGGCTTCTTGCTGGCAAAGGCCACAATCCCAAACATAAGCGCGCCACCCAGATCCAGCAACCCCAACACCAGGTGACCAGTTGACGGCATGCGACGAACGAAAGGTTCAATGAAGATATCCGTTCTGACCATACGCCCACTACGCAATGCGCCGCCGACCTGCAGAAAGACAATCGCTACTACGGCTGCAGCTACGACATCGGCAACACCGGGTATGGAAACGCCAAAAAAGGAACGTAATACAACTTCAGCGCAGATAAGCAGCATGACTAGACAGATCAGCACGGAGCCAACTGCGCTCATGCCCCCCAGCAAATGAGCCCAAAGCCTTCCTAAATGCTGGGGAGCACTCGGCTCAACGTCGAGATTCACTTATTTGTCCCAATCGCGGATGGGCTTGATGCCGCGCTGACGCAGACTGTCCATGTAAGAAGTAAGCACCTGCCTGGCTGGCACGCCTTTGGCCTCGTTGGTTTTGGCCCAGTCAGAAGCGATGTTCGGCAAGGCCTTGATCCAGCGCTCGCGCTCAACAGCACTCATAACTGTGACTTTGACTTTCTTGTCGGCCGCTTCCATTGCCTTAAACCACGACTCGTAACGCTGGTTGGTCGCCTCACCAAAACGCTTGCTGTAATCTCTTGAAACAGCCTTGATGACCCCCTGAACTTCTGGCGGCATCTTGTCCCACCGATCCTTGTTCATAGCGATGGCACCTGCGGCGAATGAACCCATATCCACGCGAGTAACGTAGGGAGCGACTTCGTAAATCTTGGTGACCAAGGCTACTGAGGTAAGGGTCAGGGCACCCTGCATCAAACCAGTCGAAATATCGTTGTACATTCCCGGTGCCGCGGAGTCGATTGCCGTGCCACCCGCGCCACTGATCACGATGCCGACAGTTCCCGCACCACCCAGCTTCTTGCCTTTGAGGTCTTCCATTTGGGTGACGGGAAACGAGGTAAACAGATGCAGCGTATCCATGGCCGTTGAGGACAGGAACACCACATTGTTTTTGGCCCACTCTCGTTGGAGTGCTGGCATCCGGTCATTGAGATCGTTTACAACCTCCATGACCACCACCGAATTACCGGTCGTACCGGGCGTGTAATTACCTACTTGGGCTAAAGGCAGTTTAGAGCCCTCGAGCGTGCTGAAGACCCAGCCAATGTCGACAATACCGTCGCTTACCGATGACAGCGTGGCGTTCGCCTTGTACAGCGTACCTCCATATCCCTCGCGCCAGCGAATCTGGTACTTGTTGCCTTGTTCAGCCAGGCGCTTGTTGACCTCTGGCTGGATGTACTGCTGCATCATGCCGATCCAGGGCAGGCCCAGCGGGTGGCTGGCACCAATGGTCAGATCAATCATCTGCTGGGCAGTCGCAGTGCTGGCGTAACCAGCCAAAACAATAAGGGCAGCGCCCAATGTCAACTTTGCATTTTTCATCTTTGTCTCCTTTTCAGTTTATTTAATCCGAAACTCAAACTCACCAATATTCTCAATCGATTGCCTGACCACATCACCCGACTTGAGAAACTGTTTTCTGGCCATGCCCACACCGGAAGGTGTGCCCGTCAGGATGACGTCGCCTGGATGCAGCGTGATGCTGTGACTTAAGGCAGACACCAGATCGGCCGCGTTAAAAATCATGCGGGAGGTATTGGAGTCCTGCATCAGCTCGCCATTGACCCACAATTTCAGGGACAAATTGTTGACGTCCCCAATGAACCTCGCCGGTGTGATGGCGGGACCCAGCGGACAGGCTCCGTCAAACGACTTCTGCCCGATCCAGTCCCACTTGAACGGTGATGAATCAGCCACGCCCTTGCGGGCAACAAAGGCACGATCAGACAGGTCGTTGGCTATGGTGTAGCCAGCCACACAGTCCAGCGCCTCATCAACCCCCACATCACGGACCTTTTTACCAATCACCACCGCGAGTTCCACCTCCCAATCGAGCATCACGGTGTTTTTTGGCGGCGAAATTGCAGCGTTCGGGCCGACAACTGAATGCACTGACTTCATGCAAAACCATGGCTCCTGTCCCGAAGCCTTGGGGGCTGGATCAAGCTGCAGTCCGAGGGTGCGCTTCATCTCTTCCACGTGGTCTACATAGTTGACACCCGCGAAGTAGATCTGCCTGGGACAAAGGGGGGCCAACAATGTCGAGGCATCGACGCCCTCGCGGATCGCCAGCTTGTCTCCCAAATCGGCCAGGCGCTCATTAGCTGCATACCAATCGTCCAGCACCTGCTGCATATCGGTATAACGGGGAGAGGCGTAGATTTTCCCCTGATAGATCAAGCCGACCGCGCTGCCCTCGGGGGTGGCGTAGGTCACTAGCTGAATCACCCCTGTATTCATACCTTCAGCTCCTGCAGGTTGGCTGCGTCGCCAGCTTCCTCGTTGGAGAAGCGGTCGCCGAAATCAAAGAAATCGTCGTGCTGGAAGCCGTTTTGATAATGCTGGATTTCCCACCAGTTGTGGTCCAGATCTTCCATGTAGAAGGAGTAAACGCCATGCATTTCCTGTGGCTTCAGCACCTGCCGGATCTTAAACTTGTCCCGAAACGCCAGCGCGTCCCGATGTGCCGCATCGACCTGTTCACGCGTTGCAACATCAACGCCCCAATGGTTCAGCACATTCACTGGGTGAATCTGATCACCCACTTCAACGCACACCACATGAAAACGCATGCCCAAACGGATAACCATGGCAGGTTTGCCGTGCCGAACACATTCAAGACCCAGGAACTCTTCATAAAACTTGCGGCTGGCGGGCAGGCTATAGCACTCCAGGGTGCCGTGGCTGAGGCAATAGGGCTGGACAACAGATGTCCTAGCTTGAGGTTCGACAGTACAGTTTTCTGGAAGCATGGTGTTTTCCTTTGTGAAAGGGGTTACTCGGAAAGGGAAATAGACGCAAGCGTTCTTGCCTTGTCGCCTTCGTTGGTGAAGGAATCTGCAAAGAACTCTTGGGGATCGAGCTGGCACAACGCCGTGAAATCCTGCCGCGCAGCATCGACCATTTGGGGCGCACCACAGGCATACACCTGATACGCCGACAAATCCGGAAAATCTTCAATGACCGCCCGGTGCACAAAGCCCGCTCGGCCGGTCCAGGCGTCATCGGGAGAGGGCTCACTCAGGACAGGAATAATCTCGATCAAGGGGCTCTCACGGGCCAGCTTCTGCACTTGCTCGAGCATGTAAAGGTCAGCTTTGCGCCGGCCACCCCAATACAGCGAAACAGGCCTTGTAATTCCTCTTTCCAGACAGTCGTGCAGGATAGATTTAATAGGCGCAAACCCAGTGCCCGAAGCAAGCAATATCATGGGCTTGACGCTATCGTCACGAAGGAAGAAGCTACCCAGCGGCATCTCGATCTGAACGATCTCACGCACCTTCATGGTGTTGAACACATGGTCAGTGAACTGACCACCCGGAAGGTGACGAATATGTAACTCCACCTGCCGGACGCCCTCGCTGCGGGGCGTAGTGGCAATCGAATAGCTCCTGCGAGAACCATTGCGCAAAATGATGTCAATGAATTGCCCGGCACGAAACAACATAGGTTCATTGGGAGGCAAACCCAAAGTGATGATGGCCACGTCGGTGCTGGGGAAGCTCGACTCAAGCACGCGGGTCGGCAACTTCTTGGCCACCAGGCTGCGGTTCGGGTCGATTTCATCGACATCAATGGTCATGTCACTCAGGGGTCTGGCGCAGCACAGCAATGCCAAGCCTTGCGCCCTGTCGCTTTCCGGCAGATACAGCACGTGCGCGCGTCCATGGTCCGCCTGGCCGCTGACAACCGTGCCGCGACAGGTTCGGCACATGCCAGAGCGACAGCTAAAAGGCATTAGCACGCCTGCGGCAAGACCCGCCTTGAGAATTTCCTCGTCGCCGCCGCAGTTGAATTTTTTACCGCTGCCGCTGAGCGTGATGACGTAAGTCATGTGGTGTCTTCTTGAATTGTTGCAATGACGGTTTCCATCCTCTAGATGGGGTAAATGATGGAGTTTGGGATCATCTCGCTGTCGTAGATCACCAGACGTGACCTGAACTTCAGGCCTTCAGGCGTATGGATCACCTCGTCAATGGTCCGGCCTACGTTAAAGACCGTTGTTTCCTTCGAGAGTTTGGTGCGGAACACCGCGTAATTGGCTTGTGCGTGAATGCAGCCTGCCTCAACTTTTAAGACCAGCGGCGTGCCTACAACATGGCGTTGGTAATAGGGGTCATGAAACAGGGTTTCGCGGATGCCGTAGGCACGATCCTTGAGCATTCCTTTGCTTTCAAATGAGAGTGTTGCCAATGGAAACCCGCGTTCGTGGTTCTCGCGCGGTTGCAACTTGTAAGTGCACTCTTCAGTGAAGAACTCGGGCCACAGGTCCCAGTTGCCAGAGTCAACAGCGGCGGCATAGTCAGCGTAAAGCTGGGTCAGGGCCAAGTAGTCTTCAAAGGTCATGCTCATGCTGCTCATGCTGCTCATGTCTCCATCACCTTGCGCCAGTACTCATACATGCCGCGGATCAGTGTTTCCGACACCATGTGATCTGTGTCGGCGACCTCGCGGCCATCAAGCTCGGCAAGCGTCCGATGCGAAGGTTTGGTTTCAAAGGCGGTCTGCGAGAACTCAATGACCTCACCGTCGTCTGCAGATACAAACCCGGCGGGGCCGAACAGGTTGGCCTGACGCAAGCGGCGCTCGGTCATCTCGGGTGAGTCGTCGGCAAAGCCAAAATGCGTCCAGACAAAATCAAACGCGCCTTCGCCATCGGGCTGAATATGGCGAGTCGAAACGCTGTTGACCTGCTGCTGCAAAATCACGCTGGGAAACAGGGTGGTCATTACTGCGGTAGGCCCTTCCCACCAGGGCTCGGCCACGATGTCCAGGAATCGCGGGTCGTTGAGCTTCATGCTTTCTTTGAAACTCGATACCTGCGTGACCTGGCTAGCCGACTCGGAAGTGGCAGACGCCCCCCGGGTTGAAATCATGGCCGCGTGCCGGTGAAGCGCATCCATCTTCAATTGCGATTTGTTGTCGGCGCGCCAGAGGCCAAAGGTCACAAACCACGTGTGCAGCAAGCCCGGGTGATAGGGATCCTTGATGTTTTCTTGCATCAGCTTCCAGTTGCCCGGTATGCGCTGGCGGTTATAACCCAGTATCTTCAGTTCGCGGCCGTTAAACAGCCGGTCAAAGTACCCCAGGATCGCGGGGCCCATGTAATCCTCCAGCGACTCTACAGTGAAGTCAAAAGAAGCGAACACCACACCCCCGCGCCGCGCCACCTTGAGCTGCGTCAGGCCGTGATCGGCGGTATTGAAGTCGGCCGGCATGCCGCCCTTGACTTTGCCGTCCTGCCTGACACCCCGCCTGAAAGGCACGCCCTGCAACTTGCCGTCCAACGCATAGTTCCACTGGTGATATGGGCAGGTAAAGTCCTTTTTATTACCGTGCCGCTCACGGCAAAAAGCCATGCCACGGTGGGCGCAAACATTCTCGACAACGCAGATGGAGTTCGCTTTTTCACGAACCATGATCACCGACCGTTCACCGATGGTGGTGCGCTTGAAGTCACCTACATTGGGAATTTCGGCTTCCAGCCCCACATAGCACCAGTGGCCGCTGTAGAAGAATCGCTGCAGCTCTTTTCGATAGATTTCAGGGTCGGTATAAACCTGAAAAGGAATCCGGGAGGTGCCGGAAGTTTCCCAGTGAATCATTTTCGAAAACGCATCTTTGACAGGCTGTTCGTTCATCATGGCTCTGTTTTCCAGGTTGCGCTCGAATAAAAAGCGCCGCAACAAATTTGCTCGATGTTGCCGCCCTTGCGTTGCACCAGCAAGCATGCAGCCTCCGCCATGAGGGGCAGCCCGTACAGGAAAGCACGCCAGTCTTTCAGATTGCTCCAGTCAAACGCGATCGAGTCATCGACCAGCCCGCAACGCTGCGAGTCGACGACATGGTCGCCATTAACCACAACGTGGGTGTGCAGGTCACGGTATCTATCGCCCAGCGCCTGAAGCCAGCTTCGTCCATACACGTCCCGCAGCGTGCGCGCACCCCGATAGATATAGATGCTGTTTTTCATGCACGCCTTGATCGCGCCACGGACGAGGGCCAGGATATTTCCAACATATGCAACCAGGGTCTGCAAAAAAAACTTTGAATCATCGCGTACTTCGTAAGGTAAATTTAAGCTGCTCTTCGTGCCTGAATCCACCAAAGTGTGCGGTGCGACGAATCGTCTGTTTAGCCAGCGCGACCACAGGCCGCAGCAGGTTACTCAGAGGGTCCTCAAGACTAAAATCGAAGTAGTTGTTAACTATGGCCATGATCGAACCGAGGCAAGAAATTGCTGATCGAGAGAGACAGGTTGGTCCATAAAAATGAGTCCCACAATCAGCGTCGTCAGGAGATGCTCCTGGGCTCAAAAATTCTTTCAGCGGCGACTGGCTTCGCGGTGATAACTGGTGTCAATATAGGTCTCAACCGGCTGCATTTTCTTTTGTGGCTTGCCGTATTTTTCACGCAATTGCACGGCGGTGCGTACGCCTGCCACGTTGATGGCGGCATCGCGGGAGAACCCGACCTTGGGATCGAGCAAGACGCTATAGCTAGTCTCCGCGCTCTGGCGCGAGGCGCCATTAACGTTTTTCATGAAGATGGCGATGGCCGCCTCCTTGTTTTTCGGTTCATAGAGCCAATCGAGCGACTTCCGGTAGCCACGGATATAACCAACTAGGGCGGTCTTATTATTCTGGGCCCAATCTTTGCGCACGCCAGCTACCAAGCCTTGATAGTTGCCCAGGGCAGCCGACGCGTCAGCCAGAATGTTGATGCCTTTTTCCTTGGCTAACACATCGAACGGGGAGATCAGCATGGTGGCGGCATGCTTGCCTTCCAACAGGTCGTTGTAGCGCTGCAGCACGCCACCGGCCGAGACGGTTTTGTAATCGCGGTCGAGCAGCAAGCCATTGCGCTCTAGCACTTCGAGTAACACGAAGGCGTAGCCAGTGGTCAGCGCATCGACCGACAAGGTCTTACCCTTGAGGTCGGCAAAGCCCTTGACGCTGGAGACCGCACCGATGCGCAGAAAGCCATTGTCGGCGCCCATGACGGCAATCAGGTTGCTGCCATCGATGGGCACCGCGCCCTGTCCTTCACGGTAAGCTAACAAATTATCGACCGCCGTCATGCCGATTTCGAACTGGCCGTTGATCAGACCGATCAGTTGTTCGCGCGAATTGGGGGTGTTGATAGTCTTGACTTCAACGCCATTGCTGGCGAAAAAGCCTCGCTCCTGTCCGACCCAGAGCGGCCAGTTAAAGCCGCCCGGGAAGACGTTGACCCGTAATTCCTGCTTGGGCGTGTTGGCCGCAGGCATGAAAGTAAAGCTGCCGCAGGCAGCTAGCAGGCCGACGCAGGCCAGCATCAAAGTAATCTTCAACAGCTTCATGAAAGGTCCTTGTTCTTAAGTCTACCGGGGGGATGGAGACGCATGCTGCGCTTAGAAGTGGTACAAAAAAAGGAAAGATAAGTATGAATTTTTCCGCAGGTGATTTTCTCGTTGAAGGGGTAAAACAACCACCTGCACAGCGCGTATCATCCCCATTACCAGGGCATAAACCAATAGAATCTGGCGAATACTGTCCATCACATCTGTGAATAGTGCCCATGGATCTGAAAAACATAGATCTCAACCTGCTGCTCGTGTTTAACGAAGTGTTTGTTGAGCGCCGCGTCTCCAGAGCCGCCGCAAATCTTGGAATTACTCAACCAGCAGTCAGCAATGCACTGGCGCGCCTGCGCAGGTTGTTAGATGACGACTTGCTGGTTTCCACCCCCAAAGGCATGGTTCCCACACCCTTTGCCGATCAGTTGGCCGAGCCGGTGGCTCTCGCCTTGGGAATACTACGCAGCGCTGTGCAGCAGCGCACAACGTTTGACCCGGCCGTTAGTCAACGGGTGTTCCGGATCGCGATTACGGATATCGGTGAAATCTATTTTTTGCCGCAGTTGATGGAGTTGCTATCGCAAATAGCGCCCGGCGTGTCCGTGGCAACCGTACGCGCTGGGGCGCTTGACCTCAAAAGTGAAATGGAAACCGGACAAGTGGATGTGGCGGTGGGATTGCTTCCGGTTTTGCAGTCGGGGTTTTTTCAGCGCAGGCTTTTTGAACAGCGTTATGTATGCATGTTCCGCCGAGGTCATCGCCTGGATCAGGGCAAGATCAGTCTTGATGAGTTTTCTGAAGCCGGCCATGTGGTCGTGTCGGCCACCGGAACCGGTCATGGAAAAATCGATGAATTGATCGAACGTTCGGGCGTAAAGAGGCTGGTACGCTTACGCGTCCCGCACTACGTGGCGGTGGGGCATATTCTTGGCAGTACCGAAATGGTCGCCACCGTACCGGAACGCTTTGCCGAGCGTATCGCTGCACCGTTTAGGCTGTCATATGTAGAGCACCCCGTGAAGTTGCCAAGCAGTGCAATCAGCATGTTTTGGCACGCAAAGGTACACAAAGACCCAGCCAATCAATGGATACGAAGCTTGTTCTTCAATATGCACTCAGACGCCACCGCTCAGCGCCCGAGAGCCGGCTGACAGTGTGTTCCAGTTGGGCGATGTAACGGCGCAGCTGGTTCCCGCGCACTTCAGCACACCGGCATTCAACACCAAGCGCGCCGCTCAACGCTGGCAGTTGTAGAAAGTGCTTGCCATACACACTTCAATACATACAATGTCGCGATGCGCTACAGCTTCGATCCGCCCAAGAGGACGAGCAATCTGGCCAAGCATGGCTTCGACCTGGCTGAAGCGCGCAAAGTGATCGAGTCGGGACGGACCGTGACTTTCGAAGACTGGCGCTTCGAGTACGGCGAGGTGCGATTCGTGACATTGGGGCCGCTGGAAGATACGCTGGTGGTGATCGTGACAGCGGAAGCCGAAGACAACATTCGCATCATTTCAATGCGCAAGGCAGACCGATATGAAAAAACCATCTACAGGGAAAACCTTCGCTGACCCGCGCGATGACGCACCCCTGCGCCTGGCCGATATCAAGGCTGGCAGGCTGGTGCTTCGCCAGCGCGGCTCGGGCGGCACGGTGCTGCCGAACAAGCAGCGTGTGAATATCTTTCTGGACGGCGCGGTGATCGAGCACTTCAAGACAATGGCGGGTGAGCGCGGTTACCAGACTTTGATCAACGAAGCGTTGAAACAGGCAATACAGGCCGAGACTATCGAGGTAGTGGTTCGAAAGACTATCCGCGAAGAACTGCGGCGGGTTTAAAACGCAGCTGTGGCTGGGCCCTGGAGACTGTCGGGCTTTGGGTTGGATATTTTTATGCAGCCTCTACCACAGTGAAAAAAAACGATGAGAAATGGCTCAAGCAGGCAATCGCAGCCGCTAATGAGGCGGTAGATGCTGGAGGCGCACCGTTCGCCGGCCTGGTTGTCATGCATGACCGGGCGGTGGGTGCCGGTCTGATATCGCCAGCACTGCGTTGCATGGGGCAACGCTGTAAGCGTCGGGCGAGCCGTGCTCGGGGGTGTAGATCCGCACCTATGTGGTGGGTGAGGCAGCGCTTTTGCTCGAGCCCGAAGCATTCAAATTGCCGCACCAATGCACAGGGCCCCGTGAGGGGCCCTGTGCAACTGGGGGACAGACGCTAGCTAGCTGCAGCGGAAAGCTGATAGGGATGGTCCGGGGGACTTGGGGGTCAACCTGCAACGTCAGCGCAATGACAAACGTGAGATACGAGCACCAACCCCATCGATGGGAACGATGATGGGAAAAATCTGGAAATCCATCAGAACCCGCATGGAATAAGGGGTACTGGCGGAAACGGAGGGATTCGAACCCTCGATGAGGCTCTACACCCCATACTCCCTTAGCAGGGGAGCACCTTCGGCCGCTCGGTCACGTTTCCTGGCACTTCAAAAGTCTGGCGATTATGTCA
>Ga0105045_10003349_pt1 | contig 13754 bp, 12 predicted proteins | sample MAT02_FD_78089 | JGI IMG/M metagenome (GOLD analysis project Ga0105045, IMG submission 78089) | Freshwater microbial communities from Lake Fryxell liftoff mats and glacier meltwater in Antarctica - MAT-02 (megahit assembly) | ecosystem: Environmental > Aquatic > Freshwater > Ice > Liftoff...
ACGGCGCGTCGAGGTGCGACCAGTCGCGGGGCGTGCCCGTCGGGGGCAGGTCGCTGCGCGGGGTGGTGATGAGTTGGGCCTTGGCCAGAAACAGCGCCGTCAGGGGGGCTGTCAGCACAAGGAACGCAGTAATCAGGATGTAGTGCAGGCCGGATATCCCCGTCGTCCACCAATGATTTAACGCCGCGGCAAGCAGGGTGGCCCCGACGCCCAGCGTAGTGGCCTTGGTCGGCGCATGCAGCCGCTGCATCCGGTCGCGCAGCTTCAGCAGGCCAAAACTGCCGACCAAACCGAACAAGCCGCCAAGGATCAACGCGGCGGCAATCAGGGTTTCGACGATCGGGGTCATTCGACGATCTCTCCCCGCGCCAGATACTTGCACAAGGCGACGGTCGCCACGAACCCGGTCAGCGCGAACAGCAGCGCCACCTCGAACGTCAGGCCGGACCCGGAATTCACGCCGTAAAGCACGATCAGCGCGATGAGGTTCACCATCATCGTGTCGACCGCCAGAATGCGGTCGGGCAGAGTGGGCGCGCGGGCGAAATGGATCAGGTTCATCGCAAAGGCCAGCACAAAGCAGGCGATGGCAAAGGTCAGGGCAAAGGACAGCATCAGTGGAATATCCTTATCAGGCGGGCCTCGTAGCGGGACTTGATCTCGTTGATCGTGGCCTGTGGGTCGGGGGCGTGCAAGGCGTGGATCAGCAGGCTTTTGCGGTCGGCAGACACATCGGTGGTCAGGGTGCCGGGGGTCAGCGTGATGGTCCCCGCCAGCAGGGCAATCGCCTCGGGTGCGTCAAGGTCTATGGGCACGGTCAGGAAGGCCGATCTGATCTGATCGGCGGGCATGAACAGGATGATCCGGGCCACCTGAAAGTTGGCGATGATCACGTCCCACAGCACGAGGGCCGCGTAGGGGATCAGCCGCAACGGTCTGCGCAGTTTGGGGCGGTCGGGCCAATACCGGACCGTAAGCTGCGGGATCAGGATGGCAAGGATCACCGCAAGGACAAGGCTGTTGAGCGTGAACGTATTGGCCAGCAACAGCCAGACGATCACCAGAAAACCGGACAGACCCGGATGCGGAATGATGCGGCGCATCATGGCTGCACCTGCTGGGCCGCGATATAGGTGGCGGGATCATGCAACGCATCCGCCGTTCTGGCCAGCGCGTCAGTCAGGGGGCCCGCAAACACCGTCATCGCCAGCAGGGCGGCCAACAGCAGGACCGGGGCCGCAAAGGTCAGCGGGTTCGGGCTGGAGGCGGCTTCGCCTGGGGTTTTCCAGAATAACAGGGACCCCGTCCGGGCAAGACCGATGACAGCGACCAGCGACGTGATCAGGATGGCGGGCCAGACCAAAGTCGCCTGATCCCATCGCGCTTGCAGGATCAGCAGTTTGCCCAGAAACCCAGACAGCGGCGGCATGCCTGCCACAGCGATGGCCACGGCAAAGAACACGCAGGCCAGCAGGCCGGACTGCGGCAGCGTTGCACCGCCGGGCTGTTCATCGCCGCCCCGCGCGTCAATAAGGTCGGCAATCAGGAACAGCGCCGCGATGGCGAGCGTGGAGTGTATCAGGTAATACAGCCCCGCCGTGGTCGCTTGCGGCGTAAACCCCGACAGCGCGATCAACAAAGTCCCCATCGACGCGATGGCGGCAAAGGCGGTCAGGCGGCCAAGGCTCTGTGACCCCAGGATGCCAAGACTGCCCACGATCAGGGTAATCAGGGCGGCAGGCAGCAGAATGTCGGGCCACAGGCTTTGCGTCGCAGCCGTTCCGGGCGGAAAGATCAACGTGCCGAACCGCAGCAGCGCATAGGCCCCGACTTTGGTCATCACGGCAAACAGGGCGGCAACCGCCGGGGACGTGTTGGCATAGGTGCCCGGCAACCAGAAATGCAGCGGCACAAGGGCTGCTTTCAGCGCAAACACCACCAGCAGCATGACGGCGGCAACCCGGATCAGCGCATGGTCGGACGGCGGCAGCGACGCCACCTTGACCGCCAGATCGGCCAAGTTCAGCGTGCCGGTCACGCCATAGATCACCCCAAGGCCGATCAGGAACAGCGCCGATCCCACCAGATTGGTCGCCACATACCGCACCCCGGCGCGCAGCCGTTCGGCTCCGCCGCCATGCACCGCAAGACCGTACGACGCGATCAGCAGCACCTCGAAAAACACGAACAGGGTAAAGGCGTCGCCCGTCAGAAATGCCCCGTTCAGACCCATCAGTTGAAACTGGAACAGCGGATGGAACGATGCGCCCTGCCGGTCCAGCCCGGTCGCCACCACATGCAGGGCCACGACGGCGGCCAGCCCCGCCACCAGCAGCAGCATCAGCGCCGACAGCCGGTCGGCCACCAGAACGATGCCGAACGGTGCGGGCCAGTTGCCAAGGTGATAGGCTTGGGGTTCACCAAGCCCCGAAAGATAGATCGCGAGCACGATCAAACCACTGGTGCCCGCCAACGACATAACCCGCTGCACCGCCAGATTTTGCCGCGCAAACAGCAGCATCATCGCCGCCAACAGCGCGGGCAACAGGATCGGGGCTACGACGGCGGGGGTCATTCCTGTCTATCCTCGGGGTCAACCGCATCTGACCCCGACTGCAGATAAGCGCCGACCGCCAGCATCACCAGCACCGCCGTCATGCCAAAGCTGATCACGATGGCGGTCAGCACCAAGGCTTGCGGCAGCGGGTCGGTATAACCCGTAGCGGTGGACGAAATGATGGGCGGCAAGCCGGGGGCGAGGCGGCCTGTGGCGAACAGGAACAGATTGACGGCATAGGACATCAGCGACATGCCAAGGATCACCTCGAAACTGCGGGGCCGCAGCGCGAGGTACACGCCCGACGCGGTCAAAAGGCCAATTGCGGTGGCGACCAGCGCTTCCATTACCCGACTCGTTTCGTGATGCGCGACAGGGCGTGCAGCATCGCCAGCACCGACCCCAGAACGCAGAGGAACACGCCCAGATCGAACAGGCTGGCGGTCGCCAACTCGAACTTGTCCAGTGGCGGCAGGGTGACGTAGCCGAACCAAGAGGTCAGGTAAGGCTTGCCAAAGGCCCAGGCGGCCATTCCGGTTGCGGTGGCGATCACCACGCCTGCCCCCATCAAGGCGAGATAGGGCACCCGTTGGCGTGCAAAGGTGCGCTCTTCGCCTTCGGCCAGATATTGCAGCATCATCGCGATGGCGAACACCAGTCCCGCCACGAACCCGCCCCCCGGCAAGTTGTGGCCACGCAGGAACAAATAGACCCCGACCATCATCGCGATGGGCAACAGCAACCGCGCCGCCACTCCAAAGATCACCGGATGCGCGTCGGCCGAGGCGGGGGCGATGGGCTTGATCGATCTGCGCAACGGATAGCCCACGGCGGCGATGACCAAGGCTGCAATGCCCAGCACGATGATCTCGCCATAGGTATCAAACGCGCGGAAATCGACGATGATCGTGTTGACCGCATTGTTGCCGCCCGCGCCGGGTTTGGACTGTGCCAGATGGAACGCCGAGATCGGGTCGAACGCGGCATTGCGGGTCAACAGCGCATAGGCCAGCGCGGCCATGCCCAACCCGGCCACCCCCGCCAGTCCCGCATCGCGCCAACGGCGGGCAGCGGGCTCTGGCGGCGCGGTCTTTGGCAGGATGTTCAGCGCCAGCAGCAGCAAAAGCACCGTCACGACCTCGACCGAGATTTGCGTCAGGGCAAGGTCGGGGGCGGCCAGATAGGCAAACCCGACCGAGATCATCAGCCCGACCCCCCCCATCAGGATAAGCGCCAGCAACCGGTCGCGGTACATCAGCGTCACCGCGATGGTCGGCAGGGCCACGCCAAGCCACAGCACCGCAGGGGCCAGTTCCAGCCGCGTCGAGGGGCGGGTTCCGGCGGTGTGTGTGCCCGTGGCGAAGGCAACGGCGGCAAGGACCGCGAAGGTCGCCAGAATCAGCAGCACCGCCCGCGACAGCGCGGTGTCCGAGGTGATGCGGGTGACGGCGCGGGCGGCTTGGGTCAGCGCGGCAATGGTTCGGTCAAAGATTACCTTCGCCTCGGGCAGTGACAAGGTGCGGTCGATTGCTTGCAAACGGGGCAGCGCGCCCACGCACAGCAGACCACCGCCGATCGCCGCCACCGACATCCAAAGCGCCGGGGTTTGCAATCCGTGCCAAAGCTTGATGTAAACTTCGACCGGTCCGCCCGCGCTGGCCTGCACCGCCGCCTGCATCAGCCCGCCTGCGACCAGCATGGGGGCCAGACCAATGGCCAGCACCAACGCCACCAACAGCAGGACCGGACCCGACATCCCCAACCCCGGATCATGCGGCTTTGACGGATAATCTTGACGCACAGGCCCCAGAAAAACCGCACCGATCAGCCGGAACGAATACCCCGCCGACACCGCAGCGCCCAGCGTGACCAACACCGCCAGCACCCATTCGCTGCCCGCGAATGTGGTTTGCGCGGCTTCTTCCAACAGCATTTCCTTGGACAGGAACCCGTTCAGCGGCGGCAGTCCAGCCATCGCCAGCGCCGCCAGCGTCGCCACCACAAAGGTCAGCGGCATCAGCCGGGCGAGACCGCCCAAACGCGGGATTTTCCGCGTTCCGGCCTCGTGATCGACGATCCCCGCCGACAGGAACAGCGCGGCCTTGAAACTGGCATGGTTCAGGATGTGAAACACTGCAGCCAGCAGCGCCGCCTTGGTGCCCAACCCCAGCAGCAGGGTGATCAGACCCAGATGGCTGACCGTGGAATAGGCCAGCATCGCCTTGAGGTCGTCCTTGAACAGCGCGACCCATGCGCCCAGCAGCATCGTGATCAGACCCGTGGTGGTGACGATGGCAAACCATTCCGGCGTCCCGGCAAGCACGGGCCACAGACGGGCCATCAGAAAAATCCCCGCCTTAACCATGGTCGCGGAATGCAGATAGGCCGAAACCGGGGTGGGCGCCGCCATGGCCTGGGGCAGCCAGAACTGGAACGGAAACTGCGCTGATTTGGTGAAGGCCCCCAGCAGGATCAGGATCAGGCAGGGCAGATACAGGGGCGACGCCTGCACTTCGGCGGCTTTGGTCAGGATCACCGACAATTCGAACGATCCCGCAATCCGCCCCAACAGCAGAAACCCCCCGAGCAACGCCAGCCCCCCCGCGCCGGTCACGGCCAGCGCCATGCGCGCGCCTTGGCGGCCTGCAGGCAGATGCGACCAGAACCCGATCAGCAGGAACGACGACAGGGACGTCAACTCCCAGAACACCGCCAGCAAAAGAATGTTGTCCGACAGCACGATGCCCAGCATCGACCCCTGAAACAGCAGCAAAAACGTAAAGAACCTGCCCATCGGATCGCGCGCCGAAAGGTAAAATCGGGCATAGATGATCACCAGCAACCCGATGCCAAGGATCAGGCCCGCGAAAAGCAATCCCAACCCGTCAAGCCGCAGGCTGAACGACAGGCCAAGAAGCGGCAGCCAGTCGAGCCGCTGTGCCAGCACCTCGCCGCGCAAGACGGCGGGGGCCATGGTCATGACGCCTGCCAATGCTGCCGCCGTCGTCAGACCGGCCGCCCACGCGCTTGCCCCGCGGCCGGCGCGCATTGCCAGTCCTGGCAGCAAGGCCCCCAGAAAGGGCAAACAGACCAACAGGATCAGGGACATCAGCGCGGCGGTTTCCGTCTTGCTAGGGGCGGGGCGACGCGACAGCGCCCATGCTGATATAGGCAGCGATACCGCCAATGCCAACGGTTTTCGTCCGCCAAGCGCCGCTTTTAGCGGTTTTAGGGAAGGCCAGGATGGGCTCCACGGCGTTATCCGTCGCGCAGCGCCGCGTTCTGGTCGATCAAATAGCGTTGCGACAGCGGGATCGCTGCCGCCCCCAGCGACCGTGCCTGCGAGCCCACGGTGCCTTCGCGTACCTGCGGCGGGGCCACGCCGGACAAGTCCAGCCGCAGCAAGGCGGCCTGGGTGCGTCGGGTAATCTCGGCCCGCACGATGCGGGGCATCCAGCCGTCGATCAGCACCGCCTCAAGCTCCAGCAACGTGGCGGCCGACAGGATGGCCCAGGCCAGCCCCTCTGCCGCCCTGTCGATCCAGGCGGACAGCACGCCTGCGCTGACCTGCCAGTGGTCGGGGCGTTCCCAGAGATGGTCGGACGATTCGCCCGCCGCCTCCATCGCGCTGGCAAGGGTGGACAGCGAGGCGACGTCCAGCAAGCGCTGCATCCGCCCGTCAGGCCCCGGCACAGGGACCGGACCCATCCCGGCGGCATTGCCGGTGCGCCCCAGAAACAACTGTCCATTCAGCACCAGACCGCCGCCGATGAAGGTGCCGAAATAGAAATACAGGAAATCCTTGGGCCGCTCGCCGGTGCCGAACACCAGCTCCGCGCCACAAGCCGACGTGGCGTCGTTCTGCACGTAGACCGGCATCCCGGTGACCGCCGCAAGTGCCGCCTGCATGTCGCAGTCGCGCCACGCGTCCATTTCCGCCTGCGGCGCCCCCAGCGCCTGCACCCAGTTCCACAGTTGAAACGGCATCGCCACGCCCATCCCGCCCAGCCGGTCGCGCAGCGGTGGCGGCAGGGTCGCCAGCATGGCCGGAAGCGCGTCCTGCACAAAGGCCACAACGGCGCCGGGGGTCGGATAGCGGTAGATCCGGCGCTGGGTGGCGCGCACTTCGCCCAGAAAGTTGACCAGCGTCAGATCGGCAGAGCGCCGCCCGATCTTGAGCCCCAGAAAGAACGCGCCGTCGGCGGCCAGCGACATCGGCACCGAAGGCTGACCGATGCGACCCCGCACCGGGGCCTCGCGCTGCAACAACCCGTCCTGTTCCAGCGCGCGCATGATCACGCTGACGGTTTGAGCCGACAGTCCGGTGATCCGCGCGATGTCGGATTTCGCCAGCGCGCCCTGCTGACGCACAAGGCTCAGAACCAGCCGTTCATTCTGCGCCCGCATGCCCGACTGGTTGGTGCCGCGCAGCGCGGTCGTTTCGGTCGGGGAGCGGTCAAAAATGGTGTCCTGCATGGCACGCGGCTGGCTCTGTTAACTGTCGCGCGCAACCGTGATCAAGCCCTTGCGCAGGATCACGTTGGCAAACAGGGCCAGTTCCGAGGTGGCAACGATGGTATGGGCGGCCCGGACACGGGGGTAAAGCGCGGCCCCGGACAGCGGTGTGACCAGATGTCCGTGCGCCGCACAGAGCGCGTCGATCTCGGCATGTATCGCCCCCGCATGCACCGGATCATTGTTCAGACTGGCGCGAAAAACCCCGCCATCCCCGGCGCTTTCCAACGGCAAAACCTGCAAAACCGCCTTCAACACCGCCAGCAGCCCGTGACCATCGGCCCGGACCAGCCGTCTGGCATGGTCCTGTGCCGGATAATTGCCGTCGACGAGCGCGATTTCATCGCCATGCCCCATCGCCCGCAGCGCGAACAGCAGGTCTGGCCCAAGAAGGGGGGGGAGTCCGATCAGCATGTCTGCATTCCCGTGCGCAAAGGGCCGATCTGCACGATTTGCAGGCGACCCTGACGTACAGTGCGGGGCGAACGGGCGGTCTGTCAATAATAAATCAGACTGATTGATTTATCTTGACCCATGGTTGGGAATCGGTGTTTGTAGAGCTTATCGTCGGGCCAAAAGGCTTGGGATGCATGACAAGACCGGGGGGAAACCCCTTCATCCTTGGGAGGACTACCACATGAAATTCAAAGCTGCCGCCCTCATGGGCGCTGCCGCCATGGCACTGATGACCGCTCCGGCATTCGCCGAAGGCATTGCCGCCTGCCTGATCACCAAGACCGACACCAACCCCTTCTTCGTCAAGATGAAAGAGGGCGCCGAGGCCAAAGCGGTTGAAATGGGTGTCACGCTGAAATCCTATGCCGGCAAGGTTGACGGCGACCACGAGAGCCAGGTTGCGGCGATCGAGGCGTGCATGGCTGACGGTGCCAAAGGCATTCTGATCGCCGCATCGGACACCAAGGCGATTGTCGATTCGGTTGCCGCCGCCCGCGCAGCCGGCATTCTGGTCATCGCGCTCGACACGCCGCTTGACCCGATTGACGCGGCAGACGCGACCTTTGCGACCGACAACTTCAAGGCCGGTCTGCTGATCGGTCAGTGGGCCAAGGCAAAACTGGGCGCAGACGCGGCCACTGCCAAGATCGCGATGCTGGACCTTGCCATCAGTCAGCCGTCGGTCGACGTGCTGCGCGATCAGGGCTTCCTGACCGGGATGGGCATCGACACGGTGGATATCACCAAGTGGGGTGACGAAACCGACCCGCGCATCGTGGGCAACGAAGTCACCGCCGGCAACGAAGAAGGCGGCCTGAAGGCGATGGAAGCCCTGCTGGCCAAGGACCCGGACATCAACGTGGTCTACACGATCAACGAACCGGCGGCCGCCGGGGCCTACGAAGCCCTGAAAGCTGCTGGCAAGACCGCGCTGATCGTTTCGGTCGACGGCGGCTGCCCCGGTGTGATGGACGTCAAGGACGGTGTGATCGGGGCTACCTCGCAGCAATACCCGCTGCTGATGGCGTCGCTGGGCATCGAGGCGATTGCCAAGTTCGGCATGGATGGGTCCAAGCCTGCACCGTCCGAAGGCAAGGACTTCTTCGACACCGGCGTGTCGCTGATCACCGATCAGCCTGTCGAAGGCGTCGAATCAATCGATACCACCAAAGGCACGGAGTTGTGCTGGGGCTGATCGTCCCGCGCCGTCGCGATTGATTTGCGACGGGGCTTGACCCAAGATTGTGTCCAAGGGCGGCCATTGCGCCGCCCTTGCCATAAGCCGCACCGAATTGCGCGCATCACGAGGGGGGAAAATCATGGCGGATGCAAAACCTTCATCGAGCTTTGAAGAGGGCCTGAAGGGCGCCTCTGAAAAGGTCGCGGAATTCAGGGACGACAAGGGGTTTCTCAAACGCATCCAGAACTGGCTGCACCAGACCCCCTCGGCCGTGCCATTGATCGTTTTGGTGGTGGCGCTGATCGTGTTCGGCGTGTGGGCCGACAATTTCTTCAAGATTCAGACGCTGTCGATTATCCTTCAGCAGATCGCCATCGTCGGCATTCTGGGCTGCGCGCAATCCATCGTGGTCATCACCGCGGGCATCGACCTGTCGGTGGGCGCGATTGCGGTGTTCTCGTCGGTGCTGATGGGCCAGATGTCGTTCCGCTATGGCATCCCTGCCGAGCTTTCGATTGCCATCGGAATGGTGTTGGGCACGGCGATGGGGGCGGTCAACGGCTTGTTGATCGCCTACATGCGGCTGCCCCCCTTCATCGTGACGTTGGGGACCTGGCAAATTCTGCTGGCGGCGAATTACATCTATTCGGCCAACGAAACCATCCGGTCTTCCGACATTCAGGAACAGGCCCCGGCGCTGCGATTTTGGGGCAATACCGTGCCTGCCGAAGCCCCGCCGGGCGATCTGAAAGTGCTGTATGCGGTGTTCCTGATGTTCGTGCTGGTGGCGATCATGGCTTATGTGTTGCGTCACACCGCGTGGGGTCGCCATGTTTACGCGGTCGGTGACGATGCCGAGGCGGCGGCGCTGGCGGGGGTTTCGACGCGCAAGGTGCTGGTGTCGGTCTATGCGTTGGCCGGGTTGTTCTGTGCGATTGCCGGTTGGGTGATGATCGGGCGGTTCGGGTCGGTGTCGCCCACCGCATCGACCGGGCAGTTGGGCAACATCCAGTCGATCACCGCCGTCGTGATCGGGGGGATATCGCTGTTCGGCGGGCGGGGGTCCATCGTGGGGATGTTCTTTGGTGCGCTGATCGTTGGCGTGTTCGAGATGGGTCTGCGGCTGGTCGGGACCGACCCGCAATGGACGTTCTTCCTGATCGGGGTTCTGATCATCTTCGCCGTGGCCGTGGATCAGTGGATCAGAAAGGCGTCTGCGTGATGGTCGAACCCATCCTCAAAGGCCGCAATCTGGTCAAGCGATACGGCAGGGTCACCGCGCTGGACCAGTGCGATTTCGACCTGTATCCGGGTGAAATCCTTGGCGTCATCGGCGACAACGGAGCCGGAAAATCAAGCCTGATCAAGGCGGTATCGGGGGCGGTTATTCCCGACGAGGGCGAGATTTTTCTTGACGGCAAGAAAGTCAGCTTCCGCACGCCGATCGAGGCGCGCGCGGCAGGCATCGAGACGGTCTATCAAACCCTGGCCATGTCGCCCGCCCTGTCCATCGCCGACAATATGTTCATGGGGCGCGAGTTGCGCAAACCGGGAATCATGGGGTCGGTGTTCCGGATGCTCGACCGCCCCGCGATGGAAAAATTCGCGCGGGAAAAGTTGAACGAACTTGGGCTGATGACGATCCAGAACATCCATCAGGCGGTGGAAACCCTGTCGGGTGGTCAGCGGCAGGGGGTCGCCGTGGCGCGCGCTGCGGCTTTCGGGTCCAAGGTGGTGATCCTTGACGAGCCGACAGCAGCTTTGGGGGTCAAGGAAAGCCGCCGGGTGCTGGACCTGATCCGCGATGTGCGGTCGCGCGGCATACCGATCATCCTGATCAGCCACAACATGCCCCATGTGTTCGAGGTCGCCGACCGCATCCACATTCACCGACTGGGCAAACGGCTCTGCGTGATCAAGCCGAACGACTACACCATGTCCGACGCGGTGGCCTTCATGACGGGCGCCAAGGTGCCTGAAGGCGTGGCCGAACAAGCATGACGCCCAAAGCGCTGGCCGCCGAAATCCGGGCACGCGCAGCCGGGACGCGGCGGTTTCTGACCGGTCTTGCCGGACCGCCGGGTGCCGGAAAATCGACGCTGGCGGCGGCGATAGTGTCGGAATTGGGCGCGGAGGCCAAGGCTGTTCCGATGGATGGCTTCCACTACGACGATGCCGTGCTGCATGCGCGCGGTGCACGGGGCCGCAAGGGGGCGCCAGATACGTTCGATGTGCAGGGTTTTCTGCATCTGCTGCGCCGATTGCGGGTCGAGGACGAGGTTGCGATCCCCCTGTTTGACCGCGATCTGGAAATCAGCCGCGCCGGGGCCGATATCGTCACGGTTGCCGACCGGCTGCTGGTGGTCGAGGGCAATTATCTGCTGCTGAACGAAAACCCATGGACGGGTGTTGCGCCGCTCCTTGATCTGACAATCTGGATTGACGTGCCAGAAGCCGAGTTGGACCGAAGGTTGATGAACCGCTGGGCACATCACGGCAAGACGCCAGATGCGGCGCGGGCGTGGATCGACGGAAATGACATGCCCAACATCCGTCGGGTGACGCAGGGGTCGGGCGTGGCGGACTTCACGATCCGGTGGGAGTAACGCCAAGATCTTTCGCCAAAAAATCTTAGCCTTGCGGCGTCATGGCTTTGCGCTGGCGGGCGCGTTCAATCCCCAATTGGCGTTCGCGCCAGATGATCAGGATGCCCGCGCTGACCACCATAGCCGCCCCGCCCAGCATCGTCCACGTCGGCATTTCCGCAAATACGAACCACCCGATTCCCAACGCAAACAGCATGGAGGCATAGTCGAACGGGGCCACCAGCGACGCATCCGCCTCGCGGTAGCTGGAGGTCAGCAGAATTTGCCCGACCCCGCCCAGCAACCCCGCCCCGATCAGTAACGCGAGTTCAAACGGCTCCGGCATCACCCATCCGAACGGAATCGTGATCAGTGACAGGCCGGTGGCGGTCACGGAAAACCAGAACACGATGGCCGGGGTCTGTTCGGTCATCACCAGTTTGCGAACGAACACCTGGGCCAGTGCTGCGAACAGCGCGCCTCCCAGGACGATCGACGCGCCGAATGCCTCGCGGTGGCCGGCAGACTCGGCGGTCAGCAAAGTGAGGCGCGGAGACAGGACGATCAGCACCCCGATCAGCCCCATGGCGACCGCCAACATACGGAACATCCGCACCTCCTCACCCAGAAACATTGCTGCAAAAACCACGGTCAACAGGGGGGCGGCGTAACCGATGGCGGTCACTTCGGGCAAGGGAAGGTAGCCAAGGCCGGCAAAGCCCAATCCCATTGCCGTGGTCCCCAGCAAACCGCGCCAGATATGGCCGATGGGGTTTATCGTGCGAAATCCTGTGGCCAACTCGCGGCGCATGGCCAGCCACACGACGATCACCGGAATGGCGAAGAACGACCGGAAGAATACCGCCTCGCCCGCAGGAACATGGGCGGACGTGACCTTGATCATCGCCGCCATCACAATGAAAATCATGACCGACCCCAGTTTCAGGGCGATGCCGCGCAAAGGACGAGTCGGGGGGCGGCTGGGGGTATCTGGGGGCATTGCATCCTCGGGTCGCCTCAAGCAAACACCGTTGGCGGGGGGGTTCAAGGCCAGATCGGCGCTTTACCTCTGGCGCCCTCTGGGGTTCCTTGGGGAAAACGGAGGTTACCGATGATCAGTTCCAGCTTGTCCGACCGGATTGACCAAGGGCGCGGGGTGGTGCCTGCCGATCTGGTGTTGAAGGGGGGACAAGTGTTCGACCTGATCACAGGCGATCTGGTGCGCACGGATGTGGCGATCTGTGGCGATATGATCGTTGGAGTTTACGCCGAATATCAGGGGGTTAGAGAGGTCGATGTGTCGGGCAAGGTTCTGGTGCCGGGCTTTATCGACACCCATCTGCATATCGAATCCTCGCTTGTGACACCCTTTGAGTTTGACCGTTGCGTCTTGCCGCATGGGGTGACGACCGCGATCTGCGATCCGCACGAGATTGCCAATGTCTGTGGGCTGACCGGAATCCGGTACTTCCTTGAGGCGTCGCAGCGGACGTTGATGGATATTCGCGTGCAATTGTCGTCCTGTGTGCCGTCGACCCATATGGAAACCACCGGCGCGCGGCTGGAGGCGGCGGATCTGGTGCCCTTGATGGACCATCCACGGGTTATCGGGTTGGCGGAATTCATGAATTATCCCGGAGTGTTACATCGCGATCCGGGGTGCATGGCCAAGCTGGAGGCTTGGGCCGGTCGCCACATCGACGGTCATGCGCCGTTGCTGCGGGGTCATGATCTGAACGGCTACATTTCGGCCGGGATCAGAACCGAGCATGAGGCGACGAGGTATGACGAGGCGCTGGAAAAACTGCGCAAGGGGATGCGGGTTCTGATCCGGGAGGGGTCGGTTTCCAAGGACCTGGACGCTTTGGTGGGGTTGCTGACGGAGAGACACTCTCCCTACCTCTGTTTGTGTACTGATGATCGCAATCCGCTGGATATAGCGGAGCACGGGCATCTCGACTACATGATCCGCACCGCGATTGCGCTGGGTGCGCCGCCTTTGGCGGTGTATCGCGCGGCGTCGTTGTCGGCGGCCGAGGCGTTCGGGTTGAAGGATCGCGGGCTGATTGCGCCGGGCAAGCGGGCGGATATCGCGGTGATTGACGGTCTGGAAAGCTGTCTGGTTTCCAAGGTTTATGTTGGCGGCATCGAGGTGACGGATGCGGCCTTTGCCGCGCGGGACGTCATTTCGCCGATCGCGCGGCATTCGGTAAAGGCGCCTGCGGTTGTAGCGGGGGATTTTCGGACCGGGGGGAACCGGGTGGAGACGCCGGTGATCGGCATTTTGTCGGGGAAGATCATCACCGAACATCTGACGTTCGAGATTGCCCCGGTGGATGGCGACAAGCGTCCTGATCCTGACCGCGATCTGGTTAAGATTGCGGTAATCGAGCGCTATGGGATCAACGGAAACAAGGCGACGGGTTTTGTCAAAGGCTTTGGGCTGAAACGCGGGGCGATC
>Ga0105045_10003351_pt1 | contig 13749 bp, 5 predicted proteins | sample MAT02_FD_78089 | JGI IMG/M metagenome (GOLD analysis project Ga0105045, IMG submission 78089) | Freshwater microbial communities from Lake Fryxell liftoff mats and glacier meltwater in Antarctica - MAT-02 (megahit assembly) | ecosystem: Environmental > Aquatic > Freshwater > Ice > Liftoff...
AAATCGAAAAGATAGATATCATCAACAAGGAAATTGTCAATATCTATATTAACAAGACGGCCCTTGATGCCAAATATCCCAAACTTAAGGATAGTCAAATGTATGGATACACACCACATTTCACTTTAAGAATAGGTGATCTTGGTAATTTTGAGAAAAATCTCCAAACGCTAAGAACAGAAGGCCATACCATCAAATATACGCTGAAACAAGAGACAAATTATCTTGGGCAGGCCATTAGTTGGTTGTTCCCATTTATCCTTTTGATTGGTATTTGGCTATTTATCATGAAGCGAGTCAGTGGTGGTGCGGGTGGCGCAGGAGGCCAGATATTTAATATCGGAAAGTCTAAAGCAACACTTTTTGACCAAAATGCCAAAGTAAATGTCACTTTTGCTGATGTAGCTGGTCTGAATGAAGCAAAAGTCGAAGTAATGGAGGTAGTTGACTTCCTGAAAAACCCAAAAAAATATACATCCCTAGGCGGTAAAATACCTAAAGGAGTACTACTCGTAGGTCCTCCAGGTACAGGTAAAACATTATTGGCCAAAGCTGTAGCTGGTGAAGCAGGCGTCCCTTTTTTCTCCATCTCAGGGTCAGATTTCGTAGAGATGTTTGTCGGTGTAGGTGCTTCAAGGGTGAGAGATCTATTCAAACAAGCAAGAGAAAAAGCCCCGTGTATCGTCTTCATAGATGAGATCGATGCTATAGGTAGGGCAAGAGGACGTAATGCCATACAAGGTGGTAATGACGAAAGAGAAAATACACTCAACCAACTACTGGTAGAAATGGATGGATTTAGTACCGATAAAGGCGTCATCATGATGGCAGCAACCAACAGACCTGACATTCTTGATTCAGCATTACTCAGACCAGGGAGATTTGATAGACAAATAGGTATAGATCCGCCTGACATCATCGGAAGAGAAGAAATATTCAGAGTGCACCTTAGGTCAATAAAAGTATCAACCGAAGTAAACCCAATGGTTCTGTCAGAAATGACACCAGGATTTGCAGGTGCCGATATTGCCAATATATGTAATGAAGCAGCCTTGATCGCAGCAAGAAGAAACAAAACAGAAGTGGATCTCGATGATTTCAATTATGCTTTGGATAGATTAATAGGTGGTCTCGAAAAGAAAAATAAACTCATTTCACCAAAGGAAAAAGAGATCATAGCTTATCACGAAGCAGGCCACGCCATCTGTGGTTGGTTTCTTGAGCATGCAAGTCCATTAGTCAAAGTCACCATAGTACCTCGTGGCATGGGAACTCTCGGGTACGCACAATACCTACCAAAAGAAGAGTATATCATTCGTACAGAACAACTGTTGGATAGAATGTGTATGACATTGGGTGGAAGAGCAGCAGAAAAAATAGTCTTCGACAAGATCTCTACAGGTGCACAAAATGACCTTGATCAAGTGACAAAGATGGCATATGGAATGGTAACGGTCTACGGTATGAATAAAAATGTAGGTAATGTCTCGTTTTATGCCATGTCGCAGGACCAGTTTAGCAAACCGTATTCTAATGAAACAGCACGTCTTATTGATGATGAAGTAAGAATTTTGATTGAAGCCCAATATCAAAGAGCTCAGGATCTACTTACGGAAAAAAGACACGAACTCAATCAATTGGCGGCAACTCTTCTAGAAAAAGAAGTATTGCTGAAATCTGATGTAGAAAGACTCATAGGTCCAAGACTTGTCCCTGTAGACGAATTAGCCATAACAAATAGAGAAGTGAGTATGTAAAATATTTTTGAAATATATCAATATACAAAGGGCAAGAGTGGATTCACTTTTGCCTTTTTTTATTGCCTAAATCTGCATTTAAAAAACTCATAATACCAATTATATTAATAAAAGAGTTCAAAACGAAGGAACAAATTTCTTATTCAGTCAATGTAAAAGATGGCGTTGATCGATTTGTTTTGTACGAACTATTAGTAATAGTACTTGACTATTAGAACACTATAAAAAAAAATGCCACAGATCGCTCCATGACATTTCAAAACGTATAACAAACTTTAGCAAAGAAAAAGTCACTTATAAAACCTTCTTCCATACAGTGTATTCAGACATCTAAGAACATCGTGTAAAAAGAACCTAATATTATCAATCCATCATTTGGCATCACCAATAGTTTTACCTACCTTTGCGTTTCCAAATTTAGGGAGCAATTTATTGTCACCCGAATTTCCCTCAAAAACTCCAATATTTTTGAGGGTTTTTTATTTATTATCCACTGAAATTTAGCAATAATTAAAATATTAAACTTATCGGTTTGACTTTCGAGTAATTATCTTATGGTCAAAAAAAATACTTACTTCCACAACGACTGATTGAATTTGATTCATCATCGGCATCGTATAATGTCAATTAGAATTTTCTATTTTGCAATCAGGCATACTTAAAGTATAATTTACGTAGTCTACTATTTTATTTTTTTCTTTGAGTACTTCGTAAAGATCAATATACCATCTAGACCTACTTTTATATATTTTTTAATTATCCACTTTTTGAGAATGGCAGCTACTATGATTTCATTTGTATTATATTTTAAAGCATCTCGTTTTATCAATTCATCTTGAGTCAATCTTTCATTTCTGAATCTAGAATTTAAATGCAAGTGCCAACTACTTGGTAATGTATTATAAAAATTATCTAAAAAAGGCTTATGTTTTTGTATTGTCCCATAAAAACCAGCACCAAAGAATAAAAAACGAATATTTAAACTAAACTCCATCAAACTTCTCACGCTTTTTTCGGTGGTATTTCTATATTTTTGGATATATTGGTGTATGTGAAAAAAATGCATCGGAAACGGCTGTTGATCTAAATATTCATATATTAAATCTATTATCATACCTGACTTAATATTATCGGTATTGTCCCATTTTAGAAGGCCATAAGCACTAGAACCCGTCAGGATAAAAATTGATTTTGCCCTTACGACCGCTCCTCTTATTTTATCAATAGAAATACCAGTAGCTTTAGATATCTCATTCAAGTGCATTGGTCTGCCCTGTTCAGATAAAATATCTTCTATTAATTGACTACGCTTAAAAAAAGTATTTTTCACCAATTCTATCTTACCGCTTTCATCAACTTTTATATTAAAATGTACTATTAGCATGTTTAGAACCTCTTGCGAAATGAGATCAAGATTGAATGTTGTTTTCGGAGTAAGCAGAAATTTTAAAAAAAATTCATAAAAATCAATAGTGTATGATCTTTCAATGCGTTTTGTGAGCGCTTGAAATTGTTCATATAATGAAACTAAATCTACCGTATCTAAACATGGTTTTGAAAAATAAGAAAAATCAAGATTTTGTATTTCACCCTTCTGTTTGTCACTTATCGCAAATCCTATTAGACTTGAATGTAGTCTTAGTTTATCAACATGATAAAAATGCTTAATTGGCTTGTACATGTGCCGATCCCATTCGTCAGAGCCAAGCAAATTATTAATCTCAATTAGAGCATTAAATTGAAGGTAAGAAGTTCGCAAAATCGCTTTCTTATTTTTAATGATTTGTCGAATCCTTTCGTTACAAATATCCATTTTTTTAGCTATTTCACGCATAGAGTGCTTTTTGTTTCCTCTATAATAGTCATTTAATACGTTTAGGTCCCTTACACTGTTAATTTTAGAAAAGAGATATTGGTCTAGAACATAGAAATATAATTCTATTTGTGAAAGATTTACATCTACATTCTCAATTTTTAGCCCGAGTTTTAATTGCATTTGGTGTAAAATGCTATTATCATGTTTATTTGTATCCAGCCTAGACCCAATAATTTCTGATAAATTAACAATGATATTTTCAACAAAAATAACAACTTCCTTTACTGTACCAATTCCTATATTCCTAATTTGTAAAACTTCTGATTCATCCAGAAATCGAAACAGTATCTTTGGGTCATTTTTAACGGAATTTTTTATAAATTCGTAAGCGTTCATTGACCTTTTTGATAGTTCATTCTGTCTTAGATTAAATAAATTATGAATGTTCTCAATAGTAAAATATTGCGAATTGAATATATGACCGAATTTCTCAAAGCTTATTCTCTGATTTTGATTGATTGAACATACTAATTCTCTTATAAATGTCGCTATCTCAATTGCAGTCTTGTTACCACAATGATCCAATTTAATAATATCACTGTAATTTAAATAACTTTGAATATTTTTCGTTCCTGAAAGTATGTTAGGAAGAAGTTGATTTTCGAAAATTGTCTTTGATCTAGTAGAAAGCAAATGCATATCTTCTCTGGCAAAACTTACAATATCTGAATTACTATACACGTGCTTATTTATAGCATACTTTTTAGCTAATATATTTACATTTTGTGGAATAACTTTTATTTCCTGACTAAAATGATGCACTAAAAGGTCGTAGTGGTCTTGAGTCAATTCAGATAAATAGGTATCCTCTACTTGTATACCAAGAGATGTTAAGTATTTTACTATTTTTCTTTCGGTGACACCTAATTTTCTTGAACAATCAATTATTAAAAACATTCCAAATAAATTAAAATCATTTAATATACTTTCGTACTTTTTTTTGATCTGAGTAAGAAGTATCAGGAGGAACAAAGTATTTTGTGTGAACCTCCTGTCTTTTTTTATTCTTCCCCCAATCCAGCAAGATCTAAAAGGAAAGCATATTCCATCGCTGTCTCCTTCAGCTTTTTGAACCTTCCTGAAGCACCGCCATGTCCTGTCTCCATATTACAGTACATAAGCAGTGGATTTTTATCTGTCTTTAATTCTCTAAGTTTGGCTACCCATTTGGCAGGTTCCCAGTATTGTACTTGTGAATCCCAATATCCTGTAGTTACCAGAGTAGCAGGATATGCTTGCGCCACTACATTATCATAAGGAGAGTAAGACTTCATATATTCATAATAGGTTTTATCTTTTGGATTCCCCCATTCGTCAAATTCTCCCGTCGTCAATGGAATACTCTCGTCGAGCATCGTACTGACCACATCCACAAAAGGTACTGCAGCTAGTACGCCACGCCAGATTTGTGGTTTCATATTCATCACTGCGCCCATTAATAATCCGCCTGCACTTCCACCTTGGGCAAATAACTTGTCACTTGCGGCATACCCTTCTTTAATTAGGTAATCACCACAATCTATAAAATCAGTAAAGGTATTTTTCTTTTTCAGGTATTTGCCATCTTCATACCATTGTCTCCCCATCTCCTGTCCGCCTCTGATATGTGCTATTGCAAAACCAAATCCTCTATCCAATAGACTCAATCTTGAAGAAGAAAAATAAGGGTCCATACTATATCCATAAGATCCATATGCATATAAAAGAACTGGTCTACTACCGTCTTTTTTGAATCCTTTTTTGTAGACTATTGATAAAGGCACCATAGTACCATCAGTTGCTTTGACCATTTTTCTTTCTGAAACGTAGTCAGCTGGATCAAAATCACCTATGACTTCTTGCTGTTTGAGCAAGGTCAATTTTTTGGTTTTTACGTTATAATCATAAGTAGTGTTGGGTGTGGTCAGAGAAGTATAATCTAGTCTAAGCAAATCGGTCTCAAAATCTGGATTTATACCGGTAGAAGTAGTAAATGATTCTTCACCAAAAATAATATAATGTTCGTTTTTACTATCCCAGGGTCTTATTCTCAATTGTGTGATACCATCCTTCCTTTCTGAAATCACCATATGATCTTTGAAAATGTCTATACCGTCGATATAGATGTTTTTGTCATATGGCATGAGATCTTTCCAATTTTCTTTGGTTGTCGCTGTTTCTGGAGTTACCATGATTTTAAAATTCATAGCACTGTCTTTATTGGTATGTATGTACCAATTTTCACCGAAGTGATCTATACTAAACTCAAGATTTCGCTCTCGTGGTTGGAACATTTTGAATTGTCCAGTCGGATTATCGGCTTCTAGGATTTGGTATTCATTGGACAACGTAGATGATGAAGTTATAATTAGGTATTTTTTTGATTTGGTCTTGTAAATGTAGGTGCCGAAGGTCTCATCCTTTTCGTGGTAGACCAATTTGTCGTCTTTGGTCGGTGTGCCTAAGCTATGTCTGAATATTTTAAAAGACCTGAGTGCTTCATCTTGTTTAGAATAAAAAATGGTTTTATTATCATTGCCCCAAGTGACTCCACCAGAATTATTTGGAATCACATCATCGAGATTTTTGCCTGTGACTAGGTCTTTGAATCTAAGCGTGTACTGTCTCCTACTCACGGTGTCTTCGCTGTAAGCAAGTATTTTATTGTCCGGACTTACGGATCTTGCCCCAACAGCATAATAATTATGACTTTCAGCTAGCTCATTTACGTTGAGTAAGATCTCTTCGGGTGCTTCAAGATTATCTTTTTTTCTGGCGTGAATTGGGTATTCCTTGCCTTCTTCAAATCTTGTGAGATAGAAATATCCATTGTCTTTGTACGGAACAGACATGTCGGTTTGTTTGATACGACCTTTTATCTCTTCGAAAAGCCTAGTTTGGAAACTGTCGGTATGTGACATCATCTGCTTTCTATATGCATTTTCAGCATTGAGATAATCGAGCACTTTTTGAGTTTGCGCGTCTGGCGTTTTGGCATTTTTCTGCTCATCTGAAAGTCTCATCCAGAAATAATTATCTGCCCTTGTATCACCGTGCATGATTAGGTTTTCTGCTTGCTTTTCAGCTACAGGTGGCACAATATCTGTTTTGTTCATAAGCACACTTTCTTTGTAAACGATGTCTGAAGACATTTCATTCTCTTTATTTTTGCAGGAATAGGCGGTAAAGGTAACACAAACAAGTGCCAAATAAAAAAGATTTTTCAACATACTAAATTGATTTATCAGGTGATATTAATATTGAGTCAAATGTATTTTAATATTTTGATAATTTTTCGTTTTTTCTACCAAATAAATAAAAAAACTGATATTTTGTGGTCGCAATGAAGTTGAGCACATCATATAGACAAATATTATCCCTTTCAGTACCGATTATGCTCGGTAGTGCGGCACAAAATATTATTGTACTCAGTGATAATGTCTTCCTTTATCATTATAGCGATATTGACTTTGCAGCTGCTGGTCTCGTGGGCGTTTTTTATTTAATTATAGCAAGTATAGGGTATGGCTTCTCAAGAGGCGGACAGATCATGATCGCTCGAAGGAATGGAGAACATAATTTCCAAGGCGCTGGAACAGATTTTCAAGCTTTGTTTTTATTCGAATTGATGCTTTCTATCATTCTATTTATCTTTTTACAATATGGTAGTAGAAGTATTTTCGAGCTATTCATAAGTAATCCTGATATCTTAGAGAAATGTATGGACTACATAATACCTAGAAGTTATGGCGTCTTTTTTAGTTATTTGGGCGTGTCTCTGATTGCTTTTTATACTGGAATCGCCCAAACAAAGTTCATTATTTACGATACTATTGTGCTGATTATTGTCAACGTTGTTCTTAACTACTTATTGGTTTTTGGTGCATTCGGTATCGCTCCGATGGGTATTGCAGGAGCAGCACTTGCTAGTACATTGGCCGAAGTAGTGGCATTCATAGTATTTGTAGGGTACATGATGTGGGATAAATCCATTCGCAAGTTTGAATTATTAAGCTTTAGAAATCTACGAAGCAGTTCATTTTCCAATATGTTCAGGATCTCATATCCTATCGTTTTCCAATCCATTTTGGGTATCGGTTCATGGTTTTTATTCTTCAGTTTTATTGAAAACATAGGAAGTAAAGAGCTTGAAATATCCAACCTTATGCGGACTATTTACTTGATTCTATCCATACCTTGCTGGGGATATTCAGCTGGCATCAATACTTTAGTAAGCAACTTCATTGGCAATAAAAAGCGGCAGGCGGTACTCCCATTGATTGTAAAAACTACGAAACTAAATTTGTTATCGACTATGTTGATCTCAGTGCCAGTCCTGGTATTTCCTGAATTTTTTCTCTACCCTTTGTTCGGGAGAGAAGATATGACCCTCATCCTAGAAACCAAACCATATATGCTGATGTTGTTTGCGATCCTGATGGTATTCGGTACAGGAGGTATTTTCATTAATGGATTGATAGGCACGGGACATACGCAGACGGCACTCAGAATACAGACCATTTTTACGATAGTCTACATCGTGTATTCATACTTTGTGATCAAATATTCGTACTTTGGACTTAATTGGGCTTGGGCAGCAGAAGTATTTTATTGGGGAGGCATTACGATAATGGCTTGGCTATACTTAAGGACTTCTAAGTGGCACTTTTTGAAATTTTAGTAGCTACGCCCAGCATACATTATGGTAACTATGATGTGGGATGGCATAACATGTGTAGGATTCAAAATTATTGTTTTTAATACATACTACGTAGCCAGCATTATGATCCTTGTCTAAAACAAAATAGGAGGAATGCTCAAATGTAGCTGGTTTCCATTTGATTATACTATGACGGGTAAGCAATTGTCTCTTATACCCGAATGGAACTTATCTTTTTAAGTAGAGCCGCATATTCCCTTTGATTAGAAAGAATAATAATAAGTAAAAAGCAAAAATATATCCCATCGAATTGGTAGTTGTAGGAGAAATCGACTGGCTATAATTTACATATTAAAGTATCTCTCACTTATTTTTATCGTGAAAAGGATGCTTATTTTTTTTTGTAAAAGTAAGTACAAAAACACTACACCAAATAATCTCTCACTTTTTGCTGTATGAAGCTCTTTACACTATCCCAACTCTGTCCTTAACACCCAAAAACCTCAGTAGAAAATCTGTTCCAATCCAAAATGTCTCCAAAATCAAGTATTTGGTCTTTGCCAACAAAGAAATAACGACTATTTCAGATTGAAAATAATTGGTTAATAATTTAGTAGCATTTCCGGAGTGGATTCAAACCTTGAAACAATTAATTTCCAATGGATTGATAATATGATTTTTAGGAGTGGTTCATATATTATATCATACTACAATTTGCTTTTACAAAATAAATACCCTATTCTACAAAGCAAAATTACCTGTTGATAAAAATCAGGTAACACTTTGATATCTTATGTAGCAAATATTGTGTACAATGTTTTGGCGGATTCAAATTAAAGTACTTTATTTGTATTTTATTTATAAATAAGAAAGAAAAGATCATGGATAGAAGTGAACTTAGAATATTGATTGTAGAGGATGACCTAATCATAGCAGAAAATTTGAAAGAAAATCTTCAAGAAATGGGCTATGGGTCAGTTTATCATGGGGCAAATAGCAGTGAGGGTATATCGTTATATCAAAAACACAATCCTGATATAGCCATAGTAGATATACGACTCAACGGTAGCCAACTAGACGGTATTGATATGATCAGATCTCAGTCCATAGGCCAAAGTATACCCGTCATTTATCTGACATCATTTGCTGATGAAGCCATTAGAGAAAGGGCCAAAAAGACCCACCCTTCTGGATATCTGATAAAACCATCTACCAAAACCCAAATAGATATTGCTATTGACATGGCAATAAGTACATTTTATAGGCAATCCGAGATCCCACAAGCCCCCAAATGTCCACTTCAAAAGGGAAATGATTGTATATTTTTAAAAGTAAAAAGTAAAGAATACGAAAGATATGAAAAGTTTTACGTAAAAGATATTAGATACATCAAGGCCGAGGGATCGTACACGCAGCTATGGGTAAGAAATAAATCGCCATTGATATCTATGAGTCTGAATAAGGCATTAGAAACACTACAAGGGGCCAATATTGTCAGGTGTCACAGGTCTTATGCTGTAAACTTGGATCATGTACATTCGGTAGACCAATACTTTCTCTATGTAATGAATGATAGTGAAATAATAAATATTCCGATCGGGGATCAGTATAGGGGGGAAGTGAATAAAGTATTGGTAAAAATTTGAAAACAGAGATCGATCATGATTAAAGTGTTAGTTATTGGTGTTTTATTATTATATGCTAATACGAATATTTTGGGTCAAAAAAACGACTGTAATACAGCGAATATGACAGATGTCGCATATAAAGCGTTTGTTGACAAAAACTTAAATGAGATAAATGAGATCATCGACGTTGACTTAGATTTAGCTTTAAAAAAAATAGACGAAACTTTGGATTTTTGTTATCGCAAAAATGATTATTGTAATCGTGGATCTTTATTGTGCTACAAAGCCAATATTAGTACTTTCAAGAACGATTATCCTAATGCCATCAAGGCATTAAATTTGGCTATTGGTGTAGCTGACTCTTGTATTCTACCTGCTTATGTCAAGTACAAAATCGCAAATGTTGAGTACTTTATAGCTGAGCAAAAAGGTGAAATAAAGCGTTCTGACTCTTTGCTTATTTTGCAGATAGCATTGGTAAAAGAGCTCAATGACACTATAATGATTGCTAATGCCTATGCTAATAGAGCAAGCTTTCTCAATACGCAAAAAAGGTACAACACATCAATCGATATGGCGTTAAAAGCTATTGATCAGTTAGGTGCAAAAAGGTTTGAGACTTTCTTATTTAGTTTTTATGCACTACTTTCTAAGATTTATTACTCCATGGAAAATTATTCAAAAGCAATAGAAACTTGCAATTTTGCCATTAAAAACTATGCTAAAGCATCACTTGATCTCAACTTTCCAACTATCATGAATCTTAAAGGGAACGCACAGTTCTCTCTCAAAAAATATAATGAAGCATTGCAATCCTTTAATGTTGCCTTGCCGTATGCCATAAAAATCCAAAGTGCAGGCGATCAAATAGATGCATACAATGGACTCGCAATGTCATCTGTTAGTTTAAATAACTTTACAAGAGCTGAAGATTACTATCAAAAAGCAATGAAAATAGCTAATGAAAATGAGCCATCAGCAAGAAAAACTAAGCTGAATATTTCTGTTTGCGATATGTATATAAAATCAAATAATATTTCAAAAGCTGATGAATATTTGCGCTTAAGCGAGGCAGATAATGAAACCGACGATCATTTATTAACTAACCTTAGGGTCAAAATTTTCCTAAAAAGCAATGATAGTAAACTTTATTCATCTTATATTGAATACGAAAATACGATAGACAGTCTAGCACAAAACAAACAAACTGCCATCAATTTGGACATCTTAGAAAAGTATCAATCAGATAAAAAAGAACTAGAAAATCAACGATTAATCACCGAGCAATCCATCAAAGAAACCACCATAGCTGCACAGCACAACTACCTCGTGGGAGGTGGACTGGGTATCGTACTGATCAGTTTGTTGTCTATGATTCTGTATCGTCAAGCTCAAAAACAAAAGCAACTCACTACAGATATCACCAATCAAAAAAACCAAATCCACTTTCTCAATCAAGAGCTTAATCATCGTGTCAAAAACAATCTCGCCTTCATGACCGCACTACTAGGTATGCAAAGTCGTCGCACAGACTCCGCTGAAGCAAAACAAGTGCTATCTGAAAGCGAAAACAGGCTCAAAGCCCTAGCACTCGTACATGCGCAGCTATTTCAGTGTGACAAAGATACCGACATCAACCTCAAAACGTATCTGGACGAAATCATATCTTACCTCAGGGAAATATTCAGAAACGAAGACACAAGGCTAACCATTCGTACCGAGCTGATAGACTATCAGATCAATGCCGAAGATGCCATGCGACTAGGCCTCATTATCAATGAATCTGTGACCAATAGCGTCAAGCACACTTTCACAGATGTGACAAATCCTCAGATCACCATCACGACGAGCATCAACGCAAGCGGCAAGCTCACACTCAACTATGCAGACAATGGCCCAGGCATCAGCACCGACCACACCGATCCCATAGTCCAAAAATCTCTCGGACTCAAGTCCATAGAGTTGATCAAAAAGCAACTCGAAGACAGTGTGGTGATGGTGTGGGGAGAATTTAACCAGATAGTATATATATAAAATGAATACACTAAAATACTCAAATCCTTTTCAGATAAAAGTAATTCTGCCAAGAGTCTTATGGATAATGGCAATTGTAATGATTAGCCTAAATGCATTCAGTCAATCAACAGGAAAAAGAGTTAAAAACAGTCCAATGGATGATGCGATGAAGGTATCCAATACCAATGTAGATTCCGCAATGGTAATATGGAAAGGCGCAGAGGCTTATGCAAGAAACAATGTGAATAAAGGCGAGCTTTCCTATTGGTATTATATAGGTGCCCATTTATTTAGGTTAAAGAATGACAAAGATAATTTTTTTTTATATGGTAAATTAGCGCAAAGAGACTATCAAAACAGTAATGACATATTAGGTCTCTCAATGGTTTATCTAGTATATGGCAATATGTATTTAGAAGACTTTGCCCTAGATAGTGCTAAATATTACTTCACCAAATCTTTAGAAATCAAGAAAGAAATCAATGATGAGGAAGGATTAGGGATTGTGCTTTCTAATCTAGGAACTGTAGAAGATTATAGCGGTAACTTTGTAAAAGCCTCAGATCTCTACTTCGAAAGTATAAAACTTACCCAAAAGTTAAATGATGAAACACAACTCTCTATTACTTATCACAATTACTCGATCGTACAATACAATCTGGGCAATATAGAAAATGCTATTTTATATCAAAACAAGGCGATAGAGATCAATAAAAGACTAAAAAACCAATACAGTGAAAGCATGAACCATGTATGTTTATCGGCGTTTTATCTTGAGCTCAAAAACCTGAATAATGCAGAGTTTCATGCTAAAGCATCAGAGACACTTAGTATTAAACTTAACGATGTGCGTGGATTGCTTTACAGCCAATCTGCCATCGGTGATGTATATCTCGAACAAAAAAAGTATAACCAAGCTTTGCTTTATTATAATATGTTCCTGGGTCATGTAGAAAAAGATGGCGATTTGTATATGAAGGCACAAGTACAACATAAAGTCGGAAAAACATTGATCGAGCTAGGCCAAATAAGCCAAGCAATAGTGCTATTAAACCAAGCTAATAAAATCTATGAAGCCAATGCCACCATCAAAGAACTCAAAGAAGTAAACGAAGACATATCCATGTGTTATGAATTGAGTGGTAATACCGACCTAGCCTTCAAACATCTCAAACTATCACAAAATTTTAGAGATACATTTTTTAAAGAAGAAAAAATAAAAGAAGCTTTACACCTAGAAGCAAAATTTAATAACAACCAAAAAGAACTCGAAAATCAACAATTACTCACCGAGCAATCCATCAAAGAAACCACCATAGCTGCACAGCGCAACTACCTCCTAGGAGGTGGAATTGCAATCGTACTGATCAGTTTGTTGTCTATGATTCTGTATCGTCAAGCTCAAAAACAAAAGCAACTCACTACAGATATCACTAATCAAAAGAACCAAATCCAGTTCCTTAATCAAGAGCTCAATCACCGTGTCAAAAACAATCTCGCCTTCATGACCGCACTACTTGGTATGCAAAGTCGTCGCACAGACTCCGCTGAAGCTAAACAAGTGCTATCTGAAAGCGAAAACAGGCTCAAAGCCCTAGCACTCGTACATGCGCAGCTATTTCAGAGTGACAAAGACACCGACATCAACCTCAAAACGTATCTTGACGAAATCATATCTTACCTCAGGGAAATATTCAGAAACGAAGACACAAGGCTAACCATTCGTAACGAGCTGATAAACTATCAGATTAATGCCGAAGATGCCATGCGACTAGGCCTCATCATCAATGAATCCATGACCAATAGCGTCAAACACGCTTTCCTTGATGTACA
>Ga0105045_10003352_pt1 | contig 13748 bp, 17 predicted proteins | sample MAT02_FD_78089 | JGI IMG/M metagenome (GOLD analysis project Ga0105045, IMG submission 78089) | Freshwater microbial communities from Lake Fryxell liftoff mats and glacier meltwater in Antarctica - MAT-02 (megahit assembly) | ecosystem: Environmental > Aquatic > Freshwater > Ice > Liftoff...
CTATAGCCCAAGATGTGCTTGTGCTGGTGCGGGGGGCGCACTGCGCGGCGGTCCTTGGTCTCCACAGCTTTGCCACCGATCCACATGGGCAGTTCGCGCTTCTGCTTCATCATACGGTCGTATTCTGCCAACAACTGTTCGCGCTCCTTGGTGCCGGGGGCATAGGAGAGGATGGGGTCGTTGACGGCTGCTGGGCTGTGGAAGATGGCGTCGGTCATGGGAGGGCGGGCTGTTTTAGTGCGGCAAAGTTACCCACACAGCGGGGTACACGTTCTGTGATATCGCGCACAGCATAGGCACCATGACCAGCACCGGGATCAAAGCTTTGGTCCATCAACGGGCGCATCCATGATATGGAATGAATGCTTCAGCAGCGTGGAGTTCGGAATGGAGATCAGCCCTTCCTCCGTGGTGCGGATGAACACGAAGAAATAGGTGATGTCCTTCAACTCACCTTCCACCCAATGGTCACCATCGAACACTCTGATGCGGTCCCCGATCTTGACGGGGTGTTGAAAAAAGAGCACAAGGCAGGCGGTCACGTTGGACAGAATGGACATTTCAGCGAAGAAGGCTATTCCGAGCACGGTGATGACCGAGGTGGCGAAGAGCAGGATCTCCTTTTGGTCCAAGCCCCAGATGGCGCCGATCACCACGGCCAGGATCAGGAAGAGCAGGATGTTGAGGAGGCGTCGGACCTCCTTCTCCTCGCGGCTCTTTAAGACCGATCGCAATAACGTGGCCCGGATGACCGAGCGCGCCATTGCGCGCAGCAGCAGATATGAGGCAAAGGCGATCGCGGTCTCCAGGATCCTGGTCTCATAAAGGTCCATGGCCATGGTAGAAGGTGTTGTGATGTGTTAGAAGGAGTTGGATCAGAACCGGACCAGCACACCCCTTTGTTGCAGGTCCAAAGGGATCAGTGGTTGCACTGGGTTGGTCCTTAGGTCGATCAGCTTCAAGGAAGGCATGTCGATCAATTCCGATGGAAAGGTCCGGAGTGCATTGTTGGTGAGATACAATTCTTCCAAGCGACGCAATTGGATAATGCATCCGGGCAATCGCTCGATGCCATCCCCTTCGAGATGTAGGATACGCAGTCGCGGAAGCTGCGAAAGGATTTTCAGGTCATCCTCCAGATCAAGCTGCGGATCATCGTTCAGATAAAGCTCCTCCAGTGCGTGGAGCTGGGAGAACTCCGATGGCAGCGTCACGATGGGGTTACCGCTCAGGTCCAGGAGGCGAAGGCGTTTGAGCTGGCCGATCTCCGGCGGTAGTTTGCGGATGCCATCGTGCCCCAGCCGTAGCTCCTCAAGGTTCGGGAAGAGCAATACCTCTGTCGGAAAGCGCTCCAAGGCCTGACCGCTCAGGTCCAATCGCTTCACTAGCGTCGGCTGTTGAAGGGCTTCTGACAACGAACGGTAGGTGTACGTTAAGGTATCTTGCTGTGCCGAGCTGTGGAGACCTGCAAGCAAGGTCAAGGTGAGAAGAAGGATGCGCATGGTGTCTGACCCTATTGGTCGGTTGAGTACGGTTCGTATGGTCTACGCGATGTCAAGAGTGGCTCCCGAGCAGTTTCTGCAGTTCTGCGATGAGGGTGGCTTCAGACTTGTTCACGGATCCCGAGGCCTCGGCGATCTCCACCGCGGTCCGCAAGATCAGGCTCTTCGTCCAGCCATTGAACCGTCCGGGTTCCTTCATTTGCTCTTCGGCGAACCTTGCGTAGGCCGCTTTTGGCGATATGCGTTGATCGAGCGCGTGATCGAACGTCACATCAATGTACCGTGCGGATTCTATGCCGAGGTCGTCATAGCTGCGGTCATCGACCAGCCAGTGCTCCTCCACCATGCGTTTCAAAGCGTCGATCTCCGCTTGAATGATGCTGCGGTCGCAACCTGCGATGCTGTAGAACAGATAACCGAGGCTCCTGTAGCGGTCCTCGTAGGTGCCTTCCCGGCGGTCGGGTGTGGTTTCCATGGATGAGTGTATCATTGGTGTGGGAGGGTTCGGGTCGCGTGATGTCGACTTCGTTCACGCCATAGGTCAGCGTTTGGCGGGGTCCTCGCCTTGGATCAGGAACGGTGTGCGGCCATCGGTGATGATGACCTTGGAATTGGGTGAGGCGGCCAGGCTCTTGAACGCCTCGATGCTCTGGTAGCGGATGATGTTCTCGTTGAGCCCTTCGGTCAGCACCAGTTGGGCATCACGGATCCCTTCCGCCTCGATCACACGGCGCTGGGCTTCACTACGCTCACGCAATAGCTCGAATTCCATCTGTTGCGCGCGTTGTTCGGATTCCAGTTTATCCTCGATCGCCTTGGCCAACCCGGCCGGCAGTTTGATGCTCTTCATCAGTACGCTCTCTATTACGAAGCCGCGATCCCCGATAAGTGCGTTCATGTGGGTGGCGATCTCCTTTTCAATGTTCCCCCGTTGGGCGCTGTGCATGTCCTTGGCATAGTAGCGCGCACATATATCCGCCGCAGCGCTGCGGAACACGCTCACGATCACGGCCTGCTCATAATCCGGACCTATGGTCTCAATGATCTGCGGCACTTTTTCCGGAACAACGCGGTACAGAATGCTGATCTCACATTGCACGTTCAGACCTTCCTTGCTGGGAAGGGCCAGGTCCACCTCGCGGTTCGTGGTCCTGATGGGCACTTTGATCACCCGCGTGCTGAAAGGGTTCACTCCGACGAGCCCGGCGGTGATGATGCGATCATCCAGCTTGCCGAAGCGCTGTTTTACGCCCACGGTGCCTTGGCGTACGGTGGTGCAGGAGGTGGTACACAGCAACAGGAGCAGTGCCCATAGGATGACCGCCGCCAACCGTGCGTTTCGTGGACGGGCAGCGACATTGGCAGTGCGAAGTTCTTCGGAGGAAATGGTCTTTTTCATGGTCGTGGGTTTGGTGGTTCAATACGCACAGAAATAGGTGATGGCATCCAACGCTTTATTCGAACCCAGGTCAGCAGCGGTGCGCAGGTCCCTGCAACCGAGTTCGGGTTGGTAGTGGATATGGTAGGCGATGCCTCGGTTGTACCACGCAGCGGCATGATCCACGTCAAGGCTGATGGCACGGTCGAAGCAGGTGATGGCCTCGCCGATCTCGCCATAGAGCAGATGCAGGCTTCCCTTGAGGGTCCATGCGGCGGGGTCTTCGGGATGGTCGCGCAGGCCGCGCTCCACATCGGCGAAGGCGCCAGCATGATCACCTAGGTACTTGCGCACCACGGAGCGGTTGTACTGGGCCTCCAGGTAGTCCGGTGCCAGCTCTAAAGCGCGGTCATAATCGGCAGCCGCACCACTCAGGTCTCCGTCGCGTTTGCGCAGCAGCGCCCTTTGGAACAGCACGTGCGGCCTGTCTTGCGAGATCTCCAACGCGCGCTCAATGTCCAGCCGGGCCAAGGTCTCATTGCCCATGCGCGTGTGTACCATACCCCGGTTGTACCAGGCCAGATCGCAGGCTGGGTCAAGAGCAATGGCGAGGTCGAAGGCATCGAGCGCATCATTGTACCGCTGGGCACGCATGTATGCCACACCCTCTAGGTCATGCGCCAGGGCCAGCTTGGGCGATTCGCGCCGTGCTTCAGCGAAAGCAGCCAAGGCCCCGGACACATCATCCATGGCGAGCAAGGCTATGCCGCGTTTAAGGTGCAGCAAAGGATCGTGCAGTTCAGCCAAGAGCAGCGAGTCGATCTCCACAAGAGCATCCGCCGGACGGCCAAGGATCAGCAGTGCATCCGCACGGGCCTCGCGCAGGCGCTCATCGTAAGGCCGCAGCGCCAGCGCTTGGTCCCATTCTCCCAACGAACCCTTGCTGTCATTCATCAGAAGCTTCACCTTGGCGCGTCGGTCGAAGATGTGCTCGCTGTAAGGGTTCAACTCCAAAGCTCGGTCCAGGTCGACCATGGCCTGGCTGTGCTGCCCCAAGCGGCTTAGTACCGAGGCTCGTTTCATGTACGCATCGGCAAAGCCCATATCCATCTGGATGGCATTGGTGTAAGACAGCAGCGCTTGTTCGCTGTTCCCCAAACGCAGTTGCATATCACCTTGCTGGATCGCTTGTATGGCATCGAGCCGGTTGTTGACCTGACCGGAAGAGGCGATCGGCAGCAGCCAGACCGCTGTCATCAGAAGTAGTGCGCGGGCGTTCATGGCGAAAAGCGTCATGTGGAACTGTCGATGATGAAGTAGAACAACGGCATGCCCACAGTGATGTTGAAGGGGAAGGTGACCCCCAGCGCCATGGGGATGTACAAACCTGGATCGGCTTTGGGCGCTGCCAGACGCATGGCGGCCGGCACGGCGATATAACTGGCACTGGCAGCGAGGATCGCGAACATGAAACGATCACCTGCACTGGGGGTGATGGCCCCGCTCAGCCAGGCCACGAGGGATCCGTTCACCAACGGGAAGATCAGGGCCATAGCGCTTACGTAGCCACCGTATTTGCGGAACGCACCGAAGCGTGATGCCGTCACCATGCCCATCTCCAGCAGGAAGATGGCCAGGAAGCCCTTGAAAATGTCCGTGGTGAAAGGCTTGATGCCTTCGGCCTGTTTCGCATCGGCCACTAAACCAATAAGGAGGCTGCCGATGAGGATCAGCACACTCGCATTGGTGAACGAGTGGCGCAGCATGTGGCCCAGAGTGGGTCGTTCGGTGCTCTCTCTGTCATAGCGCATCAAAAGCACCATGCCCACAATGATCGCTGGACTTTCCATTAACGCCATTATCGCCACCATATGCCCACTGAAGGGGAGTTCCTTGGCTTCCAGGAAACTGCTTGCCGCCACGAAGGTCACCGCGCTCACCGAACCATAGGCGGCGGCTACAGCCCCGGCGTTCTGCACACCTAGCTTCTTACGCAAGAGGAAGAACGCATAGACAGGGATCACCGAGGCGATGGCCATGCCGAAGAGCAGTTCCTTGGCCACCTGCCCGTTCAGGTGTTCATGCGCCAATTCCTGCCCGCCCTTGAAGCCGATGCTGAAGAGCAGGTAAAGGGAGATGAACTTGATCGTGGTGGGCGGGATCTCCAGGTCGCTTTTCACCAAGAAGGCGATGATCCCCAGCAGAAAGAACAGCAGCGTGGGGTTCGTCAGATTGGTGATCAGCAGGTCGGTGCTCATTAGGGCTCTGTTGGGCGGACGAAGTTAAGTAATACTATGTTCATTGTTTTGTAAGACTATATTTGCGGCGTGGATGAGAACGCTCACGTGCATCTCAGGCCTGATCCGGCTTTGTTCCTTCGTGATCCCGAGGGTACGCGATTGGGGATGGCCATACTTGGGGAAGGACTGGCGCTGATCAATGAGATCGGGCTGGATGCGTTCACGTTCAAAAAACTCGCAGCTCGCATCGGCAGTACAGAGGTGAGCCTCTACAAATACTTCCCTAACAAGCAACGTCTTTTGCAGTATTATTTCCAGCTCTATTGGCTCTGGCTCCGCCAAGTATGCGGGCGCCATGCGGAGCGATCCGTGGACCCCCTTAGCACCGTGCGCTCCGTGGTGGATGCGCTTTGTGGCGTATGGCCCAAGGATGTCCCACAGGCCCAGCTGGATCCACGTGCCCTACGCCTTTTGGTGATCGAGGAGGGCATGAAGAGCTACCTCCACAAGAACGTGGACGCCGATAACGCCCGACGCCTTTTCCTTCCATACAAAACGCTGAGCGCATTTGTTGCCGAATGCCTGGTGGCCTATCGCAAGGATGTGCCCATGCCGCGCAGCTTCGCCACCACCGTCATCGAAATGGCCCACTCGCTCCCCTTCGCTATGGAGCACCTGCCCTCGCTCACTGAACTGTCCAACACGAAGGACCTCAAGCACCTTTCAGCACACTTATACCACCGCACGGTCACGTACCTGGACCACGCACAACCCATGAAGTTGAAATGACGCATACCATTACCGTTGCCGAGGGCGATGGCATCGGCCCTGAGATCACCGACGCTGTCCTTCGCATCCTCGACGCCGCCGATTGCGGCCTCACCTACGAACACATCGACGTGGGAGAGAAGGTCTACCTCAGTGGCAATAGCAGCGGCATTCCCGCCGAGTCTTGGGACACCCTCCGTCGCAACCCGGTCTTCCTCAAAGGACCCATCACCACACCGCAGGGCAGCGGTTACAAGAGCCTCAATGTCACCATTCGCAAAACGTTGGGCCTTTTCGCCAACGTCCGGCCCTGCCGCAGTTTCCACCCTTTCGTGAAGACCATGCATCCGGACATGGATGTGGTGGTGGTGCGGGAGAACGAAGAGGACCTCTATGCGGGCATCGAACACCGCCAGACCACCGACGTTTACCAATGCCTGAAGGTGCTGAGCCTGCCCGGTACCGAGAAGATCATCCGCTACGCCTTCGAGTATGCGCACCGCAACGATCGCAAGAAGGTGACCTGCCTGGTGAAGGACAACATCATGAAGCTCACCGATGGCATGTTCTCCGACATGTTCCGCCGTGTGGGCAAGGAGTACCTGGGCATCCAGCAGGAGGTCCAGATCATCGACATCGGCACCGCACGTGTGGCCACACAACCGGATCGCTATGATGTGATCGTAACACTGAACCTCTATGGGGATATCATCAGCGACGTGACGGCCGAGCTTACCGGTAGCGTGGGTATGGCAGGTAGCGCGAACATCGGGGACCGCATCAGCATGTTCGAGGGCATCCATGGCAGTGCTCCTGACATTTCAGGCATGAACATCGCCAACCCCAGCGCCATGCTGAACGCAGCCGGTATGATGCTGGTACACTTGGGTATGCCCGAGAAGGCGGAACTGATCCAGAACGCTTGGCTCTGTGCCTTGGAGGATGGCATCCATCCCGCTGACATTTATCGCGAAGGCGTATCGGCTTCAAAGCCGGGGACCAAGGAGTTCGGTGATGCGGTGATCGAGCGGCTCGGTCGCAAGCCTACCCAGTTGAAGCCCGTTCACGCCAAGGCCGGCGAACTGGAGAAGTTCGTGTACGAACGGCCGATCGTCAAGCGCGAATTGTGCGGGGTGGATCTCTTCGTATGCGACCCGGAAAGCACACCGGATCAGTTGGCTGAGAAGCTGCTCAAGGCTTCGCATGGCATGTTGAAGTTGAAGCTCATCACCAACCGTGGCGTGAAGGTGTGGCCTGAAGGCTTTCCCGAGACCTTCTGCACCGATCACTGGCGTTGCCGATTCGTGGGCCCCGAAGCAGCGGTCGATCTGGACAAGGCTTCCTACCAGGCCATTGGCATGGAACAGGTCATCCAAGTGATGCAGCTGCTCGGGAATGCAGGCGTGGAGATCATCAAGATCGAGAACCTCTATCTCTTCGATGGGGTGCGCGGATTCTCGCTGGGGCAGGGTGAATGAGTGCTGATATGAACGGCAAAGAGAATGACCCGCGAAGCGCTGTTAGTTTGGAGCGCTTCGCGGGTCGCACGCTCGGCGTGTCCACGATCCACGGCAAGGAGCGTGTGATCGGTCCTGCGCTGATGAAGGTCCTTCCCTTGGCCAGCGTTCATGCCATTGCAGGTGTTGACACCGACCGCTTCGGCGCATTCAGTGGCGAAGTGCAGCGCACTACCGATCCGCTTACGGCGGCATTGGCCAAGGCAAAGCATGGTGCCGAGGTGTCCGGTCTGGACCTGGTGATAGCCAGCGAAGGGTCGTTCGGTCCCTATCCGCCGGCCCCATTCCTGTCGTGCAATGAGGAGTTCCTTGTGCTCTACGACGCCCGTGATGGTGCGGTGTACGAGCATCGCCACGTATCACTGGAGACCGTGTTCGGCGGTGAGGAATGTAGCACACTGCGGGCGGTGCTGGCCTTCGCGGAGCGCATGAAGTTCCCCGAGCACGGCCTGGTGATGCGACCCAAGGAAAGGTGGGAGCGAGGCGATCGCATGCACAAGGGAATTCACGAACAGGAACAACTTCGGCACCATGCGGACGCCCTGCTTACTGCGCATGGCAGCGTATGGGTGGAGACCGACATGCGTGCCATGGCCAATCCCACTCGCATGGCCTTCATAGCCGAAACCGCAGAGCGATTTGCCGGTGAACTGGCCCGTTCCTGTCCCTCCTGTGGAGAACTCTATTTCCGCATTACCGGCACAACGCCCGGTCTTCCATGCGGACTGTGCGGCTGGCCCACAGCGAGCATCCGATCGTACACACGCTCCTGCCGGGCATGCAGCCATTCAGAGCAAGAGAAACGACCGGATGGCAGGACGGAAGAGGATCCGCGGTACTGCGATCACTGCAACCCGTGAACTACAGGTTGTCGAACTGGTAGATCGGATCCAGATCGGTGCCCGCCTCCGTCTCGCACACGGTATGGATCAGTCCATCGCTCAGTCGATATACCCATCCGTGCAGGTGTGGCCCTCCACGGTCTTTCCAAGCTTGCTGGATTATGCTGGTCTTCGCAAGATCGTGGACCTGTTCCTGTACGTTCAGTTCCACCATGCGATCGAAGCGTTCCTTTTCTGTAGGCAGGGCCTCGACCTCTTTTTGGTGGATGCGGTAAACGTCCTTGATGTTCCGCAACCACTTGTTGATGATGCCCAGCGACTGGTGGCTCATGGCCGCCTTTACGCCGCCGCAACCGTAGTGGCCGCATACGATCACATGCTTCACCTTGAGGTATTCCACGGCGTACTGCAATACGCTCAACAGGTTCAGGTCGGTGTGCACCACCATGTTGGCGATGTTGCGGTGTACGAAGATCTCGCCCGGGTTGGTGCCGGTTATCTCGTTCGCAGGCACTCGGCTGTCGCTGCAACCTATCCACAGGAATTCTGGACTTTGTAACTTCTCCAGTCGGTGAAAGAACTCAGGGTCGCGGCTCACAGTATCCTCAGCCCAGGCTTTATTGTTGATCAATAGTCGCTTGTACGAATCCATTTAGGGGGTGGGGTTGTAGCAGTGTTATTGTACCACGGTCGCGTTGCCCGGTGGCGCGGTGTTCAAATGATTCGAAGAGGCTCCGTTCCAAGGCACTTTGAAGCCGATCAATTCATACCGGATACCACGTTGTGCCGCGGTCGCGGTGAAGTCCTCGATGATCTCGAACACATCGGGGTCCAGGTCCATCGTGCGGTTGGCATCGATCACCACCCGCGAGCCATTCGGCAGTTCGCTCAGCGTGCGTTTGATGCCGGCCTTGTTCAGGAAGGTGACATCCTCGCTCAACTCCATGTAGATGGGCATGCCGGGTTTGAAACGTCTGGGGTCGAAGTGGAAGGGGATCTTGTAGTTCTTCCAGAGGATATGAATGAACGCAACGGCCATGCCTAGGGCCACACCGCGCAACAGGTCGTTGGTCACGGCCATGAATCCCACGGTGACCATGAACTGGATGAATTGGATACGCCCCACTTTCCACATGGACATGAACAGCGAAGGCTTTGCCAGTTTGTAGCCCACGAGCAGCAGGATGGCCGCCAGACTGGCAAATGGGATGGAGCGTAGAACAGGGGCGATGGTGACCACGGCCAGAACGATGAACGCCCCGTGCAGGATGGCCGAAAGTCGGGTGCGCCCACCGGCCTGGATGTTGGCTGAACTGCGCACCACTACCTGCGTCACTGGTATACCGCCCAACAGACCGCTGACAATGTTGCCGATGCCTTGTGCATGAAGCTCCCGGTTGGCCGGGGTAATGCGTTTCTGGGGGTCAAGTTTATCAGTAGCCTCCACACACAGCAGCGTTTCGATGCTCGCCACTAGTGCTATTGTGAGTGCGGTGGTCCAGACCAGTTTCTCTCCCAGTCGGCTGAAGTCCGGGAACGTGAAAGCATTCAAGCCAGTGATGTCCGGGAAGCTGACGAAGTGCTCAGGGCCGATGAACAAGGCGGGGATGTTGCTGAACATACCTGACAGGAGGATGCCCATTACCACGGCCAGCAGCGGCCCGGGGATGTACCGCAACCACATGTTCCGCTGGATGAGGGGGCGCTCCCAGAGCAGCATCAGCGCGATGCATGCGAGCGTGACCACCAGCGCACCTGGCGTGAAGCCCTCCATCATGTGGATCAACTCCGAAAAGGTGTTCTCCTTATCCGGCTGATCAAAGCTTTCATCACCGAGCGGAACGCGGTCATAGCCAATGGCATGGGGGATCTGCTTGAGCATGATGATGATCCCGATGCCTGCCAGCATGCCTTTGATGACAGCGCTAGGGAAGTAATAGGCGATGATGCCCGCACGTAGAAAGCCAAGGCCTACCTGTATAACCCCCGAAAGGACCACAGCTAACAGGAAAGCATCATATGCTCCAAGGTCTTGGATGCCCACCAGCACAATGGCCGTCAACCCCGCCGCAGGGCCACTGACACCTAAAGGTGAGCCGCTGATCGCGCCCACCAACAAGCCTCCGACAGCACCAGCAATAATGCCGGCCAAGGGATCTGCTCCAGAAGCAATGGCAATGCCCAGGCACAAGGGCAAGGCAACGAGGAAAACAACGATGGATGCAGGGAGGTCATGCTTCCAATTACTGAATAGCGAGGTATTCTTCATGAACAAGAAAGAGCCAATTGTTGGGCCGGGCTTAAAACCCGCAGCGATACGGTCGGATAACAGAGTCAACGCCCAAGGGGCGGTGAAGTCCGAACCTACACCATCAACCAGGGCGGCGGGTGCGGCACCTCGCCACGGGGAGCTACCACAACTTCATCTTCGCCGTGAGAAGAGATCGCCTTCCGATCATGCACTTCACAAGGCTTGTGGCCTATAATGACCAACTCGAAAAAGTTGGGATGCTTGGTCTCCTCCTCTTCATTCACAGGCATCGGCCTGCTCCCGAATTCATCCGGGGTAGCCATCGCCCGTGTAACAAGCATTTGGGGTAACATCCACATCCAGAACCCGATGAACACAGCGAACAAGCGCATGGCCATGCCATGATGCCGAACGTACGTTACTGACAGACTACTAGGGTGCATGAGGAAGGCAAAACTAACGCGGGTCGATGCACGATAAGCGCACCTGGCGTTAATTCACACGCATTCCGGCGTTCAATTGGAACTGTATGGGAAATGCAGCAGGAAAGATGGAATTTCAACCCGGAACTGCTTCCCGTCCTGGGTTCGTTCCATCAGGTAGTTGCCCTGCATACGGCCAAGTCCGCTGCGCAGATCGCAGGCACTGCTATAGGTGAAATGCTCTCCGGGAGGCAGCACAGGTGTTTCCCCAACAACGCCTGGCCCTTCCACCTCGCGCGGTGCGGCCAAACTGTCGCTGATGTGCCAATGGCGACGCAATAGCTTGACCGTGTCTGGGCTTGTGTTGGTAATGGTCACACGGTAGCTGAAGAGGTAGTGTGCCGCGCGAGGGTCGCTGTGCGCTGGTTCATAGACCGCCTTTACTGTAACATGGATACCGTGCGTGACTGCTGTTGCCATTCGCTGTGCCGTAGTCGCAATGCGACCGTGGGTGCAAGAATAACGCTCGTTATGCACTTTTGGTTGTGTGTGAAGTCACAAGAACTGACGTTCGCATGACCCACCGACGCGGATACCTTGGCCGCCATGTGTGTTCACCTGACCAATGCCCTGCGTTCCATTTCAGTCGGAACCTTGGCCCTTTCGCTGCTTTCCTGCCAAGCCCAGTTCAGCGGCCCTGAAAGTGTGGAGTATGATCCAGTGGGCGATCGCTACTTCGTGAGCAACACGCAGAGCAGTCGGATCAAGGTGCAGGCGCAGGGCGGTGCCGTCACCGATCTCGCCACTGGCATCCCCAACGCCCCATACGGTCTTGAGATCATGGGCGATGTGCTATATGCTTGCACCGGGAACGGTGTTCGGGGCTACAGCATGGCTACAGGAGCAGAGGTCTATTACCGCAACCTTGGGGCCTTGTTCCCGAACGGGATCACTACCGACGGTGAGTTCCTGTATATCACCGATTTCAATACCAACGCGCGGCGCATATACAAGGTCGACCCCGTCAACGATACGCATTCGACCCTAGTGGCCAATGCCGGTGGGCAACCCAATGGCATCGTGTGGGATGCCACGGGTGATCGCCTGGTCACAGTGTTCTGGGGAAGCAATGCGCCCATTCGTGCCTTTGATCGCAACACGGGTGAAGCCACTGTGTTGGTTGCCAATACGGGTGTGGGTAACATCGATGGGATCACCATGGACTGTGACGGTAATTTCCTCATCGCTTCATGGAGCCCAGCGCGCATTACACGTTTCGAGCCTACGTTCACCCAAGCGGGAGTCAACCTTAACGTGCCTGGTCTGAACAATCCTGCGGATATCGACTTCGATGGCGTGAACCTACGCGTGTGCATCCCGAACTCGGGCAACAACACGGTGACACTGTTCGACTACACTTGTCTTACCAGTGGTATTGCAGATGGCGGTAAAGAGGAAAGACTTCGCGCTGTTCCTAATCCGACCGGGGGACGTCTTCGTCTGGATCCGCCCTTGGGCCGGCCCGAGCCTTACGTCCTTCTGGATGTTCGGGGCCTGCTTGTGGGTGGGGGAACCCTGCGTCCCAATGCCGAGATCGATCTAAGTGCATTGCCTGCGGGGGTCTATGTCATTCATTTGACGCAGGTCGGTAGGCGGTTGAATGTGGTCAAAGAATGAAGACCGAGTGCGCCGTGGCTTGCGGCGCTGGAGGCTCAGGGTCGCTTCACCTGTCATACGATCATCGTTCCTTTGTCCCTGACCTATACCATGGAACTGGCCCCCATCAAGGAATTCTACGATCACCTTGTTCCCAGGCAAGTGTCTGCTGGTGTCAACGAACGGCACCACAAGATCTTCGACCTGCTTGTCGAAAGCGGCCTTCGTGATGGCATGCGTGTCTTGGAGGTGGGCTGCGGCATCGGTACGGTGACGAAACTCATCGCGGCAAAGATCCCTAACGGGCATTTGACCGCGTTGGACTTGAGTCCCACCAGTATCGAAAAGGCCCGGCAGGAACTCGGACACCTCGCACATGTTGAGCTACTTGCTGCCGATGCGGTGACTGCACCTTTGGAGGGCATCTATGATTGTATCGTCCTACCCGATGTGTTGGAGCACATTCCCGTCGACAGGCATGCATCCTTGTTCGCACGCTTGCGGGATCTGATGGCACCAGGCGCACTGATCCTCGTCCATTCGCCCGACCCGTTTTATGCGGATTGGCTAAAGGCCAACCATCCTGAGTTGCTTCAAGTGGTCGATCTAGCGCTTCACTTGGCTGATCTGTTGCCTGTGCTGGAGGAAGCAGGCCTTACTCTGTTGCGTTTCCAAAGGCACTCCATCTGGACCGACGTGCCGGACTACATGGCCTTCACGCTGGAGCGCAAGGCGGTTGCACGTGCTTTTCACCAGCGAACGCCGGTCGAACGATCATTGCTGCAACGCTTGAAGCACGGGTTGTTCAAGAAGCGACCCTGAGCTTCACAAGGAATTCTGCTTGCTTGTTGTACTTCCGTGTTCCTTGGTGGGGTACCATCGTCCGGGGCCGACCGGTCAGACATCGGCCAAGTATTCAGCGCTCAGCTCCGGACTTAGTACCTCCCAATGCAACTCGCCTGTGCCGTCCCGCCATTCGATGCAGACCGTTCTGGGGGCATGCTGGTCGCGCGGTAAGATCACCAAAGCATCGATATGGCTGTCATATCCCACGGTTTTGGGTCGAGCAACTGGATCTGCGCGCCGCTTCATGCAAGGAAGGTAGATGCAGCGATGCGGAAATGGTGATCAAGTGGATCAGGTTTTCCAACCTTTCTCGGAATGCTGACCCC
>Ga0105045_10003353_pt1 | contig 13748 bp, 12 predicted proteins | sample MAT02_FD_78089 | JGI IMG/M metagenome (GOLD analysis project Ga0105045, IMG submission 78089) | Freshwater microbial communities from Lake Fryxell liftoff mats and glacier meltwater in Antarctica - MAT-02 (megahit assembly) | ecosystem: Environmental > Aquatic > Freshwater > Ice > Liftoff...
AAGTATTGTAAGTCGTTGTTTTTCAATTGTTTAAAAAACTTTTTTTCTATGGTTTCTTTCCTTACTACTACCTTAGGTCGCTTGCGATTGGTTGCTTTTATCGAAGGGGTTTCTTTTTTGATTTTGTTATTTGTGGCCATGCCACTCAAATACTTTTTTGAACAGCCGCAGGCCGTACGGGTAGTAGGTTCTGTACACGGGTTTCTGTTCGTTGCCTATATTTTGATGGTGTTTATCACCAAAGTTGAACACGAATGGTCTGCATCAAAAACCCTGCGTTTGTTGCTGATTTCGATGATTCCTTTTGGTAATTTTTATGCTGACTGGAAATGGCTGGCACCGGAGGCGGTTGAGGAGGTTTAGATGGTTGGAGAATTACCGTCTAATAATCGTTGTATCTCGGTCATATATCAAGGGCGCAAAAATGCCGATCGGATTGGCCGTTCCGCGCACATTTCCTTTAATGGGAGAGGGTTGCGCAAATGGATTGAAAAGCCCGCTCGAGGCTAAATCTACACTTTCCTTAAAGTCGTAATAATCGCTAGACAGGTGAAAAATAGTATTAAAAACCGTGTCACCTTCATTTAATTCGTAACCCGTACCAAATGCTATCAAGGCTGTTTCGGTAAAACGGTCGTTGACAATAAAATCCTGCTCCGGAAAACTATCCAAAGAGCCATAATTCAGCATTCTCCGATAAAAATTTTCCTGACTGAGGTCGTCCGTGATATAGGTCAAAATACGAGCCTTGGAATCGGCGGCTTCACTGAGGAAACTAATCACAACACTGTCAATGGGTACAAAAGGCACCATTTGGGTTGTGCTGGTAATTTCCCCTCCGTCTGCCAAACGAATAAACAGCGAAAAAGAAGTGCCCGGCTCTGTGGGTACGCTGTTTTGGCCGACATAATTATAAACTTTGAGCGGATTGGTTACAATGGTGAATTGATTGGCTAGTGTGTCTGTTTGGCCATTATAGGAAATGGTAACCAAGGCCCCGTCTAAGAGCGCATTTGCAAGAAAATTGGAACTCAAGCCCAAGGTGTCAAAAAAAGCATAACTACGGGTCATTAAGAGCCGAAAGGGTTGTCCCGGTTCCAAATAGCACTCCACTACAGGCTGACGGTCGTAGGCGGGCAAATCAATTTCAACATCTTTTGACAAGTTGCAAGCACCCAAAAAAACGAAGGCAGCAAAAAGAAGTATCGAGTTTAATTGTTTGATATTCATCACTTTATATGGATTTTAATCGAAAATTAGAAGGTTAACTTAGAATTTGAAATTCCAAGTTAGACTAGGCAAAATGGGAAAAAGAGAGACTTGCTGGGCCTTGAGTTGAAAGGGGACTTCGCCCAGCGGTGTGGACTGCGTTTCGACGGCCAAGGTGATAAAATAGGGGTTGCGTCGGTCGGTAGCATTATAGACGCTCAAGGTGAGGTCGTTTTCGCGCCCATTGCGTCGCTTCCATTTATAAACGATTCCAAAATCGCTTCGGGTGTAATAAGGATACCTGAAAGTGTTGCGCGGCCCGTAGACAGGCACCACAAACTCCGGTTGTGCGCCTGGGAAATCCGTAAACGAAGCGCGTCCACCGGGCAGCCAAGCAGGGTAACCCGAGGTGTAAACAAAGGTGGCGGTGATTTGAATGGACTTGTTTTTGCCGCGTTTTTGCCATCTATATGCATCCCAGAGGGCCACTACGCTTACATTGTGGCGGGTGTCGTGGCGAGGTGCAAAATATGCACCATTGTCAATTTCAGGAAAATCGCCTCGGCGCACCCAAGCCAGGGTGTAGCCAATCCAGCCGGTAAGCCGACCTTCTTTTTTCTCAATTTCCAGTTCCAGAGGCGAATACGCATACGCACGGCCGGTGGCTAGTTCATTTTCCAAATCATTGTTGCCAAAAAGCTGGGCACCGTCTTTAAAATCTACGACATTTTGCATCCATTTGTACCAGCCTTCCCAAGTGATCAACACCTGATCGCCCAATAAATACGAAAGTCCAACGGCGATTTGGTCGCTCACTTCTGGCTTTACCCCTTCCGTAGTGGGATACCAAATATCGGTGGGCAAGGACAGGCCGCTGCTGGCTAGCAGGTGAACGTATTGGTTCATGCGCGCGTACGAGCCTTTAATCGAAAGCCGATTGCTTGCTTCGTAATTAGCCGAAACACGGGGTTCCAAATTAGCATAAAAAGCCGGAGTATTGTTCCACATAGAAAGCCGCAGGCCATAATTGACTTTCAAACGATTGATGGCCCATTCATCCGAAATATAGGTGCCTGATTCCCAACCATCGTACTCCCGGCCGGAGGAAAACCGGACTTGTCCGTCGTCGCTACCAGCCCGCAAACGAGCCGTAATGAAGTCGTGGTAAGTAAGGTTGGCACCAAAACGAATTGTATGGGCATTATTGGGCTGCCAGTAAAAATCTACTTTGGCATTGGCATCTTTTACGTTACTCCCCAAGTTGAAGGAAAAGCCCTGCAATTCATTTTGGATATTATACTGATAATCAGAGTAGGTAAAGGTCGTATTGGCAAATAGGGTAGGGCCAAATACGTGGTTCCAGCGAGCGGTACCGGTGGCATTTCCCCAGTCGAAACGAAAATTGAAGGAAGGATCTTTAAACGTAAATACGTCGCGACCAAAATATCCGCTCAAGAATAGGCGGTCTTTGGGTGAAAGCGTGAAATTTACTTTTGTATTCAGGTCGTAAAAGAAGTAGCGCGGTATTTTATTGAATTCAGGGTCGTCGGCGTTGGCGCGGTTGATGCCTTCAGTAATAAGATCGGCGTAAGTGCGGCGGCCACTAACAATAAAGGAAGATTTGTTTTTTTGAATCGGACCTTCAACGGTTAAACGGCTTGAAATGAGGCCAATACCACCCGTTCCACTCAGTCTTTTGTTGTTTCCTTCCTTCATCCGCACATCAATCACCGATGATAAGCGACCGCCGTATTGCGCTGGAAATCCGCCTTTATAGACTTTTAAATCTTTGACAGCGTCAGAGTTGAAGGTGCTAAAAAAACCAAATAAGTGGCTGGCGTTGTACACCACGGCTTCGTCAAGTACGATTAGATTCTGGTCATTGTTGCCACCCCGTACAAAAATTCCGGTAGTTCCTTCTGAGCCAGGGGTGATGCCCGGTTTTAATTGCAAAATTTTAATGATATCGGCCTCGCCAAACAGGGCAGGAAGGGCTTTTACTTCGGCGGTAGTGATGGTGGAAACCGACATTTCGGTGCTTTTTCGCTTTTCGTCCAAGCCATTGGCTCTGATCACCACTTCGTCTAACGTAGAGCCGAGGGGGGCCAGTTCTATGTCTAATTTAACATCGCCCTTGGGCAAAATGCGTAAAATTTGGGTTTGATAGCCAATATACGCAAATCGAAGTTCAATTGAATCGTTTCCGGACGGCAGAGAAAGGGAGTAAAAGCCGTACTCGTTGCTGGCATTTCCTTTACGTAATCCGGGTGCCTGCACGGTGGCACCAATCAATGTCTCACCGTTTTGACGGTCTTTCAGTGAACCACTTACGGTGGCATTTTGGGCAATAAGGGTAGCGGTAAATAGTAGAAATAGTGGAAGTAGCAGGGTGTATTTCATGTGTAAAAGCAAAAGGGGCTACGATTTTAACGAGGTAGTTTGGCCAGAAAACAGCCGTCAAAGAATTTTGTTTCGCAAAGGCAGGGCTTTAAGGCTGGAAATAGAATATCATTCGACGAAGAGACCTTTTGCCTCGATTTTTGCGCTGTTCGCCCGACCATGGAAAGGGTACATATTTTCCGGAAAGGCAATCATCTTATTTTACGTGATAATGGATAAAAAATATTTTGTGTTAAAAAAAGATACGCAACACATTTTGTTTTTAAAAACAAGTTGTTTACTTTTGCACTGTCTTTTGTCACCAATCGTGTAACGAAACAACTTAGTTATGCCACAGCTTGAAATTTTTGAAAGCAAAAAAGGCACAAAAGTGGTAGCTGCCTCTAACCTACACGCTACGCTCAAACTCCCAATCCGCCAGTACGGCACCCAGATTCGCCGCTGGATGCGTGATGTGTATGAATTTGGAGATGGCATTCGTCGGCCACAAGCCTACCGAGATTTTGCCAAGCGGCCTCGTCCGGGGGAGCCAGTAGAAGACTTTTACCTCACCTTGGAGTTAGCCAAACTCATCGCGCTGCGCACCAACAGCAAAGACAAACTTAAGTACGCTCGGCTCTTGGATGTGTTTGCACACAATGGGCAAATGAATTTGTTTGTGTAATTAGGAAGGTAAAGCGCATCCGAATGCCCCAATAGTACCCGTTCGCTCACCGGCAGACTCCTCTAAATATGTGGATATTATGATCAAAATTAAAAGGCTATGCACTTAAAAAAGACGCCAGTGTTCCTACTTGGTCTAACACAATTCGCCCCTTTTCATCTGCTCGCAGGGTGCCACACTCCGCTCCTGGGTCATGTTCAAAAAATATGATTTGCGATTCTTTCAAGGCGGAACTCAGCATCCGGGTTTTTTCTTCCAAGGTAACCAATGGGCGGACGTCGTAAGCCATTATATACGGTAAACCGATATGCCATCTAGAAGGCATTGCGTCGGCGGCATACAGTAATTTTTGGCCATTAGGCAGGTCAATAAGCAGTGCCATCATGGCTTCAGTGTGCCCATTAAAAAATTGAATCTGAATACCCGGACAAAATGCTAGGCCCTCTTTTACATCTAGGAAGTGTAGTTGTCCTGCTTCAAGCAAGGGCACAAAATTTTCTTTTAAAAAAGAGGCCCGCTCCCGCTCATTGGGCTGCATTGCCCAATCAAAATGAGGTTGATTGCTCCAGTATTTTGCGTTGGGGAATGCTATTTCCGTCATTCCAGTAGCCTCATTTTTCCAAATAGCCCCGCCACAGTGGTCGAAATGAAGGTGGGTAAGGAATACATCGGTAATATCACTGCGCTGTAAGCCTGCTTTTTCCAAAGAACCAAACAAGGTCTCATCGCCGTGCGGCAAAAAATGACTCCGAAATTTTTCATCTTGTTTGTTCCCCATCCCGGTGTCAATCAAAATATTTCGCCCCTCGTCTGTTTGTACCAATAAGGGGCGCGTGGCCCAAGTGCACAAATTTTGCTCGTCGGGGGGATTCATTTTTTCCCACATACGGCGCGGTACTATGCCGAACATGGCTCCGCCGTCTAGTTTGAAATTGCCCGCTTGTAATGCTGTTATTTTCATCATAATGTGGAAAAATTGTTCAAAATAGGCATGAATGTATCCATAATGGCCTGCTCAACGCAGCAACCGATAGCCATTTTCTCCGGCCAGCATGCCTAAAAAGTGATTTAGCCCCAACCATTTGTCTTGGTCGAGTTCGTAACTGATGTTTTCTCTAAAATACTTTTCGGTATCAAAATGAGGGATTCCAGGCAGTATTTTCAGTAGTTCGGGCAAGTGATCCAAGCCCAATTGTAAGGCCGCATTGAAGCGGTTAGCCAGTTCTGGGTGCAAAGGCCGAGTGCTTATCCAAGCCGCAAATACAAAGGGCAAACCCGTCCAAGTTGTCCAAGCCTCCCCCAAATCATAGGTGTAGGCAAATTGTTGCTCCCGGCCAATGGCTCGATCGCCAATAATGACTCCCGCTGTTTCTCCTTTTATTTCCTGTTCAAACCCCTCATAAGCGGGTAAAAAAACGGGCTCAATTTGCCAGTATCGCTGGCACAAAATCTGCACAAGCGCTACCGATGTTCGAGAGTGAAAATCCAAATATATGCGCTTAATTCGATCCAAAGGTACTTCGGAAAACAAACACACGGTTTTGACTGTGCCTTTGCTACCGATACAAAAGTTAGAAACCAAGTGCGCCTCTGGGAGTTGCGGAATAATAGCCACGGGCGTCAAAGCGATATCAACCTCACCCGAAAGCAGTTTTTGGGCGCAAACGGAAGGGATATCGAGACTTAGGTCTATAATGTCGGCCAAATCACTTCGATACAGACCATATATAAATGGTTTGGTATTGAGGTAACTGACGGCGCATATACGCATTGCTCTGAGTTGGGTGATTGGGAGGAGGAGTTCTTATTGCTCTAAGAGCGTGTTTAAATGAGAAAGGTCGTTTTCTTTCTCAAATACCCACTTGCCCTCGCGAAAATGAGCAAGATACAATCCGGTATTATTGTGGTTCATATCTTCCATGGCAGTCAGGGGAAGGGCTTTCATGTGCGCAATCAGACATCGAATGGCGCGTCCGTGTGTAGCAACCAATATCCGGCGTTCCGGGCGGGTTTGAATCCACGCAAGAAAGCGTTGGATGCGTTCGGAAAGTTGGATGGCGGATTCGCCGCCTTCGATGCCCGCATGGGGATTTCCATTTTTCCAAGCCTCAATCATTTGATAATACCGTTCGTTTTGCTCTTGCGATTGGGGGAGGCCTTCGTGAATGCCCCAACTAATTTCATTGACATCGGCTTGCTGCTCCCATGGTATTTTTTGGTCCAAAAAACTTTGGACTGTTTGGTGTGTTCGGCGCAGTTTTGACGTTACAACTAGTTCAAAATCAATGTGTTGATGGGCGTTGTAAAATGCCAATGCTTGTTGTCGACCTTTTTCATTCAAATCAGAATCCACCCCGCTACCTTGTACGATGTTAAGGCGATTAAATTCTGTTTGTCCGTGTCGAAGTATGTATAAAGTCATGGAAGTATGTGTTAAGATTGCACCACGGGGAGGTCAATATACCCTCGAAATGCTTTGTCTTCCTCAAAAACAACGTCGGTAAAATCATTCACCTCGTTGTATAGGGTATCGCGCTCAATGGGCCGCCTGCCCACCCGTCGAATCATGTCCACCAATTGCTGGGTGGTAAGTGCTGGATGTTGTTCCTCTGAGCCCGCCATCGCGTAAATCTTTGTGGTATCGTCAATGGTGCCATCCAAATCATCTACCCCAAAGGCTAATGAAAGTTGGGCGGTGGTGCGGCCAATCATCGGCCAATAGGTTTTGATATGGTCGAAATTATCTAGATAAATCCGACTGATGGCGTAATTGCGCAGGTCTTCAATCGCCGTACTTTCGGCAATATGGCTCATTTGGTTGTCTTTATTTCGGAATTTCAGGGGTATAAACGTTTGAAAACCACCTGTTTTATCCTGCAACTGCCGCAAGCGTTCCATGTGATCGACTCGGTGCTCAAATTTTTCAATATGTCCGTAGAGCATAGTCGCATTGGAGCGCATACCGAGTTCGTGCCAAATTTCGTGAATGCGCAACCACTGATCAGCATCACATTTGTCGGCAGCTATTTGCAGCCGAATATCTGGGTGGAATATTTCCGCTCCGCCGCCCGGCATACTGTCGCAGCCGGCCTCTTTTATCCGCTGCATCCCTTCTTCGTAGCTAATTTTTGCTTTTTTGAAAATGTAGTGGTATTCGACGGGTGTGAGGGCTTTTACATGTAATTCAGGCCGATGTTGCTTGATTTTTTTAAAAAATTCCTCATAAAATGGCAAATCATATTGCGGCAAAACACCGCCTACGATGTGCACTTCGGTGACGGGCTTCTGGTCGTATTGATACACAATATCCAGCATGTCTTGCATCGAGAAAGCCCAAGCATCGGTGTCACTTCGTTGTTTTATCAACCGCGAGTAAGAGCAAAACTTGCAATCATATACGCATAAATTGGTTGGCTCAATGTGAAAATTGCGGTTGAAATAAGTCCGGTCTCCATTTTTTTCTTCCCGAATATGATTGGCCAAAGCCCCTACAAATGAGAGTGAGCCATGCTCAAACAAAAAAACGCCCTCCTCAAAGGAGATGCGTTCTTTGGCCAGTACTTTCTGGACAATTTTTTGATGGGTAATACTTAGGTTGGGGTCGTTGAGCAGCAGGGATATGGAATGGGTCATGGTCGGAAAAAAAATAGAACATCACTCGTCTGGTAGTGGGGATTAAACCCCTTAACCGGACAAAAGTTTAAGAACAGGGGCTATTTGGCCCCGTTATAAGGCAGAACAGCCCTTTTACGGGGGAGCAGTTTACTCAAACCGCCGTTTGTAAAACCAAGTGTTGTCGTTCAGGGTGAAACCCGCTGTCATACGAAAATAGGTTTCTTCGATGGGGGTTTCAACGCCCAATTTGCCAATTTCAAAACTGAGGTTGACAAATGAGGTTTGCTGGCGGGGCAATACAATCGGAAGCCCCAAACCGAATGTAATACCGTAATCGTTCAGGTCGCTGCCGTCAATGGTGCGTGGGTCTTGCCGGTAATAGGCGCCGACTCGGTAACGAAAACGCTTTAAAGGTTTGTTGAACGAAACAGCATCGGGTATAATCTCGACACCGCCTGATACGGAGAACGTATTGCGCAGATTTTCCGGACGCGCCTCATTCTTATAAGATGCCCAGTTTTCAAAGCCAACTTGCGCGCCTAATTTGAATTTATTGGATTTAACGTATTGAATTCCCAACGAAAAGGCTGCTGGCAGGTTGATTTCGCGGCGCTCATCGGTGAGGGCGGCTAGGGTGTCGGCATCCGAAAAAGTGCCATTTAGGAGTTGGCCTCTACTCCGAATTTGAAACCGATCTTCTATGGCGCGAATGGAGTGATTGCCATTGCCGGCCAGCCCAACGGTAATCCAGCGAATCGGAATATCCTTGTTGTTTTCGGCACGTTGCAGCACAATATCATGCTGCAAACCCAAATTCCAAACAAAGCCATTGGCCCGCAAATCTTGTCGGATATTGTTTTGGAACGTAGGCAGTTTGACGGCGGAGGTGTCTGTAAAAGTGGTGGTATTTTGATAAATTGTTTTGCCCACTACCCAGCCCAAATTGAGTCCCAAAGCGGTATTTTTATGCTCAGCAGCCCCTGTCCAAGCCACTCGATAAAGTCCTCCCGATCCTTGATAAACATTGCGAATATCGCCGAATTTGGGCAGTGTGTCGCGGACAAGGATATTGTACCCAACTCGGGAGTAGGGCGTTACCGAAAAGCCCATTCCGTAATTCCAGGGCGATTTTTCTTTATCTAGCAACTCGTTGATGGGGCTTTTAAGGGTAAAGCCTATTGCGAGGTGCGTCATATTGCCGCTCCATTCATCTTGGTTGGAGGTGCCAGTTTTGTAGTTGCTTCTATTGATAAAAATACCCGTTTCAAGGGCTGTTGAACGCAAAAATGCGTAAGAGGCTGGGTTGGCTAAATTCAAGTGAAATGGGTCGTGGAAAGCCGCCGTTAGTCCGCCTTGTCCGCCTTGATTGGCAAAATAGGGTGATACGATATCACCCACGCCAAATCTGGAATAGGGCGAATTCATCTTGGGTTGCGCCCACAAGGTGATGCTTGAAAAAAGGAATAGAAATAGGAAAAAAAATCTCATTCGTATGAATTATTTATACCAGCGGCTCTTGCGCCGGTTGTAGGTGGTTTAAAATATGATTGAGTCCGTACAAAGTCAATTGCGGAACAAGTTGTAGGGGGCCGTGTTTAAGGTGGAGGGCTAAAAAAGCAGCATCTCCGCCCGTGAGCACCCATCGAATATTGTCGAAAGAGGCTTTAAACAAGCGCATAAACCCTTCAATTTCTAAAATAGCCCCCAAAAAAGCCCCGTTTTGCAAAGCGGCTTCGGTACTAACACCGATAAAGTTTTCTGGTATGTGGAGTGTTACTTCGGGCAATTTAGCGGTAAAATGATGCATCGCTTTGGCCCGCATTTGTAGGCCCGGTGCAATATTTCCCCCCCCATATTCCCCCGATTCACTAATCCAGTCGTATTTCAAACAGGTGCCGGCATCGAGCACCAGACAATTTTGTTGGGGGAACAACGCATGCGCACCGGCTACCGCTGCCAAGCGATCTTTACCTAAGGTATTCGGAGTGGCATACCGATTTGAAAAGGGTAGGGGCGTAAGATGTGTAAGTTCTTGACAATCAAAGTGTTGTTTCCAATTTTCTCGGTATCCGACGGCATCATCCGCTACGGAAGAAAGCATGACGCGCCGAACCCCGGCTTGGTTGCAATACGCATACAGGGCTTCCCAAGTCCAACTCGTTACCTCTTGATGCTCGTACAAGGTTTGTCCTTGAAAAAGCCCCATTTTTGTTCGGGTATTACCAATGTCAATTGCCAAGTTCATGAAAAAGGCTGTGAAAATACAGCAATGTGTTTTTTTCCCAAAAAAAAACCCGCCAGTGCCCGAAAAGGGATTGGCGGGTAAAGCGGAGGAGGAGAGATTCGAACTCCCGGTACCTTTCAGTACGACGGTTTTCAAGACCGCTCCATTAAACCACTCTGGCACTCCTCCGTGGTGCGATTTTTTTTCGCGGGTGCAAAGGTAAAACAGTGTTTTCAATTTTTCACCTCAATCACTATCCATTTTCATCATTTGTGGAATTTCATTTTTTCCATCCACATTATCGAAGAAAGTTTGGAGATATTGAATCATTTCCTGGGTGGATTTGTAGTCTAAATGTTTGCTTTTGCAGAGCGACAGTAATTCCGGCTTGGCCAATTTGAGGGTGGTCATGGCTTTTTTTAGCGCATCGGTTGAAATTCCGTTGTTCATCAGAAAGCGATCCCGCACGTTTTTTAAGCCAGTGTCTGAGTTTGGACTGGCATAGGGAGCACTTACCAGCCCTGAAAAGTCAAAATCGTAGGGCACCAAAATGGTTTTGCCCGTTACTTTTGAGCGAATAAGGCGCACATTGCGCAACATCGAAATATCCCAGTCGGTATTCCCAATCATATATTGGAATAGAATGGTCAGCGCGGCTTGGGTGGTATGGAGGCTATCAGTAGGCATACCATAGTTTTCATTGAGTTCGCCATTCAAACGGGCCACCACCTCTTCTTCATCCTCTAATAATATGGCGTACATGGGGCGTTTCGATTTTTCTACATGGGTGTCGCGAATGGTAAGCCGCACCAAGCGAGCGCGAAAACTAGCCGTTGTGAGGGTCTCGTACATTCGATAGGCTAGGTATTCGCGGACTATTAGGTTTTCACCCCGCTCTCCTTCATAGCAAGGAAGCACCAATTTTACCTCATTCAAAGTATCAAAACCGGCCGCTACCAGTGCTTTCTTCTTGAATTTTATCTTCAAAGGGGGGTAAATGGCCACCTTTCGACGGAATTTACCCCTCGGCCTTACTTCGGCCTGAAATACCCGCCCGTCTTCCATCCGAATCATTGCAGGAAAATAGTTGCCCGCGTTTTTTTGTGCTACCAAAGTAGTGAAGTCTGTCTCCAAAGTCATTTTGATAACTTCTTGTTTAGTCAAGGCATCAAAAATAGTAGTGCGCCCCGTCTGCACGGTTGGGGCCTCCCCCTGTGCAGAAAGTTGGGTCGCGCAAAAGGACAGCAACATCCAAAACAGGCGATTTTGGGCAAAATTGTGGATTGTTGACATGGGTTTCTGTATTTAAATCGAAAGGGTTTGGAATCTCTTGAAAACGGAAACTCAAAATTTCGAGCAATAATTAGGTTATTCTGCAAAATTAAATCCTGAAACAAGGATTTTGGGCACTTAGTTTCAGAATTATTGCAAAGTTAACGTCCAAATAGCGCATTCCGATGTTTTTTCGATGAATGCACCAAACATACGGCTAAAGTAATTCATCTATGTAAGAGTGCAACAATTGATTTGAGCATACTCAAAAAGCGAAGATTACCAAAAAACTTGGTAATTGCTAAATGCAGACAACTGCTTCGATTTGAAATGCTTAATTTTGCACTTGCTTAGGATAATGAAGGCACCTGCTCCACTATCCAAATTTCAAATTTCAAATTTCTTTCTACATGAAAAAAGGATTCTTCGTCCTATTTCTTGCCGCTCTTAGTGCAACGGTTGCCTTTGGCCAACTAGCCGAACCGCACGTTTGTGGCAACGCTCAAGACCAAATTGAGTTGTTTCCTCGTCTCGAACAAAACAAAATTGTCATGGAAGCCATGCGCTTAGCTGCTTCCGATCGAGAAAATATCCGATATGTACCCATCCACTTTCACCTGGTGGGCGATGCGAATGGTGCGGGTAAGCACCCTGAATTCAGGATGTTCGAGCAACTCTGCGTCCTGAACGCGTCATACGAACCCGTGGGCGTTCAATTCTATTTGAGTGAGCATCCTATTTATGGACTTTTCAATTACTCCATTAATAACGACAATGTTTATGCCAACCAAAGCAATTCATTGTTGATGAACCTCCGCCGCCACCCAAACGCGATTAATGTATTTGTGGTACTGACGGCCGCTTCCGGGAACAATCAACCCGGTACCACGCTGGCGTATTACAATATTCCCAACGATTGGATTGTGTGTCGTAAAGCCTCCACCAATGGTATTGCCAGCAATAGTACGATGGCACACGAAGTTGGCCACTTTTTTAGCCTATCGCATACTTTTTATGGCTACGAAAACAACTCCTTTGATTCCTCCGACCCGACTTGGCCTAAGGCCCCTGTGATGGCTCCAGATTTTGGCGTAGCCTCTGAACGCCAAAATGGCACCAATTGCACCACTGCGGCTGATCGTATCTGTGATACGCCCCCGGATTACAATTTTGGCTTTATTTGGCCCAATTGTAGTGCCTATACGGGAGGCGCACAAGACCCACTCGGCGTGGTGGTGAATCCTATGGAAAATAACTATATGAGTTATTTTAGTAACTGCAATCCGTATGCGTTTACGTTAGATCAAATCGGTATTATGAATGCAGATTTGAGCAATGGTGACCGCAATTATTTGGATAATTCCTACTCGCCTGTTGCGACTGTGATTAATACACCCAGTACTTTACTTGTTTCGCCAATAGGCGGCCAAACGACAGAATTCTACGATAATGTTCTGCTAGAATGGGAGGCTGTACCCGGTGCAACCCACTATCTTATAAATGTGGATATCATCTCAACTTTTGGTACCAATTTTGTTCAAACCTTCATCGTAATGGGGACTAGCAAATTGCTGACAAACCTCGAGAAAGGTAAAAGTTATCACTGGCGCGTAAAGCCTTTCAATACTTACGTGGCTTGTGCTACTTCTTTTAGAAGCAACTTTCTAACATCCGGCGTAGCCACTACCGCTACCCGCGATATTGATGGCTTGAATGCTTGGCAGTTGTCGCCCAACCCAGTGCGTGGTAATGTGGCCAATATCTCGATTGTTTCAGAAAAAGCGTTGGATTTGTCCATTCGTGTAACGGATGCTGCTGGTCGTGTGGTCTCTTTCCAATCGGGCTTGTCTTTCCCACAAGGAGAATCTATCCACGAACTCCGCACGGAAGGCTTGGCGAATGGACTTTATTTCGTAAGTTTGGAGAGCAGTACGGGCCGTAATGTGCAGAAAATGAGCGTGTTGCGCTAGATTTTTAGTTGCTACCATCGGTAAATTAAAAACCGATTTCAGGGATGTTTTACGTTCGTATAACGAATGGGTGGCTTCTCTGAAATCGGTTTTTTTGTTTTGTATCGGGCTGGGTGAGATGTTTACTAAACTTTGAAAGTTTAATAAACATGGTACGAAACCGCCGCGTCAGGTCTTCCCGCTCAACGGGACAGATGACCTTACCGCCGCGTCAGGTCTTTTGACCTGATGCTACATTTAGGCGGGCAGCGATATCCAATGAGCCAATGCACAAAATGGGACTTTTTAGCCCGTATTTAGAATGGGTTGGCCACCCTATTCTGAATAAAAACGTAATTTGGGTAAGGCAATTCTAGATCATATCATTCCAAAGGCGCACAGAATCGAATTGAAA
>Ga0105045_10003354_pt1 | contig 13746 bp, 9 predicted proteins | sample MAT02_FD_78089 | JGI IMG/M metagenome (GOLD analysis project Ga0105045, IMG submission 78089) | Freshwater microbial communities from Lake Fryxell liftoff mats and glacier meltwater in Antarctica - MAT-02 (megahit assembly) | ecosystem: Environmental > Aquatic > Freshwater > Ice > Liftoff...
TTATCAGCCAGGTAAATCAAATGATTGTCAGGGCTTCGAATCAGGAATTAATTTTTAAGGAAGTTTGCAAAATTGCCATTGATTTTGGAAAGTTTAAAATGGCATGGATAGGCATCACTGACATTGAAACAAACACTGTAACTGCGGTGGTGCATGCCGGAGAAGAAAAGGGATACTTTGATCAAATAAAAGTGATATCAACCAGGGACATTCCTGAAGGCAGAGGTCCAACAGGCAGCGCAATAAGGAAGGGTGAATTTTGTGTTTGTAATGATATTGAAAACGATCCGCAGATGATGCCATGGAAGGAGGAGGCCATCAGCAGGGGTTATCGTTCTTTAATCGCCTTACCGATTAAAAAGTTTGGAAATGTCATCGGAGCCTTCACGCTTTATGCAGGGGAGAGAAACTTTTTTGATGCAGAAGAAATCGCCTTGTTAGAAGAAGCAACTGGTGATGTGTCGTTTGGGCTGGAGCTTTTTGAAAAAGAAGAGTTGAGAAAAAAGGCAGAAGAAAGAATTCTAGAGAGCGAACAAAGCTACCATACACTCGCAGAAATTTCGCCAACAGGTATTTTCAGAACAGATACCAGAGGCAATACCACCTACGTGAATTCCAGGTGGTGCAAGATTGCAGGACTTTCTGCCGAAGAAGCAATGGGAACAGGTTGGCAAAAAGCAGTCCATGTAGATGACAAAAAAAAATTACTGGAGGGTTGGAAGAAAGCATTGGTCGCAAATGAACTTTCTATGGTAGAATATCGCATGTTACGCCCGGATGGAACGGGCGTTTGGGTAATAGGGCAGTCTATTCCGGAACGAAATCTGGACAACCAGATTATTGGATATGTGGGTACAGTTATGGATATCACGGAACGAAAAAAAGTGGAAGCAGCCATAATTGAAAGCGAAGAAAAATACAGGGTGTTGGTTGCTGAAGCCTCCGAAGGCATATTTATCTCAGATAACAATGGCCGATTTGTAACAGTAAATGCAAGTGCCTGCCGCCTTTCTCAATTTACAGAACAGGAACTACTACAAATGTCAATCTACGACTTTTTAACGCCTGATGACATGCAGAAAAGACCTCTACAATTTGATGCGGTAAGAAATGGCAAAACAATTGTAGTGGAAAGAGTAATGAAATTAAAGGATGGAACGTTGAATCATCTTGAAATTACTTCAAAGTTGTTAACGGATGGCAGGCTACTATCACTGGTGAGGGATGTTGCAGAACGCAGGAAGGCCGAGGCGGCGATCCTGCTTAGCAATGAACGATATAACCTGGTGAGTAAGGCTACCAATGATTCTATTTGGGATCTCAACATTTTAACTGGTGCAACAACCAGAACCGGAGATGGATTTAAAACGCTTTTTGGTTATGAAAATGAATCAGCCAATAACCCCGAAAATCATTGGACGAAATTGATTCATCCCGATGATCTTGAAAAAGTAAATGAGTCCCAAAGGCTGATATTTATTAATCCCGAAGAATACTATTGGGAGCAGGAATACCGATTCCTGAAAAGGGATGGGAATTATGCATTCGTATATGATAAAGGGTATATCATTCGTGACGATGGAGGCAATGCCATTCGAATTATTGGCGCCATGCAGGATATCACCCGGCAGAAGGAGAATGAATCCCATTTAATAAAATTGAATGAGAGCCTGCTTGCAAAAACGGTTGAGCTGGCCGACTCCAACGCAGAGCTTGAGCAGTATGCCTATGTAGCCTCACACGATATGCAGGAACCTTTGCGGATGGTTACCAGTTTTCTGTTATTACTAGAGAAAAAATACAAAAATACGCTTGATGATACCGGAAAAAAATACATTCATTTTGCAGTGGATGGTGCTAAACGGATGCGACAGATAATTTTAGATTTACTTGACTTTTCACGGGTGGGGCAAAATTATATTAAGCCAAAAGAGATTGATTTAAAGGGCTTGATTCAAGAGATCCAATCGCTTTACCGAAAAGAAATTGAAGAAAAAAGGGGGGTTATATTATTAGGTGAATTACCGCCTATCATTGCATCAGAGTCGCCGATCCGCCAGGTTTTTCAAAACCTGATTAGCAATGCGCTTAAATATAGCAGGTCTGAAACTCCGGTAAGGATACGAATTGAAGCCATCGACTTAAACGAATTCTGGCAATTTTCCGTTGCTGATAATGGCATTGGAATCAGTGAAGAGTATTATGAAAAAATATTCGTCATCTTCCAGCGACTGCATAACTTAGAACAATTTTCAGGTACCGGAATTGGACTGGCTGTTACTAAAAAAATAATTGAAAAACTAGGCGGAAAAATTTGGGTACAATCTGAAGACGGCGAGGGCAGTACATTTTACTTTACCGTAAAAAAATAGTAGCGAAAGAAATTTTGTATTTACTGAATTATTGAAAAAATTATGGCATTACAAAAACATGAAGTTTGGCAAAGAGGTCCATTACCAATGGTGTCGCCACTTTTACAACCTGCAGCGCATGCCCTGTTGCAGGCAAAGGAAGAGGTGAATGAACTGATGAAACATTTTCCATCTGTTTTACTTTGGGTTCGCCCGGCGGATATGGCTTCAGCCGGTTTTCATTTGCAACATCTGAGCGGTGTACTTGACAGGGTGTTTACTTATGCCCGCAATGAACCCCTCAACCCCTATCAATTTGAAGAGCTTGCAGCGGAAGGGAAAAATTTAAAACCAATTACAACTGCTGAGTTGGTCAATCGTTTTAACCGACAGGTTGAACAGGCACTTGCGCAATTAAAAATTACAGATGAAAAAACACTGGCTGAATACCGCGGAATAGGCAGGGCAGGATTGCCATCTACAGTAATTGGATTATTGTTTCATGCGGCAGAACATACCATGCGCCATGTTGGGCAATTGATGGTAACGGCGGCTGTCGTTAAGCAGTATCCCCTGTTGTTTGAAGGAGGCTTGTAGATCCCTATTCAATCAGTGTGAGATTTAATAGTTCGATCCATAAGTTTAATAAAAAATAACTCCAACTTTAGCACATAGAGAATGAAAAACTCCGGGTTATTCTTTAAAATCTATCTGCACAAAATGACTTTAAAATGCTAACCAGCAGTTTTAAAATAAAATAATCTATGTTACCCTTTCAGGATGGTAGCTTGCCTGGAACCTCTTGTTACCCAATATGCCCATCAATGATCAATTGGTCAACCGCCTCTTCCTTATGTTTTTCATCCTGCAGCCGCTTTAACTTTTTACCGTAGGATATTTTAGTGATCAAGACAAATAGCACAGGCACCACAAATATTGCCAGCGTAGTTGCAGATAACATACCGCCAAATACAGTCCAGCCAATGGTTTTACGGGATTCTGCGGCAGCCCCGCTTGCAAAAGCCAATGGCAGTACTCCCAGGATAAACGCAAAGGATGTCATAATAATGGGCCTCAAACGCAATTGCACCGCTTCCAGTGTAGCTTGTATAATGTCTATCCCGCGATCGACTCTTTCCTTTGCAAATTCTACAATTAGAATGGCATTCTTTGCTGCCAGTCCGATCAGGGTGATTAAACCAATTTGAGCATAAATATTATTGGTAAGATTTGGTAACAGTGTCAATGTAATGATGGAACCAAATGCACCAATGGGTACTGCAAACAACACAGAAAATGGTATCGACCAGCTTTCGTACAATGCTGCAAGAAAAAGAAATACAAATAACATGGAGATGGCAAAAATAGTAACGGTGCTATCACCAGCCTTTATTTCTTCCCGACTCAACCCTGAAAATTCATATCCATATCCTGCAGGCAATGTTTTTTCGGCCACTTCTTTCAGTGCCTGTATTGCCTGCCCACTACTTACACCTGCTTTGGGAGAACCATTGATTTCAATAGCCCGGTAAATATTGTAATGAGAAATCAGGGAAGGACTTTCTATTACCCTGGTAGTAAGCAAGGAGCCCAACGGTATCATTGCACCCTGGCTGTTGCGGACATAATATTTACCCAGCTCGTCAATAGAAGAACGAAAGCTGCTATCGCCCTGCGCAACCACCCTGAAATTTCTACCATACAAATTAAAGTCGTTGATATAACTACTACCCAGCAAGGTAGAAAGGGTGCTGTAAACTTCAGTTACGGATACCCCCAATTTTTTTGCTTTCTCTTTATCAACATCTGCCTGGTAGCCCGGTGTGCGGGTGGTAAAAAATGTAAAGGCGGAACCTATTTCTGGTCGCTTGTTTACTTCCGCTAAAAAATTACGGGCAACATTTTCAAACTGCTGGATATTATCTGTACTGGTGGTTTGCTGCAGCTCAAATGTAAAGCCGGCAGTAGCGCCCAAACCGGGAATGGCAGGCGGCGATATGGCCCTGATTCTTGCTTCTTTTATATCCGCAGTTCTTTTCTGAATTTCTTTTATGATGTTATTCACCTGCAACTCAGCCGTGGTCCGGTTTTCCCAGGGCTGCAGGTTTACAAACATCGTACCCACATTTGATTTATTCGAAAAGCTTACTATATTCAGACCGGCCAACCCTCCAACAATTCTTACACCCGGGATTGCCTGTATCCGCCCCATGATTTCTTTCAGCATTATTTTACTTCGGGTAGTTGAAGTAGCTTCCGCCATTTCGTAGGTAACAAACAATCTGCCTTCGTCTTCAGCCGGTATAAAACCGGTTGGCTTGTTTTTAAATAAAAAGAACAATCCAACAAACAAACAAACCATCATAATTAATACCATGGGAGTGGCTTTAATCCATTTACCAACACCACTCCTATACGAAACCGACAGCCGGTTAAATCCGTTGTTAAACCAACGAAAGAATTTTTCCATCCAATTCATTTTTGCAGCGGCATCTTTAGAAGGCTTTAGCATGATGGAACACAATGCCGGCGTAAGCGACAGAGCAACAAATGCGGAGATGATTACTGATACAGCAATGGTGATCGCAAACTGCTGGTACAATCGTCCGACGATACCGGGAATAAATCCCACCGGCACAAATACAGCCGCCAAAATCAATGCAATAGCCACAACAGGACCAGAGATATCTTTCATCGCTGCCTTGGTTGCCTCTTTGGGTGATAGTTTGCCATGATCAATATAATGCTGCACAGCTTCCACCACCACAATGGCATCATCCACCACAATACCAATGGCTAACACAAAAGCAAATAGGGTAAGTGTATTGATTGTGAAACCAAAGGGAATAAAAAATATGAAAGTTCCGATTAATGAAACGGGAATGGCCAGCACTGGAATTAAAGTAGCCCGCCAGTTTTGCAGAAAAAGATACACCACTAAAGTAACCAGCAGTAAGGCTTCAGCAAGCGTTATTAAAACTTCCTTGATGGATATTTTCACCACAGAAACGGTTTCCAGCGGCATAGAAAAGTCCATATCTTTTGGAAACGTTTTACGCAGTTCTTCCAATGTCTTGTTAATGCCTGCAAAGGTTTCCAGTGCGTTGGCGCCAGGGGCAGGATATATCAATACAAATGCAGCGGGTTTCCCATCTACATAAGCATTGCTTGCATAATCAAATTTACCCAACTCTACCCTTGCCACGTCTTTCAGGTAAACGATGGTACCAGTGGCAGGCTGGGTTTTTACAATCACCTTTTCAAATTGCTCCTTTGTGTTGATGCGGCTGTTGGTAAGTACGCTGTATTCAAAAGTTTGCACTACAGGCTGAGGGTTGGAGCCTACAGTACCAGCAGCAACCTGCAGATTCTGTTCGGTTAATGCAGCGGTGATGTCGGTGGTTGTCATCCCAAGATTTGCCAGCTTCTCTGGATTGAGCCAGATGCGCATACTAAATTCATCAGCCCTTGAAACAATGTCCCCTACTCCCTTCACCCGTTTTAGGGCATCTTTTAGATAAATATTGGCATAGTTACCTAAAAAATTTGCATCGTGTGTGCCGTTGGGTGAGTATAACGCCAGCACTACCATAATGCTCGGATTACGTTTAAGTACCGTAACGCCTAAACGCCTGACTGCATCTGGCAGAGATGGCAACGCAACACTTACCCTGTTTTGTACATCAAGCGCTGCAATGTTGATATCAGTGCCTATTTCAAAATTTACGCTGATGTTGCTTTGACCGCTTCCACTGCTGTTACTGGAAAGATAGGTCATTCCGGGGGTGCCGTTCACCTGTGTTTCAATAGCCGTAGTTGTAGTTTGTTCCACCGTTTGTGCATCTGCTCCAATAAAGTTGCCACTGATAGAAACCGATGGCGGCGTAATATCCGGATACTGTGCAACCGGCAATACCGTTAATGCTATTAACCCAACCAGCACAATTACAATAGAAATTACAATTGCGGTAACGGGTCTTTTTATAAAAGTATCTGCTATCATTATTTTATTACTTTAATGTTTTTGCAGCACTGTAAAAACGCATGGAAATATTAACTGACAATTCACCCTGTGCAGTATTACAGCCCTTTTTAATATTACCGGATACATCATCCACAGCATCGTAAATCAGTTTTAGCACAATGGTCTTATCCGGCCATTTATTTTCGTAAAAACAATTTCTAATTCATTTGATAAAATAAGTTACCCAAAACGGACAGCTCATTTTATATACTATTGCTTCATTTCCGCTTTCTCTTCAGAGGCATTAATCATCGCACCTTCCCTTAAATTCTGTACGCCTTCCACTACTATTTTTTCTCCGCTTTCCAATCCCTGTTTCACAATTATATTGGTCCCAATCTGTTTACCCAATGTCAATTTTCTTTGAGAAACCTTATTGCTATCATTGGGAACATACACAAAATATTCGCCTAGTTGCTCTGTAATTGCTTTATAGGGAATGATGACCATTCTGGCAGCACCATTGTTCTTTATCCTTACCGTTCCGTTCATTCCGGCGATGAGCAAATTATTATTATTGGAAAAAATAAGACGTGCTTTAATGCTTCCGGTCTGTGGATTTACGGCCCGGTCAAGCAAGGCAAGTTTGCCGGGTTCAGGATACACATCGCCACCAAATGCCAAACGGAAAGTAGAATCGCCGGGCTTTTGCTTTTCGTTTAACATGGTAGTAAATCGGTATATCTCACTTTGATCTACATTAAAATCGACCCCCAGTTCCTTATCGGACGATACGGTGTTAAGTATTGTTTGACCTGCGGTGATAGCCGCACCAGGTTTAACCGCAGATATACCAATTACCCCATCAAAAGGAGCATACACTTTAGTATATTTCACACTGGTTTGAACCGCTTTTATATTGGCCCTTGATGCCTCCACCTGCCTTTTTGCTACTTCCAGGGCAGCATCCGCATTGTCTACCAACTGCTTGGCTACCGCATCATTTTTATCCAGCTCATGAAAACGGTTGGCATCTTTTTGCGCTTTATTCACATTGGCTTCCTGCACATTTAAGCTGGAGATTGCCTGCTGGTAATTGGCGGCGTACAATTGTTCATCAATAGAATACAGCAATTGGCCTTTCCGCACCCGGTCACCATCTTTAAAATATAAACCGGTGATAAATCCGCTCACCTGTGGCCTTAGCTCTATCTGGTTCAATGGTACAATGGATGCCGGATATTCATCGTAATAAACAGCCTCTGAAAGCGCTACTTCGTGCAGCGTAACCTTTACCGGTGGTGGCGGCGGTTGCACAGGAGCTTTATTATTACAGGATGCAAAAAATAAAATAGCGGCAAAACCCATATATTTTTTAAACGGATGAAAAGTCATATCAGAAGTTATTAATTATAAATTGATTCACTTTGAAAATGTTCATTAGTAATTGATTTGCCCAAGTGCCTTTTGCACATCAATTTTACTGGACAACAATTGGTAAATAGCCGTATAATAATTTATCTGGGCCGTACGTAAATCTGTTTCTGAAGTAATTACTTCCAGGTATGTTTTTATGCCGGACCGATACTGTAGTTGAATGACATCGTACACTTCCTGCGCCAGCGCAATATTTTCTTTCAACGCCAGGTAGTTTTGCAGGTTACTTTTATAGTTTGCCAGTGCCTGGGCATATCCTGCATGCACCTTGTTCTTCAGGTTAATCATCTCCAGTTCATTTCGCTGTAGATTTAGCGTGGCGATGTGTACATTTTCTTTTCGCTTTCCACCCTGGAAAATAGGCATCCCCATGGTGATGGCAGCAAACGAATTGGGAAAATTATTTGTGTACATTTTACTAAACCGGTTATCTTGATAATTTAGATTATAGGCACCGTTGGCACTTACCGTAGGAAGGTAACCCCATTTGTAAAACTTCACATTGTATTGCAACAGTTTCTTCTGTGTTTCCAGTTGGCGGTATTCAATTCTCGCTTTGTAGTCTGGCACCTGTAAAGTATCCAGCTTTAATTCCTTTTCCAATTGGGTGCTATCATACACAATAGTGAGTACGCCGGTTTCGGGATAACCCATTAAAGACTTAAGATACTCCAGCTTTGCCTGTAAAATCCCGGCGTTACCGCTTTGAGTTGCTTTGGTATTATTTAGTGTAATGGTTGCACGTTTATAATCAATTTTATCTGCCACCCCCGACTGGTATTGATTGAAGGCATCCTTTAAGCTGCGTTCAATTCGTACAATATTTTCGCCGGAAATTTTTATTTGCTGCATGGTAGACAACACATCATAGAAAGCTTTTGAAACTGCTACAGCGATCTCAATTTTATTACTACTGGTTACCTGGCTGGATTGTAAACGAATATCTGCTTTTGTTTTGTTGGCCAGCAACAAATCTCTATTGAACAAAGCCTGCGTAAAACTAAATTGTCCGGTTGAGGTATTGTTTACACCCAGTCTAACATTGTTTCCACCGATTACCGCCGTTTGTATGATAAAATTATGTTGCATTCCATAATTAAAATTTAACTGCGGATACATATCGGCAAGTTTTGTTTTAATGGTAGCTTCCACTACTTCCTGGTCTAACAGCGATTGCTGAATCAAAGGCTGGTGAATGATTGCGTAGTCGATGGCATTTTTTAAAGTTACTTCAGTCAATATGCTATCTGTATTGCCTGATTGAGCGTAAGACACCAACGGGTATAAAGCAAATACTGGGATAATTAAATATATAAACCGGAACTTTTTTCTGTTGCTATGATACGTCATAATTCAAAACGGAAGTTGATGTTATCTTTTTAAACAATATCTTTAAAAAGCAGATTTCAGGAATCTTTCACCGTGATTTAATCCACAAACTTAAAGTTTATTTTTTAATAATCATTTTTGTCTTGTTAAGCCGGTCAAAGGTTAACCATTAAAAAAGTGTTTATTGTCAATGTCAGTTCTTTCCAGGTTTTAGACACTTAGCAGCATCAATTTACAAAGCCGGTATTTAAAGGATCAACATAAATTATTTTTCTAAAACTATGCTATATTAATTTTGTTTACCTGACTGATTCTATAACCGGGCTCAAATTTTTTTGTTCCACGATAACATGGTTTTATTTTAAAATTCTAAATATGGTACATTCGTGCCTGCAAAAATCAATTTTAAAAAACAAAGCATTTACAATTGAATAACAGAGCGAACTATATTTCATGGGATGAATATTTTATGGGAGTAGCCTTGCTAAATGCCCGAAGAAGCAAAGATCCCAACACGCAGGTTAGAGCCTGTATTGTAAACCAAAAATTATAAAATTGTTGGAGCAGGTTACAACGGTCTTCCAATCGGTTGCAATGATGATGATTTTCCCTGGGATAAACAAGGCAGTTTTCTTGATACCAAATATCCTTATATCTGCCATGCAGAACTCAATGCTATTTTAAATAATATAGGAATGGATTTGCAGGGATGCAAAATATACACCGCCCTTTTTCCCAGCAATGAATGCACAAAAGCGATCATCCAGCCGGGCATTACAGAGGTGATATTTTTATCCGGTAAATACGAAGGCACGGATGTTTTCAAGGCATCTAAAATTATGCTGGACAGAGCTGGCGTGAGTTACCGGAAAGTACGTTCGAACATTGAAACGCTGACATTATCTTTTAAGGAAGAAGATATTTAATGTGCAACTTTCCCGATTAGTTGAGGGTTGGTTTCGGAATCCAACACCAATTTTTAATTGAAGACAGAACTCAAACACCACCAAAGAAAATTAAATTTTCATGATTTGGATCATAGAGCCTTTGATTTGGTACAATATTAAAGACCGGGGTGGAATAACAATATTTTTTTCCGGCCCTAAAATTCTGAATAAATTTGCATTACCATTCAGCATATCTGATAATTTGGGAGTAGCAGATTTGCTCATCATTATTTTGTAACATTTATAACATTTAGTTGAAAATATTTAAATTTATACAAACAATATATTTGCAGTTAAAGGCTGCATTTCAATTGCTAATACGAAATGACCCGATGCGGTTGGCGGGCGCTACTGCCTTTTTTACCACATTTGCCCTGCCTCCCATCCTGCTTATAATGATTCAAATACTCAGTTTATTATTCAACCGACGTACCGTAAGTCGGGAATTATTTATGCAATTGGGTGGAATTATCGGGAGGGATAGTGTGATGCAGTTAATAGATACTTTGAAAGCATTCCGGGGTATTGCCAGTAACCTGCCGATTGCGATCGGCGGATTTATATTTTTACTTTTTGTGGCCACTACCCTTTTCAAAGTAATCCAGAGTTCACTAAACCAATTATGGATGATCAGGATCACCGGAAAGAAAAAGATCAAGATTGCATTGGTTAGCCGTATAAAATCAATACTGGTAATTTTTTTTACCGGACTGTTGTTTATGGCATCGGTTATAGCCGATAGCTTTACGACCTTTTTTGGCAACCAATTAAAGGAGTTACTACCCGTAATGAGCTTTTACCTAAACAGCACCATCGCTACCCTGCTTTCTGTAGCGATCGTTTGGGTATGGTTCTCATTATTGTTCCGGTACCTTCCCGACGGCAAACCAACCTGGAAAATAGCTTTCACCGGTGGATTACTCACCAGCATTTTATTCAATATCGGTAAAGTGATTTTAAAATGGCTCTTACCCAATAGCAATATCGGCGTTGTATATGGTGCCTCCGCCTCTATCGTTTTGTTACTGCTTTTTGTTTTCTATGCTTCGCTGATTTTTTATTTCGGTGCAGCCTTTACCAAAGTATGGAGCGAATATAAAAAGCAACCCATTAGACCAAGAATCAATGCCGGCCTGTATGATTATACGTCAATTGAGCATTCTGTGAATGTGCCCTAGAACATTGAATTTACAACTGCTTTAGCCATTGTATTGTATGGCAAATAAACGAACAGTTACATCGGATTCATTTTACATTGATGAAGATAAACGCCCCTTCAATCATCGCATTTTAATGTCGGGCGAGCGAGGATGGTGTTCGGAATACCTAATAAAATGTTAGCGTATCAACCTACACAAAATCCTGTAACCTACATTTGCATCTGCTGGCTTCCCTGATTTGATAAAAACTGAAAAAAATATCATGAAATATATCCTACTCTTGCTATTGCTTACATCGATTGTTACCCTTAAAGCGCAACAGTTAGCTAACATCACCCCAAAACCTGTACACGTAAAAGAATTGAAACAGGAAGGCGCCATTTTACAAAGCAGATCTGTCATAGTTTACGATTCATTTTTTGCAGCCCAGGCTATTTATTTGCAGGAACAAATTAAACAACAATGCGGCATTGCATTACAATTGCAGGCAGTTAAAGAAGATAAATACAGCCATTCAATTTTGCTGATGGTTGATTCAAATATAATCACCAAAGAAGAAATGTACACGCTGCAGATAACAAAGGATCAGGTGATAATCAGCGCAAAATCAATTCGTGGTATCATCAACGGTATGCAAACCCTGCTGCAACTGATTCCGCTGCAACCTTCTGCCAGTGTGCAATTGCCCGCCTGCATCATCACCGATTATCCCCGCTTTGAATACCGTGGTATGCACCTGGATGTGGTGCGGCATTTTTTCCCGCTGAGTTATATCAAAAAATACATCGACTATTTAACCTTTCATAAGTTCAATACGTTTCACTGGCATTTAACAGACGACCAGGGCTGGCGGATTGAGATACTATCCTATCCCAAATTAAACAGCATTGGCTCGTGGCGTGACTCTACCTTGATTGGTCATTTCTTTGATACACCAGCAAAATATGAACATGTTCGTTACGGAGGTTATTATTCCCGAGAGGAAGTAAAAGAAGTAATTGCGTATGCGGCGGTCAGAGGCATCGGTATTATACCGGAAATAGACATACCAGGACATAGCCGGGCTACCATTACAGCCTATCCCGAACTAAGCACGGATACTACTGCTGCATGGGGTGTTGCTGCCACCTGGGGAATGTACAATCGACAAAATAATGTACTGGCTCCCAACCCGGCTACCTTTACCTTTTTGCGTACCATCTTTCATGAAATAACTGATCTTTTTCCATCTTCATATATTCATTTGGGTGGGGATGAGTGTAGTAAAATGTGGTGGAAGAAAAGTGAAAGCACACAAACTTTTATGAAGCAAAACGGATTGAAAGATGAAGTGGCCTTACAAACTTATTTTATTGAAAAGGTAAGCAGTTACCTGAAAGAAAAAAATAAAAAGGTAATAGGCTGGCACGAAATAATGGAAGGCAAATTAGACACTGCTACCATTGTAATGAACTGGAGCAATGATGCCAAAGCAATAGAAGCAGCAGCCAAAGGCTTTTCTGTAATTATGACGCCTGGCATCCCCTACTATTTTGACCATTATCAAAGTAAGGATCCTAAAGACAGTCTTGCCATAAAAGGATATACGCCGTTGGAAACCGTGTACAAATATGATCCACTGCCAGCAGCGATTAAAAACAAACCAATGGCCTCAAAAATAATCGGCGGTCAGGCCAATGTATGGACTGAATACATGGGATTTGGCAGCAAGGTAGATTACATGATTTTTCCCCGTATGACGGCTGTAAGCGAATCGCTGTGGACACCAGCAGCCAAAAAGAATTACATCAATTTTCTTGGTCGTATCAAAACACATATCATTCCCCGTTATCAATTCTGGAACAGTTGCTGGTTCAATCAATTTGAGGTATGGACCGCAGAACAGGTTACCGCCAAATAAAATTTTACAACAAACAGTTTGATAATAATTATCTTAATCAGCTTCGTATTCTTCATGCCTCAGGAGATTAATCTGTTGACACCGTTTTTAAATAAAACCTTTTGGCATCAACAACCGGCATTGTTTGGCTACTAATGGCATATTCTTTTTCCTTTAAAATAATATGCTGTGTACCAGAATCCGTTAAAATATCGATGGGCAGATTCATGGGCAGATTTGAAACTCTCATCGTGTATTCATGAAATCCTGTTTGCCTGATTTTGATTTCAAGTTTGTTGGTGGTGCGTAAATAAAATTAAATAATGGCTTTAAATTCATGCCTGGTTGTTTGTTAAATAATTGTGCTACATCATCTGTGTTGACAAAATTATCATACGTGAATTTAGGATCTGTTGCCAACTGCCTGAGCTTTTTAAAATCCACCAATTAACCTCAAACAGCTTTGTGGTGGCGGCTATTTGCACAATTAAACGGGCAGACAATGACGATGCAAAAAAAGACTTAAAAGACCATCGTAACATTTTTACTGTGCTACAGAATGATGCATTGGGGATAGAGACTCATTTATGATCCAAAAGAGAATAATAATGAAGATACAAGGTACCTTGTTGCAAATCCAAGGGAATCATTAGACCATCAAACAGCAACTGCTTTGCAA
>Ga0105045_10003355_pt1 | contig 13737 bp, 12 predicted proteins | sample MAT02_FD_78089 | JGI IMG/M metagenome (GOLD analysis project Ga0105045, IMG submission 78089) | Freshwater microbial communities from Lake Fryxell liftoff mats and glacier meltwater in Antarctica - MAT-02 (megahit assembly) | ecosystem: Environmental > Aquatic > Freshwater > Ice > Liftoff...
GCCTGGGCGGCGTCGAGAGCTCCTGCGAGGAACGCCGGCACCGAGCCTGAGCCCCGGTCCGCGCTCAGGTCGCCGCACACGACCAGGAGTTCTGCTGCGGCGGATCCCGGATCAGCCCCAGCCGAGCCTGTGGCGCCGACCGGACTCGTGGCGCCGACCGGACTCGTGGCGGCACCGGACGCCGCCGCGAGCAGCGCCGCCAACCGGGTGGCCACGTCCTGGCTGGACCCGGTGCCGTCGCCGTCGATGCGCACCACCCGATCCACACCGGCGGCGAGCAGCTGGCGCAGCCCGTCGTCAGCCGTGGCCGGCCCGACGCACGCCACCAGCACCGGCTGGCCCCAGGTCTCGCCCAGGCGCAGCGCCACCTCGACCGCGGCGCGGTCGGATTCGGAGAACCCCGCGCCGTGGTTGGCGTGGTCGACGGTGCCGGCCAACGGATCGATCTCGGGACGCAGGTCGGTCCACTTCACGCAGGCGGCGATCACGGGACGGCTCAGGACCTGTGGAAGACCACGCCGTGGCCCCCCTCGGGATATGCCCAGGTGATCGCACCCTCTTCGTTGCACACCATGTAACAGGTGCCGCACTCGAAGCACAGTTCGTAGTTGAACAGGATGCCGCCGTCTGCTGTCGGGACGAACAGGTTCGCGGGGCAGGCGGTGATGCAGCCGCGCACCGAACAGTCGGCGCACTTACGGTCGTCCACGACGATGTGCGGTTGGTCGTGGATGCGGAACTCGACCGACCCCATGCGGGCCTCGAAGCTCAGCTCGGGGTACCCGTCGGCACTCATCCGAAGCTCTTCAGTGCTCGCCAGCTCTGCGAGGCAACCTCGCGCAGCTTCAGGTTGTTGCGCCGGATCTCGGACCACACGATCTTGGACACCCCAGGTTTCGGGTCGGGATTGGTGACGGTGAACATCTGCTCGACCACCCCACATGCCAGCGCCGGGAGCTGACGCTGGGCCAGGTCGCTCATCACCAGGTGTGGGGCGTCACGCAGCTTGCGGTGGTCCTTCAACACGAAGTTCGACTCGATCCGCGAGCGGTATCCCTCGAGCCCGGCGGCCGAGGTGTCGCCGAGACGGATCGCACCGACCGCGGCGCGTCCTGCGGCAGCGCCGCTGCCGATCGCGAAGTTCACGCCCTCGAGCCAGATCCCCGCAGCCAGACACATCGCCGCGGCGTCGCCGGCGACGAGCATCCCGTCGGTGACCAGGTCGGGCATCATGTCGTAGCCGGCTTCGGGAATGACGTGCGCCGAGAACTCCTTGACCTCGCCACCCTCGACCAGCGGCGCGATGGCGGGGTGCGACTTCAGCTCCGCGATCCGGTCCTCGGGTCGGCGACCGCTCGACGCGAGCTTCGGCAGGCTCAGCACCAACCCGACCGACAGGCTCTCGGCGTTGGTGTAGAGGAACCCACCGCCGGGCACGTCGCCGGTGCATCCCAGGATCTCGAAGTCGACGCCGTGGTCGCCCCGCACCCCGAAGCGGTCGTCGATGACCTGCCGTGGCAGGGCGATGGTCTCCTTGACCCCGAGGGTGAAGTTCTCGGCGCCGCCGTGGTGGTACATCCCGGCTTCCTTGGCCAGGAACGAGTTCACCCCGTCGCACGCGATGACCACGCCGGCGGTCAACTCGCCGTCGGGACGATCGGTGCGCACCCCGACGATCCGGCCGTCATCGCGCAACAGCCCGGTGGCGGTGGTGGAGCACACCAGTGTTGCGCCCGCCTCCTCGGCGACGCCCGCGAGCCAGGCGTCGAAGTCCGGTCGGAAGGCGGTTGCGCCGTTGTAGGGCGGATGACCCCAGGCGGCGGAGCGATAGTCCACGGTCAGCGCACGGTCGCCGTCCATGATCATCGTCGACCGCCGGGTGACCCAGCGCTGGATCGGCGCCTGCTCCCACCAGTTCGGCACCAGCGAGTCCAGGATGCGCCCGTAGATCACTCCGCCGTACATGTTCTTCGACCCGGGGAACGGGCCACGCTCGAGCAGGCACACCGACCGACCGGCCCGGGCCACCTCGATCGCGGCGGCAGCGCCAGCGGGTCCGGCACCGACGACGATCACGTCGAAATCAGGCATCTGCGGTCACTCCCTGATCGGGCGCCGCTCCGGGGACCCAGCCGTGATCGGTTGTCACGCCGGCGAGGGCGCTGCGTTCGGCGTGTCGGTCCAACAGTTCGGCGAGCGCATCCAGCGTCTCGTTCGCGTCCGCCACCACGGCCAGGTCCGCCAGTTCCATCATCGGGCAGTACCGGTCGGTGTTGACGCTGATGATGTGGCTCGGGTCGCCCAGACCGGCGGTGTGCTGCACCGCACCGGAGATCCCGAACGCCAGGTACAGCTGCGGGTCGACCACGACCCCGGTGGTACCGATCTGGCGGCTGTGTTCGATCCACCCACGGTCGGTGATCACCCTGGTCGCACCCATCGAGGCGTCGAGCGCGGCGGCGACGTCACCGAGTTGCACGAAGCGGGCCGACGAGTCCAGCCCCGCTCCCCCACCCAGGATGCGGGGGGCCTCGGACAGATCCATCGTCGAGACGTCCGGGCCCACGAGCTCGTCCACGGTGGCGTCCACCGCTGCGGCAGGCATCGTCGTCGGCTCCACCGACTCGGGGACCGGAGCGTCGGCCCTCGACGGCACCACCGAACGCACGCCGGGCTGGAGTGTCACCACCGCGGGGCCGGTCAGTGGATGTTCGGCCAGGACGCGACCGCCCTGGGCGATGGTGGTCACCGAGTGTTCGGCCATCTCCATCGCTCCGGCGTACAGGGGACGCTCCAGCACCGCGGCCAGACGGGGCGCCAGGTCGCGGCCGTCGGGCGATGCGGGCAGCACCAGCAGCGTCTCGCTCGCGACGAGCGGCGCGAGTTGCTCGGCCCACGCACCGGGAGCGAACCCCTCGGTGTCCCAGACGCGCACCTCGGTGGCGACGCCGGCGAGTCCTGCTGCAGCGTCGCCGGCGCCCTCACCGACGAGCAGCACGCGACCGCCGGCTTCGGCCACCGCCTCGGCTCCACCCGACGGCAGCGTTGCGGCGCGGACCACCACGATCGCGAGCAGGGACGTCATGGCGTGCACGGTACCTCCCCGGATCGGCTCCGCCCCAACGGCCCCTCGTCACCCGGACAGCGACGCAACAGCCGCCGGAGCGGGCTCGACCGGGGGCGGGAGGAGATATCCCGGATCGGCCGTCCCGGAAGCGTCGCAGCGCTCAGGCGAGCACCGGTGAACGGTCGGCTGTCGAGATCGCGGCACCGGCCGCCTCGCCCTCGATCACCGCGGCGTGCGCGCGGCGTGGCGCGATCGCATCGCCGACACGCACGACGTCGACCCCACGTCCGGCCAGTTCGAGGTAGAGCTCCTCGACCGGGTCGGAGGGCACTGCCAGCACGCACCAGTCAGGCGTGCGTGCTCGTTCGGTGCCCGTCGGGTGGTGCTGGAACACCACCGTGTGCCCGTCGACCGACATCGGCACGCAGTCGGTGGTCTGCACGATGCCCTTCGACCCGGCGCGGATCCACCAGTTCTCCATGTCCAAGGTGATGCCCAGGTCCTGGCCGACGACCATGCCCGGGGTGATGACCTCGACCTCGCAGCCCCGATCGGCGAGCAGCTCCGCGACCGACGTCGCGTGGTGGAACCCGATCTCGTCGATGACGACGACCGAGCCCGACGGCTGGGCCCGCCCCGCCAGCACGTCACGGACGTCGACGATCCATTCGGCGTCGCCCGGAGCCCAGTACGGGCGCGCCGGTCGCGAGCCGGTGGCCACCACGACCGTGTCGGGCCGGCGGCGTTCGATCTCGTCCGCGGTGACCTCGACGCCGAACTCGAACTCGACGCCGAGCCGGCGGCACTCGTGCAACTGGTTGCGGACCAGGTCGCCGAACTCGGCGCGGTTCGGCACCGACGCCGCGAGCAGCACCTGCCCGCCGGCCTCGGCGTCGCGCTCGCAGACCGTGACGCGGTGGCCGTTGCGAGCCGCAGCGATCGCCGCCTGCATCCCCGCCGGACCAGCGCCCACGACCAGGACCCGACGCCCGAGCGTGACGGGCCTGGCCTCGCCCACGCCGAGTGCTTCGCGACCCGCAGCGGGGTTCTCGATGCAGCCCAGCCAGCGGTTCAGACCCATCCGACCGACGCACTCCTGGTTGCACGACAGGCACAGGCGGGTGTCGTCGGTGAAGCCCCCACGGGCCTTGCGGGCGAAGTCCGGATCCGCGATCTGGCCGCGCACCACCCCGACCAGGTCGCAGTGTCCCTCTGCCAGGGCCCGCTCGGCCTGGAGCGGATCCTTGAAACGTCCGACGCCGACGACCGGCAGGTCCACCACCTCGCGGATCGCCGCAGGGATGAACATGGCGTAGCCGGGCGGAATGTGCATCGACGCCTCGATCATGAACAGCGATGCGGTCGCCACACCGATCGAGGTGTTGATGTAGTCGACGTGGCCGGTCGCCTCGACCATCTGTGCGACCTCGACCGCCTCGGCGATCGTCGTGCCACCCTCGATCAGTTCGTCACCGCAGAGCCGCACGCCCAGAGCCAGGTCGGGGCCGATCTCGGCGCGCACCGCAGCGACGATCTGCAGCAACAGCCGCGCGCGGTTGGCCAGGGTGCCGCCGAAGTCGTCGGTGCGGCGGTTGGTGGCGGGTGAGAGGAAGCCCCGCACGATCGACGAGTGCGAGCACTGCAGTTCGATCCCGTCGAAACCACCTTCGACGCAGTGCCCGGCGACCAGCGCGTACGACCCGACGATCTCGGCGATCTCGGCATGGTCGATGGCCTTGGGAACTTCGCGGAACAGCGGGTCGGCGACCGCCGAGGGCGCCCACACCGGCAGCCGCGAGTACATCGAGCTGGCCTGCCCGCCGTTGTGGTTGATCTGGGCGAAGATCGGGACGCGGTGGCGGTGGACCGCTTCGGTGATGCGGCGGTAGCCCGGGATGACGTCGCGGTTGAAGCCGTGGATGAGCTTCTCGTACGGCCAGTCCGTGGGGTGTGTCGAGTGCTCCTCGGTGATGATGAGCCCGGTACCGCCCTCGGCGCGCGCCGCGTAGTAGGCGGCGTGCTGCTCGGTCGGCAGTCCGTCCTCGGCGTAGTTGGTGAGGTGCGCGGAGAACACGATCCGGTTACGGACCGTCACCGGCCCCAGTTGCAGTGGCGACCACAGCATCTCGGTCATGGCGTCAACCTACGCCCGCGGTCCGCCGGCACCGAATCAGCCGATCGGGTCGGCCAGCCGGGCGAAGGGCGGAGTCAGGCCGCTGGCCGGCGACGGCCGACGATGACCGCGGTGGCCACACCGGCCACCGAGGAGACCGCGGCGGCGGAACCGCCGGCGATCGCCGCGACCCGCCCCCACAGGACGTGGCCCTTGCTGCCGTCGATCAATTCACTCACCCTGCGCTGGGAGTCGACGAGCACGTCGCCGATCGGTTCCAGACCGAAGCTGACGAGCTTGCCCTTGTGGACACGGCCGAACATGCCGCCCGGCAGGGCCACCGCGACATCGTCGTGACGCCGGAAGGCCGAGTTCGCCGAGTTCGCCATGTCGATCGCGTTCTGGATCGTACGTTCGAGCGCCGCGCCGGCGGAGTTCATCGTGTCGGTCAGCATGCTGACCGGAGTCGTGGTGTCCGTCGTAGTTGCCATGGTGTTGCCTCCTGTGCGGCATCGTCGCCACGTCCCCCCGAACGCCGCCCCGTGACATCAGGGTAACCCCAGTCAGCCACAGGTCAACCCACAATGCCAACCCGCGTGCGGCGGGCGATTCGGCCGGCCGGGTCGGAGGGTACGGCAACCGTCTCGACGGACGGTCAGATGGTCGCCGCAGTTCAGCCCAGGGCGAGCGCGGCGCGACGCCCCTCGAGGATCGCTTCGTGGATGGAGCGGGGCGCCACGCAGTCGCCGACGCGCTGCACGTGCAGGTCGTCGTGGGCGCTGAGCTCGTGCCAGAGCGACTCGTCGGGCAGACGGTGTCCGGCGTCGACCACCGCGACGACACCCAGTTCGCGCCGCGCCGCGGTGAACCGGTCCTCGAGGGTCACCGCGGCCTTCTTCACCGCCCGCAGCAACGTCCGGCGATGCAACTCGACGCCGGCCTGCTGCAACCGTGCGTTGGCAGGGGCGAGGTCGCCCGACCGTGCCAACTCGTTGCCCACCACGTTGTCGGGGGTGGCCAGGTGCACCTGGCGACCTGTTGGTGCGAGCAGCTCGGCGACCGAGACCCCGATGGGCCCGCCGATCGGATCCCAGATCAGCACGGGGCCCTCGGGCAGCACCGAGGCGTCATCGAGGACCTCTGCTGCGGCCAGCACCGTCGCAGCCTTGGTGACGTCGTAGTCGCGTCGTCCCGGCACGCCTCCGGTGGCGACGATCAGATGAGCTCCCGGGGCGATCAGCTCGTCCGCGCTGCACCGGTGACCGTCGACCATCTCCACTCCCAGGAGCCGACACTCCCGCTCCAGCCAGTCGACCAGCAGCGCCAGACGCTCCCACCCGGGGCCCTCGGCAGCTGACCGCACCATCCCGCCGAACCGGGTGGATGCCTCGACGAGCCGCACACTATGGCCCCGCGATGCCGCCACCCTGGCCGCTTCGAGCCCCCCGGGCCCGCCACCGACGATGGTGAGCCCGACCGGGTGCGACGCCGTGCCGGCGACCGGTTCGTCCAGCGTCTCGTGACCGGCGGAGGGGTCGCCCAGCGACGACACGATGGGGTTGCGGTTGTCGCGGACCTGACTGCGCTGGTTCGACAAACTGCACGGCCGGATCCGCCGGGGCTCGCCCGACGTCACCTTGGCGACCAGGTCGGCATCGCTGATCTGGGCGCGGGTCATCTCGATTGCGTCAGCCATTCCCTCGGCGATCGCCCACTCCGCCTGGTCGACATCGACGATCGAACCCTGGGCGATGACCGGTACCCGGCCACCGCTGGCGGTGGACACCGCGGCGCGCACCGCCCGGGTCAGCTCGAGGTTGAACCCCGGCGGGGTGTGGCCGTCGGGGCGAGTGGCGCCGACCGAGAAGATGGAGCCGCGAACGACGGTCAGCAGGTCGATACGGGCGTGACCGTCGTCGGCGGCCAGCGATGCGGCCAGCTCCGGGGCCTGCTCCGGGGTGATGCCGGCCCAGGGGGCCAGCTCGTCGCACGACAGCCGGAGGCCCACCACCGCGTCGGGACCCACTGCGTCGCGCACCGCGGTCAGCACGTCACGAGCGAACCGCATGCGGTCTTGGCCCCACTCGTCGCCGCGCTGGTTCGTCAGGCCCGACAGGAACTGCCGGACCAGGGAGTACTGGCCCGCGTTGATGTCGACGCCGTCGCAGCCGGCGCGCACCGCCGCCCGTGCCGCGGCGGCGAAGCCGGCGACGACCGCGTCGATGTCGCAGACCTCCATCGACTTGGGGACCTCACGACTGTTGACCTCGGGAACACGCGACGGCGCCCACAACTCCCGCTGGTTCCAGTGCGAGGTGCCCTGTCCGCCCGCATGGCCGAGCGCCGCGAGCACCAGGGAACCCTCGGCGTGACAGGCCGCAGCGACCTCACCCCAGCCCGGCACGGCATCGGACCACAGCGGCGAGCGCTCATAGGGCCAGTCGGACTCGTGGACCGAGGCCTCCTCGATCGTGACGATCCCCGCGCCGCCCGCCGCGCGGCGCCGGTAGTACGCCACGTGGCGGTCCGAGATCGACCGGCGGCGGCCCAGGTTCGTCTCGTGCGGACCGAACACCACCCGGGTCGGGGCCTCGAGCGCGCCGACGCGCAACGGTTCGAGCAGCGAAGGATGTGACGGGGGGCCCACGGCGCCCATGCTGCCCCAAACGCTCGCGATGTCCCGAACCCGCAGGAGGGACTCGGGTCAACCGGTGATCGCGACAACCGCCGTGATGCCGGTGTAGAGCGCCACACCGGCGAGCAACACGACGAACCCACCGGTGAGCCTGCGTGCATCGATACGCCCCGCGATGCGACCGCCCACGATCGTGCCGGCCACCGCGGTGACCAGGAACGGCGCGGCGTCGCCCCACTCGATCGTGCTCGAGCCCGCACGCATGGCCAGCGCGACCGCAGCGTTGATGGCGATCACGACCAGCGAGGTCCCCACCGCCTGGGGCATGGTGAAACCGAGTGTCAGGACGAGCGCGGGCACGATGACGAAACCCCCTCCCACGCCGAAGAACCCGGTCAGGAGTCCGACCACAGATCCCGCGAGCACCACCTTGACCACCGTCGCTACGTCCCAGGTGGGTTCGGCCTCGACCCGGCTCTGGGTAGCGACGGTGACGACCGGTCCCATCGGGACGTCGGTGAGCGGACCGATCACCGTGCGTGCGCCGGACGCGACATCGGCGACAGTTGTCGTGGCGGTGCCGGTGCCGGTAGCAGTGTCGCCGGAACCGGCCGCGGGCTCGGTGCGTCGACTCCGCCGCAGCATGGCGGCACCGGCAACGAGCATGAATCCGCTGAACGCCAGCAGGAGCACGTCGCCGTCGACCCCGCCGTTGAGCCTCGTGCCGAGGAAGCTCCCGCCGATGCCCGCCAGGCCGAACAGCACCCCGGCCCCCATCCGCACGTTGCCATTGCGCCAGTGGGGTATCACCCCGACCATCGCTGCGAACCCCACGACCAGCAAGCTGGTTGCCGTGGCGGCCTGCGGGGACTCGCCGACGCCGTAGACCAGCGCCGGCACGGCCAGGATCGAGCCACCGCCACCGAGGGCGCCCAGACTGAGGCCCACCAGGAAACCGAGCGGGCTCGCGATCAGCGAACGCATGTCAGCTCGCGATCCCGGCGCTGGCGGCGGTCGCTGTGGTCGCCGGACCGGCGTTGGCATCGGCGTTGGCACCGGACCCCGAGGACGAGGTCAGCTGGGCCACGATGCGGTCGACGTCGCAGGAGTCGTCACGGTTGTAGGGCAGCTTCGCCAGCGCCATTCCCATGGCGCAGGTGTCGGTCAGCGCAGCGAAGGTCAGACCCGTGCCGACAGCGCCCGACACGAAGCGGGCCTTCGGCCAGCGGAGACTGGCGAGGATCCCGCCCAGCACGATCGATCCGGCGACCAGGCGGACCTGCCGCTCGAGTGCCCACTTCTCCGAACCCCGACGTACGTCACGACGGCCGTCGTCCCAGGCCTCCATCCCGCCGTGCAGCACGTGCACGTTCGCCATCCCTGCCGCAGCGAGGCGCTGTTCGGCCTGTCGGGCACGGTTGCCGGTGCGACAGATGACCACGACCGGCATCTCGAGGTGGCGCTGCAACTCGTGGGCGTGCTCGGCGAGAGTGTCGAGAGGGACGTTGTAGGCACCCGGGATGTGCGCGGTGCCGAACTCGGCGGGCGTGCGCACGTCCAGTAGGCGCAGGTCGGTGTCGGCCTCGAGCAGTTCGTCGAGTGCGACCACATCGAGGTGCGCGGGGATCGACTGCTGGTCGGCGCCGAGGGGGCGGGAGTCCCATGCGGCGATGCCGCCCATCAGGTCGCTGACGTCCGATGCACCTCGGGTGCGCAGCCAGCTGGCAGCGACCGAGGATCGGTAGCCGCCGGCGCAGTGCACGACGATCGGCCGGGACAGATCGAGCTCGTCGACGCGTCGGGTCAGCTCGGCCAGCGGGATGTGCACGCTGTCGGGGATGGCCCCCAGGGCGCGTTCACCGGCGTTGCGGACGTCGAGGACCACGAGCTCGGACAGCTCACGACGTCGCTCGTCCAACACCACAGCGCGGACCCGCGAGGCCCGCTCGGCACGATCGGGCTCGGCGGTCAGCTTGGACTCGACGTCGGCCACGGCTGCGACGACCTCGTCGAAACCGATACGCCGCATGCGCAGTCGGGCCTCGGCCACCTCGGCCTCGGTCGAGGCGACCAGCACGACCCGGTCGTCGGGTTCGATGATCATGCCGACGTACTCCGCGAACCGACCGTCCAGGCCCACGTTGACCGATCCTGCCACGTGACCTGCTGCGAACATGGTGGAGTCACGCACGTCGAGCAGCACTGCGCCGTCGATCGCCAGCGCGGCTGCTGCGGCCAGGTCGACCCGGTCGAGCGGCGCCGCATCGACCAGCTCGTGTCCACCCTTGTTGGTGGCCACGGCATGGGAGAAGTAGGCCGGAGCGGACGGCTGGCCGTCGGTGACGACGTCGATGAACTGCTCGGCGGTCATGGGCGCCAACGCGTAGTTGGTCCGCTTCTGCTCACCGATGGTCGACACGGTCTCGGTGGAGAGGTTCTTGCCACACGCCGAGCCCGCCCCGTGCGCCGGGTAGACCAGGGTCTGGTCCGGCAGGGTCATCAACTTGGTGTGCAGCGACTCGTACAGCGACGCGCCCAGTTCCTCGGCGGTGACGCCGACCGACGCGAGCAGGTCCGGTCGACCGACGTCGCCGATGAACAACGTGTCACCGGTCAGCACTGCTGCGGGCTCGGGGCGTTCGTCGCCCTCGGCGCTCGACATGTCGCGCACGACCACCGAGATCGACTCGGGGGTGTGGCCGGGTGTGGCGAGGAACTCGAGCTCGACCGAACCCATACGGATGCGTTCGCCGTCGCTCACCAGACGGGCCGGGTAGTCGGGGCTGGCGGCCTTGCCGAAGATGATCTCGGCACCGGTCGCTGCGGCCAGTTCCAGGTGACCCGAGAGGAAGTCCGCGTGGAAGTGGGTCTCGATGATGTACTCGATGCGCAGACCCGCGGCCGTCGCATCGCGGAGGTACACCTCGACATCCCGGCGTGGATCGACCACTGCCGCCACGCCGTGCTCCTCGTCGGCGATGAGGTACGACGCCTGCGACAGGCATTCCAGGTAGTACTGATCGATCTTCATGGCGGCACCTCTGCTCGTATGGCGACGGACCCCACTATAACTCCGAATGTCCGGACATATTCCTGGAACCGACAGCAGCACCGAACAGCGGCAGCGACGACGACCACGAGCGCCGGTGCCCCCGACCGACCGGGGCACGGGACAGATCAGTCCTCTGCGGGCTCCATACCGGTCGCGACCGCAGCGCCCGACCAGCGCGCGACGAACGCGTACCGGTCACCGCGCACAACGCTGTGACGCCACTCCAACGCCCGGTCGTCGTCACTGGCGAGCCGCTCGATCGCGAACACCGCCACGTCGGGAGCCAGCTCGAGCAGCTCGCGTTGGGCGCCGCTCGGCAGGCGGGGCTCGATCCGCTCCCATCCGTTCGAGGGCCGCACCCCGCACCGGACGCGGAGCTCCTCGTAGAGCGCGGTGCGGGTGAAGTCGACCTCGAGCAGCGGACGGGCGAACGACGCCGGCAGCCACGAGCAGTCCACGGCGATCGGTTCGTCGTCGAGGAGCCGCACACGTTCAAGGAACACCAGCGGCTCGTCCGCTCCCACTCCGAGCACCCCGGCGGCCTCGGCGTCGGTGCGCTCCACGAGTCGCAGCACCCGGGAGCGCTGCTCGAACCCCTGCGCCTCGATCGACTGGAACAGGCTGTAGAGGGCACCGAGTGGCTGCTCGATCGCGGTGGCGCGCACGAAGGTGCCCCGACCGCGCTCGCGATCGACCAGTCCCTCGTCGGACAGGCGCCGCACCGCGTCCCGTGCGGTGTGACGACTCACGCCGTAGCTGTCCATCAACTCCAGGTCGGTGGGGAACTGCTCGGCGAACTCACCGGAGCCCAATCGGTCCCGTAGGTCGTCCAGCACCTGTGACCACAGCGGGACCGGGCTGGTCCGGTCGACCGCTCGCACGACGTCAGCCGCGGGAGCGGCGGGTGGGCCGCAACGTGACCGGTGACGGCACCGGCACTCCGGGACGTGAATGGTCCGCGCCCGGGCGTGGGGGGTCGGCCCGGCGGCCGGTCGCGGTGTCCGCGGCAATGGCGGCGAGCAGCGGTTCCGCGTGGCCCAACACACACTCGGGGTCGGGGTCGGTCAGCTCGAGTCCGACGAAGAACTTGGATGCCATGCACCCGCCCTGGCACGCGTCGTAGCTGCCGCAGCTGACACAGGCGCCCTCGCTGTCCGGCTCCCGCAGGGACGCGAACAGCTCCGACTCCCGCCAGACCCGGGTGAAGCCACCCGTGTCGCGGATGTTGCCGGCGAGGAACTCGTCGTGGATGACGAACGGGCAGGCGTAGACGTCGCCGACCGGATCGATCAGGCACACCACCCGACCTGCTCCGCACAGGTTGAGTCCGGGCAACGGATCGCCCAGCGCGGAGAGGTGGAAGAACGAGTCGCCCGTCAGCACGTCGGGGCGACCCATCAGCCAGTGGTACAACTCTCGCTGCTGGGCCTGGGTCGGGTGCAGTTCGTGCCAGGTGTCCGCGCCACGACCCGAAGGACGCAACCGGGTCACCCGCAGCTGCGCGCCGTACTCGTCCGCGATCGCCTTGAAGCCGTCCAACTGGCCGACGTTGTGGCGGGTCACCACGAGCGAGATCTTGAACGGGCCGAACCCGGCGTCACGCAGGTGGTCCATTGCGGCGCGCGCCGCCGCGAACGAGCCCTCACCGCGGACGGCGTCGTTGACGTCGGGGTCCGCACCGTCGATCGAGATCTGGATGTCGAGGTAATCCATCGCGGCCAGTCGCCGAGCGGCAGCTGCATCGATGAACGTGCCGTTGGTCGAGAACTTCACCCCGACGTGGTGCGCTGCCGCATACTCCAGGATCTGGAAGAAGTCGGGACGCAGCATCGGCTCGCCACCGCCGATGTTGACGTAGAACACCTGCAGCCGTTCGAGTTCGTCGATGACGGCGAAGCACTCCTCGGTGCTGAGCTCGCGGGGGTCACGCCGGCCTGACGAGGACAGGCAGTGCACGCACGACAGGTTGCACGCGTAGGTCAGCTCCCAGGTCAGACAGATCGGGGCGTCGAGGCCTTCGGCGAACTCCTCGACGAGGCTGCGCGTGGCGGTCGGCGGTTGCGCCGCGACTGGCGGGCGCAGTGGGACGGTGACCGCTTCAGGGGGCCGGGTCATCGACATGGCAGATCATCTCCGAGGTCTCGAGTGTGGCGAGCGCCGACAGGAAGCTCGCATGGCGACGGGGGTCGACGCCGACGGTGTCGAAGACCTCTCCCACGGTCGCAATGCCGTCGAAGGAGGACACGACCGACACCAGGTCGGGGTGTTTCAGGAACGACAACTTGCGGGTGTCGAAGCTGTAGGCGAGCGCACCGAACCGCTCGGGTCGCAACGACACGTTCTGGGCCAGTCGATAGACCGCGCCACGTGCGACCGCCGGAACGACGCTGGGTGCGTCGCGCGCCGAGGTCACCGTGCTCGGTGGACCGTGATCAGTAGACACCGCACATGCCGTCGATCGAGACCTCCTCGACCAACAGCTCGTCCTCGACCAGGTCCTCGGGCCCCGTGACTCCGGGGACGTCGTGTTCCTCGGGCGAGGCATCGTTGACGGTGGTGGCGGACTCGGTCATCACTTCGGTGGCCATGGCAACGCTCCAGGTCCTCGTGGCCGTTTCCGGCCGGGGTCGAACGCTCACAGGGTACCGCCAGGCAACTGCCCCGCCGCGCGCCCCGGCATCGAGCGCCGGCACCGCGCGAGCCCAGGGGCGACCGAACCGGACCGGCGGGGTCCACCGGAGACCGGTCACCGGGCCAGCACCTACAACTGACCAACAGTCACCATGTGAATCGTGTAGAACCGCGTCGTTGCGGCTCGAACCGGTTCGGGCACACGACCACAGGGGGTCACGATGGCGACGACGACACGA
>Ga0105045_10003357_pt1 | contig 13735 bp, 8 predicted proteins | sample MAT02_FD_78089 | JGI IMG/M metagenome (GOLD analysis project Ga0105045, IMG submission 78089) | Freshwater microbial communities from Lake Fryxell liftoff mats and glacier meltwater in Antarctica - MAT-02 (megahit assembly) | ecosystem: Environmental > Aquatic > Freshwater > Ice > Liftoff...
ACGTAGCACAACGTTGCTCAACTCGCTGGAACCTGCCCCTCGGCAGAGTGCGGAATTGAATCAAACAGAGTACCGGTGAACTTTTCATCGATACGATAGAACGTTTTACTCCAATGGTTCACTGACGGTTAGGTTAAACAAAGAATGAGTTTTGCTGGTGGGATGCCTGAACAGCCAGTAAACTCGTTTCGCGAACCCGATCGAAGCGACTCTGGGCGTCCCTTTGCGGAAGCAAGAGACGCCGGCTCGAAAGTTCTGACTCCAGGCAAATTGGTTCTCCAGTCGGCGCTTGAAGGGCCGGTCGCGAGTCGGTCAAAGGATGAGACGAGCCAGCTCGATCAATTTCTGCAAGAAGGATCGTGGGCGAAAAAGCTTGCGATCTGGTTGGGGGAGGGCGATTTACAAAAGTGGTCGAACTCGAAGGACTCTATCTTAAAGCAATTGGAGCGGGATATTGCCAAGATCGATGGCTTGGTTTCATCGCAGCTCAATGACATCATGCATCACGAAAACTTCAAGCAATTGGAAGCTTCGTGGCGCGGGCTCGAGTATTTGGTTGCATGCAAGGAAGAGGCGGCACAATCGCCGATACACATCAAGGTGTTGAATGTTACTTGGTCTGAGATAAAAAAAGATCAAGAAGGCGCGATGGAATTTGACCAGAGCGCTTTTTTCAAGAAGATTTATGAAGAGGCAATAGGCACGCCTGGCGTTACACCTTTCTCGGTCATTCTTGCCGATTTTGATATTCATCCCCGTCCTTCGCGAGAGCATCCGTTTGATGACATTGAAATTCTGCAAAGGCTTTCAGAAACGGCTGCTGCTGCCTTTGCTCCGTTATTGATCAATGCTTCGCCCGCTATGTTTGGGGTCGACAAGTTTCATGAATTACGGCAGTCGTTTGACCTAGAAAAGCTCCATGCACGGCCAGACTTTCTACGATGGCAACAGTTTCGAACCACGGAGGAGGCGAGGTTTGTATCTGTGCTGCTGCCACGGATGTTGTTGCGAAAGCCGTATCGCCAGGAATGCGATCATCATTTCGGATTTCCGTTTCAAGAGCTGCCCAAGGATGCTGAAGATCATGTTTGGGGTGGAGCGGTTTTTGGAATGGGTGAGGTTTTGATCCGAGCGTTTGCAGAGTCGCGATGGTTTGCAAATATTCGAGGAGTCCAAAGAGGTATACAGTCAGGCGGTTTGGTCGTTGGACCCACCATGGACGCCTTTGAAACCGAGTCGGACGGATTGGCCCCCAAGGCAATCACGGAATCGATAATTTCAGATGCTTTTGAACGGCAATTAGCGAAGTTAGGGTTTATCTCTCTATGCGCTTGTCCGAACACCCAATACGGGGCGTTTTACTCGTGCCCCTCGGTTCAAAAACCTGGTCGCTTCACAACCCAAGAAGCGAATGCTAATGCCGAGCTTTCAGCACTGACCAATTACATGCTCTGCGCGTCTCGGTTTGCACACTACGTCAAAGTGATGGCAAGAGACAAAATCGGCTCCTTGATCGACGCAAGTGAGTTGCAGCAATTCCTTTCGGAGTGGTTAATCAATTATGTAAATCGGGATCCTGACGCTAGCCCTCGTATTCGTGCCGAAAAGCCGTTGCTAGATGGAGCCGTTCAGGTACGCTCCAAGCCTGGAAGGCCAGGTGAGTACGATTGCATTATTCAGCTCGAACCGTACCATAGCTTTGATGAGATTCGGGCTTCATTAAAGCTGGACACCAAACTCGTTAATCGAAACCAGAGTAGTTGAAACAGGAGATAGCTCAATGGACGCAGAAGAACTATTTAAAGCTGGCAAGTTAACCGATGCAGTCGAATATCAGCTGGCAATAGTCAAGAAGAATCCGACCGATACCAAAGCGAGGTTTTTTCTGGCGGAGCTTTCTGCCTTTCAAGGAGATTGGGATCGAGCGGACCGGCAACTCGATGCGATTGTTTTGCAATCGACTGGGACTCCACTGTTGACGTTGTTGTTTCGACAGTTGATACGTGCTGAGATTATTAGAGAACAGGTCTTCACCGCGGGACGAGCGCCCGAATTGGTAGTTGAGCTCGATAGGGAGTGTCAGTTGCAGTTGGAAATGAACACTGCGTTAAGATTGAATCAGTCCGAACAGTACGCTCAGTTGCGCGAACGCTCCAAGGACAACCAAGCCACATTGAACGGTTCGTGTGATGATCAACCGTTTACAATAATTCAGGACTTGGATGACCGATTCCGAGGGGTTGCTGAGATTCTAACTGCATCTGGGAAGTACTTTTGGGTACCCTGGCAGAATATCCAAAGCCTGGAGTTCGCAAAACCGGAAAGACCAATGGACTTGGTTTGGAGAAAGGCCACGATTGCGGTAGATGGTGGTCCTGATGGTGAAGTCTATATGCCGGTTCGGTACCCGAATCCAAACGCGTGGACGGACGAGGATAAGCTAGGGCGCGGAACGCAGTGGCAGGAACATTCAGAGGGAATTGTTACCGGAACGGGGCAACGAATGATTTTGATCGAAGAAGAAGGTGTGCCGATCATGGAGATCAAGCGACTTTCTATCGAGCCGTCGGAATCCTAGATTTCTGCCTCAAGTTCCTGGTAGCGAAACGCGTCAAGAGTTTCGGCGTGCATGGAATTAGCCGAAAGGCTTGACGACTTTCGCTAAGGTTTTCCGTTCTTTTCTGCCTTTATCAATTCATCATGAGTCGAATTCGTCCTGACCAGTTACTATTGCCGAGTATTTTGGATCGATTGATGGATCTGGAACCGGACAATCGCAATGAGGCGGCGAAGGACCGAGCTCAGTTGTTGAAAGACTTAAAAAACAGCGTTCGTAGAGACTTGGAGAATTTGCTCAATACACGAGTCTGCTTTGCGGACGTTCCACCGGACTTGCCGCAATTGCAGACATCGCTTGCAAATTATGGAATCCCTGACTTTGGCTCGCTTATTTCGGACTCCTCCAATTCGATTGAAGGCCTTCGAAATCGACTCGAAGATGTGATCCGCCGATATGAGACAAGATTCCAAAACGTGCGAGTGGAATTGGACGTCGACTCGAAGTCAAGGTTTAGTCGTTCCGTTCGCTTTGTGATTCATGGGGTTCTGCATGCAGAGCCAGAACCTGAGCCAGTTACGTTTAGTTCCCAGATGCACAAAATTGCTCGCGAATTTAGAGTTGAGACGGCAGACAAATGAGCGATCGACTTTACGGCTTTTATCAAGATGAACTGGATTTCATTCGAGAGGAGGTTCGCGAGTTTGGCGGCAGGTTTTCCAAAGTTGCATCTCGACTTCGCCTAGCTGCAGACTCGGTTGAGGACCCGCACGTTTCTCGGCTGATCGATTCGTTTGCGCTTTTGACGGCAAGGTTGAGGCTAAAGATCGAGGATGAATTTCCCGAGATCTGCCAATCGATGCTGCAGTCGTTGTATCCTCAATATTTGGCACCGGTCCCATCGATGGCCATATGTCAGTTCGAATTGGATGAGGTGGGAGCGGACTTAGCGCAAGGTTTTGCGGTGAAGCGAGGTTCTCCAATTGAGTCGGATGAGGTCGATGGCCAATCCTGCCACTTTAGAACTTGTTTTGATTTGAATTTGTATCCCTTTCGTGTTTCGAAGTCTGAGTATTTTAAGACGCCATTTCCATTTCCCACTGAGCCAAATTGGTCAGACAAAGCTGAGTCTGCGATACGAATGGAGTTGACTCCAATTTCTAGCAAATTGGATTGGAGCAAAACAGATGTTAAGCGGCTTCGGTTCTACCTTGGTGGTTCCAACCAATGCGGCAACAAACTGTGCGAAGCGATCTTGAGAGACGCGATTGGCATTGGATTGATTTCCGATCAAAAACGAGATGGCGTGTTTCTTCCCAGAAACGCAATTTCACAGACAGGCTTCGACATAAAGCAAGGCTTACTTGATCATGACCCACGTACCCTGGCGTCGTATCAGACGCTTTGGGAATACTTCGCGATTCCAGAGAAATTTCGATTCATTGAAATCGACTTCGATGGAAAGTGGGGACAGGTTGCAGGCAACAATTTGAGTATTGTGATTTATCTTCGTCGTCATCATCCAGTTATCCAACGCCACATTACTCGAGATGCTATTTTGCTCGGGTGCACGCCGGTCGTGAATTTGTTTGAAAAGCAGGCGGAACCCATTCAGCTAACAGAGAACCAAGTCGAGTATCGTTTGGTTCCAAGTTATCGGACGGTATCTGGAATGGAGGTTCACACCATTACTTCGGTTACGGCATCCAGGCCTGGGGGTGAGGGAGAGATAGCTTTCTTGCCCTTTCATCGCCCCTCTCATCAAACCTTGACGAGCGATCAAGATCGATATTGGCATTCGTCGCGCCGACGGCGTGTCTCGGATGATTCTAGCGGTGACCGAGGTACGGAAGTGTACTTGACCGTTGTGGATTTGCATTCGCGGCCTTCACCTGCCGATGAATGGACTTTGCATGTACGAACTCTGTGTTGCAACCGCGACTTGGTAACGCATTTGAGTTTACTGACACCCGTTCACTTTGGTGGCGGACCGGTTAAGGTAGCCTTTCGTTCGTCACCAACGCCGACGCGGCGGCCGATCAATCACGACGATTGGGTTTGGCGATTGATATCGCATCTTTCACTGAATCATCTATCGTTGGCGAAGGATTCCAATGGGGAGTTGTTGCGAGAAATCTTGGGACTTTACAATAGTAGCGACCAAGAGGACGTTCACAAGGCAATTGAATCGGTACGCAGCGTGAACTACCGAAGAGCGACAGCGCGAATTCCTGATTCTGGCAATGGACCTGGAATCTGTCGCGGCCTGGAGATTCAATTGGAGTTGGACGAAGAACGCTTCGAAGGAAACGGAGCGTTTGTCTTTGCGTCGGTGTTGGATCGTTTTTTCTCGTTGTTCGCGTCGATCAATTCGTTCACGAAATTGATAGTTCGTTCCAAAGGGGATTCTCAGTTGCTTTACGAGGGAAAGGCCAGGTCGGGCACCAAGTTCTTGATCTAAGTATTATGACGAGCACACAAACAACTTCGGAGCAACTTTTAGAACGCGTGCATGCGGTTAGCTTTTGCCAATTATTGCGTTGCATTCAGATAGAACATGGCACGCGGGTAGGGATGGTTCGCGAGCTGGAAAAGCAGCCATTCCAATTGATCGCTGATCTGGATTCGAATTTTGCTGCAAACGAGATTGCGGAATGGATACCTTCGGCGAAACCACGGCCCAAGTTGTCGGTGTCTTTTTTCGGTTTGGTGGGCTCGAGTGGTGCGTTGCCGGAACATTACACGCAAATGATCATCGAGCGTGTTCGGCAAAAGGACTACACGCTCCGAGAATTCCTGGACATCTTTAACCATCGCTTGCTATCGCTCTTTTATCGAGCCTGGGAAAAACACTCTTTTCCGGTTGCGTTTGAGACAGCCGCCGCGAGTCATGTAGAAGACACATTGACGCGGGCTATTTGGGGATTGATCGGTCATCGGCTTCCGGCTTCGCGGGATCGAATGTCGGTTAACGATGACAGCTTTCTTTACTATAGTGGAGCTTTTTCGAGCAAACGGTCTTCCTTAGAATCGCTTCGCGCTTGCGTTCAGGATTTTTCGGGTATCGAAGCGGAAGTTGAGCCGCTGGTCGGGCAATGGTTGAGTCTCGACGAAGCGGATCAATCCCGCATTGGAGTTCCGCCAGCCGGATTGTCTATGGGTAGCGAACTTGGACTGGACACCATCGTTGGGCAGCGAGTATGGGACGTTGAAAATCGATTCCGGGTGTGTCTCGGACCGGTGGATTGGGAAACTTTGAACGACTATATGCCGACTCGACCCAGACTGAGAATGATGACCGATTTTGTACGTCGATTCGTCGGCCCTCAATTCGATTTTGACTTTCAGGTTCTTTTGTCGAGCACGGAGGTACGAGGTACGCAATTGGACCAGGACCAAGAATTCTGTTTAGGCTGGAATACTTGGCTGGGTGAATGGAATTCCGCGGAAAATGCAAAGGATTCCGTATTCGAGTTACCTGATTTTGCGTGAGAGATGATTTGTTACAATTTGCAGGGAACTTTATCTGAGAAGGAAAATAATCCGTGATTGAAATCGATTTGAAGAAGCTGTTTGATAAGTTAAGCCCGATCAGTTGTAGAGGACTTGAAATGGCCACGTCGCTGTGTATGACTCGCACCAATTACAACGTAGAGATCGAGCATTGGATATTCAAGTTGACTGAAAATCAGGAAGCGGATTTCGGAAGGATTCTTGAGGCATTTGCGATTGATACCGCCAAATTGCAAAGCGACTTAACTCGCACCCTCGATCGGTTAAAGACGGGGAACGCCAAGGCACCATCGCTTAGCCCGGATGTTGTTGATATCGCCAAGGAGGCCTGGAGTTTAGCGACCATTGACTACGGGGCTGGCCAGATTCGGACTGGGCACCTATTGATTGCCCTGCTTTCAAACGAGGCGCTCAGGCGTTCCGCATTGAGCGCGAGCAGTGAGTTCAACAAGATCAACGTCGTATCGTTGCGCAAATCGCTCAATGAGATATGTGCCGATTCAGCAGAGGATCGCGACGCAATTTCACTGGCGACTGGATCGCGATCAACCCCCAGTGCAACAAGTGGCGGTGCGCCCGGTGAGCGTCAAGGAGCGACGCCATCACTCGACCAATTTACGATCGATCTAACGGCTCGCGCTAGGGACGGTAAAATTGATGCCGTTCTGGGACGGGATAACGAAATTCGACAAGTCATTGACATCTTGATGAGACGTCGGCAGAACAATCCAATCCTAACAGGAGAGGCGGGCGTCGGAAAAACGGCGGTCGCAGAGGGCTTTGCATTGCGAATCGCAGCTGGCGATGTGCCGGATGCTCTCAAGGACGTAGTGTTGCGAACCCTCGACCTGGGACTGCTTCAAGCAGGTGCGGGGGTGAAGGGTGAGTTTGAGAACCGTCTCAAGTCCGTGATCGAAGAAGTGAAGTCATCTCCTAAGCCGGTTATCTTGTTCATCGATGAGGCGCATACGCTGATCGGTGCAGGGGGAACAGCGGGACAGGGAGATGCAGCCAATTTGCTTAAGCCGGCACTGGCTCGTGGCGAACTGCGCACTCTCGCAGCGACAACCTGGGCGGAGTACAAAAAGTACTTCGAGCGGGACGCTGCCCTCGCGAGGCGATTTCAAGTAGTCAAGGTAGAAGAACCCGAGGAATCGGTCGCCATCGATATGGTACGTGGCTTGACGAAAACACTTGAGTCTCATCACAAAGTTAAGATTCTCGATGAAGCGATCATTGATGCAGTCAAATTGTCCAGCAGATACATCAGTGGGCGACAACTTCCTGACAAAGCGATCAGCTTGATCGATACCACATGCGCTCGGATCAATCTGAGTCAATCCACTTTGCCACCGACTCTCGAAGACGCGAACCGAAAACGCGATCAGCTCAAGCTTTCTCGCGAAATACTCGAGCGTGAAACTGTGACGGGTTCGGACCATACGGTAAGACTAAAGTCACTGACGGCAGACATTGAAACTATGGACGCCGAAATTGAGCTCCTGAATATAAAGTGGGGGAAAGAAAAGGAGTTGGTCGAGAAAATTCAGGTTCTGACCTCTGAATTGCAGGGAACGAATAAACCAGCAACGCCTGCACCACTGAGTTCCGAAGTCGCAGCACCGGTCAAAGAGGAAATCGTCGCGGCAACAAAAGAACAACGCAAACAAGAATTGCTCGCGTTGAAAGAGGAGTTGAAAAATCTGCAGGGCGAGTCGCCGCTCGTTCACCCATTTGTGGACCGCAACGCCATAGCAGAAACCGTCGCCGCCTGGACCGGTATCCCCGTTGGGCGGATGATGTCCGACGAGATCAATACAATTCTGACACTGCATGAAATGATGGAAAAGCAGGTCGTTGGCCAGAGTCACGCGTTGATGCGAATTGCCCAATCCATACGCACTTCGCGCGCTCAATTGAACGATCCTCGCGCCCCCATCGGCGTGTTTATGCTGGCCGGAACGAGCGGCGTCGGCAAGACCGAAACCGCAATGGCCCTGGCGCAATTGCTTTATGGAGGTGAGCAAAACATGACGGTCATCAATATGTCCGAGTTTAAAGAGGAGCATAAAGTCTCGATGCTCATGGGATCACCACCCGGTTATGTGGGCTATGGCGAAGGAGGCGTTTTGACCGAAGCGGTACGACGCAAGCCCTATAGCGTTATCCTTCTGGATGAAATGGAGAAAGCCCACCCCGGGGTACAGGACATTTTCTACCAAGTTTTCGACAAAGGGAACATGAAAGACGGTGAGGGACGGGACATTGATTTCAAGAATACCTTGATCATCATGACGACCAACGCCGGTACCGATGTGATCAAAAGCCTTTGCTCCGATCCGGACACCATTCCGGAGCCAGACGACTTCATGCAAGCCATCTTTCCAGAGCTTCTCAAGTCGTTCAAGCCTGCGTTTATGGGGCGTCTAACGCTGATCCCCTATTATCCACTCGCCGACCATGTGATTCGAAGAATCATTGGTCTCAAACTGGGCAAGATCGGTAAACGCGTCCAAGAAAACTACAATTCTCAATTCTCGTACTCAGAGGAATTGGTGCAATTGATTGCTGATCGATGCACTGAAGTAGATACAGGTGCGAGAAACATTGACCACATCCTAACCAAGTCGCTGTTGCCGGAGCTATCTTCCGAACTCTTAAGTCGTTTGGCCGTTGGCAAAAGCATAACGAGCGTCAAGATTACTGTCACTCCAGAAAAGTCTTTTGCCTTCGTCGTGGAATAAGCACAACCCGAAGCGTGAGCGAGGGACTGCAGTCCGGCCCCTCGATCAGGCTTAGGGTTGTGAAAAGCAGTCTGGAGTTAATGCTTGACGATTTTGGCCAAGCGTTTCGGTGAAGCCTCAATTCTGTGTTGTGGTGCCTAGGCAGTTACCCTTGCTGGCCCCACGATCGATGGGTCGGTAACTTGCCATGGAGTCGATTGGATCAAGAAGGATTTTGCTTTGCCAGCCCGTTCAACCCGCAACGCATCGACGTCATTGATTTCTCCCCAGCCTGGAACGATGACACTTTTGCCTTCGTCCCAGTTGTAGTTGTCTGATACTTGCGCGATCCATTTCGTGAAGGTTACCGTCCAAACGTTACCAGTCTCTTTTTTTACGGCAACGTCGACAGTCGACTTAATCGTAAACCCACCAAGCCCAAAGTAGAGATCTGTCATTAGGTTTGCGTAAGTAGAGTCCTCCCAGGACATCTGATACGAGGGGGCGACAGGCGGCCGTCTCAATCGTGGAACAACACCTTTGGAACCATCCCTCTGACTTAGAAAGAGCATTCTGTGAATATTACGAAGGTGGGATGTAACGGCTGAGCTGTTTTGGAAGTGATGAGCCGGGATCACTTTTGTACCACCTCTACCGCTCAACCAATAATCAAGATTTTCTGCCGCCATCGGCGCCAAGCCTCGACCGACATTAACCATATTGCGGTACTTGGTTACCAATTGATCGACTGTTTCTACCTGGTTGGCTGTGCTACCATTATCGCGAAACATTTAGTATCCCCCTTCGAAGTTAGAATCGGTTCAGAACGGCAAAAACAATTGTCGTGGCTTTGAGAATAAAGTTGCGTCGATTCTCAAAAATCGCATCAAATATTCGCATAAGTGTTGGTGCACATGCTTTAGCCGTCGTTTTTGTTGGCGCAGTCGTTCCTCGCCATACGGAAGCAAGTCAAGAGGTAACGTTTCCTGTTGGAGTTGGCGGGAATCGATTGTGGTATCAATAGGTCGCGTTGTGTTAGAATGATGTCCAGTACCTAAACCTTTCCATCGATTTGCGAAATGAATCTAGTATGCAGCGCGTATTCGCTTTCCACGGTTGCTTAAGCCTTCATTTTAACCATGCGTGCAGCCAGACTTTCTTTTCTATTCTTGTTAGCGTGGTTGTGACTGTGACATCGCTATCGCACGCAACAGCACAGATTCCGGATTTGGCCGATAAAAGGCTTACGACGCGGGATGGATTGGTTCTCGGGTTGGACGCAAACGCAATCCAAGCCGCCAGAAAAGCCGACAATCAGCCTCCGCTTCCCAACCATGGGTTGCCAAACGAATCGAAGCTGGTGCCCGGCGTTACCCTCTTGAAAGTAGAAAACCCGCCTCTGATTCAAATGCTTGTCCCTGGGTTCACCGTCCGTGAACTGCCGGTCGAACTAACCAACGTTAACAACATTCGTTATCGCGAGGACGGTCGCCTTATGACGCTGGGATACAATGGAGATCTGCATCTCCTCTCTGACACCGATGGCGATGGTTTGGAAGACAAAGCCGAGTTGTTCTGGAAAAACGAAGGAAGCTTGCGAGGACCGCTTGGGATGTTGTTGACTCCTCCAGGATACCCAAAGGGTCGTGGTGTCTTCGTGCCGAGCAAAGGCAAAGTGTCTCTCATCGTGGATACCAACGGGGACGACAAAGCGGACGAAGAAATAGTGATCGCATCCGGTTGGAAAGAGATTCCACAAAACGTTGACGCGGTCGGAATCACAATGGACAAAGAGGGAGCGCTGTATTTCGGTCTGGGGACAGCCAATTATGCCAATGCTTACATGGTGGATGAGTCTGGTAAAGCCGAATTTGATATCAAGAGCGAACGCGGAACGGTCCAGCGCATTTCACCCGACTTCAGCAAACGGGAAACCGTTTGCACCGGCATCCGCTTCCCAATTGCATTCGCGTTTAACGATGCTGGTGATTTGTTTTGTTCCGAGCAAGAGGGCGCGACCTGGCTTGCCAACGGCAATCCGCTCGATGAGCTACTGCATATCCAAGCCGGACGTCACTATGGATTCCCTCCACGACACCCGCGATACAACCCAGATGTAATCGATGAACCGTCCACATTCGATTACGGGCCACAGCATCAGTCTACCTGCGGGATGGTGTTTAACAACTCCGTCAACGGCGGTCCTGTCTTTGGCCCAACGACATGGGCCAAGCAAGCACTTGTGTGCGGTGAGTCTCGCGGCAAACTCTGGCGCACCCAATTGTTTAAAACCGATGCAGGATACGTCGCATCGACGCAGCTTTTCGCCGCTCTCCAGATGCTAACGATCGACGGCTGTATTGCACCGAACGGTGATTTTGTGGTAGCTTGTCATAGCGGACCGCCGGATTGGGGAACAGGCCCGACTGGGATTGGGAAATTGTTTCGAATCAGGTACTCCGACCCGTCCGCGCCGCAACCCGTTGCCACTTGGCCAGAATCCCCGAACGAAATACGGATTGCATTTGACCGCCCGATCGATCCGCTCAAGATGCGGAATTTGGTCGAACAGGTCAAAGTGGAATTCGGCGAGTTTGTTCGAGCAGGTGATCGTTTTGAAACGCTGGTTCCTCCGTATGCGGTGGTTAAACGTCAACTTGCGACCCCGAGATACGAATTGCCTGTCGCTGGCGCGTCGTTAACCAGCGATCTTCGAACTTTGATCGTAAGCACGGCAACCATGAAGGCCAATTCGCACTACGCAGTCAGTCTGCCGCGTCCTGCGGTCAACGAGAAGCCTGAGGCCTCGAAAAAGAATGGCCAGCAATCTGAGCATTCGCAAATCGATCTCGACCTATCGCTCTCCGGCGTTCAGGCAACTTGGACACCTAAAGACACATTGCAAGCCGCATTGACGAACGTCACAGGATGGTTGCCTCACGTCAATTTACAAGTTTCTCGCGAGTTCACGCAAGGCAGCTCACAGCACGATGCTCTTTGGTCCGCGATGGAGTCAATGGGCGAATTGAAACTTCGGACGAATCTCGATCTGCACCATTTGTTGCGTCCGGTCGTTCAGCCAGGCTCCAAGATTGACTATGAGTGGCCAGCTGAGTCGGTAACGTTGGTACTCACATCTCCCCAGTCCATCTCCGTTTCATCTTCCATCGGGAAAACCGAATCACAAACGAGCGATGGAGTCCACGTTGTTCGACTGACTTGCTCAGGTGACTCGGTAGATCTGGTTGACCTTGAGATCAAGCTGACCAAGTCTACGGATGCAAAGCCTCAGTTGAACGTCTCGGTCCATACAGCCGAAGATTCTCGCGATCGGCCGTTGCCATTGAATCGATTCTATATGCCATGGGTGAAATCTAAAGAAGCGACCCAGCTCAACGACGACAAGCCCATGCGGATTGCAGAAATCGAAGGGGGTAATTGGGGGCTCGGACGCCGCGTGTTTCACAGCGAGGCAGCCGGATGCTTCAAATGTCATGCGATGGGTGGCGCGGGCGCGAAGATCGGGCCTGATCTTTCTAATCTTATCCACCGCGACTATGCCTCCGTGTTGCGAGATATTGTCAACCCAAGCTTTGCCATTAATCCAGACTATATCGGCCACATAATCGCTCTTAACGATGGCCAAATTCTGACAGGAGTACTGCGCGATGAAGCTGGACAATTAATTTTAGGGGACGATAAGGGGAGCTCGACCAAAATTGTTCAGTCGGAAATCCATCAGATGAAGCCCGCAAAGCTTTCGGTCATGCCCACTGGCTTGAACGAAAAACTGACAAAGGAACAATTGCGAGACTTGATGACTTACTTACTAACAGCACCTCCACGTATGCCGCTCGACGGCACGTTAACTGCGCCCCCGATCCGTTCCCAGTCCGAATTGGCGGCCGTATTGGTGGGATCAGTCCCGTTGCCCAAAGATCTCAAGCCTTTGAAGCTGGTTCTGGTATCGGGCAAAAAGGATCATGGTCCGGGCGAGCACGATTATCCAACCTGGCAGATTCAGTGGGGTCAGTTAATGGCTGCGGCTCCGAATGTCGAGGTGAGTGCCGCTTTCGATTTTCCAAGCGAGGAACAACTTGCAACAGCCGATGCCTTAATCTTTTTTCAGAAGGGGGCGTGGAATGACGATCGCGCGAACAAGCTCGACGCATTTCAAGCGCGTGGTGGTGGTTCCGTATACATTCACTGGGCAGTCAATGGCGACGATCGGGTTGCGGAGTTTTCGACTCGGATAGGTCTAGCCTCCAGAGGGAACAGCATACGCTACCGACATGGACCATTGACGCTCGATATGCACAACACAGACCATCCGATCATGCGAAACATCGACCAGTTGAAACTGTACGACGAGAGCTATTGGAAGTTGACGGGGGACTTGAAGAACATTACGCTTTTCGGCACAAGCCAAGAGGAAGGCGAAGCGACACCGCAGGTCTGGGCCTATGAAAAAGGAGCCGGTCGAGTCTTCGTTAGTATCCCAGGACACTATAGTTGGACTTTCGACGACCCGATCTTCCGCGTTCTACTGCTTCGCGGGATTGCTTGGACAGCCCGCGAGCCGGTCGACCGATTTAACGAACTCGCACCCCTTGGGGCTCGGATTTCGAAATGAAGTCATTGAAACAATTCGCACCCGGCAGTCCCGGCAGGTGCGACCTACGGTAGGTCGCACGGTCGCACTTACCTAAAGTAACCTTTGCACCGTAGACACGTTTTTCAAAGGCGTAACCGCGTTGCCCGATTGTGCTTTCGGCCACTCATGAAATCACAGTGGCAGAAGGAGTAGGTCTGAAGCAAAGTAGGTCTAAAGCAAAGTACAGCGCAACTACTTACTTTAGCGGGGAGAAAGATGTTGGCTTGAGGAAAAGACTCTTCACCCCATCCTTCACGGTCAATGAGCCACCCGCTGCGGCTTCGGAAG
>Ga0105045_10003358_pt1 | contig 13734 bp, 14 predicted proteins | sample MAT02_FD_78089 | JGI IMG/M metagenome (GOLD analysis project Ga0105045, IMG submission 78089) | Freshwater microbial communities from Lake Fryxell liftoff mats and glacier meltwater in Antarctica - MAT-02 (megahit assembly) | ecosystem: Environmental > Aquatic > Freshwater > Ice > Liftoff...
GCTAGTTCTGAGTCGCGATCGTACCGCTCTTGGGCCACCCGGACATCCGTTCGGGCCGCTTCGATCGCCCTCAGGGCAATCTGCTGCTGCTGCTCGTAGGTCTGCCGCGCCAGCTGCAAATCGGCCTCGGCCTGCTGTACGTCTCCCTGGCGCTCAGCGGAGTTTTCCAGGGCGGTCACCCGCAATTCGGCTAGCTCGCCACTGGTGATCACCGCTAACGCCTGGCCCGCCGACACCTGCTGCCCCGGCTCCACCAGCAGCTTAGTTACCGTACCACCCACGGGGTTGGTCACCGTTACCTGTCGCCCTGGGGATGATTCAATCTGCCCCGTTGCTTTGACCCCAAAAGCCAACACCTGGCGCTTCACCGACTCTGTTGTCAGGCCAATGCGGTCAGCAACCTCTGCGTCAACCTCAATGCCTGCTGGGTGCGCCCCGGCACCGCCTCCCTGAAACTCATCGCCGTGGCCAGCATGGGCCAAGACCTCGCTAGCCGGGGCTAGCAGGAGTATCAGCAAGATAGCACCAGGGAGCGATCGCCCCCTGGTTAAAACAAACAAGCGATCGGAGATAGCTGTCATAGGCGTGCCCTTGAACCACTCAGTTACAGTCTGCGGAGATCCAGTCGTCGGAGAAAAATGCCATCAGTCACCCAACGATCCCACAGAAAAATGAAATCAGGATGAAATTCGGCCATTAGTCACGGCAATATTAGTCACGGCAATAAGAGAGGCCTAATTTATGATCGCCTCGATATATCGTTCGACCATGGTTCAGGAAATATCCAATAAAAAAACCCAGATTCTTTCTGAGGCCTGCCAGGTTCTATTGGTGAATAAAATTACTGGCCATACCAGTCTTTTCGCCACTGTTCCATCTGATCAATTTCGACCTGTTGGGTCGACAGAATATCTTGGGCGAATTGTTGAACTTCTGGTCGGCTACTTTTCTCTAGAGCATCTTGGGCCATGTCTAGCGCCCCTTCATGGTGCGGAATCATGCCATTAATAAAGCGCAAATCAAACTCATCATCGGCAGCACCCAAGTCACCACTCATCATCATGCCAGCTTGCATGTCAGCCGTCATGGCCATGGAATGCCCCATCGCCGCGTCATACATTACCGGCTCTTTGCTAGCATCTGAATACCACGCTTGCCGCCATTGCATCATGCGGTCAATTTCGACCTGCTGAGCGGCAATAATCGCCTCAGAAAGCTGCTTTATTTCATCCCGTTGGGAATTTTGCAGGGCTGATTCAGCCATATCAACCGCACCCTGATGGTGCAAAATCATGCCATCGATAAAGCGCAAATCAAACTCAGCATCGCTAGGGCCAAGATCCATCGTCATCATGGAATGATCGGCCATGGGTTCATCTCCCATGGGCATAGCGGTAGAGTCTGTCTCTTTAGGGGCTGAGGATGATGTGCCGCATGCGCTGACGACTACAGGTAACGACACCAGGCCACCCACTACTATCCAGGAAGCTAATTTTCGTCTTAGGGTCATTGGATGCCGAACCTCTTTTCCATAACAAAGGCGGTTGCTTGTCTTCAACAGCGCACGAAGCACTGACTACGAACAACCATTCTTTTAAGTGTGCCAGCCAAAAATGAAATACCGATGAAATGGCAAGGTACTTGATCGCGATCTCTATCTAGCGACATATGGGGCTGTACCATTTGGGCCTGGCTGCTGAAATCTCAAATCATGAAATGATCATGAAAAGCAATAGATTGGCATGTACGGCGGCGATCGCTCCTTGGTGCAGGCTTTTAGGCGTTGGCACCTAGCTGGGTCAGCAATTTGCTCCAACCGCTTTAGCTCAACATCATGCAGAAAATGGCGGCTTCCAACTATCTCCACTGGCTAGACCGCTAGCCCCAGGGCAGCCTACAGAAATTGACGTATGACTTCACACACCGATTGAGCTTTAGTTATGCAGAGCTATCTTGAGCAGAAGACGCGTAGTTATCGCGCCTCGCCAAATCGCTGCCACTGGGTGGGGGGCGGCATGAGAAATTCGTAGGCTCCGGCGGCCTGCCCTGGGGCAGCGGTGAGCACAATGTCAAACGACAGCGACAGGCGCAGCTCGTCGGTGTGGTTGGGCGTAACCCCGTGGCGCTGTTTGGCCGGAAAGATGATCAGCCGCCCTTCGGTGGGCAGGTAGAGAGCCTGGTCTTGGTTTAAATAATTCCAGGTAGAGATAATGTCGGTGTTCTCGCTGCCTAGGCCGGGGCTGACCTCGTTGGGGCGGGCGTCGTCTAAAAAGGTGAGGCAGCCCGCCGCGTCGGTGCCCGACTCGGGTACGGCGACGTAGTAGACAGCGCTGACGTGGGCGGTGTTGTGGCAGTGGGCACCGACCTCCTGCTGGGGGCGCGACACCACGGGCCAGGCCCGCTGAATGTGGAGATCGACCTGGCTGAGGTCGAGGCCGAGTTCTTTTAAGTAGAGCACCACATGGGTTTCGACCTGGCTCACTACCCAGCTAAAGCGGGGGTCGGTGTGGACTTTTTCGACCCCGTGCAGGTCACCCGTCCAGGCCATTTCGGGAAAATTGCGGGGTTCGCTGCCGCTGGCTTCAAGGTTGAGAATGGCCTCGGCTAGGGCTGGGGTGTGCTGGGGGGCATCGGGCAGGTCGGCGTAGTAGACCGCGAGGGGAAACCAGGTATCAAGGGGCATAGGGGGAGGGGTTTGGCGCGGTTAGGGGGAGGTCATACTGTTAAATATTGGTACAGTTTGATTGACCAGCGGGCAAGTTAGCCCAGCTTAGCAGGGTAAAGGATGCCCCCGATGGAGTGGATTACGACTCGACCCATTGCCCACCGGGGCCTACATCAGGATGCGGCGGCACCAGAAAATTCGCTGGCGGCCTTTGAGGCGGCGATCGCCGCCGACCATCCGATCGAGCTAGACGTACAGCTGCTGGCCGACGGCCATCTGGCGGTGTTTCACGATCGCGACCTAAGGCGGCTGACGGGCAAAAAAGCCCGCATCGCCGACCAGACCCTCGCTACCCTCAATCGCTATCGCCTCTGCCATACCGATCAGATCATTCCCTCCCTAGCCGAGGTGCTGGCCTGCGTCGATGGCCGGGTGCCCCTGCTGATTGAAATCAAAAACGAGAAGCGGGTTGGCCCCCCGGAGCAGGCGTTGGTGAAAACTCTGGCAGGCTACCGAGGCGAGTTTGCGGTGCAGTCGTTTAACCCGCGATCGCTCCACTGGTTGAGGCAGTCTGCGCCCCACATCCCTCGGGGGCAGCTGGCCCGGCGGCCCCAAAAATTCTTGCGCAGCAACCTGCTGCTCGCCTGGCTCAGCGCCCCCCACTTTATTGCTTACAACGTGAAGGCGTTGCCTAACCTGCCCACTACCCTGGCCCGCAGCTACTTTGACCTGCCCCTGCTGGCCTGGACGGTACGCAGCCAGGCCGAGTGCGATCGCGCCGCCCAATATGCCGACAACTATATTTTTGACCCGTTTTGACTGCTAAGGCTGAAACGTTAGGGTGCAGCAGCCCAGTTCTACACCGTAAATGGTTTCAGATCGGGCCTCCGTCGCAAGCTTATAGAGCACCGCTTTGCCGTCTCGCCGCGACTGGACAAAGCCCTGCTGCCGCAAAACCTTGAGATGATGGGAGAGCAGGCTTTGCTCCAGGTTGAGGCTGTCGTTTAGCTCCCAGACATGCTTTGGCCCGGTGAATAGCAGCTTGAGAATGGCCAAGCGATGGGGTTCTGCTAACGCCCTAAGCCGCTGGGAGCAATGGGAGTCATCTTGCACGTTTAGGGACATCAGTCCTCCGGGGTTCAGACAGACGGACTCACCTGAATATCTATTCCCATGAATATCTATTCCCAAATTCTATTGTCTCAGCGAAAATTAAGGAACGGCTGATATGAATATTCATTCATGTCATGTAGAGTGCTCGTAGTTTGACGCCATTGTAGTTTGACGCCATTAGGGGATGCCTTTGACAGCCGCAGGTTTGCTTGATGTTGACCAGATCCGGGCCGGGTTGCAAGGGGCATTGGCTAGGACTGATTTTCCGTGGTTAAACGGCAACGGGCAGCTAGACTTGCTGGCCCACGGCGAAGCTAACCTGATTTTTAAGCTCAGTGGCGATTCTCATTCTGAAACCCGTCGTGATCGCCTGATCCGAGTGGCGGTAAATACACCCAACCAGCGCTTTGGGGGCGACTTCAGCCGAGTGACAGCCTTTGAGAGGGTAATTTTGCGCTACCTGAAGGGCACCGGGCTAGGCCACGAGCTGCTGGGGGCACAGCTAGCACCCACGGCGGCGTTCCCCTACACCTACCTGGTGACTAACTATCTAGCAGGGGAGCCGTTGGACTACAGCCGTCAGCACTTACAGCGCTGTGCGGTCACCCTGGCCCAGCTGCATCGGCTGCCGCTAGCGGCTGGCTATGAAAACTTTGAATCCCTTGTTCCTCCGGTGCAGCGGGTGAGCCAGCCCCTGACCCTGTTCTTTACCGAAGCCCAGGACTACGCTCAGCCGTATTTCGACTTTGCGGAGGCTGAGCCGGAGATTGTCGAGATGCTGCGATCGGTGCTGGCCAAGGCCAAGGCGCGGCTGTCGGCAGAACATTTGTTGGCCGAGCATCCCTACGAATGCCTGGTGCACAGTGACCACACCTACGAAAACTGGGTGGTAGGCCCCGAACGGGCTTACCTGGTCGATTGGGAATGGGCCGAGATTGGCTCCCCGGCTGGGGATTTAGGGCATTTTCTGTCGCCCGTAACGATTTGCCGCCGCCAGGGCTACCAGATGCCCCCTGAGGATCGGCAGTTCTTTCTAAATGCTTACTACGAGGCTTTAGGAGATACGGCGCTGGCGGAGACAATGCGGGTGCACTTTGCCGTGTTTGGTGCGTTTCCGGCGCTGCGATCGCTGTGCTGGACGGCGGGCTACTGGGTTACCGCCCGACTCTGGTACGCCGACCACGATGGCCCCAGCGCGGTAGAGCGTCAGCGACGGTTTAAAGACAGTCGGCAGCGGTTTCCTCAGCTCTGGGCCGAAGTGATGGCGCTACTGGAGGAACCTCTGCCATGACCAGTATTCAGCCGATGAAAGCTTGCTTGAGTCCGGCGCTATTCGCAGACCTACCCTGGCGGGCTTATCTGCTGCTGCTGCCCGCCCTCAGCCTGGTGCTGGTGTTGTTTGGCGGCGGGCTGGGGCTGGCATTTTTGCAGAGCGTGGGTCTGCTGGGGCTGACGGATGACGGTGGCCTGTCGCTGGCGGCCTACGGGGAGGCGTTGGGGAGCGGGTCATTTTGGCGATCGCTCGGTCTCAGCCTCTACATTGCCTTTACCGCCACCGCCCTATCGACGGTGTTGAGCATTGGCCTGGCGATGCTGCTGCGAGAGGCGGGGCGATGGGCTAGTTTTGCCTGCCAGCTCACCCTGCCGATTCCTCATCTGGTGGGGATTGCGGGCATTTTGCTGCTGCTGTCGCCCAGCGGGCTGATCTCGCGCCTGCTCTATGCCCTAGGCTGGATTAGCACTGACCAAGACTTTCCGCTGCTGGTGAACGATGCCGCCAACATCGGCGTAATGACCCACTTTCTGTGGAAAGAAATTCCCTTTATGACGCTGATTTTGCTGGCGGTGCTGCGGGGCATTCGCCCCGAGCTGGCCATGCAGGCGCGGGCGCTGGGGGCCAATCCCTGGCAGTGCTTCTGGCATGTGACCCTACCGCTGCTGCGCCCCGGCATTGTCTCCGCCAGTTTGATTGTGTTTGGCTTTATTTTTGGCAACTTTGAGGTGCCGTTTTTGCTGGGGCCAACCTATCCGCGCACCCTGCCGATTTTGGTCTACCAAGCCTTTACCAATGTCGATTTGAACCAGCGGCCGGTGGCGATCGCCCTGGGCCTGCTGCTGTCGCTGGTCTCTATCGCGCTGATTGCTCTGTACCTGTGGCTGGGGTCGGGCAAAGCCTTTCGCCGCCGCGCCTTTGGGGGGCAGCCATGACCCGCAAGGTAGCGTTGACCCCGATTATTGCGGCGTTGTTTCTGCCCTTTTTGCCCCTGGTGGTGTGGTCGGTGGCCGAGGGCTGGTACTTTCCGCAGCTGGTGCCCCAGCAGTGGACGGCGGCGCATTGGGCAGCGGTGGTGGCCCCCGGTAGCCGGGTGCTGCAAGGGTTTTGGCAAAGCCTGGTGATTGCGGCTCTCTCTACAGCTCTGGCTCTAGCGGTAGGCCTGCCCGCCGGTCGCGCCCTGGGGCTGATGGAATTTCCCGGCAAGGGGGCGATCAAGCTGGTGCTGCTGCTGCCGATTATTGTGTCGCCCCTGTCCACGCTGATGGGCATTCAGTTTGTGCTGATTCGCCTGGGGCTGAATGGCACCCTGGCCGGGGTGGTGCTAGTGCACCTGCTGCCGACCATTCCCTACATGACCCTGGTGCTGAGCAGCGTCTACGCCAACTTTGATACGGGCTACGAAGCCCAGGCGCGATCGCTGGGGGCCTCTCCCTGGCAGGTGCTCTGGCAAGTCACCCTACCGCTGGTGGCACCGGGGATTGTGGTCGGGGCGCTGTTTGCTTTTTTGATTTCGTGGAATGAGTTTTTGCTGACCTTTTTTGTGGGCGGGGGCCGGGTGCTGACCCTGCCGATGATTTTGTTTACCTCTCTGCAAGGGGGCAACCAGGGGCTAACCGCTGCGATCGCCGTTACCTCGGTGATCCCGGCGCTGATTTTTTTGCTGTTTTCCAGCCGGGCCCTGCAAGACGATGCCGCCATCGGAGGGTTAGGGGATGTCTGAGCTGGCCTACTGCGCGATTCAGAATTTGACCAAGCGCTTTCGCGGCTTGCCCGCCGTGCGCGACCTGTGGCTAGAGATTCCCCAGGGTGAACGGCTGGCGCTGCTGGGGCCATCGGGCTGCGGCAAATCGACCACCCTCCAGCTAATTGCCGGGCTGCTGGCCCCCGACAGCGGGCAGATTGTGCTGGATGGGCGATCGCTCAACGGCCTGCCCCCCGAGCGGCGCGACCTGGCCCTGGTGCTGCAAAAGGGGCTGCTGTTCCCCCATCTGAGCGTGGGCGAAAATGTCGCCTTTGGGCTGCGGGTGCGGGGGGTGAGCCGGGTCGAGCGCGAGGCCCAGGCGCTGGCGATGCTGGCCCAGGTACAGCTAGAGGGCTTTGCCAACCGTCGCCCGGCAGAACTGTCGGGCGGGCAGGCTCAGCGGGTGGCCTTGGCGCGATCGCTGGTGATTCGCCCCAAGCTGCTGCTGCTCGACGAACCCCTCTCGGCCCTCGATGCCAACCTGCGCGGCGACATGCAGGATCTGATTCTGCGCCTTCAGGAAGCTACTGGAGTGACCCTACTGATCGTCACCCACGACCAGCAGGAGGCGGTGGTCATGTCTCACCGCATTGCCCTGATGTTTGACGGCTGCCTGCGCCAGGTCGATACACCCGAAGCTCTCTACCAACGGCCCAGCGATGCCACCGCAGCCCGCTTTTTCGGCGGGGTAAATTTCTTCGAGGCGGTGGGCGATCGCCATCGCCTGCGGCTACCCGGAGGCGACAGCCTCACCACCGACCACCCCCAGCAAGGCCCAGTGCAAGTCACCATTCGCCCCGAGCGCATTCACCTGCTGGCCGAGCCTATCTGCAGCATGAATCTGTTGCCCGTCACCATTACCCAGAGCCGCTTTACCGGCACCCAACGCCAGCTTGTGCTGACCACCGCCGCCGGGCTAGGGCTACAAGCCTGGGTGCCCCCCGGCCAAAGTTTTGCCGTGGGCCAATCTGCCTTTGCCCACCTGCCCCCCGACGCGCTCTGGAGTTTTCCTAGCCCAGATGCGTCCAGCCTGCATGAACCAATGACAACAGCACTTTCGCCTTAACCGACCCATCCACCCATCCCCCCGTACACCCACTCCCCCACCCACTCCCCAATATGCCCCACCTCCGTCGCCGCCATTTCCTCTACCTCACCGCTGGCACAGGTCTCGCCGCCGTCGCCGCTAGCTGCCGCCCGCCAGAAGCCTCTGCCCCCACCCTCGACCCCGCCACCGGTTCCTGGGAAGATATTCTCGCCCAGTCCCGAGATACCACGGTGAACTGGGCCATGTGGGGCGGCAGCGACCAAATTAATAGCTTTGCTGACGGCTGGGTGGCGAGCAAGCTCAGCACCGACTACGGCATTACCCTCAACCGGGTGCCGATCAACGACACTGTAGAGGCGGTCAACAAGGTAATTGGCGAAGTGCAGGCGGGTCTGACCACGGGCGGCACCATCGACTTGATCTGGATCAACGGCGAAAACTTTCGCACTATGAAGCAGGGGAACCTGCTGTTTGGCCCTTTTACTGGCCCACTGCCCTCCACCGCCTTCTACGACCTTGATGACCCCGCCGTGGCGATTGATTTTGGCCTGCCCACCGAGGGTTATTCAGCTCCCTACACCAGCTCGCTGTATGTGATGGCGAAGAATGGCGATCGCACCGCTGATACCCCCCAAGACTTTGACCAACTGCTGACTTGGGCAGCGGCCAACCCAGGCCGCTTCACCTACGTAGCCCCGCCCGAGTTCGACGGCAGCCGCTTTTTGCTGACGGTGCTCTACGGCGTGACCGGCGGCTTCGACCAGTACACCGGGGTTGAGTTTGACGAAGCCCTGTGGGAGCAGAATTCGCCCCAGGTGGTGGAGTACCTGCGCGAGCTTAAGCCCTACCTGTGGCGCGGTGGCGAAACCTATGCCCCCACCCAAACTCGCCTACTAGAGCTGTTTGCCAACGGCGAAATTTGGATGATGCCCGCCTTTACCCCCAACATCGCGGAAGGCATTGCCACTGGCCGCTTCCCCGCCAACACCGAAGCCTTCGCCCTGCCGGGGATCTCCCTCAACGACTCCTCCTTTACCGCCATCCCCAGCAACGCCAGCAACCCGGCAGCCGCCATGGTGCTGGCCGAGGTCTTGGCTAGCCCCGAAGGACAACTGGAGAAATTCAAGCCCGAAGTGTGGGGCTCACCGCCGCTGATCCAGCGCGATCTGTTGCCGGCCGACCTACAGCAGCAGTTCGACGCGGTGGAGGCCACCTACGGCCTGCCCCTCGAAGAACTGACCGCCGCCACGGTGCCGATTGTGAATGCTGAGTACACCTTGCGGCTCGAAAAGCTGTGGGAAGAACAGGTAATTGTCTAGCCCTCATCCAGCCCCTACTCCCTACCCCCCACCCCTCACCACCCATGCCCTTCCAACCTCGCCAATCTAACCCCCGTGGTGTAATTCAAGACCACCGCCTGCTCGAACTCCACCTCTACCCCGGCAATCGCTGTAACCGCGAGTGCGATTTTTGTACTGTGTTTGGCTCTGCGGAGGGCTGGTACGCCGACTACACCGCCGAGCACCTGGAAGCGGTCTTAGCGACCGTCATGGCCGATGGCGTTGTCAAGTTCTACGGGGGTGAACCGACGCTGAGCCCCGACAACCTGCTGTGGGCGATCGCCTACTTGCGGGAGCATAGATTCCAAGGCTCCATTGTGATTTACTCCAACGGCATCCAGGCCGATCGGCTGCTGGAGGCTCTAGGGTCTGACCCCCTGGCCAAAACTACTGCTTCGCTCAACTATTCCATCGCTACGGGGGACGGCGCACCGCAGATGCCGCTGTCGTCCTTACGCAAGCTGGAGAAGCACGAGCGGGAACATGCTGGGGCGATCGCCGTGGGTCACGCCGATATCGTTGACTCGGGGCGCGGCATCGACCCCTTTACCGGCGAAGACACCCGCTCCCAGAGCGCCCACCGCTGCCCCCACTGCTACCCAGTACTCAAAACCGACGGCAGCTTTCACGCCTGCCCCTTTGCGGTGGAAAATGCCGCCCCCCACTTTCAACTGGGCACGGTGCAAGATGCCCCAGAGACCGTGACCCAAAACTTTCAGACGTTCTTAGACTGGCTAGACACGGTGCATGAACCCTACGCCATCGAGCACGATCTGCCTGCCTGTACGGTCTGCTGGCAGAGGCTAGAGGCCCTGCCGACTCCAGAGTTTCACCAGCCTCCGGTTGAAGTTGCCCCCTAGGCGTTGCAGGTCTAAATCATCTCTGGATTTTAGATCGGGTGACCAAGGCGGCGATCGCAGAAAGTCTTCTCAGTAAACATTAAGTTGCCCCTCATCCTGACTGTGGGCCAGGTTGGGTAAATTATCGGAACGCTCACTGGTGTTGCGGTATGCCGCTTTCAATTGAAGGGTTATGGGCTGTGGCCAAGTTTCAGGCGCAACTAGCGCGATGGTTAAAACCCATGTCTAGCCAAGTTGTCGGCCCCTTGCCCAGACTGTGGAGCCTGGCGAAAGACAACGCCCACGCTACCGAGGCCCTGGGGACAGGTAAAAACTTGTCGCAGCCCACGATTGCGATCGTGATTCCGGCGTTGAATGAGGCCAGACAGTTGCCCTCGGTGCTAGACAATATCTACGCTGCCGCCAATGCCAACATAGATGTGATTATCGTGGATGGAGGCAGTTCAGATCGCACTGCTAACGTGGCTGAGGCTAGAGGTGCCAGGATTTTGAAGTCTGCCCCAGGGCGATCGCACCAGCTCAACTGTGGGGCAGCGGCGGCGACTGGCTCTATGCTGCTGTTTCTTCATGCTGACACTCGACTGCCCGAGGGCTTCGAGCAGGCCATTCGTCAGACGTTGGCGCAGCCGGGGGTAGTTGCCGGGGCCTTTCGCCTCGCTATCAATGGCCCAGGTAGAGGGCTGCGCTGGGTGGAGTGGGGGGTAAATCTGCGATCGCGCGTTCTGCAAATGCCCTACGGTGACCAGGGGATTTTTATAAAAGCCGACATTTTTCACAAAATAGGCGGATTCCCCGACCTGCCGATGATGGAAGACTTTGAGCTGGTGCGGCGGTTGCGCAAGGTGGGGCGGGTGGCGATCGCGCCCGCTGCTGTGGTGACGAGCGATCGGCGCTGGCGCACCCTCGGCATCCTCCGCACTACCCTGGCAAATCAGGCCATGATCGCCGGATACGTCCTCGGCATTGATCCCCACAAACTGGCCCGCTGGTACAGAGATCTAGGGAAACCCCGCTAGGAATATTCGTTAGCTGGTGGTTAGCTCGGGTTCTCTGCGATCAGATCGGTATCTGTCTCTTTCAGGCTAAAGTCTACCTCGGCGTAGATCTCACTGAGCGCAACCGCCAGATCTAAAGAAGCCAGCTCCATCACGGCATCCTGGGTTTCGTAGTCGGTCAATAACCACTGCCCAGAGGGAGTTTTGAGGTGCTGCACCACCCGCCAGCGATCCTGCTCCACCAGCACATATTCCTGAAAGCTGGGCAGCGATCGATAGTAGTCAAACTTATCGCCCTGGTCATAATTCTTGGTCGATTTCGAGGCCACCTCAACAATCAGACTGGGGTTAACCACGGTAGTGGTGCCAGCGCCAGAATAGATTGGCTCTCCCGCAATCACCATCACATCTGGGTAGGTATAGATGCGGTAGCGCTCTATCCAGACCCGTAGGTTTTCGGTAAACAGCCGATAGCCCTTAGCCCGCAGTGGCGGCTTGAGTGCCACACATAAATTGGTAACAATTTCGTTGTGGTTGGTGGTTCCACCGGCCATTGGCACAATCTCCCCGTCGAGGTATTCGCTACGAAAGTCGGCCCCAGCCTCCCAGACCAGGTACTCTTCGGGGCTGTAGTATCGCTTTGCGACTTGAACCACCATGCCAACCTCCCACCATCGATGTGTCACTCAGGGTTGATCCTCTCCCCCAAGCTCGTTCTCAAACACTAACCCCAAACTCAATGATCTACGTCATTCGGGGTCATTACCACGCAGAGCGGAGGCACGATGGGGAAATAAAAACGGCGAGAGCTATTGTGGCATAGTCTCGCTAAGAGCCTCTTGCAGCACGTCATCGCTAACCCCGCGACGCTTCAAGCTGGCAATTAATGCAGGGATCGCATCGCCTTCCAAACGTTCCAGATCGACCCTCAGCCCTTGACCGATATAGGCGCGGGCTAAGGGCTGATAGCCAGAAAATCCCAGCAGGGGAGCAATCCGCTTGAGGTCTTCAATCACATCTTCTGGCATGCGAATGGTGATTGTGGTCATGGGCCGATTTCGATCCAGCCGCTTCTTCAAGGCATCAGCTTTCATAGTATTCACGCTCCTGTCTGGTGGCCTTTCGGGCCGAAATAATTCGAATGGTGTCGTTTTCTTGCTCAATGTAGACAACGTATAGAAGATTCCAGCGAATATCTAGACCAATGACAGCATCGCGAGCCTCATTGTTTTATCTACCCCGACAGCAACCCGCCGCACATGCGTTTCATCACCCGGCTGGCGATATCGGCGTAGCGCACCTCTCCGGCCAAAATCTGGCCGAGTCGCTGGGTCGCCGTGGGTCGCTTAATGCCCACCCGATAGCCGATCCCCGGCACCCGAAAGAATAGCCCGGCAATGCGTTTGGCCCAGGGCATGTCTTCGCCCCAGGTGGCGTGCATGGTGGCGGTGTAGTTGGCCAATGCGTCGGCATCCCCAGCCAGGGCTGCGTGGATGGCTTCGGCGGCCCGCACCCCGCTGACCATGCCGGGGCGAATGCCTTCGGCGCTGAGGGGATCAACGATCGCCCCCGCTTCGCCCACCAGCACCGCCCGGTGACTGTGCAGCGGGTGGTTGCCATCCCACAGCTTCAGCGGGTGGCTGTAGACCTGGCCCGCCCCAGGGCTAACGCCAAAGGACTGGCTATATTTTTCGAGCACCTTGCGGTAGTCTGCCGGGGCCTTGCCCAAGAACGTCGCCACCCCAATGGAGTAGCTCTCGGCCTTAGGAAAGTTCCAGGCGCAGCCCTGCTTAACCAGGCCAAACTCAAAATTGATGGCGCAGTCATCGCCCACCGGGGCGGGCACTTCTAGCACGCTGGCGGTGCGTAGAGCGAGGTCGGGAAAGCCCAGCCACTGGGCCATGGGGCCGGTGGCTCCGTCGGCGGCCACCAGGTAGGCGGCGTCTAGGGTGCCGTCGGTGGTGCTGACCTGCCAGTAGTCGCCTTGGTTAGCGATCGCCGTCACCGCAGTAGCATCTTTCAGTTGTGCCCCCTGGCCCTGGGCCTGCTGCACAAGAAAGTGGTCAAACACCTCCCGCTGCACCATCCAGATCGGGTCGGTGGTGGTGAGTTGGGCCTCGACGGGGTCGCCCAGTTTGTAGGTGTAGCGCACCCGACGCATCTCGCGAGCGATCACCGGGGCAAAGTCAAAATCAAAGAACTCGGCCACGCTGGGCGACACCGCGCCGCTACAGGGTTTGTAGCGGGGCAAAGACTCTTTCTCTAGGATCAGCACCGAGTGCCCCTGCTTGGCCAGGTGGTAGGCGGTCGAAGCTCCGGCGGGGCCAGCCCCCACCACAATGACGTCGTACATTAGGTTCTCGGCTCGGTAGATGGATGAATATAAAGAAGCGCACAGGTGCCTATTCTGCCGGATTTAGCACCTCGTTTGCCGTCGGCGCAAAGGTCGGAACTGTGGGCGGGCGAGGTGCTGATCACAGGTCTGGGGAGAGCAATGTTGGTGGTCATCGTTAGTTCTGCCAGCACGCTGAAATTTCTTGCCCTCATCCTACCGTTTTAGCAAATGGGGAATTTTTTGCCCTAGTCCCAGTCCCCCCCCTGGGCATTGCGCGTTTTGGGAAGCTCGGGGTTAAGTAAACAGGTCGGGTTCTGTTGGGCTAAAGCCCAAAACCGCTCGACCTTAATGACGCGACAAA
>Ga0105045_10003359_pt1 | contig 13731 bp, 11 predicted proteins | sample MAT02_FD_78089 | JGI IMG/M metagenome (GOLD analysis project Ga0105045, IMG submission 78089) | Freshwater microbial communities from Lake Fryxell liftoff mats and glacier meltwater in Antarctica - MAT-02 (megahit assembly) | ecosystem: Environmental > Aquatic > Freshwater > Ice > Liftoff...
CTGATACCGTCGCTAACTCCAACGGTATTGAATCGCATGCCGACGAGGTTCTCGGCGACGACCGCTTTCTTGACCTCCAAGGCCAAGTCGAGCAGATGCATATTGCAGGTATTGCCTTCGTACCAAACGCTACCGATGCCCACTTGTCCTTTGTTCATGTCCTCGGGGGTCATGCCGGTACCGTAGAGCATCGCCTGAGATGCCCCTTGGCTTTTCGGTTGGGTGATGCGAGAGGAAATCTTATTGAGTTGGGTCATGAATGGAATTTCAAGGAATTTGGCAAGAGGGACAGGAAGGGTCAGTTGCAATGCAAGTGGGCACCGCGATTGCGATGAATCAGCCGGCGGGTATTAGCCCCCGGTTTTTAAAAACTTCAGTCGCAGCCGAAAACCGCGACGAACGCCGTGCGACAAATTGTTTTTACTTGCGAGCTCGAGGATGTTTCATCGAGACCCAAGCGCCATTCTGCGAGCTGCTGGCGACGCACTGTTCGATGAAGAGCATGCCTTCGACACCATCGTTAACGTTCGGGTAAACCGTGTTCACCCGCTCAATGGTCTTTCCTTCGGATACGTCAACCATGGCGTCGAAGGCAGCCACGTAGACATTGGCGAACGCTTCGAAGAACGCTTCTGGGTGTCCGCTAGGGAGTCGACATGCAGCTTTGCCGCTCGCGTTCATGTAGCTGGCGTTGGGATCGCGAGTGTAGAGTTTGAGCGGCTGACCGTTTTGGCGAACCATCATAACGTTTGGCTCCTCTTGTCGCCACGAGATAGCACCCTTGGTACCATCGATCTCAATGGAAATGTCGTTTTCGCGTCCATGGCTGATTTGGCTGGCAGTCACCGTTCCTAGGCCGCCGTTTTGATAACGCACAATGGCAGTACCGTAGTCATCGAGCTTACGACCTGGTTCGAAAATCTTCAGATGGCAACTGATTTCGGCTGGAAGCAGGCCGGTCATGAATCGGCCCAAGTTGTAAGCGTGGGTGGCGATATCGCCGAAGCAGCCAGCAACGCCACTCTGCTTCGGATCGGTTCGCCAGGCGGCTTGCTTTTGATCTTGGTCTTCGAGTCGTGTTCTCAACCAACCTTGGATGTAGCTCGAGCGAACCGCTTGGATTTCGCCAAGCTCGCCGCTTTGGATCATCTCGCGTGCTTGGCGAATTAAGGGATACCCTGTGTAGTTGTGCGTCAAAGCGAAGACGGTCTTCGATTTGTCGACTATTTTTGCGAGCTCTTCGGCTTGAGCTAAGTCGAACGTCATCGGCTTGTCGCAGACCACATGAAAGCCCGCCTCTACTGCTGCCTTGGCGATTTCGAAGTGGGTATGGTTTGGGGTGGTGACTGAGACGAAATCGATGCGCTCGCCAACTGGCTTTTTGGCTTCAGCCTCAAACATCGCTTGGTACGATGGGTAGGCCCGGTCTTGGGAAACGTCGTAGTCTGGAGCGGAGGCTTTTGAGCGTTCGGCGTTGCTGCTGAAGGCTCCCGCGACCAAAGTGGCTCGATTGTCCAAGCATGCTGCGATCGAGTGAACGCGGCCAATAAACGAGCCTTGTCCTCCACCAACAATTCCCATCTTGAGTTTGCGATTCATTGGTCCGTTGGTCATGCTGATTCTCCAAAATGGGCAGGAAAGGTGGAAAGGAAGTTTAGGGTGAATCTTAGAAGCTATGTTTTACCAAAGTTGCCCGAGTTTTCTAGTTGGGATCTTCGCTTCCAACTATAGTAAGCATTTGCCCTATTCCGACAAAATTTTGAGGGATGATTGACACGAACCCGAATCAGGCAAACAATGCCGACATTGAAGGATCAAGTCAAAGCGGCAGGACGCCGCGTTTTTTCCTGTGGGAACTTATCCTGTCAGAGAGCGAGACGTCCGTTGAGCAAGAATTCTCTCCAGGCTGCTTTAATGCTTAGCGTGATCGCATTCTTCGGACTTCCTCATGTTGCGTTGTGCCAACCCAACACCAAAGGTGCACTTGATCCCAAGCGATCGTTTTCTTACCTAAAGAAAATCTGCGACATCGGGCCCCGCGTTACCGGCACCGCGGGGATGGAAAAGCAACAGAGTTTGCTCGAACAGCACTTCAAAAAACTTGGTGCAAAAGTAACTTGGCAGGAATTCAATATTCGGCATCCCGAAACCGGTCGGAACGTTGCCGTCAAGAATTTGATCGTAACTTGGAACCCCGAGGAAGCCGAACGAGTTCTTCTATGCACGCACTACGACACGCGGCCTTTTCCTGACAATGACTTGAGAAACCCTAAAGGGATCTTCATCGGCGCAAACGACGGCGCAAGTGGCACAGCATTGTTCATGGAGATGGGACACATCCTGCAGAAATTGCCCATGAAAGTTGGGGTCGACTTGGTCTTTTTTGATGCGGAGGAGATCGTATTCGACGCACAACGTGACCCGCTATTCGTTGGCTCGACTCATTTTGCTCAGGTCTATGCCGATGACCCGAAGTCGCCTCGTTATCGAAATGGAATTCTGATCGACATGATTGCGGACTCTGATCTGCAACTGTTTTACGAACAAAACTCGCTAAAGTACTCTAAAACGTTGGTTGAGGAAGTTTGGGGAATCGCAAAGGACTTGAAGATCAAGGAGTTCAAGCCAAGCATCGGCTACGAAATCACCGACGATCACTTACCACTCAACTCCATCGCCAAGATCCCCGTCATCGACCTAATCGATTTCGACTATACCCGCGGGACCAAAGGCAAAAGTTTTTGGCATACCACAGGGGACACGCCAGAACAGTGCTCTGGGGCCTCGATGGTCAAAGTTGGGAGTGTCCTCATCGAGTGGATCAAACGGCAGAAGTGAGCTGTTCGCTATGCAATCCATCATTGAGATTTCCGAATTCGAAAAGGTCTATGGCAAAACCTCCGTCTTGAATCGATTGAATCTAGATGTTCATCAAAGTGAATTGCTCGTCATTCTCGGCGATAGCGGTAGCGGCAAGTCCACCCTATTGAGGCTAATTTCTGGACTTGAAAAACCTCAGTCAGGTACCTTAAGAATCGCGGGAATCGATCAATCTCGCATCCCGCCTCATAAACGAGACGCGGCCATCGTGTTTCAAGATGGCAACGGATACGGCCATTTAACCGTTCGGCAAAATCTGGACTTGGCAGCCAAGAGTTCGTCGCAAACCGATCAAGTAGATCAATGGGTGGACTCCCTAAAGCTTGGGCCGACGCTCAACCAAAAGCTGTCTCAATTGTCAGGTGGCCAATCTCAGCGAGTTGCCATTGCGCGAGCTATGCTATCTGGCAAGTCGATTGTTCTTATGGACGAACCGCTTGCTCACTTGAATCAATCGTTGCGAGAGGAGATTCGGGAGTTAATCTCCAACGTGCATCGAAAGACCAAGCGGACAATCGTCTACGTCACACACGATTCGGACGAGGCATTTTACTTAGCAACGCGCGTGGCAGTGCTTCACTCAGGGCAAATTGAGCAGATCGGTGATCCTCGATCTGTCTTTTGCACACCTAGCTCCAAAGAAGTTGGCAAGTTGCTCGGTCAGCCGACGTTGGATTTGATTGAACTGCCGATGAATTGGTTCAACGCAACACAGGAATCGGCGACAGGCAAGTACGAATGCGGCGTCCGTTCGCACGATTGGAGGATTGGAGACATAGACACGACAGTCCAGGTCGAGAAACCAGCAAGTGAACTTGGTTTTTCACTCAGGGTTGATGTTCTGCATCTGAGCGGGGAAATTAAAGGCTGCCACTGGATGGGAGGTCGCTGGATGCTTGAGATTGATTGCCCGCAACGCATTCGCATCACGTGTGCTTCCCCTGCACCGGAGCGACTAGAGAAATCGCTTTTGACAATCATGAATTCTGTTCGCTCCGGTAATCGATCGCAATGCCTCGGCTACGTGTCAGCAACGACCAATCTATCTTGCATTCAAAAGTTTGGCCGTCAAATGGGATAGGCCTCGTAGTTTGGGACCATTGTCCCGAACAAATCAGCGGCGGGGACATTGGTCCCATTCTACGTTTTAGCCTCAACTATCGGAGTTTCTGAATCTCCAAAAACAACGTCGCGATGCCAATAACGAACAAAACTGAAATGCTACCCCAAAGAAAAACATCAAATAGCTTCGACGGCTTAAGCTCGGGCAAACATTGCTTATATCGAAAGTACAACGCCGCGAATCCTAGCATCGGCAACATGATCGCCTGTGCCGATCCACTCAATAGCACAAGCCATGCCGGTTGCGGGAAAATCAAATAGACCAACAAGCACAACATCGGAAACAATCCGCTAAAAAATCGAACCCACCAGGCGATCGTCTTTTCATCGCCACGAATCAAGCTCACCACCTTGAGCCCGTCGGTAAAGGTGCGTGCATGACTCGCATTGGCCACGTAGAACGTCGAATAGAGCACCATGAACGCTCCCAGTAAGAACGTGCTCGAGGCCCAAACGCCCAACACCGGCTTGTACATGACGGAAAGCGTTTGCAGTAGCTTTGAGTCCTGTGGTTGGATTCCTGCTCGATGCAAAATCCCAGCTCCGAGAACGAAGAAGCCGATGGTCGCAATCGTGTAGATTACCATCGAAACCCAGATGTCGGTCTTCATTATTCGGAGCCATCCGCGTGCTCGTTTGCCCCATGCCTCAGTTCCATCATAGGGTCCGGTATGTTTGGCATATCCCTTTTCGAGGCACCAATAGGGATATTGGATCAGTTCGGCAGCCCCCACGCCGATGATTCCGATCGTTGCGAAGGCCATGGCCAACGATGCCCCGCTCTCACCTTGGGGTAGCCCGAAGCTCACTCCGTCGATCCATTGCGAAAGAGGAATTCGCCAGGCTGGCAGCATTTGCAACCCGATAACATTCCCCAAGGTCACCAACGTGAAGACCGCAACCATGGTGGTGGCCGCGTTTTGGATCATGTTGTAGCCACCATAGAGCAGCATCAAAGAAGTCATGACGGCCACTGGAATCGCCCACAGTCGATCATCAATTGGCCTGATCGCTTTGTCGTTCATAGTTGCCGTTTTGGAGCCAGAGTATTTGCTCAGATAGGCAATGCGTTTCTCTTCAATCAATCTGGCCGTCTCACTATTCTTGGAGATGGGAGCTTCATTGAGGCTTTCACCCTTACTTTCGACACGTTGGATCACGCCATCGAGCAGAAGCTGCGATTCGAGTGTTCCGATTTCATGAAAATCGCGACCTTGTTGCGTGATCGGCTGGACCAAAGCCAGGGTTTGGCCGACACCACCCACGATCGCTCCGAGTTGGCCGATGCTGCAAAACCACATGAAAAACCAATACCAAATCAACCAGTTGCCGCGTCCCTTGATTTTGGGACCAGGCACTTTGCTGAGAGCCGATAGTGTCGGAATTCCATGCCCTAAAGTAAAGCGACCGATTTCGATTTGCGCAAAAACTTTGATGACGCAGCCGATGATGATCAGCCATAGCAAGCTCATGCCGGCCTTGGCACCCGTGATCGTGGTGGCGATTAGTTCTCCAGAACCGACAATCGAGGCCGCGATGATCAAGCCTGGGCCGAGGTGCGACACTATGCCAGACATGCTGGATGGTGGCGTTGAAATGCCGGTCTGCGACAAATCTTCGTTGGGTTTTGAAGTGGACATGAATGGAGAGGTGGAAAAAAAGTAGGGTGGGAGTGAAGGTCTAAATAGCAGACCAAAGGGGGATTTATTCGTCGCAGTACTGGATTTCGATTTACCTTAGCACGACGCGCTAAGGTACTTTTTGGCCTGCCGCTCGCATAGGGGACTATTTCAGGAGTTAGCCAAACAACCTTCGTAGCAAAAAGACAGCCGGTTCGGTACACTGCGATCTCTTCGCGGTTGGGCGGAGCCGCTATTTCGCAAGCCATTTAGAATTTTGCCAATTGGAGTGAGAATCGATGATCGTTGGAATTCCGAAAGAGGTCAAGCAAGATGAATACCGAGTTGCGATTTTGCCGGTCGGTGTCGAAGAGTTGGTCTCTCGCGGGCACAAAGTCCTCGTTCAAGTGAACGCTGGGATCGGTTCAGGTTTGGCCGACCACGACTATCAGCAGGCGGGAGCCGAACTATGTGAATCGGGCGAAGATATTTTTAAAAGAGCGGATTTGATTGTCAAAGTCAAGGAGCCAATGCCTTCGGAATGGCCGCTGATTCGCCCTGGTCAGGCGCTTTTTACTTACTTCCACTTTGCGGCCGACCAAAAACTGACCGAGGCAATGCTCAACTCCGGTTCGAGTTGCTTGGCTTACGAAACACTCAGAGATACCCAGGGACGGTTGCCGCTGTTGACACCGATGAGCGAAGTCGCGGGCCGCATGAGTGTTCAGGAGGGAGCCAAGTACCTTGAAAAACCTCAGATGGGACGCGGTATCCTGTTGGGTGGAGTGCCTGGCGTTGCTCCCGCACACATTACCATTTTAGGAGGTGGCGTGGTGGGGGCCAACGCAGCCCGAATTGCAGCCGGCTTCCAAGCGGACGTTGCGATTTTGGATGTCAATTTAGACCGTCTTCGATACCTTGACGATGTCATGCCACCGAACGTTAACGCGCTCTTCAGCGATAGGCACACCATTCGCGAGCAGCTTCGTCGCGCGGATCTCGTGATAGGTTCGGTTTTGATACCAGGTGCCCGTGCACCTTACCTCGTTAAGGCAGAGGATCTTAAACTCATGAAGCCGGGTAGCGTCATCATCGACGTCGCGATCGATCAAGGTGGATGCGTAGAAACGAGCCGCCCCACCACACACCGCGAACCGACTTATGTCGTCGATGACGTAGTTCACTATTGCGTAACGAATATGCCAGGAGCCGTGGGACGGACGAGTACGTTCGCGCTTTGCAATGTCACGCTCCCATGGATCGTCCAACTCGCCGAAGATGGCATCGACAAATGCATCGTGAATTCCAAGGCCCTAAGAGACTCGCTCAACATCCACAAAGGCTCAGTAACAAATCAAGCTGTCGCCCGTACCTTTGGCTTTGAATTCGTCGCGTAGCGAGGAACAATCACAACCCAAAGCGTAAGCGAGGGGCCGCGTTTATTCACAACCCGAAGCGTAAGCGAGGGAGTATTGACTTCACGATCGAAGATCGAATCAAAACACAGTGCAAAACCCCTCTCCCCCAGCCTCTTGGCCTAAAAGGGGCGAGGGAAGCAAGCACAAAAGATGTGATTAGCACTTCGCTTTGGTTAGGATTACTTCGCCTCGTTTTGGAAGCCTGAACAAATCACTGAACCGGAGGCTTGCAAGTCAGGACTCCACACCTCACCCCCCGACCCCCGCTCCCTGAAAAGGGACCAGGGGTAGGAAAACAGATTGGTCTACAGACAATGCAAAGTCCTCTCAGCGCCGCTCAAGTCGAGCAGTTTTCACAAGATGGCTATCTAGTGATTCCAAAGTTACTAGACGACCAAGAGACTGCACTAACGCTCCAAGCCGCCCGACAAGACGAAGCCATGCGCATCAATGCCATGCCGGTGGTCGACACGCAAGGCAAGACGACCAACCTCTCGCTTTGGAATCATCCCGGAGACGATATCTACGGAGCGATCTGCCGTAGCCGCCGCGTCGTCGATTCCATGGAGCAGCTTTTGGGCGGTGAAGTATACCACTATCACTCGAAACTCAGCGCCAAAGAACCCAAGGTTGGCGGCGCATGGGAGTGGCATCAAGATTATGGCTACTGGTATCAAAACGGTTGTCTATTCCCAGATCTTGCGAGTGTGTTCATCGCGCTCGATCCAGCCACGCGAGAAAACGGTTGCTTACAAGTGCTGCGAGGGTCACATCGTATGGGGAGAGTGGAGCACGGTCGGTTTGGTTCGCAGACGGGTGCGGACCCAGAACGCGTCGAAGCTGCAATGCATCGAATGGAAAGAGTCTATTGCGAAATGGCTCCAGGCGATGCCATCTTTTTTCACGGCAACACGCTGCATAGTTCCGACGCAAACCTGAGCGACAAGCCTCGATGGGGTTTGATTTGCTGTTACAACACTCGCAACAACAATCCATACAAAGATTCTCACCACCCAAGCTACACGCCGCTGGTCAAACTGGACGACAACGCAATCAAAGCCCTGGGAGCTCGAGGCAGCGAGACCAACAAGTCCTTTCTCGAGGCAAAACGCGATCGAACCCAAGGCCTTGCCGAGGATTAAAGTAATTAGCCATTAGCCGGGGGCGTACGCTGACGCCCAAATCATTTGCCGCTACTCCCCTCGCCCCTGAGCACCGTGGGATGGGACCATCGTCCCGTCCGTTGAATTGTTCGGAACAGTGGTCCCAAACTACAACCGGTATCTTACAGCCTGCCGCTCGCCTTAAACCAAGACAGAACCGAAAACGAGTCAACCCAGTGCCTTACCAAGTTGATTACCTTCCAAAGATGCCACGCGACCAATCGATCGGGATCGGCTGCATCGGTTCCGGCTTCATCATGGCTGACTGCCATCTGGTCGCATACCGTAAAGTAGGCTTCCACCCTGTTGCCATTGCGGCTCGCAACATGGAACGGACGCGTGAAGTTGCAGCGAGACACGGTATTGCTAACGCTTATGCCGACTATCGCGAAATGCTTGACAACCCAAGCGTCGAGATCGTGGACATTGCGGTCCCTCCTGACGTCCAATTGGAAGTGATTCGCGAGATCACAAAGTCTCGGAACCATATTCGCGGAATTCTTGCGCAGAAGCCGCTCGGGGTAAACTACGCACAAGCAGTAGAGATTGTAGAGCTATGCGAACGGGCGGGTATCAAACTCGCGGTCAATCAAAACATGCGGTACGACCAATCCGTGCGAGGGCTCAAGAGTTTGCTCAACCAGAATGCGCTCGGCGATCCGGTATTAGCAACCATCGACATGCGAGCCATCCCGCATTGGATGCCGTGGCAAGAGCGACAAGGCTGGGTGACCATGCGAATCATGAGCATCCATCATCTCGATACGTTCCGCTATTGGTTTGGCGATCCTGTTCGAATTTTCGCGAGTATCAGGAAGGACCCGCGAACCGAACAACGCTTCGAACATCAAGATGGAATCTGCCTCTATATCTTGGAGTACGAAAACGGGTTTCGAGCCTCAGCCTGGGATGACGTTTGGGCGGGACCAGCCTTGGAGGGTGCCGCCTCGGACTCCTATATTCGATGGCGAGTTGAGGGAACTGACGGAATGGCAAAAGGGACGATAGGTTGGCCTGAGTATCCGAAACTGACCCCGAGCACTCTCGACTACACAACGATTAAGCAAGGTTCAAACTGGCAGCAACCACGCTGGTCCGAAGTGTGGTTTCCAGACGCATTTGTCGGCACGATGGCACAGTTGCTGTGTGCGCTCGAAGACGACTCGGAGCCAGAAATAGGTGGCCGTGACAACCTTAAAACCATGGCCCTCGTCGAAGCCGCCTACCGATCCGCCCAAGAACATCGTTCTGTTTCCATTGCTGAGATCGTGTCAGTGGGATAGGCTGCCAGCCTGTCGCGGCGTAAACGACAGGCTGGAATTCTGCGAAATACCTACTACGCATTTGACAACGGGCAAGTTCGATGCAAAGATCAGGAACCCTGCGGCTCCCCACCAATACCGAATGGCAAGGACTTAACGTAGCGGAACTCGCCAAGAGTTTCGGTTTAACTGGCAATTCGCCAAAAGCCTACGCGGCTTCCGCGACGAGTTTCCTCCTACGACCATGCCATTCCCTCCCTCCTGCACCAATCCATCGGATTTCTAATCGATGTTTAAAATCGAAGGCCGATCTCGAAATCGCTTCTGCAATGGCGTACCTCGTCGCGACTTTTTGAAAATTGGATCGCTCGGAATAGGTGGTCTGTCAATGTCGCAATTGTTGCGAGCCGAAGCGGCCAGCAACATCGGCAACTCCAATAAATCCGTGATCATGGTCTATCTCCCTGGCGGACCACCCCATCAGGATATGGTGGATCTGAAAATGGATGCCCCCCGAGAGATTCGGGGCGAGTTCCGGCCAATCGCGACCAACGTGCCGGGCATCCAGATTTGTGAGCATCTCCCGCGACTTGCGAAGTTGGCGGACAAGCTTGCAATCATCCGTTCAATTGTTGGTGCCAAAGATCGACATGAGTCGTTTCAATGCATGACCGGGCGACTCAATGAACGCAATCCGCCAGGAGGATGGCCGGAAATGGGTTCGGTCATTTCAAAGCTGCAGGGGACTCAGGACCCGACATTGGCGTCGTACGTGAATCTATCGCCAAAGATGCGGCACACACCTTACAACTACGGGCGAACGAGTTTCCTTGGTCATGCCCATACGCCTTTCAACCCATCCGACGCAATCAAGGACGATATGGTTCTTGGTAGTATCACACCTCAACGTCTGGCAGATCGCAAATCGTTGCTGACCAGCATCGATCGTTTCCGACGAGGGCTTGATAGCAACGGAGCCATGGAAGGGTTCGATTCATTCCAAGAGCGGGCCTTTGAAATTCTGACTTCGAGCAGAATGTTGGACGCGTTGGACGTTTCCAAAGAAGACCCGAAGCTGCGAGAACGCTATGGCAAAGGGACGGATAAGGAACAAGGCGACGCGGCTCCAAGACTGAACGAACAATTCCTGCTCGCACGCCGTCTAGTCCAAGCTGGCGTTCGAGTCGTGACGTTGAGCTATTCGTTCTGGGATTGGCACGGCAATAACTTTAAGATTGCCAAAGAAAACTTGCCGGACTTCGACCAGGCGCTTGGGACACTTATCGAAGATTTAGATGAACGAGGAATGCTCGACGACACAACCGTGATCGCTTGGGGCGAGTTTGGTCGAACTCCGAAAATAAACAAAGATGGAGGACGCGACCATTGGCCCAATGTTTCTTGTGCATTGCTAGCAGGCGGCGGGATGAAAACAGGGCAAGTCATCGGTGCCACAGATCGGATGGGTGGCGAAGCGACCCTTCGGCCCGTAACCTTCCAAGAAGTTATTTCGACCCTCTACCACAATCTTGGTATCAACGCCGCCACGGCAACGGTTATGGATTTGACAGGTCGACCACATTACCTTGTTGATGATGGTTATCAACCCATCCGAGAACTCATATGATTTGTCAACGCTTTGTTGCATTCGCCATCGTTTTTTTCGTATCCGCAACTTTCGCCAGAGCGGACAAAGCTCCAGATGAACTGACCATCGCGACTTGGAATCTTGAGTGGTTCTTCGATGACTTCAAGGCGAACAATCGAAGCGATATAGCCAAGGAACAGTCTTCGCCGAGTTCCGAGGAATGGCAGTGGAAACTCTACACCGTTGCTGCGGCTATAGCTAAGTTTCAGCCATCGATTCTAGCCGTTCAAGAGATCGAAGATCGTTCGGTGATGAACGCATTGACGAAAGCCCTCAAGGAAAAGCATAACTTGACGTACCGGGTGGCGTTCATTGAGGGCTATGACTCCGCTACCGAGCAGGATGTGGCCGTCATCTACCGTTCCGGCTTGGTAGAGTTTTCGCGGCGAGAGCAATCGCAAGAAATGTTTGCATCGAAAGAATACTACAACCTTTCCAAGCACATGTTTGCCAAATTCGAATGGCAAGCCAATGGAAAAACAGAGTCGCTGACGGCGTTGGTTCTGCATTTGCGTGCAAAGGTGGAGGCAGCGGATCTGCGTCGCCAGCAATCGAAACTAGCCCACGCCTGGATGAGCGCTGGCATCGAAGCGGGCGAGAACCGAGTCATCCTCGGTGATCTCAACGTAGAAGAGTTTGCAGGGAGTGTAACGGCGGATGGTGACGGAATGTACGATCTCATGGGCAAGCGAACTGAGAAAACCTCGGACGATCTTTTTGACTTGTTGGGAATGGCACCCGAGGGCAAGCGTCAGACGCACCTCATCCTCGAAAAGCAATTCGATCGTATTTTGGTTTCAAAGTCGATGATGCCGTCAACACCCGGTCCTGGGATCAAGTTCAAATCGATTGAGGTCCTTAGCCAACACAATATTCGGGGCGTCGGCGCAGACATGGATCATTGGGACACACGCTACACCAAAGATCGAGCGGAACGGGACATCAGCGATCATCACCCCGTCATGGCTACGTTCGAGTTTCGAAAGTAGCAATGTCGAGCAACGAGAATCGAAGTGCAAATAAAACGCGAGCTTCATGGCAACTGCCCGCTGGCGTTTCACGCGGCACATGGGACTATGTTACGGAATCCAAAATTGCCACCGATTACGATCGATTTCATGCGGGCCATCCACTACTGGAGATGGATCGGAAGTGGATTGCAGAGCACTTGGGCGAGTCTGCGTCAAAAGCGGATGGGACGCCGCGTATCGCGGTCGATTTTGGGTGCGGTACTGGTCGCAATTTGATCCCTTTGGCGGAGCGAGACTGGCGGGTCGTCGGCGTCGACTTGAGCCTCGATATGCTTCGTGAATTCAAGAATAAGGCCAGTAAGTTACCGCAATCCGAAGCAGTGGCGATTCGTGGCAACATGGCGCACATGGAATGTTTGGCAGATGGATTCGCCGACGCCGTGTTGTGCATGTACAGCTCATTAGGCATGGTACAAGGGCGCGAAAATCGCATGTCCTTTATGCGGCATGCGAATCGATTGCTCGCAAGCAACGGGAAGTTCTTCGTTCATGTTCACAATCGCGGTTCTTGGCTGCGAGACCCCGGCGGAATTCGTCGTACTCTTTTAGACTGGTTGCGATCGAAACGAGAGCCGAGCTGGGAACTGGGTGATAGCGTTTATGCCTATCGTGGTTTGCCGTCCATGTTCTTGCATATCTATTCAGAACGCGAGTTGCGAAGCGATTTGAAAGCGAGTGGCTTGAAGCTAGAACATTTGTATCGGTTGAATCGTCAATCGAGCGGAGTGCTAAATAGTGCGTGGTTTCCGCATTTGAGAAGCGGGGGATTCCTTGCTGTGTGTGGACCGAGTAAGTTAGGTTGAGGAACAGCCGCAAGGCGCTGTACCCAATAATGGAATGTGTTTTCTCCCCCTCGCCCGGTTTCGGGGAGAGGGGGGTGAGGGTTAGAGTCGCTAGTTACAACAACTTTGCCCAGCGATTGGTCCATATCTCCAAAACACGGCAAGCCATTGGAACTACAACTTAAAATCCAATCATAACTCAGTTCAAAACCCCTCATCCACCGTCCCTTTCCCTTAAAAGGGGCGAGGGGAGCATGCAAAATAAATGTGTGTAATGCTGAGAGCGTAAGCGAGGGCCCAGATCAATCACAACCCGAAGCGTAAGCGATGGACCGAATCAATCACAACCCGAAGCGTAAGCGAGGGCTCAGATCAATCACAACCCGAAGCGTAAGCGAGAGACAATATCAATCACAACCCGAAGCGTAAGCGAGGGACCGAATCAATCACAACCCGAAGCGTAAGCGAGAGACCAGTAGTAAAATCCCTCGCTGGTTGGTTGTTGACTATCGCCATCGGTGTGCCTAGACCGATCGCCGAGATAGATGCCGAAGGTCTCGGACATCACTGCGGCGAAGACACAGAAAAGGCCATTGGTGCGTTTTTGGCCACCGTAAGGTACTCATGCCGAGAGTGACCTTGCAGCTGAATTTCCGCTCAAGGTCGCATCCGGCAGATGCGACCTATTTCATCTTCTTGACATTCTTCACGATTACCAAGGACCGATCCGGGCCTTCGTTGGTGTCGCGTTGAAAGGTCGGTAGCGTGCGAGCCAATTAGCCCGCGATGTCCGTGGCTTTTTCGTC
>Ga0105045_10003361_pt1 | contig 13729 bp, 12 predicted proteins | sample MAT02_FD_78089 | JGI IMG/M metagenome (GOLD analysis project Ga0105045, IMG submission 78089) | Freshwater microbial communities from Lake Fryxell liftoff mats and glacier meltwater in Antarctica - MAT-02 (megahit assembly) | ecosystem: Environmental > Aquatic > Freshwater > Ice > Liftoff...
GACCGGAACAGAGGGCAGTCCACTCACGCAGGAAATTTGGACGGGGAGGAACTCGGGGGGAATGACACGTGCTGTCGGCCAAACGAATTCGAATCCGTTTGGACTGCATGAGATGCACGGCAACGTCTGGGAATGGGTGAATGACTGGTGGAAGCCGGGCTATTACGAACAATTTGTCGACAACGCGGCGATCAATCCTCAGGGATGGCCTTTCCCCGAATCCCAGCGAGTTATTCGCGGTGGCAGCTGGGATAGTTCGGTCCTCTGGTGCCGCAGCACATATCGTATCGCCTTGGCCCCCGACATGAAGATTTACAGCGTCGGGTTTCGAATAGCCCTATCTATCGAAGCTGTTGAGGAGTCATTGAAGCAACAAGTGGCTACCACTACCCCGAAGATCGGCCCAAGGGACCGCCAAGGGATAGACTCAAACGTAAAACTTTCACCTGCGGGTTTGGCGAAAGCCCCTTGAACTGTCGAAAATCTTTGACATCGTTCTTGTCGACTGGGAATTAGCAGATCTTTTAAGCCAAGTTTGCACAATATATCCAACCAACTTTGTTACGCGCCAGTTTGCTGGTTCTATTTGCCCTGCATTAAACGTCAAACGGGTCAGGTCTCTAAACGGAATCCTTTGGAAGGACGCAAAGAATGTGCATCACGCGTTTCGGCTTTGATGGGTTCGATTCCCGCGTCCTTTAATCTCGGATCGTCTTATGGGGCCGACCATCTTGATTGCGATTTTGAGATGACCGGTCAGCGACGTTGGGCTAATACGATTGTTCACTCGGTAGCGCCGATTCGCGATTCGCTTGGTTCGGATAGACTAAGTCTAGATGAGTGAGATCTTTGGTCTTGGACGTTGGATGGACGAACGATGTCGATGAAGATTGGAATTCGTGCTTGGATTGATTTTGCGTTCCGCAAGATATTCGGCAAACCAGGAAACGAGATCTGTCTCATGAGCCTTCTCAACGCAGTTCTCCAATTGCCAAAGCCTTTCGTTTCGGTCGAATATCTCAATCCTTTCGGTTATCAAGACTTCGAGACAGACAAGCTGGTTTGTGTGGACGTGAAAGCGACCGACCAGCGAGGAAGAGTGTTTGTCATCGAAGTGCAGATTGTGGTTCAATCAAGTTTTGCCAAGCGAGCCGTCTTTTACGCGTGCGAGGCATACACGGATCAGCTTCGAGTGGGCCAAGGATACAGCAATCTCAAAGCGACTTATTCGATCTGCCTGTTGATGCGAAATTTGTGGGACAATGATCAACTCCATCACCAGTTTCAACTGGTTGACCGGGAGAGCGGCATGGTTTTGAAAGAGTCGATCGAGATTCACACGGTCGAGTTAGCCAAGTACAATGGAGGAGCAAGTGAGGTACGAGGCGCCAGCGTCCTGGAACAATGGGCCTACTGGATCAAGAATGCGAATGAACATACGGTCGAAGAGTTAAGCGAGTTACTTCCAGGCCTAGAGTTTCTTAGGGCGAGTATTGAGTTGAATGCCATTCGAGAAATAACGAAGGAAAAGCAAATGTACGATGCGAGAGAAAAAGCCAGTTTGGATATTCAGTCCAATTTGATTGACGCACGTCAAGAAGGACGTCAAGAAGGACGTCAAGAAGGGTTCCAGGTAGGTGAAGCCATTGGTCGAGTCAAAACTTATCAAGAGTTATTGGACGATCAGATCGCTTCGGACGAAATATTGTCGCAAATGACTTCTGAGCAACTGACATCTACGATTGCAGACTTGCAAATGAGATTGCGTAAGCGAAACGCCTAGCCGGGATCAGAACCAAAACATGATTGCATCTACGGGAATCCGATCGGTGCCATCCACTTAATGTTAGAATTCGCCGGTGTCTTTCCACGCCGGAATTCACCCGGTACCGAAGCGATAGACTTTATCTCCCGCGAAACAATTATCGAACCTCCTAACCGAACATGGGGGTAGGGATCCTGATTACAGGACCGAGGTTCTTCGCGCCGCATTGAGTGACGCTTGTTTGGTGCGACAGCTTCTACGGTGGAATCGAGTTGGGCGATTGCTTTGAGTGTTTCGGTAGAACGATGCATCACGGCGGCAAGAACGCCGCCGCATAATAGCCATGGCGGCAAGGATGCCTGCCGGCCGCTCGATCCCGGAGCTCCGTCACTTTTTCGGCCGTGTTTTCTTGTCAATCTCCTCCAGCAAACGAAGAACGACATAACGTGACTTCAGATGCATTGCGAGTTTGCATCGCACGGGTGCCCAACGCCAATGGGAGCGGCTTGGTTTTCGCCTCGACGGCTAGTGCCGCAAACCGGAAGTTCCTTCCGGGTTCCCCTCGGTTAAATATCCAGTCAATATAATCGCCGCGCGTCACCCGTGGCTAGCGGCATCGGCTCAGGTGGCTGCCTGAAAGGCAGTGAGGAAGGGACTTAAGACTTTTGGCATTAGCCGTTTCTATTTGCCCTGCATAGCGGGAAACATTTCTTGGACCATCTGGATCGCAGCGGGGCCGACTAGGACTACGAACACGCCCGGAAAAATGAAAACCACAAGAGGGATAATTAGCTTTACGGCGGTTTTGGCGGCCTTCTCTTCGGCGATTTGCTGGCGACGAATTCGCATCGAATCACTCTGAACTCGGAGTGCCTGCGCAACGCTGGAGCCAAACTTATCTGCCTGAATGAGCAACGAGGCAAGCGAACGCAAATCGTCAACGCCCGTACGGTTACCAAGATCTTGAAGGACTTCATTCCGTGCGCGGCCCATCTGAAGGTGCAAGTTGCAGAGCGCTAACTCGTCCGACAAAATTCGATACGCGCTCTTCATCTCCTCGGCAACCTTACGGAACGCTTGGTCTAAGCCGAGTCCAGCTTCGACACAAACGACTAACAAATCGAGGGCGTCTGGTAGTCCAAGAAAGAGAGCTTTCTTTCGTTTGCTGATCAAATAATTAAGCACAAGCTCCGGTGCATAAAAACCGAATCCACCCCCAAAAACAGCTTTGATCAAAGTCGGATTGCTAAAACCGTCGAGGAAAACTCCAATGCCACCCGTTATAAAAAGCATGGACAGAGCGAGGATTACTTTGATCGACAGGAACGCCATCCAAGCAGACTCGTCGCGAAAACCTGCCTCGACCAGGCGCTGGTTAAGTTTCGAAGCCTCTTTCTGGTTTTGCGGAGTAAGCGGTTTTGAAAGTGTCGGTGCGATGTCCTCTAAAGCTTTGGAGATTTTTTCATAGCTAGTTTGGTCTCCCTTTTTGTTTTTCTGGCGCCCCCGGGAGTCGCTAAGTATGTCAAGTCGCTGCTCTGCTATCCCCGTATCTTTGCTAGTTAGGTCAATAACCAGCCATGCCGCACATGCGACGGCAACAAACGCTGCCACAGGAAGGATGATGGAATAACTAATAGCGGCAAGCAACATACGGGATCCCTAAACCTTGATGTCCACAATCTTACGAATTACAAGAGCGCCGATCAGCTGCATCACAATCGTGCCGCCAATCATCCATCGTCCCATGTCATCTTTGAACAAGGACATGATGTATTCTCGATTCAAGAAGTACATTACAACAAATAGTCCCGGTGGAAGTGACATCAGCACAATCCCCGACAGTCGACCTTCTCCCGTAAGTGCCTGAATGGTACCTGCTAACTTGAATCGCTCTCGAATCAACCGACTGATCTTGTCGAGAATTTCGGCTAAGTCACCACCGGTTTGACGTTGAAGAATAATCGCGGTGGCAAGGAAGCGTAGATCCATGTTGGGAATTCGTACCGTCATCGCATTCAACGATTCCTCAAGCGAGATTCCAAAGTTTTGCTCTTCAAAACATCTGCCAAACTCACGTCGAATCGGGTGTGGCATCTCCGACGCGACCAAACCGAATCCCGCTCCAAGCGAATGGCCAGCTCGCAGTGATCGGCTCAGAAGTTCAAGCGCTTCCGGTAATTGCTGGTTAAACTTTTTCATCCGCTGGCTGCGTTTTAAATTCAAGTAGAAATAGGGGGCGATCAGACAGACAATCCCGGCGATTGGAGCGAACGCGATCGGCGCTCCAGATACCGTAACTCCGACAACTGCTACCGCGCCAAGCCCGATTGAAATCATTACGAGTTTCATCGGAGAAAACGCTATGTCGGCTTGGTCCAACATGCGTTGAATGCCAAGAGTGTTGTTGACAAAATTCTCAAAAAACGATCTTCCAGCATCGCTTAGCGGTTGGTTAAGGAGGGTCGCTTCTGCCACTTTCTTGCCCCCCTTGCCATGGCGACCTGCCCCTGCAGTAAGCATGTCGAGCCGATCTTCCGCAAGAAACTCCTCGTCCTTTTGGAGAATCGCCGATGCGAAGCCGACTAGCGCCGCGACTAATGCGCCAACAGAAACACCAATCACAATGACCATCATATTCATGATACGGAACTCCCTTTAGGCCTTCATCATGATACGTTGACGGAACGCGCTTGCCGGTAGTCGAATGCCAGCTGATTCCAATCGGGACATGAATCCAGGGCGGACGCCGGTGCACTCAAAATAGCCGTGCGCCTTACCCGTTTCGTCGACACCTTCTTGGATGTAACGATAGATGTCTTGCATCACGACTGTGTCTTGCTCCATGCCGACAATCTCTGTGATGTGTGTCACTCGTCGAGGGCCACCCTGTAGACGACTAGCTTGCACGATGACGTCCACTGCTCCAGCGACTTGTTGTCGAATCGCCTTCACGGGCAAATCGAAACCGGACATCATCACCAGCGTCTCAAGTCTCGCAATTCCGTCACGGGGCGTGTTGGCGTGAATGGTTGTCATTGAGCCATCGTGCCCCGTATTCATCGCTTGTAGCATGTCCAGAGTTTCTCCGCCTCGACACTCACCGATAATGATCCGTTCAGGACGCATACGAAGAGCATTCTTTACGAGGTCGGTGGCTGTGATCCGGCCAGTACCTTCGATATTGGCAGGTCGTGTTTCCAACCGGACGACGTGCTCCTGCTGCAATTGCAATTCCGCAGCGTCTTCGATCGTAACAATTCGCTGGTCGTTCTGAATGAAGCTGCTAAGAGTATTGAGTAGCGTTGTCTTTCCAGATCCAGTACCACCACAAATGATCATGTTTAAACGGGCTTTAATGCAGCCCTCCATCAACATTACCATCTCCGGCGTAAAGGCTTTAAAGCCCAACAAGTCTTCTAACTTCAATGGATTCGAACCGAATCGTCGAATGGAGACGGCGGCACCATCTAAAGCCAATGGAGGAATAATCGCGTTGACTCGGGATCCATCTTCCAAACGTGCGTCGACCATGGGGCATGTTTCATCGACACGCCTACCAACTCGCGATACGATGCGGTCGATGATTTGCATCAAGTGGGCGTTGTCACGAAACTCCACGTCTGTTTTCGTGAGCTTACCGCGACGTTCGACGAAAATATGCTTCGGGCCGTTGATAAGAATATCACTGATTGTGGGATCCTTTAGAAGGAATTCTAACGGACCTAAGCCGAACGTTTCATCTAGAACTTCACTCACGATCCGTTCTCGCTCGGATCGATTCAGCAGCGTATTTTCGGCGTCACAAAGGTGTTCGACTACCAAGCGTATTTCACGCTTTAGCGCATCACCTTTCATATCTCCAACACGGCTTAGATCGAGCTTATCAACCAATCGCGAGTGAATGCGACGCTTGATGACTTCGAACTCATCCATCTTGTTCTGTTCAGCAGTTCGTGCGATTGGATTGGCTGCACTCATAAATGACACCGTTGCTCTTGGAGAGCTTCTATCAGAAAGGCATACAAGACACACAAGCGATGTGAGAGTGTTCGCTACAACGCAGGCTACGGTTGCAGACGCTAACAAAATCTAGTTGACTTGTTAGCTGAGAATCGACACGATCTGATCGGGATGATCCACGATCACATCCGCACCGCTTCGCTTCAGTTCTTCAATGGAACGAAACCCCCACGATACTCCAATCGCATAACAGCCTGCTGAAACCGCAGTTTCCATGTCGGTGTTGGTATCACCGACATAAGCGATATCTTCCGTAGAAAGGTTCAAATCGGAAGCGATAAGGTGCACACCAGTCGGGTCCGGTTTCCTTGGAATCCCGTCCCTTTGCCCGTCAACGTGGGCAAAATTAAACCTCGATAAGAAGTGAGCTGCACACAATTTGGTAAATTGATCCGGCTTGTTCGATAAAATCGATACGCTTATCGGCTGACCATCTAACCAAAAAAGTAGGTCGTCAATCCCGTCGTAGGGCTTGGAACGTTTATACCACTCGTCCGCATAATACTCGTGAAAACGGTCCATCGCCATGGTTAGAAGAGCGGAATCATCGATCGCATCGGGCATCGCTCTCTGGAATAGGACCGCAACTCCGTCGCCTACCAGTGTACGAAAAGAATCTAAGGAGTAAGTAGCACGACCGAACGATTCCAATACTAGATTCGCAGCGGCCGAAATGTCCGCAAGCGTATCGAGCAATGTCCCGTCCAAATCAAAAATGACGGCCTTGAATCGCTGACTCACGTGGTTGGCGTGCTTGTCATCGCGGGGGCCGGTGCTGGTGCGGGGGCCGGTGCTGGAGGCAATGAAGCCTCAAGGGTGTCCTTGATTTCGACAGTGCTATGGTAGCCTTGAGCATCCGTGAGAGTGAATCCAAGAAATAACCCGACAAAAATGATCGAACTCAAGAAAAAGATCGCATTAAGCGGCTTGTCCCAAAGCAAGTGCATGAAGAAGAGAATGACCAGTCCCGCCTTGACGGTCGCGATTCCCATAGTCACCCAAATTTCTGCGGCCCCAATGTCTAACGTTGATTGCCAAACGGTCAATATTGTCAAGGCAAGCAAGGTGAAGAACACCGAGAACAACATTGTAATCGATGCTGGGTGAGCGAACTCACCATCACCATGCCCATGAGCATCGCCATGGGAATCGACGTGCACAGAAGAATCAACGGTTGTGTGGGACATAATTCTCTCTCTACTAATCGAACCTAAAACAAAACCAACCACTGTTAACTAATTCTTCATCGCAAACGCAATTCGTCTACCGTATCAAATACAATAACGGAAACAGGAAAATCCAAATGAAGTCCACCAAGTGCCAGTAGAGGCCAACATTATCGACAGGTCCGAAATATTTGGAATGAAACTCATGGCGAGCTGCCTTGACGATCAGCCAAGTGATCACCGCCATACCGCCGAGTATGTGGACAGCGTGTACTCCTGTCATCATATAATAGATACCAAAGAAAACCCCAGCCCTACCGCGTTGATTTATATCTGGTTGATCGATCCCAACTCGCTTCGGATCTACTAAAACTTCATTCGGAAACGCTTGACCTGGAATAGACGCTGCAACTAAGTGATCGACAACGCCCGAATGTACGTCGTGACTGTGACCGCTAGCATCCGAATGATGGTCTCCGTGAGCAGCACCATGCCCAGCCCCGTGGGATTCGCCTGATTCTAGGAATACACCAAGTTGCACACCGGCAAAGAAGCACAGTGCAGCGACCAAAAGCGGTCCTGCAATCTGCAGTTGGAACTGATTTCGACCCACCAAAGCAAAGAGATACCAAGCCGCAAACGCAACGGCAAGAACAGCAGCCGGGATACATAAAATCTGTAACCAGTTCCCGTGTAGAGGTTCCGCGATTCCTTGAGTCACATACATCCCCGCGGGAAGCAGGCCAAGGTCCCACTTGTGTGTGTATTCGACCGCCTTGACTCCTAAAAACATTGCGGCACAACTAAGCGTCATCGCAAGCATCGAAACAAGAATCTTCTGTTGAGAGAGCTGAGCAGCTCGAACAGCCCAAGCCATGGTTAGCGAACTGAACAGCAGAACCCCTGTGTTGATAGCGCCGAGTTTGGCGTTCAAAAATTGACTTGCGTAAACAAAGACCTCCGGGTGTAGACTTCGGAACAGTGCGTAGGCAACGAACATCCCGCTGAAGAACAAGACTTCCGTGACAAGAAAAAGCCACATCCCCAACTTGCCCGAGTCGAACTGCTGCTCGGCATCATCGAAGTGGTGGGCCAACCAAGCTGGGTGATCGTGTGAATGATCGTCAGCTTGTCCGCTAGTTGGAATGGAGATATCGCTCATGTCTTCCTGTCTTTTCTAATCTTTACTATTTTCAATGCCAAAAAGCGGGCAGCTCCCGAAGAAGTCACCCGCTTGTATATATCCGTTCTTATATCTCTTTACTACCGTCGTACATAACCACCTTCGCGTGCATCATACTCCAAGCCCCGGAAATCGTAGGGATCTCCCACGACTGGCGGTTTTGCAAAGTTATCATGCGGTGGCGGCGAAGAACATACCCATTCCAGAGTTGCGCCGCCCCACGGATTGGTTGGAGCCTTCTTGCCACGAATGAGGGAGTCAATCAACACTCCGAGTGCAACAAACAGCCCGATACCCAACAAGAACGCCCCATAGGTCGACAGTTGATGAAGGAATTCGAACTCAGGAACGTACGTCGCGTATCGTCGAGGCATACCTCGAGTTCCTAGAACAAACTGCGGCAGGAAGGTTAAATTAAATCCTACGAAAACAATCCCGGCGGAGATCTGACCACCTAACTCGTTGTACATTTTGCCGACCATCTTCGGCCACCAGTGAAAAATACCACCTAAAAACGCTACTAACGTTCCACCCATCATCACATAATGAAAATGCGCCACGACGAAGTAGGTGTCGTGGAAGTGACGATCAATCGACAACGCTCCCAATGGTAAGCCGGTAAGCCCGCCGATCGTAAACAAGAACAGAAAAGCTAAAGCGTACAACATGGGTGTCGTCAGCGAGACCGTCCCCTTATACATGGTGAACAGCCAATTGAAGACCTTGATCGCAGAAGGAATCGAAACCGTGAAAGTCAACGCGCTGAAGACAATAGTTGTCACATTGGCCATACCACTAGTAAACATGTGGTGTCCCCAAACAAGAAACCCAAACAAAGCAATCGCGATCGAGCTGTACGCGATCATTCGGTAGCCGAAAATCCCCTTGTGGGAATGTACACTCATCAATTCACTGATGATTCCCATTGCTGGAAGAATCATGATGTAAACGGCTGGGTGCGAGTAAAACCAGAAAAAATGCTGATAAGTGACCGGGTCGCCGTTAAGTTTCGGATCAAAAATACCAATCCCCAAGAATCGCTCCGCCATGAGCAACAGCATCGTAATGCCAAGCACGGGTGTTGCTAAAACCTGGATGATCGAAGTGGCATAGATGGCCCAAAGAAAAAGAGGCATACGGAACCACGTCATTCCAGGCGGTCGCATTGTATTAATCGTAACAATAAAGTTTAAACCAGTGAAAATGGAGCTAAACCCGAGGATAAAAACTCCCATCGTCGCAAGCACAACTGGGCCGGTCGTTTCTAAACTATAGGGAGTATAAAATGTCCAACCTGTGTCTAAGCCGGTTGTGAGCATGGCCACTAGAAAGAAAATCGCGCCGCCAACCCAGAGGTAAAAACTTGAGAGATTGAGCCGCGGAAACGCGACGTCCTTCGCCCCGAGCATGATGGGCAACAAGAAATTTCCCAAAGCAGCAGGGACACTGGGAATGATGAACAAAAACACCATCACAGCTCCGTGCAACGTGAAGATCTGATTGTACTGCTTCAGCGTCAGAAACGCTCCGTCTGCGTAAAATAAGTGCGACCGAACTATTAACGCGAGAACCCCGCCGAGCAGAAAGCTCGACATAACCCCAACCAAGTACATGAGACCAATACGTTTGTGATCGAGCGTCAAAGCCCAACTCAAAAACCCGCTTGTATGATTAAGGAAATTCCCACGCTCCTTGGCTGATTCGACTGGTGCCACCAGTGGCTTAGTTACTACTGCGCTCATATTATCTAAAAACTCCCACGCGATGCTTCGCGAATCCCGTATCTATCTTATCCGGACTATTCTGACTTTAATGACTTCATATACGCAATCAAGGCCGAGATCTGTTCTTCCTTTAAGCGTCCTTGATACGAGGGCATCAGTGACGCTTTTTCATAACCCGCTCGTGATTTCGCTTGCGGATTCAAAACGGACTCCCGAACATAATTTTCATCAAATGGAACTGTGCCGCCCGAAGCCAGTGCGACTTCTCCACCCCAAGTCCCCTTGAACGACGGGCCAACAATTTTTGAGCCATCAATGGAATGGCACGAAGCGCAACCCATCGTCTTGGCATATAAGAGCTTGCCATACTCTACAGGATCACTCGGAGGAATCTGAGCTTTGGTGAACCAAGTATCATATTCATCCTTGGTATGAACTACAACTTTCGCCCCCATTTTACTGTGCTGATCGCCGCAATACTCTGAGCAGAAAAGATCATAAGTACCAGTTTTCGTAGGCTCGAACCACATCGTTGCATAGCGACCGGGGACCACATCACATTTCGCCCGAAAGGCTGGCACAAAAAGACTATGCAAAACATCGTCGGAACGCATGATCATCTTTGCGGGTTCGTTTACAACTAAATGAAGCTCATTATCGATCACTCCATTCGGATAGCCAAAGCTCCATGCCCATTGCTTCGCTACGACTTGAACGTCTCTGGTATCGGCTGGAATAGTCATCATGTCGAGAAAGCCAATCGTCCCACGGTAGAAGATCCATACGGCAATAATAGTTGGCACGACCGTCCAGCCGATTTCCAACGCATTGTTATGGACTGCTTCCGGAGATCCCTTGTAACCGGGCCGCTCGCGATAGACATACATGAAGTAAACCATGAAGCCAACAATAAGCACGAAAAAAACGAGGCTGATGTAAGTAACCGCTAGGAAAAACCAGTCAACTTCCGGCGCAAACGTCGACGCTTGCTCGGGAAACCAAAAAGTTTTATTTTGATCTGCTAATAAAAACATCATCTCTACCATTCTCAAACTGTATTTATTTTTATCTTGATTTTAATATACTTGCTACGCTCAGATTACTCTCGCCGACAGTCGGAAGACTCGGTGTAGAGTCCTTCCTTCGTGGAATCCAAAAAGGAACCGAAATTGCAAGTCCGATGATCACAAAAGCTGCGGCTGCGTAGGAAAGAAGTTTTCTAGCATCCGCCGCATAGCTACCTTCTTCCGGGTTGTAGTGGAAACAACTTAACAAAATCTGATCTGCCATCGAACCAATCCGGCCTTCGGATGCCTCGATCAGCCCGAACCGTAATGTCTCGGGTTTGAACCCTATCTCAAACAAGTATCTCGATATCTTCCCGTCGGGAGTGACCAAAATCGCGGCTGAAGCATGATTATAACGGTCGTTGACAGCATCATAGGTATATCGGAACCCTACTGCGTTCGCGATCTGTGCGATCGAATCTCGATCCCCATGCAAAAATGCCCAACCAGACGCTTTATGTTGCTCGGGTAGCATTGCGACGTACTTGCCCTTCATCGCCACCATCTTCTCTTCAGTTTCTCTAGGATCGATACTAATCGAAAAAACGTTAAAATCCTTTCCTAGTTCCAAACCCCGCATGCCTGCGAGTCCTTCGGCTAGGCCGTTCAACTGAGCAGTGCACAATCCTGGGCAGTTGCTGTAGTTAAGCGTCAATAGAAAAGGTCTTTTACCGTCTCCGAAGTTACCGACCGACCTGGGCTCGCCACGCTCATCCAAAAAGATAAGATTACCTGGAAGAATCTCTCCCCGTTTTTCGTCAATCCGAATATCTTTCGCTCGCTCAGGCAGATCCGTCAACAACTGTCCACGAACCTTCGACTCGCCGCAAAGGAGGAGGACTAGTAACATTGCAAAACGACACATAGTTTCACCTAGGCTCCGGGTGTGGCAGACACTGCCCTACCCTTATTCTCTTGCAAAATCAAATCAATGGCTCGATCCACAGGAATCTGAAGCAAAGACTGGGGCGATTCTCCGGTTGGCTTACCATCGGGTCCCATTTCGGCAGGCTTTGCCACCCTCTTATACCCGCTGATCGACGCCAGTTGTTCACTAATTAACGCCTTTGAGGAGGTATATTCCGAACCCAGAAGCTTCTCCTGCTGTGCGGTGTTCATCATGTTAAAGCAAAGCGCCTGGGTTCCCTGGATAATGGCCAGCAGCAATAAGCAGCTAATTACGGCTGCATAGGCAATCATATTGGTTGGTAGGTCGTCGTAACGTGCCATGATTTCAACTATAGGAGTGGGTTAGCGTAAGAAAGAGCTTCATGTAGACGCGGGTCACCTGTTGCGACCAGCGGGGCATCCGTTGCACGCAACAAGTAAAACCCAAGGAACATCGAAAACATACCGATTCCGCCAAGGAGGTGTGCGGACATCAGTATCCATGAAAACACACCTGCATTCGGCATTACCAAAAATGTCATATCGAGCCAGTGAACAACCAGCGCCCAACAAGCAAAATAAAACAATCCTGATCGGTGACGACGTACATGTCGCGAAAGTAATCCAAGAAAAGGAATCACAAAGTGAACAATAATCAATCCGTAGGTTAAAAATGCCCACCCATTTTCGACACGATCTCTAAACCATGCCGTCTCCTCCGGAATATCCGCATACCAATAGAGAAGAAATTGTGAGAAAGCAATGTATGACCAAAACATCGTAAAGCCGAAGAGGAACTTCCCCATATCGTGATAGTGCTCAATATTGACAAGGTCTTTGAGCTTACCACTTCTTTGAAGAAGCATGAACGAGATGATCATCAACGCGAAGAATCCGAACATGCTCGCAGAGAACAAATAGACTCCGAAGATCGTGCTAAACCAATCCGCATCGATCGACATGACCCAATCGAAGGCTGCAATGCTTACCGTGAGTGAGAAGACCATGATCAGCACTCCACTCCACTTTTGTCGGTAGAGAGTCAGTTCGACATCACGCGATTCATCCTGTTGTCGGCTCAGACGATAGTAATAGCTAACTATTACTGACCAAATAACAATGCAAAATAGAGCCCGTGCCACAAAAAATGGCCCGTTCAAGTAATCGACCTTAGCTCGGACAATCGATTCCTTAATATCTTCAACGTTTGCAAAGTTCCACTCATAGAGCGATGAGCCCTTGCTAGCAAAGACTATCACTAGGATCGGGAGGAACAGGCATGCTACCCAAGGAATGGTCATTGAAATGATTTCAGCAAGCCGACGGATCGATGCGCTCCAACCTGCTCTCGTCAAAAACGAGATAAGAACAAAAAACATCGCACCAATACCGAAGCTGATACAAAAGGTGAAATTCGCAAGATACGAGTGAAGCCCAAACCTGAGTCCGACTGCTCTTGATGGGGCTCCCACAAAGAAAAGCAATCCGCTCAGGGCGATCATCACAACCCCTACAGTCATGAACCCCAAATACATTCCAGCCCAGTTTGCTGGAAGCTTTACATCGTCGTTTGATTGTGTTGTAGTCATCAGTTTCTATTCCGCCTTCTTCGCTTCCTCGATCTTGGCTCGCATATCGACAGGAACATCTTCGATACTGGCGTTACGACTTCTCTGCAAGGCTCGCACATACGCAACGATTGCCCAGCGTTCTTTAGGCGAAAGGACAGCGGCATAGCTAGCCATTTTTCCTTTGCCGTTAGAGATCGTATAAAAAATATTTCCAATAGGTTGTGCTTGAATTCGCGGATCGTGCACTGAGGTTGGAGGTAGCCAGTAGCCCTGTTGGAGTTCCTCAGCGCGACGGTGGACAAGTCCATCCCCGTCTCCCGCGTAACCGTGGCACACACTGCAGTA
>Ga0105045_10003362_pt1 | contig 13729 bp, 12 predicted proteins | sample MAT02_FD_78089 | JGI IMG/M metagenome (GOLD analysis project Ga0105045, IMG submission 78089) | Freshwater microbial communities from Lake Fryxell liftoff mats and glacier meltwater in Antarctica - MAT-02 (megahit assembly) | ecosystem: Environmental > Aquatic > Freshwater > Ice > Liftoff...
CGAGGACGGCTGGCTTGCGTAGCGGGCCTGCCGCAGCGTGGCGATGTGATCGATATTGACTCCAAGCAGCAATGACATGCACCGAGATAGCGCGGGCGAGCAAACCCTGCAAGACCCAGTTCTACGGCGGCGCCAGAAGCGTGAACGGCCATTCTGGAATGTTTCGCATGATCCAGAATAAAAAGATCATGCCCACCAGCACGCCACCGCTTTTGAGGCCCAGATACAGCCGAAATGGTAAAGGCCTACCACGCACCCAGCCGATCACTTCGATCGTCAAAGCAAGCGCAGCCAACGGCAAAAGGATCATTCCTAGCGGATTAAATCGAAACGCTTGGGCAACATTTCCGTTAAAGCCCGCCCACGTCGCCCGCGTCATCCCACAACCCGGGCAAAGCAAGCCAGTCAGGCGATTGAACAAACAAGGCGGCATCCAAGGTAAGCCCGCCGGCCCATTCTGCTTCAGCGAGAATGCCGCAAACGACAATCCCAACACCCCAAGCGCCACCCACAATGCCCGCTCTCCTCGCATTGCCTAGAGTGTTGAAAATCCTGCCGCAGCCCACCAGTTTGCCAGAGCCACCATGCCCGCAATAATCGCGAGAATGACAAATCCCGCTCCCACGGTGATATAACACCACAACTTCGCTTTCTTGGACGCCTCCCGTGCTCCTTCCAGATCACCCTTCGCACTTAGCCCGTCAACCTTCGCCGCATAAATAATTGCCGGGATCCCCAAAAACGGGCAACAGCAGCACAACGTCACCGTGATCGATTGCCACAAATAGTTAGGAATTCGCTCGCTCGCTGGAACAGCAGCGGCTTGGGGGAAATCACCCGTCACAGGCACCAAGGGCGCAACTGAAGGCGCAGGGCGGAGCACTGTTGCCAGCTCTGGCACCCGTGCCACTGGGAGCCAATCTACCATGCCCTCACGCCATACCTGATCAGATTGATAAATCTCTCCGGAGAGAATTTTAGACACCATGACCTCCATTGAAATCGGGCCATGTTGACTCCCACTCTTTGAATAATACCACTGCATGAAATTGGCCTATGGGAAATGGAAAGTTGAGGCGAAGCCAAAAATGAAAAATCCTATCGTGACCAACAGCAATAAACTCGCCAAATACCCACTAATTAGCCCTGCGAGCGCCATTCCTCGCCCCATCATTGGCACCTGCGACTTTGAAATCTCATTCAGTGCCAGATGACCACAGATCACCGCTCCAATTCCGAGAGGGAGAATGCATGTGACAAAACCAATAACGCCAAGCACCAAGCTCACAATTGCGAGGCCAGAAGTGCTGGGTGGCATCATCGCTGGCGTAAGCGGCTGTGCCTGCGCCATCATCCAACCTCCCGCCGCCACCTGCGCGTAGGGGAGCCAACCCGGCATCCCCTGCCGCCAGACCAGAGTTTTGGCATCGATGCGCCCTTCAGCAACGAGCTCCGCGAAGCCCGCATCGTCCACTGGCCCCTGCTGATGGCCACTTTCTCCATAATACCACTGATCCATTGCGTTACGGAAATTTTTCGCCCGCTCCCCTAGCGATTGCAATCTCGAAAAATCTAAGGTCCCCACTCCCCTGTTGCCTCGGAAAACAGTTGCCTCGCTGGGTGCCACCGGTATTCTGTGCGCCACCAATGATCATTGCTCCGAAAATCCGTGGATTCATCTGCACCACCGCCCATCCAGAAGGCTGCGCCAAACACGTGTCAGAACAAATTGCCGTCGTAAAAGGCCGCGGTTTGATCGAAAACGGGCCGAAAAAGGTTCTCGTGATCGGTTCCTCCACCGGTTACGGATTATCCTCCCGCATCGCAGCCGCCTTCGGTGCGAATGCTGCCACCATCGGAGTGTTTTTTGAAAGACCCGGCAGCGCGGACCGCACCGCCACAGCGGGATGGTATAACACCGCCGCCTTTGAAAATGAAGCCGCCGCAGCCGGACTCTACGCCCGCTCGTTCAATGGCGATGCATTTTCCAACGAGATCAAGGCCGAGGTCATCGCCGCGATCAAAGCAGACCTCGGCAAGATCGATTGCGTGGTTTACAGCCTCGCCTCCCCCCGCCGCACCGATCCCCAAACGGGCGAAGTTTATAAATCCGTGCTCAAGCCCATCGGCGAAAGCTATACCAATAAAAATCTCAACACCGGCACCGGCGAAGTGACCTCCGTGACTCTGGAAGCTGCCGAAGGCGACGATGTGGACCAGACCATCGCAGTGATGGGTGGCCAAGACTGGGAATTATGGATCGATGCATTGTTAGAAGCAGATGTTCTAGCGGAAAATGTGCAAACACTCGCCTACTCCTACATCGGCCCGGAAGTCACATGGCCGATTTACAAGAACGGCACCATCGGCCGGGCGAAGGAAGACGTAGAAAACGTGCAACGGCTGCTCGATGAGAAACTTGCCCCACTCCACGGCAAGGCCTGGGTATCCGTCAATAAAGCGCTCGTCACCCAAGCCAGCTCCGCCATTCCCGTGGTACCACTCTACATCTCGCTACTTTACAAAGTGATGAAAGAAAATGGCACCCACGAAGACACCATTGAACAGATGGACCGCCTCTTCCGGGAGCGCCTCTACAACGGCAAGCCACAGCCAGATGCTGCCGGCCGCATCCGGGTGGACGATTGGGAAATGGACGAAAAAGTCCAAGCCCTCATCGGCGAGCGTTGGGACCAAGTGAACAGCGAAAATTTCTCCGAGCTTGGTGACTTCGCTGGTTACCAATCCAGCTTCCTCAGACTTTTTGGCTTCGGCCTTCCCGGAGTGGACTACGCCGCAGAGAGCGATCCAGGGCTGGGAATCCCATCAATCTCCAACGCGTAGAAAATTTCACAAGCTCCGTAACGCCGATTAACGGAGTGAGGCATTTACCGCGCACGAGTGACCTCCCCATCGACATCAAGTAAAGCGGTATTAAGTTGGTTAGCTTCACAAGTGTAAGTTTTGTCCCCCCAAGACGCTTCAGATACCTACAATCGGTTTTTTTCAAAATTCCATCACTCGTGCTTAGGTGAAGGTCTTTGTTTCATCGGGAAAATCGTATGTATTACATGAACCCCTTCTTAAAACAAAAATCCCGGGGCTTTGTAGCGCCAAGAAAAATGTCGCCAAAAAGTGCTCGAAAGAGGACTCGAACCTCCACAGGTTTCCCTACTAGATCCTTAGTCCGCTAGGCCGCTGATCTTTCCCTTGTAGACATTATCATTCATTTTCTGAAAACGACCTAAATTTCGCCATTTACCGTTTTTTAGATGCTATAAATGCACCTTGCGCTCTCCTTGGCCACGTTGAAGCATGGGTACAGGAAACAGACTATCATGAGTCGCTCACCTTCATTCGCCTTCAAGTCCACTTCTAAGAAATGGTTAGTTCATGTACCCGCCGGTCTCTCTGACACAGGAAAACTTTCGCGTCGGTATTTTCATACCCGCGACGAAGCAAAGGCCTTCGCTGGGAAACTGCGCGGAAACTTTAAAGACGATGGTGTCAAGGCATCGGTTCTCTCCCCGCGCGCCGCTGATGATGCCTGTCTTCATGTTCCGCATCTTCGTCCTCCAGAAACAATTCGGCCTTTTCGTGGAGCAGACCAAGTTCCAGATCCGGGACGGTTTCCGTTTCCTGCGCTTCCTTTCCCTGAGTCTAGGGCGACGAGGTGCCCGACGATAACACTATCTGGGGTTTCAAGAATTTGTCCGGCACGGAAGTTATGCCGCAGGTTTTCGAAACCTTCGACACCAGTCTGGGTCGAAGCCAACCCCCTTTTCCCCTTCCCTCCGATTCGGCCACCGGCTTTTTGAACGGCCTTCATCAAAAAAAATTGCCTAGCAATCAATCTAACATTCCGAGATAACCCGTCAGGTGCGCAGCAACCCTGAACCATCCCCCCCCGACCTTCATTGGGGCTGGATATTTCTGCTCATGCTTCTCTGGCTCCAGCTTTTCGCCGCATGCGTCTATGCCTGGAGATTCGGCGAATACTACGCCTACGGATGGTACGTCCCTCCGTTGTTCGCGATGTTCATGTGGCGCATCCGGGGGCTTTTTACGACCCGGCATGAACCTCCCCTTCGGAAAGCCCTGCCCATCGTCGGACTGATAGGACTGGGAGCAGGCCTGTTCTGTTTGCGGGTGGTCGAACGGGTCGATCCCCGCTGGACACTTCCGATCTGGATTCATGCCCTGCTGGTAATCGGGGTCACCCTGCTGGCCGCCTATCGCCTCGGTGGAGGCCCGGCATTTCGGAGAACCATACCGATCATTGTATTCGCCTGCACTGCGATTCCACTTCCGACCGTCCTCGAAAATCTTTTCGTTTCCACCCTTACCGATGGGGTCGTCAGTTCCTCGGCCGCTCTGCTGCAATTCCTCGGCATGCAGGTCCAGACCGTGGGTGACCGTCTCTCTTTTATGAACGAGGTGGTGGAAGTTAACGAAGGTTGCAGCGGTATCCAATCGGCCCAGAGCTTCCTCATGAGTTCCCTGTTTTTCGGCGAGCTGATGAAACTCCAGGCGACCCAACGTATCATCCTTGTCGGAATCGGGATTGCCGTCGCATGGGTGCTCAATGTCATCCGCGCCAGCTCACTTGCCGCGATCCGTTTCCAGAAAGGCCATGAGGCATTCGACCAGGCCCACGACAATGCGGGCTTGCTGGCCTTCATTGTGGGTTCCATTATGCTACTGGGCTTTTCCTCATGGATCGGCAGACCAAACCGGGGAGCCCTGGTGCATAAACAGGTCGGAAGGAGGGAGGTATGAAGCGCATTTTACTTACTGTTCTCTGGATGCTCCCTGTTCTGATCGCCGAAGTCGCGGCCCATCTGTGGATGAACCCGGCTTCGCCAGCAGAAGCGGAATCCGTCCTTGAACTCTCTTTCCCATCAGGCGACAAGTCATGGATCCAACAGAGCGAGGTTTATGGGGATGTCCAGCCCTCGCTCCACTGCAGCTCCGGATGGATCTCGGATGTCGGCACCGAGGATGGGCCTGAGGCGCGTGTATCCTTTTTCCGCTGGGATTCCACCGACACCGTCAACACGCTGGAAGCCTTCAAGCACCTTCCGGAGCAGTGCATGGGTGCCATCGGCATGCGTCTGGAAAACATCCACCCAACGAGGGAACTGGAAACCTCCGGTGGACTCCTTTATTTCGATTCCACCCAATTCCGACCTCAGGACGGTGGCCGGGCCGTTCATATCTTCAAATGCGTCTGGGTCGGCGGCTTTCCCGATAGCAACTTGCGCGACGATGCCCTGATGGGAAAAGACGGACAGGAATTGCGCCAACTGCGACTGGCGGCCGCCGCCGCGCGGTTTCGCCCTCGACACACCCGTATCATCATGGGTGGGGTCTTCGGCATGCCCACCGAGGAACTGGCGTGGAAACGGTTTGAAAAAATGATACGCGGGCAGATTCGCTGGATCGATGTTCCTTCCGAACCCATACGCTCCAGCCGCCAGCTTCCATTCTAAGAAGCCATGAATCCGCTCCATCGAATCCATGATGCCTGGGTGAACACTCACCCCCTCTGGCGCCTCCTCGCCGTCCTCCTTGTCCTGGTCGGCGGCCTGTTCGTCGTATTCGGCCCTGTAAAATCAATTTATCGCGGGTGGAAGAGTTCCGATAACCTCATTAGCGCGAAGGAAGCGCTCGCAGCGGGCCGCTTTTTTGAAGCCCGGAATCTGTCTTTCCAAATCCTCCGTCAGAACGAAAACGCCTTTGAACCCCTCCCTATCCTGCTCCGCTCGACGATCGCATTGAAGGATCCCCTCGCAGTCAGAATCGCAGTTGCCCTGCTGAAAGATGACCGCACCCTGCCAAACGACCACCTTCTCGCCTGGACTTACCTGTGCCAATCCGGCCCGTCCTATCTCCCACTCAACATCTGGCCCCTTCTTCCCGAGGAAAAAAAATACTCGCCGGACTTCCAGCTCCCGCTCATCGACCGGATGATGGTGGACCGGATGCTGCCGGCTGCTGCAGCAATCATCGCCGCCAGCCCCGAACCATATTCCGTTGAGCTTCATTGCCGCCTGCTGGTCATGCTCGCCAAAACCGCGACCGACGAAGCTTACGCGGAATTTCACCGCAGCCTCGTCACCCAGCTTCGCGCCACCCCCGACGCCTGGCCTCGCCTGCTTGAAGTTATCGACGAGATTCCCCAAAGCGAACTTACCAGCGACATCCACAACGCCCTCCCAGAGAGCGCAATCCCGGCCACTTCACTCACCCCGGAAAATGCCCTGCGCATCATCCGCTGTGAAATGGCCGCCCATCCGGAAAAGTCGGACGAGCTGATTCAAAGCGCCTTCAAACGCTACCAAACAAGCGAACCCATCGCCTTGGCCCGGTGGTGTCTCCAGATCGGGCGACCCGACGAAGCTGCCAAATGCATCGATCTCGAAGAACCCGCCGAAGACCCGGGACTCTATCGACTTCAGATCGAGATCCTTGAAGCCGCCGGCGAATCCGAAAAGCTCGCCACATTCCTGGCTTCCGCGCCCGTTGAGGTTCCCTCTTGGGAAACCCTCGTCCAGCTTGCCGCCATTGCCCTCTCCGCCGACGACAAAGACCTCGCCGCGAAATCCATCAAGGATGCCCTGAAATCCGCCATCGAAAGCGCTGACCCTGCAGCACTCGTCCATCTTGCCCGCGAAGCGCAGGACCGCCAACTGGATGACCTGGCCCTCGATGCCTGGACGAACGCGATTGCTCGCGCCACAGGCCCTCTGCCACCCTCCCAATCCATCGCATTCGTCATCAATGAATTGTCCATAAAAAGGCGTGAGGACGAACTATACGCCATCCTCAGTTCGCTTCGTTTCATCGAAGTCGGCAACCAGGTGATCCTAGCCCAGCACCTCTATCTCGCCTGCCTCTCCGGTCGCGCCGAACCACGGGCCGTCATCGAGGAACTCACGCCCCTCCAAAAGCAGTTTCCCGCCAAGATCGCCCTCCGGTGCATTCTCGCGATCGCCCACGTGCTTTCCGGAGAAATCCAGGAGGCGGATGACCTGACAAGCGACCCCGGGATCGACTGGTCCGCCACCAGTCCCGCCCACCGCGCAATTCGGGGGCTCGTATTGGCAAAAACCAACCGGACCGAAGAAGCCCAAGCCTACTTCGAAGACTTCCCTTGGGACGAACTCCTCCCCTCGGAAAAACGGGTATATCAAAGCCTTGTCGATGGCGTCCTTTAAAGTTGCCTTACTCGGTTTTCGGCAAATTCTGGGACGGTTGTTCACCTCTTCTTGTTGCCGATTGATCATCACACATGCCAGGAGCCTGAGCCGGAGGCGCTGCTCTAAACAAATTCGGGGGGCGGAAGGTTCTAGGCTGCATCCGCCGTGTCTGGGAGATTCGGCGCCAACCCTCGAAAAAATGTCCCCCGGTTTCCCGGGCTAAAAGACGTGCGGTCTGGCTGCAGGTCGCCTCGGGATCAGGACAAATCTGCCGGAGCAGCGAAAGATTCCAAAAAACAACTTGCAAAAGCTCGGAGCTTGTTTAGCTCTGACGGTATCCGCCGGATTTTCCAAAGATTTCCTCAGGAATACCTTCCATCCCAACGAAGCCAGAACTTCCATCCACTCGTTCCACAGCGCATCCGTCACGCTTGAGCGATCCCGTGCTCGAGCCGGCCGGATCTGGGGGCGCCGATTGCTTCAACAGCTCTTGTCCTGACTTGGATATGTATCCCCCGGATCAATTTCCCTCAAAATTAGTATCCTAGCCGCTCCTTCCATGAAATCTAAGCGTTTTTCTTCCAATCTAGGACTTTTGTCAGTCTTCCTTCCGCTGTTTGTTGTCTGTAATGAGGTGAGGGCAGCTACATTGATCTGGGATGGGACAGGGGCCGGTAATGCAAACTGGAGTACAAAGCAAAACTGGGGTTCGGGTCCCGGCAGTGGATTTGCTCAAGATGATTTCCTTATTTTTGGAGGTAATCTTCGTCTGACTAACACCAACAACGTTACCGCCGGCACCAACTTGATCGGCATTACTTTCAACAATACGGCTGGCGCTTTCGTGTTAGCGGGTAATAGTGTCACACTCGGTGGCAACATCACCAACAATGATGCTGATCTCCAGACGATCAATCTCCCCTTGATCCTTTCTGGTTCGAGAACATTTGATGCCGTGTCGGGCAATCTTGCCGTTGGAGGCGTGATCAGCGAATCTAGCGTCGGAGTCGGGGCACTCGTAAAAAGCGGTAGTAACACGCTAACTTTGTCCGGAGCAAATACCTATACCGGTTTGACTACCGTTTCCAATGGAATACTCCTCCTCAGCGGCAGCGGTACTTTGGGTGCCGCCACAGGAGCCGTCACCGTCTCAGGCGGCACGCTCAACTTGGGCGGACTAACCCGCACTAGAACCGGCACTATCACCCTCAGCGGCGGAGCGATCAACAACGGTACCCTTACCAACAACGGGAGCGCTTATGACGTCCGATCGGGTTCAGCTTCCGCGATACTTGGTGGCAGCGCAGGGCTTACCAAAACCACCGCTGGCACTGTCACTCTCTCTGGCACAAACACCTACAGCGGTGCGACTGCCGTCAATGCTGGCGGCAAACTGACCATCGCCTCTACCGGTACGATCAACGGGACAAGCGGGATTACGATCACCGGTGGCGAGCTGAACTACAATTCGGCCACCGCCCTTTCACAAGCAATTTCCTTCAGTGGCACGGGTGGCACTCTCAGCGGCAGCGGCACCATCACGCCAGCAGTCGCCATAACGAACGGCAACACCTACACAGCCGGAGAGCTGGGAGCCGCAGGCACCCAGGCATTATCCGGTGGGATTACTTTTAACGGCGGCTCAATCTTCTCGTGGGATCTGTCTGCAGGCCTTACGGATCCGGGAGCGAATACCGCCAACTCCGGTAGTTACGACAGGGTGACTGGAGCTGCGGCTGGAACGGGCGCGATCTTCCGAATCATCAGCAGGGACTCATTCGCCACTGCCTTTTGGAATACCAACAAGAGCTGGAACAACATCTTCACTTCCGGATCCCTCTCATCCATTTTCTCCACGATCAGCGGAAGCGGCATCGTTTGGAATGGATCCCGGGGAAATGTGGCTGACCGAGGTTCTTTCACCATCAGTGGCAGCACCCTGGCGTGGAGCGCCATCCCCGAGCCAACGAGTGCCTTGACTGGAATATTGCTCGGCCTCGGCCTGATGCGCCGCCGCAGGACTGCATGAGTATCAGGTAATCCCAAGTGCGGGATCAGGTTGTCGAAACCTCTCCGGAAGACGGAACGGTGTAACTCTTTTCCTCCCGAACAAATACCGGCGAGCCCGGATGGGAAACGGGTGATACCGCTTCAGCGGAGGCTCGCTGCGTCATCGGTAGTCCGCGTATTCCCACGTCCCAGCGATGGATTTTCAAATCATGCCGGGTCGCCAGTTCATCCAGTTCCCGCAAAAGATCCTGTCGCGGATTCTCGATCGCAAGGATCACGCCTTTCAAGCCCTCCTTCTCCGCGAGAACGGGGATTGAGGAAATGCCTCCCAGAACCCGGAACGACCTTAGGCGCCTACCATGGAGGGATCTCATTTCATCAACGAAACCGAGCACCCGTAGCCCGGGGTAACGGTCGTGGGCGCTGGATTTCAGATGATCCAGCAGAAGGGTCCCAAGATCGCCGGCTCCGAGGATGACCACGGGATGTCGTGCCATCCCACCCTTGTCCACCGTGCATCGGCTCCTGGCATCAAGGTCGAAGTCCCGCATCAGATCCAGCGCTACCCGGGGCAGGCAGACGCCGATGCAAGCGAAGACAAAACTCATGGTGGACAACCTCAAGGCGCTCCATTCTACGGCTGAATAGGCGGTACTGAACAAAGCGAACGTCGCGACCGCGGTCACAAGCAGCCAGAACTGGAGTGCAAGGATGTCACGCATCGTCGCCCTAACCCATAGCCGATTGTGCACCCGGACCACGAGGGTTGCAACACAGCCCAGCACGGTGAAAACCATGATGAAACGGCTCAGCTCCTGAAATTCCGCGCCCCTGGTCAGCCAGTTTGTCTCCATAAGCACCGCCACCATGGCCGCTGCTAGAAGAACCACGAAATCATAAAAGAAGAGTAATGCCGCAAGCCTCCTCATACGGCTCGGGACCTTGATTGCCATATGGATGACATTTCCAGTATGCTGGATCTCCACCCGGGCGAGGTTTCGCAACCCCACCATCCCGATAATCATGAATCCCACTAAGGAAAAACCCATGAGTTGCTCACCGAAAATCATCGGCATGAAAGCGAGCAGCGCGATCAGAATGGCCATGCCATGAAGAAAGGTCGCCACCTTCCACTGTGAACCCTTTGAGGCAAGCAAGCGGTGATGCAGGTGGTCGCCATCGGCATCGAAGATCCCACCCAGGATCTTCTCCCCGTTGAGCTTTTTAAGCAGCCGCACGGCACCGCGTCTCCAGATCGCGAGGAGGACATCCAGGAGAGGAACGCCCGCCACCGCGATCGGTAAAAGTATTGCACCCACCACAGCCCGCCGCCCGACCGACTGTGTCGCCGCAGCGGCGAGGAAAAACCCCATCAACATGGAACCGGCATCTCCAAGGAAGATTCGGGCCGGGTTGATATTATATCGGAGGAAACCGGTGATCGCCCCGGCCATGACCAGCAACAGTAAGGCGGAATCAACCCTACCGTTTACAATTGCGAGAACTGCAAGGGCCACGCAGGCCACAGCGGAAAGCCCGCCACACAGGCCGTCAAGGCCATCGATCAGGTTGAAGGCGTTGATGAGCACCACCGACCAGCCGACAAATGCAAGGAATTCCCAAATCCAGTGCCAGTCAGTGGGGAACAGACCCGTGGATATGGGATGGAGCAGAAAGAAAACCGAAGGTGCCAGGGCGTGTGCTGCCAGTTTGACCAATGGACGCAGACCCCGTTGGTCATCAATGAATCCTGCAACCACTAGAACCAGTGATCCAGCAGTAAAGGCGCCCAGCCATTTCCACGAAACCGTTTTATCTGGCATTAGAAGGCCACTCAGAAGCCCGCCACCAATGACGATTAGGAATGTCAGCCATATTGCAATACCTCCAGCGCGTGGAACCGCCGCCGTATGAATCCTGCGGTCTCCCGGCTGGTCCATCAGACCCATGTGCGGAGCCAAGGCTATCATCATTCGCGTCAACACCAATGAAATCAGTAACGACGCGCTCGCAGCCAGCAACATTTGAGGAAACATCAGGGAAAATGGACTAAGTCGTCGGAATGAATCGTCGGAACAAATTCATGGATGAATAATTAGTATGAAAACCAGTGAAAACAAACAACAAAAGATGTAAGAAGAATGAAGGTCTCCGACCATGACCGGGTGACCGGAAGATTTCCTTGGGGCGAAATACGATATATGTTCGCGAGTTCAGGCTGAACCCGATTATCGATGAATTGTCACATGGAGACAGCATCCCACAAACGAAACGATGCGTAAGACTCAAACCCCGCCCGCACCTGCACCCTCACCCGCTCAGGGGGGCGATACGACTGTCGTGCTGCTAAGCAACCTAGCAACGAGAAAAGGAAATCTTGCGAGCATTCCAGACTGAAAGACACCTCCACGTATGCTAATGCCATCAATCTGGGTGGTGCCCGGAATTAGGCGTAGGGTCAGTTGCAATATCGTGACATTTCGGCCTTCCGCAGGTGTGAACAGGCGCCATACGACAGTATCGTTGGGCGATCCATCTGATGTCCTCAAGCCACTCTTTCCAGAGTCGTCGATCCGGAGTCCACTCTTTCCAGAGTCGTCGCTCCCGTTGGTATCGTGGAACCGCCCACCTTGTTTCCTCAGTCCACTCGGCGGATCGGTCGGTGGGCCAAGGACGCGAACAAAATCCTCGTAGGTTTTCAGCGCGGCGAGTTCCTCCTGGCTGGGGAGTGAACTCCGGTAGGCGTGGGCGTTCCAATACTCTGTCCCATCCTCGGTCGTAGCAAGATATGGAACCGTATTTGGGGAACTCCCGGTGGCTTTTCCCGGGGGAATAAAATAGTTCAGAACCATCGGCACCTCACGTCTGTCCGTTGGGCCGCTGGAATTAAGCAACGGGAGCATGATTCCCTGGTAGAGCCGCTCTAGGATTGTGGCTTCACTAAACCGTTGACTTGGAACTTGGGATCTTTCTTCTGCGGATACCCAGGAGGCAAACAGAATAAAGGAAAGTGCAGTAAATTTAATTTTCATGGTATCGTCGAAGTTCCAGGTGGATGAAGAAGCATTTATCCGGCCACCGCCAGCAAAAAAACAACGAATTTGGATCATCGCATTTCGCAAATCTTGTTCAGAAAATGGCAGTATGCCATCCGGTGAGCAGGCAATCCTGCGGCGCTCATCCCATAATGGAGGGAAAGGAAAGTGACGACGATACCCGAAATCCCGGCGATTTCGCTGCGATCTCCGTTCCCTGCTATTCCTCCGTCCGTAATGCCGGAAATTTTCTGACCAGCTCCAAAATCCGCCTGTCGGCGTCAGATGCCCAGCTATCCGCCCCGTGTGGTGGCGCAACTGCTTTCTCATCTAGGCGCGCCGCCCTCGTCCGCACATCCTTGACAAGTCCTAGGCCTCTCGAGGGGTCGATGGGTGCCCAGGCTGTTGCTTGGCTCAGGGGCATCGCGGGTTGCATCGGTTCCAGCAAGCGTTCAATCTCGAATGCCCGGTCCACCTGATCTGCCCTCCCGGCGAATTCCATGGCCAGAATCCCTTCCAAATGGTGAAGCCTGTGGTCTAGCGGAAGAACCCGCAGCGCCTCCTCTAAAACCGCAAGCGCCATGATTAAGGGATCCTCCGCGGGATCCGCAGGCGGCATTCTGCTTTCGGAGCGTGCGACCCGGTCGCTTCGGTAAAGTTCTTCAACCGCCGCAACCGCGCGATCCCCCCGCAGGGTCACCGGCTCGGGCAGCCCTATTCTCTGCCCGACCAAAAGCCACAGGCCAACTGCCAGCACCGCCACTCCGCCCGCCCGGAAGAGCAAACGGCTTCGGGCGCGGCTTTCAGTTGCCGCAGGTCGCCGCGAGAGCCCTAACAGAAGAGCGGCTGTCCACACAAGCGGCACCCGATGACCCGGCACATCAAACAGGCTATGGAATCCCAATACCAGGGCCGCCACCATGCAACCCGCACGGATCGCGCGCGACCTTCCATTGGAGAGGCCGCGCCATGCGTCAACCATCGCAACAAGAATCAACCCGGCCATCAGAACTCCCGCAGGAATGCCTGCCTCGGCGACCAACCACAGCCAATCGCTTTCCGGATGCACATGCCGCGTTTCATTCGCGACGGCAGTCCGGTCCCGATACTGGGGGAAAACGAAGCTGAACTGGCCGGCTCCGAACCCAGTCCATGGCCTGTCGCGAATCATCCCAAGGGTGTCAAGCCATGTCGGCACCCGGAAATCCAATCCCCTCCCGTCCTCCGTCTGCGGCGCTTCCCCCCCCCCCCCCCCCCCCCCCCCCCCCCCCCCCCCCCCCCCCCAAGACGCAGGCCTCCCCCCCTCATTCCACCCCACCCGGCCCCCCCCCCCCCCCCCCCCCCCGCCCACCCCCCCCCCCCCGGGGCCCCCCCCCCCCCCCCCACCCCCCCCCCCCCCCCCCCGCCCCCCCGCCGCCCACCCCCCCCCCCCCGGACCCCCCCCCCCCCTTCTCCCCCCCCCCCCCCCGCCCCCCACACCCC
>Ga0105045_10003363_pt1 | contig 13729 bp, 12 predicted proteins | sample MAT02_FD_78089 | JGI IMG/M metagenome (GOLD analysis project Ga0105045, IMG submission 78089) | Freshwater microbial communities from Lake Fryxell liftoff mats and glacier meltwater in Antarctica - MAT-02 (megahit assembly) | ecosystem: Environmental > Aquatic > Freshwater > Ice > Liftoff...
CCGTGAGGTGCTGACAGAATTGAGGGACTCGTAACCGGACTGGGGTTTTGCTCTATGGCACTGGCGAAGGCCGAGCCAGACTTGATTGCCGTAATATTGGACTTGCGCTCGCGAAAAGGTTATTTTATTGCAGTCTCACATTCAGAAAGAGCCGCTGTATGCTAATACCCTACTCGACCGACGCCCCGATCTACCACTATCCGATTGCAACGGTTACTTTCATTGTTATCAACGTGTTTTGTTTCTTTGCGTTTTGCGTTGGACTTTCGTATTCCGATGACATCGACCATTTTCTGGACAAGGACGGAAATAAACTTGAGAAATTTGAGGTTCTCGAACAAGCCGAAGAACTGGAAGCAGCAGGTCAGGATGCAAGGGACTTCTTACAGCAACTGAGGCCCATCCTGGGTGGCGGTTCTGACTGGCGGTCGGAGCTCCTTCTACATTACGGGCGGGGACTTAGGCCATGGCAGTGGTTAACCTGCATGTTCATGCATGCCGATATCATGCACTTGATCGGCAACATGATTTTTCTTTGGTCGTTTGGATTGCTGCTCGAAGGCAAACTCGGCTGGTGGTTGTTTTGCCTCCTTTATCTGGGGACAGGTATGTTCCAATCGTTTGCCGAACAGACGCTATTGTTCTTCCAATCGGGTGCCTCTCTGGGGGCTTCGGGCGCAATATTTTCACTTCTCGCGTTGGTGGTCATTTTCGCTCCGCTCAATTCGTTTGAGACCTTCCTGTTTTTCGGCTTTCGAGTCTTTTTGATCGAAGTGCCGATACTCGTGTTCGGTGTAATCTACTTGTTCATGAATGGTTTGTTTTTCGTTCTCAGCGGTGGGTCCTATGGCACAGAAGCCTTACACTTGATCGGATTCTTCGTGGGGGTTCCGATCGGCATTTACATGTTGACTCGAGGGTATGTCGACTGCGAAGGTTTCGATATAATCTCGCACTACACCAACAAAACCGGCAGAGATTCCAAAGTAGGGAAAAAGGAGCTCAAGCAACGACAGGCCAAACGCTCAGCCAAGGAAATGGCGTCCCTCCCGAAGATCGACCAGGGGCAAGTGCGGGCCAACATGTCAGATCAAGTCGACCAAGCAATCCTCGAGGGAAATTGCGATTTGGCGGTCGCCCTGCAGGCCAAGATCTCCGTCAGCAATCCTGGGGCTGGATGGACTCAAAAGCAGCTCATCGCGGTCATCAAGCATTATCTCAAAGAAAAGCAGCTGACCAAAGCTGAGCCACTCATCCAGAAACATATTGAGTTGTTCGACGAACATCGCTTTGCCCTCCAAACCAAGCTGCTCAAGCTTTGGCTGCATGACCAGCGCCCCAGACATGCATTGAGGTATATGCAAGGGATGAATCCTGCTTTCCTCGAAGAGTCTGAGAAAGCTGAATTGAACAAACTAGCAACCTATGCTCGACAACTTATTCAATCCGGAGTGCTGGAAACCCAATAGATATGGCTTCGTTGCGAGAGTGTAATCTGGAGGGGCAACATTCCGTTCTTCATTAAGACTAGTCTGGTCTAGTCTAGTGCTTCATCCAGCTTTGATGTATCGGTAGGGTGAGACCATTGTCCCGTCCGTTGACTCGTTCGGGGCAATGGTCCCAAACTACAACCGGTATCTCACAGCCTGCCGCTCGCCTAATCTCCGAAAGCCTTGGCGCCTCCCTCATTGTTGCTTTGGAGGTCGACTACCAGCGAGGAATCTGTTGCGCTCGATTGGCCATTTCTAAATATCTTTCTGAGGAGATGTGACAGCCCTCCTGGCTTACGGCTAGTTGTTCCTAACCCGAATTGAGCGAGACTCAGCGTTTACAGCTTGTCATTTTTGACGCAACAGGCATGAGAGTGACTGCGGCAGGCTCAAAACAGCCTGGCACGACGCACAAGCTTAGTGAATGGTCGACTACTTTTACTAGCTTGCGCATCGTACTAAGCTAATTAAGGGATGCACATGGGATGCACATGAAATGCACATGGGATGCACATGGCCTCAGTGCAGATCGGGCAAAATGATCGCGTCATTTTGGTACGATCCGATGAACGCGCGAATGGCTTTCTCCTGCTCCTCAGTCGATTTTGCTGCTGATTGTCGAACTCGTCGATCCGCTTCGGAAACGAAAATTTTCGCGACCCGGACGTTGACCGTCTGAGCGATCGTAAGCTCCACTTTGGTGCCAGCATCGCGCTTAGTTGCATGAAGCCGAGTCGAATAAGCCGTCAAGTTACCTGCTGGCTCGCTCGCTTCGCTGATCACGTCCATTTGTTCAGCGTCGATTTGCGAGTGCTGGTTCAAAGTCAATTCTTGGGCGGCAATGTCGGGACTTGCCAAGCTGACCGTTATTTGTTTGGACGCCGTAAGCTCCGCTTTTGACCTGCCGAGCAAAGCATTCAAAATGGGACGTTTCTGCTTGGGCAGGTCAATCGACAAGTCAACGACTTTCTCGTTCAGCAGCTTCATCCCGGAATGAGCTACGATAGCCTCCGTTGCATTCTTGCGGACCATAATTTGTCGAAATTTGTCGAAGTCGACATCTATCGTAAAGTCGCGTTGGCTCGTTCCGGAAGCCGTATGGTTCACAGGCCATAAGCTCCAGCAAACTCCCCCAGCGATTAATAGCGAGGCTATCAACAATGCGAGCCAAACGGTGGTACTTCCCTTTGTTTTCTTTTTGACGTTCATGACTATTGCTTACTAAAGGGCTGGAGATAAATGTCAAAGAGCAGCTTCGCACATTTTTTCTCAGCCGAAGTTTTTATATTTAGACTTGTCGCTGCAAGGCAACGCAGTAGTGCAAAGCAAATGTGGTACCGCAGATTAACCGCACTCGACTATCGACGATTTGACGTGCCGTTCGAGCCGACATTCCTCGCTAGATGTGCTGCAACGAGGGAAGAGCATGGCAGTTGAAAGACAACGTGTATGCTTAAAGATCAAGCCGAACGCTTATCGAGCCTCGGGTAGGGCTTCCCAGGCAATGGGCTCTAGCGAAGATGATCGCGGCTTGTTGATTTAATCTCACACCCCAAGCGTGAGCAAGGGTCGGCCCAAAGTCATCCCAAAGTCATCCCAGCCTCGCTTTAACGACCGACGAAAGGTGCTGACGCTTGACCTTGTGTTGGTCCATAATAGGGCTGCATTTGTTGTCCAGGCTGCAAGTATCCGGTGGGTTGTACATAGGCTCCAGCAGGGGGTGTACCGACTGGCGGACTTGGTTGGATTTGTCCTGGTTGACCGAACGGATAAGCTTGCATTTGCTGTTGGCCGTATTGCTGGGGATACTGTGGGTATTGTTGATAGGGGTTGTACGTACTGCGATTTGCACAGCCAATTGTTAAAGCAAATGCAGCACAAACCATCGAATTTAGCAGTATTCTTCCACTTTTCACGATTCCAACCTCACGAAGGCCTTATTCCAGATCTTTTCTCAGGTCGGATAGTCGCAGAAATCTCAACTAGACGTCTACTGCAATTTCCAATCCTAGTGAAAACCGTTAGATTGCTCGCCTCCGATCGATTTCGTTTCCTCTTGCTTGACCCAAACCATGACTCAGAACCCACTTTGGGCCGTTTCTCCCGTCGATGGTCGCTATTCGAAGCAAACCGCAGAATTAAGTCCCTACTTTTCCGAAGCGGCGCTCATCCGCTACCGACTTCGAGTAGAAACGGAATACTTGATCGCCCTTTGCCAGATTCCGTTGCCACAGTTAAAAAGCGTATCGCCGTCCGTTTTTTCGCAGCTTCGAAACGCAATCTTTGAGTCGTTTTCCGAAGCGGATGCCATGGCCGTCAAGGAGATCGAACGCACGACAAATCATGACGTCAAAGCCGTCGAGTACTTCATCAAGGGCAAACTGGATAGTCTGGGGCTCAACGACATTAAGGAGTTTATTCACTTCGGGCTGACATCTCAGGACATCAATAATACCGCTACTCCGCTGCTATTAAAGGAGGCTCACGTCTCCGTTTTGCTACCGGCGATTCAACAAGTAACGGACAAGCTCACGGCGATGGCGACCGAGTGGGCGACTGTCCCGATGCTTGCTAGAACCCATGGTCAGCCTGCATCGCCCACTCGACTTGGCAAAGAGATTCAAGTATTCGTTGAACGGATAAAGCAGCAGTTGCATTTGCTGGAACAAGTTCCGTTTTCAGCCAAGTTCGGTGGCGCAACTGGCAACTTCAACGCCCATCATGTGGCCTATCCGGAACAAGACTGGAATGCCTTTGGGAATCAGTTTGTGGCGTCGCTCGGACTGCAACGTTCAAGCCCGACAACTCAGATTGAGCATTACGATAACTTAGCCGCCTACTTCGATGGCTTGAAGCGGATCAACACGATCTTGATCGACCTTTGCCGGGATTTTTGGACTTACATTTCCATGAACTACTTCCGTCAACGCATTAAAGTGGGCGAGGTAGGTTCGTCAGCCATGCCGCACAAAGTCAACCCAATCGATTTTGAAAATGCCGAAGGGAATTTGGGAATTGCTAACGCATTGTTCGAACACCTCAGCGCCAAGCTTCCGATCTCGAGATTGCAACGCGATCTAACCGACTCGACGGTCCTCCGTAACATAGGCGTCCCGATTGCGCATACACTGATAGCTTGCAAGTCCGCTTTGCGCGGGTTGAATAAAGTTTTGCTTAACGAAACATCGATCCATGCCGACTTGGAAGCAAACTGGGCCGTAGTTGCAGAAGCGATCCAAACGATTTTGCGACGCGAGGGTTATCCGGAACCTTACGAAGCGCTCAAAGGACTGACAAGGACCAACGAAGCCATCAATGCAGCTACCATCGCCACATTTATCCAGTCTTTAGATGTATCGGAATCGATCAAATCGGAGCTATCAAAAATCACGCCATTTACATACACAGGCATTTGATCCAACCACTTAGAAGTCCCCTTGCAGGAAAAGATTTCCAACTATGCTCAGACAGTTTCGAAACACGATCCCTGTTGCCATTTACATTTTCTTTGTGGCGATCTCGAGTTTGAATGCTCAAACCAATTACGCAACCCTATCTGCATTGAATGCGACAAGTCGAACGGAAGGGCTCACTCTAAACATCAATCGACCTGTCTTGATGAAGCCAAGGGCGCTTCGGGTGGTGTTTCAATTCAAAGCCGAGGATGCGACCAGCGACAAAGCCATTGAGAAGATTACTTCGCATATGAAGAAGATACAAACTGCACTCACTGAGATTGGAGCGACAACCGGTTCGTTGGAGTTTGCGGAAATCGAAACGAATCCATCAAATCCAATTCCATACGCCGGTGCGCAAGGGCAAGTTGCATGGGCAGTGAATGGTGCGATTCCGAACGCTTTTCAAGCCATGCAGATCGCTCCGGCAATACCAATGCAGGCAATGCCCGCCGTTCGACTGAATGCAGCGATCCAACGTGGTGAACCATCTAAACCTTTACCTACGTTTGTGATTGCAACGTCCGCTGTCTCCGTCGATTGGAACATTGAGGGGAAGTCGACGGTGGAAATCGCTGGGATGAAACCGAAGTTGTTGGCCGCAATCTCGAAACAAAATCTCGATGGCAAAGACCTTGTTCACAAGTTTACGCCGGAGCAGGAGGATGAGATCTTTGAAATCACCAAGATCGACATCCGAAATGGTGACACTCGAAGTTTGTTCAACAATCCCGTGCCGGCACCAAGAGCGTTCTTCATTGGATTTGTTGCTGAATCGGATAACGCCGAGGCGATGAAGTCAGCGTTTCAAACAGCAGAGAAGATGGCAACGCAATTGGCGAAAGCTGGAAACTTGAAGCTTGGGAAAGTAGAAAGCGTCAATGTGTCTCTGAGCTCGCGGTTTACGTCAGCTAGTGTTAGCTTTCCTATGGCGGCTCCTCTTCCTTATTCATATCCTGCATACCCGCCATCCTCATCCAACAACAGTCTGAATGACTGGGAGCCGCTTATTGCGACCGGCGAAATTCGGATGGACAGTTTGAATCAACTCAAGCAGAGTATGAATTTGACCGTGCGGTATCGCGTCGAATAAGGCGATGGGCCATTCGTTGGGTAGGCTTCCAGGGTGTCACGGCGATTGTCGAATGGCTTCCAGGGTGTCACGGCGATTGTCGAATTAGTCGAAGATGCAGTTCAAACAATTAGCCGATGGGCGTTAGCCAAATGGCACTCACTTTGTGAACCGTAAGCGCTAGCTTCGGGCCTTCATTTGATCGAAAAGGTTACGAAACTGCAGCCCGCGGCTAGCGCCCTCGGTTCACAAAACTCGATTAAAAGAGATAGGCTGGACGTCTATCTCATGGGACGGGCAAAAGTTTCATCAAACCTTAACAGCGCACGCGCCCAGTTCTCTAAGGTAAGTCAGCCTTACACTTCTCTATCCCTAAGTCGGCAACGCTTCTCCGAAAAATCGCATCCAGTTTCCGTGAAAAAAGGCTTCTATGTCCTTCAAAGGAAACCCTCGCCTCTGCATGATAGCAACCATCGAGTGAAGATCTCGATATCGATTTAGATCCGCAGGTGTCTGCTCATGGCCGTACCCACCGTCCAAATCCGAGCCAAGGCCTACGTGCCGAATCGACCCGGAAAGCTGACAGATATGATCGATTTGATCCACCGCACGTTCTAACGTTGCAACGGGTTTGGTTTTGCCCCGCACTAGTCCATCCTCCAGCATGATGACATCCATTGCGACGCCCAAAACGCCATCGCGTTCGAGAACAAATTGGATCTGCTCATCGCTGAACTGCCGTTGCCAATTGCAAATGGCCCTAGCATTTTGGTGGCTTGCATGAACGCGCCCTTGGAAGTGTTTTGCGACTTGCCAAAAGGAGACATCGGAAAGATGCGTCATGTCGATGGTGATATCGAGTTCATCGCAATTCTTGAGCAGCTCAATTGCATCCAAGGACAGTCCCACCTCGCTGCGAGTACCGCCGCCATAACGATTCGTTCCGTAGTGAGTTAGCCCGAGTGCACGCAATCCTGCTTCGTGAAACTCGAAGACGGTCTTTGGGGTCAAGAGCGGGTCCGCCCCCTCCATCGTCAAGATGAACCCGAGTGGCGTCGAGTTCGGGTCGGCTTGATAAGCATCGAAATGAAACTTCAGCTCACTTCGCGTTCGAAGCAACTTCAGATAGCCATCCGCCTCCATAGCCCGATAGTAAGCTAGATGTGCGTGAGCCATTCCATAACAGGTGTGAGGAGTCGTCCAGCCAAACGAATGATTGATCTGCTGTTCTTGCCGCGCGAGTAAGGTCGCCAAGCATATTGCGACCTTAGAAAACCGAAGCTCGGGGAAGCTCAATACATTGGTCTGCCGCCCCAGATCGGTCATTTCCAACGTGATCTCTTGGGCGCGTATGTCGTCCACACATTGCCGAAGATCCCGATTCCAATCCACTCCGTTGAGTGCAAGGTCTAAGTGCGCGTCGAAGATCAGCATGTTGAGTACACCAGTGGAAGTAGTGGCCATTTTTCGTAGGACAGGCTTCCAGCCAGTCCTGTCTTTTTGTAGCTGTTCGCGCCCCAGATCTGTGGTGCTTGCTCCCCTCGCCCCATTTAGGGGAGCGTGGCTGGGGGTGAGGGGTTTTGCACCGTATTTTTATTGGGTTTTCGATCGTGAATTCAATACCCCGCTTCGCTTCAAAAGCCTGAACAAATAACTGCACCGGAGGCGTGCCTGACCCTCACCCCCTAAAAACTGCTGACTTTATTAGCCATACCGCGTAAGTGGCGGTTGTCTTTCTGCAAACCGGGGCTAACGCCCGTCGGCTGATATACTTCAGCAGTCTCCCTTAAAAGGTGCGAAGGGAAGAAAAACATATTGGGCTCGCTAAGTTTTTGAAAGGCCGAGCAGCTCGCTTCGGAGCTGGCTGAGCAATTCTGTTGCATGAAGGATTTCGGCTTTTTGACGCTCGCGATCTTGTGGGATTTCACGTTCTATCGTCAAGGGTCCTAGGTAGCCGATCTCTTTGAGCGTTGATAAATAAGCACGCATGTCAACCTGCCCTTTGCCAAGCGGTACTTCCGCCCCCCAAGTGATTGCAGGCTGATCGCTCCACGTCGCGTCTTTGCAATGAACGCTGCGAACATGTGAGCCGACCTGCCTTAGAGCGGGAATTGGTTCCCCCATACCATAAAGAATCATGTTGGCAGGATCAAAATTGATGAACAAATTGGAGCATTGCGTATCGCCGATGAACTGCATCAATGCGTCTGCGGACTCCTGTCCTGTTTCCAAATGAATGTTCTGTTCGTTATGCATCGCATGGTCGCAAAGCTGGCGAGTGACCGCAATGATATCTTTGTACTCTTGTGAGTTCACATCGTGTGGCACAACACCCAAATGCAATCCGACCGCATTGCAACCGAGGAGTCGAGTGAAGTCCGAAATTTCCTTCATCTCTTTCAATCGGGCCGCACGGGTTGCGATCGGTACAAGGCCGATCGTTTTTTCAACTGTCGGAATGTCCGCATAACTCTCGCCCTCGAAACCGCCGAAGACACAAGTTAATTCAATACCATAGCTTTCCAGCTTCTTCAAAAACTGTTCCGCAGCCTCAGGCGTGCGTCCGGCAGCGTGCGGAGTATGCAATTGAATCGACGGGATGTTCAGGTCGCGAGCAACCTCCAAATGAACGCCGAGACCGGCGTCGATGCTCGTGAAAACACCCAAAGACCAGGGAGGAAGGCTCATATGGTAGGACCTAGTTCGGAAGGAAATGCGACAGATGTCGTGAAGGGGAAATTCGTGAATTGTTAGGGTAAACTAGTACAAAGCTTGAGCCTAATTTTTGTAGCGGAACCCACCAGGGTTTCGGCCTTAGAAAGTTCCGAAATTACCACGGCTTTGCGTTAGCAACAACGTCCTAACCCGAACGCGTAAGCGAGGGATTTTGATAAATTTGCGTAATCCCTCGCTTACGCGTTCGGGTTAGGAAATCAGGAAAGGCGAATGCCGAAACATCTTCAATCGGAGTCTAAATCAGCCGCTTATCATTCGTGAACGTGCCATGGCGTCCTCTGCCATTTGAATATACCGTTGCTCTTGAGTGCCTGCCCATGCTCGCTGGTAGGTGACGCTCAAAACGGTAAAATTGGTCGAATCATTCGGCTCTAGCTCACATGCTTTTTCTGCATGCTTGACCGCATCCTCATGTTTGCCGGTCTGAGTGTAAATTCGAGCCAGCATCATATGCGAAAGCACATGGTTATTGTCTTCGGCCAAAATGCCAGTTAGCAAAGCCATGGCTTCATCTAACTTACCCTGGTCTTTGAGCTTTTCGGCTTCGTTTAGTCTTTGAATCGTAGTGGTCATTATCTTCAGGCAATGGAGCAACGTTGAGTGAATTGGTGAATCCGCACAGAAATTCAACAATGTGGTAGCACATTCCAAAGAATTGTAATCGAAGCAAAAGAAATGTGCAGCGTGCTTGCAACTAACGACCTAGAAAGGTTTTCCTTGGCGGGGCCACGTTGGAAACGCGTCCGAGAATTTCCCGAAGAAGCCGCTGTTCCAAATCCTTGTCATTTTCCTGACGAATCCACCCAAGCGTGATGGGTTGCCCTTGCAGTTCCGCGTCGGCTCGAACAATTGAACCGTCATGCCGCGCGATCGCCGAACCCTCGGACGAATATTGCGAACGGTCCACGTCCTCAATCTCCTTAATGACTTCAACCCCGACCGAGAAACCTTGGTTGTTTGGGATAACACGCAGAATCGCGGTTCGTCGCATGGTCTGAAGGGTACTTTGCCACCGCTGAAAACCCTCCAGGGCGTCCTTGCGCCACGGTTCCAAGTAGGTCGCTGAGACTTCCGGATGAGTCTCCATCATACCGGCAAACCATTGCAACTCATCGCGGGTCGGACGCTGTTCGCTTTTGATTCGAAAATAATCCTCCACGGTGTCAACCACTTGATTCCACAGGAACTCAGAGTCCTGCGTGTTGACATTGATAGGGTTGGCTAACTGCGTTTCCCGATTCAGTGAAATCGAAGGGATGGAAAGCGTTGTTTTTGGAAAGGAACCAAGCTGACTGCATCCACAGAAAAAAACCGCGATTGCCGCTATGGCTGTACGAAGAGCCCGCCAAGCGCTCTTTCTTCGCAGCCATCGAATCAACATGATGCAAGCCAATATGGTTAGCATGGATAGTGGTTAGGAAGCTGGTTTGGGTTCGATATCACGAAGAGATCGACCCAATCGCTTGCGACCAGGGGCAGCCGGGGCTTTCCTCTGGGAAGGCTCTTCGATCCGAACGCTTTCTTGCATTGCGACAGGCTGTTTCGCAAAGGAGAGCAAAGCAGGGTTGAGAGTCCGATTTTCTTCCGGAGCGCCAAGCGTATCAATCGCTTCGCTAACCCCCAGCAAAACGGACTGCTTGACACCATCGCGAATCCAATTGAATAGTCCAAGTCCATTGTTCATAATTGCCCGCTCCTATTGAAATCCTAAGTTTTGTAACGATTTCTTGGACGTTATCATCTTGCAGAATCGACAGCCAGAGCATTTTGCTAATCCGGATCTGCGAAAACCAACACGAAGTATCAATTTTCCTCCGCTTTAAGGAACCGATTCTGATAGCTTTACGAGATTACCGAAATTGCAGGTGTGCGTTTGGCTGCGGCATCTCGGTCTTCCCGCTACCCCAATTGAAACAAATGCACTCTAAGACTACTTCTATGGACACTTTTTCAACGCCAAATTACGTGTTGCTCAGTGGCAAAACACGCATCGCGCCAACTGTTCTGCCCATGAGTTCAGGTAGAGCATGCACGGCACTTTACGGCTTTTCAGATAAAGACCCATACGACACGTTTCGTCAAAGCAGTGAAACGCCCCTAACGCCCTTCCCATTGGTCAAAGTCTACCTTAAGACTTTGATTGAAAGCGGTCCTGAGAACTTGCATCTTGTCATTCTCGACGCGGAGGGGCCTGGCGATGCCATACTCCAGGCCGCAACTACCGAATCGATCCTCGAATCTCATCTAGCCCAGTCCGCTACCGTTCTCGCCCAGTATTCACTTTCGTTTGATAGCCAAGCGAATGCCTACCGAATCCAAGAGGCTTAGTTAGTAAGGGGCCAGCTGCAATCCCTCGCTCACGCTTCGGGTTGTGGAAATCACGGCGCGGAAAGCCGTGCTGCACTGAGTGTACCCACTACTTTGCGCTTCAGGGCGTACCAACTGTATCGATTTCGACGTTACACTGAGGGTCTACTGATCGGTGTTGAATCCCGTTCTTTATGAGCAAGTTCATTCACTTTGTCCCTCTCCCACCAATGGCATCCATGATTATGCTTTCCAAATTGAGTCCCTTCTCCTTAGGTGTTTTTGGTCTCCTCTCTATTCCCATCATTGGCTTCTCGCCGATTTCGGTGTTTGCCGACGACACGCCCGCCGAAAAGCCTGGAACGGCAGGGAATGGCAACCTTGTCATTGGCCCCGATTACGTATTAGCTCCAGAACTGAAAGACCAAGGAAATCCTAAAGGTAAGGAATTCCAATTCAAAATGGCGCTGGCTGACAGCAAAATCTTCCGAGGTGACGATACGACACTTAATCCCAAGAAGCCAGTTCGGAAAGAACGCAAGATCACAGTCTATGTTCCTGCGGAGTACAAGGACGGAACCAAGGCGCCGATTCTTGTCATGCATGACGGACCAAGCAACCTCAACTTGGTCCGCAACGCGCTCGACAATTTGACGATCTCCAAAGAAGCCGATCGGAAGCTGCCTGCGTTCATTGCCATTGCGGTCGAAAACGGTGGTGACGACAGCTTAGGAAGCCAGCGAGGGCTCGAGTACGACACGATGTCCGATCGGTTGGCCCGATTCATTAACGATGAAGTGCTGCCGGCGGTCTTAAACAATGCTGAGATCAAGGCCGCTTATCCGAAGATCGCGTTCACGGAAAACCCTTGGGGTAAGGCCGCGATGGGCTGCAGTTCAGGCGGGGCAGCGGCATTGACGATGGGCTGGTTTCGACCGGATTTGTTTCGTCGTTTGATCACTTACTCTGGAACCTTTGTCGATCAACAAGACGATGATGCCCCTGAGGAAGCAAAGTTCCCGTTGGGTGCCTGGGAGTATCATTCGAGCATGAAGCTCATCGAGAAATCCGAGAAGAAGCCTCTTCGCATTTTCACCCACGTCGCAGAAAACGACAACCGTGCCAACGATCCCGAAGAAACCTATCACAACTGGGTGATGGCCAACGAGCGAACGGCATCTGCACTTAAGGCAAAGGGCTATGATTATCGCTATGTGTTTAGCAAAGCCACCAAGCACTGTGATCGGAAAGTGTTTGAACATACGCTCGCTGAAACATTGTTGTGGACATGGCGAGGATATCTTGCTGAGTAACCCTACCGAATAGGGTGCGTAAGTTCGCTGCTAAGTGGTTTCCACTCGATCGATTGATCCTCGGGGGCGGTGCTGTCCTCGAGAGTCGCTCCGCTTGCAAGACAGCAGCGGAGCCAATCGTTGCGATGCAAAGTCAGCTCCTCTAAGATCGCCTGCGCACGTTGGGAAACTTCGTTTTGTTGCCATCGGTCATCTGGCGTTGCAAACAGCTCCACACGCTGGGTTTCTTCCGAGTCCACCAGCGAAGGATCTGTTGACCATCTACAGCTCCAAGCAGGAACGGCCACGTGCACTTGGCCTTGATAGCACGAATAAGCGAGTTGATTTTTGATTGGCCAGTTCTCTGCGGGCAATGCGTCAGTTTCCTTTACCAAGTCCGTTCGCACCGCGTCAATTTTTAGCTCGCTTGGTTCCAAGTCGCCGCTAAGCCAGCTTTCGATCGTTTTCAGAACCGAATTAGGCTGGACCATGAAAGGAACTCGAACGCCAACATTCAATTGATCACCAGGTCGAACGATCAGGGGCAAGTGAAGTGTTTCTGCATAAAGAGTTTCCGCGATATAGCCCACACAGCCATGTTCACCAATCGGGTAGCCTTGAACACCTGCCAAAATTTGCAAACAATCGCTTGCGATTCCGAGTTCTTCGAGCACTTCTTCGATCATTGCCCAAGCGTCATCGAGTACCATTGATTGAGCGCCTACCGAGCAGGCTAGCCCAAAGACTTCGTCCGGATCGGTGTCTTGATCCATTTTCAGTCGAGCGGGCATCATATCAAAGGGAGGCTCCGGATCGCCTTCATCGCACATGACACGTCGGTATTCGTAGGGAGCATCCCAGGTTCCATTAAGACCTCTAGAATGAATCCAAAGAATTGGGTACTCGTCGAGTTGCGTTGCCCATTTCCCTAATGCAGCTTGAAACAACCGAGTGAATTGAGGCTGCTCGTCTTCTGCCTCTGCATCCTCGGAATCAGCACCCTCAAAATCGCTGTCGCTGTTCTCAGAATCGCTGCCGGAACCGCTGTCGGAATCGCTGCCGTCAAACTCGTGGCTGACTAAGCCGTCGTTTGAGACCTCGGATTGCGATTCGATCAGAAGAACGCTTCCGAAATCGTCTAGTGTGCTCTCTTCGATGATCGTGATTGAGTCCGTGATCAACATCGCGCGTTCCAAGATCGATTCGCTACGGAGGGTAGAATCAGAAAATGCTGTGTTTCCATTTCGCGAGGCGAAGTGCAATCCTGTCCACATCGATTCCAAGATATCGATAGGGCGGTAGGTGTCAGCCCAAAATTGATCGAACACAATCGATCTGCAGGCAAAGCTATCGAGGTTCTTGGTAGGGGCGATGGCC
>Ga0105045_10003365_pt1 | contig 13724 bp, 12 predicted proteins | sample MAT02_FD_78089 | JGI IMG/M metagenome (GOLD analysis project Ga0105045, IMG submission 78089) | Freshwater microbial communities from Lake Fryxell liftoff mats and glacier meltwater in Antarctica - MAT-02 (megahit assembly) | ecosystem: Environmental > Aquatic > Freshwater > Ice > Liftoff...
TCATATGGCTCGTACCGCTGCGATCGAATTGGTCTACCAAGGTGTTCGCGTCAACGTGTTTCACCCAGGATGGATCGACACGCCAGGCGAACGAAAATTCTTTACCGAAGAGCAATTGGAGGAAGGTGCTCGGGGCTTGCCTCTCAAGCGACTCGGCACATCCGAGGAAATGGCGCACGGCATTTGCTTTACCCTGAGCGAAGAAGCTTCGTACATGGTCGGCAGCACCCTAACCATGGACGGTGGCGTACAGCTACCCTGGTGGTCAAAGCGAACCGAAGGTGGCCAGTAGGGCCGGACGGCTCGCGCCTCCAAGCAACTTACTTTAGAAAAGTGAGTCGCTGGGCACTAGCTGCCAAAAGTCTTAAGTCCCTTCCGGTTTTCGGCACTAGCTGCGGGTGTCGAAATCTACGGAGATTTTGCAGAGGTGGTACCGGCGGCTAGCGCCTTGCAGCTCACAAAGTGAGTGCCATTTGGCTCGCGCCGTTACGCTAACAGCGGATTCTGTTTCGGGACAAGTCCTAGAAAAGCTTTGGTTGCGTCCACATGGGAGAGTTTTTGCTTGCATTGGCTTCGGAGTAGCCTTGAGGATAAGCAAAGACTTGGTCCGTCGATATCGAAGAAACAAAGTACGTTTTTTGCACTGTATCAAACTGAAGGTCGATTTTGCCGCGAGCATCCAGCGATTGCAGAAGCTTTAGGAATGTGTCTTCGCTTTGCATGTCCTTTAGCAAACTTGGATGCATTTGCGTAAGCCTTTCTTGCAATACATTCCATGGTATCCGCTCGTGGACGATTTTCTTCGTTAACGATACGAGTTCTACTTCTAGAGCTTCGAAATCCTCAATTACCAAAATGCTTCCGATACGGAGCGTTGAAGTCTCCGCATCAGAAGTTCCGCAAAGACCGCTGAGTGGATCGGCAAGATAGATTCTATTGCTCGAGCCGTTCGTCAGTTCAATGCGTAAAAAGCCGATTGTCACTAGGTAAGCCACCAAGGGTTGCAATGTCTTGAATCCATAGTCTTTCCAATCGAGCTCCGGTCTCGATCTTCTCAACCGCGAGCCGAGACCAGACAAATCGAGAGGCTGCTCTACACCGTAGCTTTGCCAGACCTCGAGAATGAGTTCTCGAATCTGTCTTTCCTGCTCGGACGTCGGCGACGGTATCTTGATTGACGGTATCTTGGGTACGACGCGCGAAGGTGCAAGACTGCTAACTGCCTTGCTACCAGGCTTGGACAGATAGTCATCGCCGTTGATAAACTCGTGGCAATGGGTCTGCATATAAGTGTGCAAGTTTCGGGCTTTGGCGACGACGATCGTCTGCTTGTTGTATTCTCGCAATCGGCTCAACAAGGGTAGAAAATCCGCATCGCCTGAAGCGATGACGAAGGTGCTGATATGGGGTTTGGTAAAGACGAGTTCCATGGCGTCAACTACCAACCGAATGTCCGCGCTATTCTTCCCTTTGGCAGCGCACGTCAACCCAATCATCTCTACTTGATTCGCCAAGAGAAGTTGCCGTTGGCTAGAAAGCCTTGCCCAATCCGCATAAGCTCGCTTTACCGCAAGTGCCCCGCGTTGGGAGAAGTCCGCGAGGAATCGCGCCAGCCCCTCGGGAGGACACGGGAAGTTTTCGTAGTCGATTAGTATGGCGAACTTTTCCATACTCGCATCGTATCGCTTCCAAGCTTTTCGACCAGCCTTTTGGAACCTAGCGAACCCAGATTTGCGGGATCAGAAAACCTGCGGTAACAAACAATACTCAACGGAGCAACGCAAAATTGCAGCCATACCGACACCGACACCGACACCTCACGTTGATGGCCAGGATGCAAAGCCTGAAAATCGTGCTCGTACTCAGTAAAACGGTACTCCTACTAGTACTCGAATGCGTTGAACGAGCGAGTACGAGTACTGCCCTTCGTGCGGAGCACTGATTCTAGTACGAAAAGCAAAGGGAAACCTGAATTCGCGTCGGTGCAATCATTCGCACCAACGACTCAGCGCTTCTCAACCGACCGTCGCAGCGCTTTGACCTCGGCTCACATACGTTCGATCTCGGCACGCAAGTCTTGCACCATTTCTAGCCCGTCGTTCCCGCTTTGGCGTTTTTTCATTTCCGAAGCCAATCGCTGTTTGCCTCCCTGTAACTCTCGTTCCATACCTTCCGCTTTTTCCATGAGTTGATGAGCAAGGTCGTGAACGTCAGCCATCTTAAGGTTTTCGGCAGCGACTCGGATAGGATGAATGCGTCGCGCGGCACCTTTTAGTTTTTCGGCCTTGGGACGGAACTTAAGCGGAATTTGGCCTTGCCTCCGTGGCGCGTATGGATTGTGTGAAGTTTACGTTCCATCCCAGCCATTTGTTCGCGGACCTCAGCCAAATCTCGCTCCGACGCATGTGCCTCCTTCGCCAGCCTCTCGGCTTGCTCCTTGTCCCCCTTTTCAGCCGAAGCTGTGGCTTCTTTTTGCTTTGCCTTGGCCTTCATCCGAAGCTCATCGGTTGTCTGGGAAATTGCGATCAAACGAGCCCTCAGTAAACTCCAGGCACCGACCGATTCTCTATTGCAATCATTTTGTTTGGAACGGCTATGTCGCAGGGCATATTTGCTGAATAAGTATTCGGTCTTCATCGGGTTCGATAGAACGCAACACGAGTTCAACGTGATCGGATTGCACGTTAGTCCAAACCGGCACTTCACCGGAAGCAAACAGTTCCGCCATCGCAGACGGAGTTGTCGATTTCGGAAACAACTGAATCGTGCTGGAGTCCATCCGCTGGCTGCTCCACACCCCAGCTCCAATGCGACATGATTTACGGGACACAGCGACGCGTTCGAACATTGGGTTGGTTGCAAGTTGCTTCACGAGCCTCTCAGCTCGGTTTTGTAGATTTTCGAAACTAGTCGATAGGGAAGCACCAATCGGCAACTGTCGCCATTGCTCAAGCGATTCGGACACTTGCAATGTACGAAGCAAGGCCGCCTTAGTTATGCTGCTGGCATGAATTCCCAGAGCGTCCACGATCTTGAGAACATTTTCCATGGCGTTTTGTTTTCCTAGAATGATGCCACACTCAGGACCGCCTAAAAGTCCGTCGCCTGGCACGATGATCAGTTCGATTCCGTCGTCCCAAGCATTGGCGATCACTCGGCTGGTTATCCCCAATCCTGACAAATCATGGATGGCCCCGTCCATTAAGATTTCCGTGACGGCAGCATCCGCCTGTTTTGCTGCAGTGAGCCCGCGACTGCGGTGTTCCAACCGGGATTCGGCCGGCAATGAGTTGGGCGAAGCGATCAGCAATCTCGAGCCTGCTTCCCTCAACGCTTCGGTAAAATCGTTCGGCATACAGTCTTGATTGGTTCCGATTTCAAGGGTCTTTGCGTTCGCTTGATCGAGAATCGTTCGAACGTTACCTCCCTGCGTTGCTCCGGCTTGAGGAAGCCGAACGCAATCCACTCGCGGCAATATCCAACGAGCATGTTCTTTCGATGAGGTATCAGCCAAGGCGATAACATAAAGAGCGAGTGTCGTGCTCGGCACAACTGCGACGACTTGCGCGCTCGTCAAGCCTATCAATAAATTGCGGAGCTGCAGATCGAGCTTGACCGTTTCTGCAAAATGACTTTGTAGATGACTCATTTGCGTGATGGCATCGGCACACAATCGATGCGAGCACCATCGATTCGAAAAAAATTCGCCAGTTGCGTTGATCCCGGGCAGGAGTCCTGGTTGAGCATTACGAAGCCAGGGTTCGGCGGCGCTTTCCATCCATCGGCCGGCTTGCTGAAGAATTTGCTGGATGTTGCCAGATTGAAATTGGTCCTTGAGCCCAATCTTTTGCGCCGCCTCTTTGATCGCGTTCACGAGCGTCGGCTGCGAGACCAATTGCGATAGCTGTTTGATCGCCTCGATGGGTAACAGATCTTTGAAGGGAATGGGGAATCGCATGCGAGTTTGGAATCTTTGTGATGGGTTTTTCGAGCCAAAGTAGCAGGCACATTCCATGTGCCGTCCGCTCAGAACCTAACATCGTACCTGAAATTCCGTCCCATTTCACGCCAACCCACCAAGCATAGCCGAAACGGTACAATGATGACGTAAACGTCAAACGCCTTCAAAGGGACTTGAAACGATGTCAGCACCCAAAAATGTTTTAGGAAATAATATTCAACCATGCTCAATGGACCCGCCAACAGGGTTTTTTCGAGACGGTTGTTGCCGATCTGGAGCCGACGACCAAGGACTCCATTTAGTCTGTGCCGAAATGTCGCAAGAATTCCTGGAGTTCTCGCGGGAGAGCGGCAATGACTTGATTACCCCTGTACCAGCATTTCGTTTCCCTGGGCTTAAGCCTGGAGATAGATGGTGTTTGTGTGTACAAAGGTGGAAAGAAGCGTTTGAAGCAGGAATCGCGCCGAAAGTAGTTTTGGAATCCACACATATTTCAACACTCGAGTTTGTCGATCTCGAAGATCTCCAAGCCCATGCCGTTGAAGCTTAAACCTGTCAAAGAATTTTGAATGAACGCGTTATTTTTAGAGCACTTAGCAACTACTAACCAGACTATTCGGGACGCCGGGACGTTCAAGACCGAGCGTGTCATCGATTCCTCTCAAGGGACGATGGTGCGGATCGCAGATGGCCGAGAGCTGCTGAACATGTGCGCAAACAATTATCTCGGGCTTGCCCAGCACCCGAGCGTTCGACAAGCGGCGAACGATGCCCTTGGACGTTGGGGGTATGGATTGGCGTCCGTTCGATTCATTTGCGGTACGCAGACTATTCACAAAGACTTGGAGACTCGCCTCAGCCGGTTCTTGGGCATGCAGGATACAATTCTTTACAATTCATGTTGGGATGCAAATGGCGGATTGTTCGAAACGATCCTTGGGCCAGAGGATGCGATCATTTCGGATGAACTCAATCATGCGAGCATCATTGATGGCATTCGACTTTGCAAAGCACAGCGACATCGGTACCTGAACAACAACATGGACGACCTCAAAGCAAAGCTTGAGGCGGCAAGTTCCGCACGTTTTCGCTTGATCGCAACAGACGGGATCTTTTCCATGGACGGAACGATTGCAAATCTTGCTGCCATTTGCGAACTCGCCGATCAATACGATGCGATGGTGATGGTGGATGACTCGCACGCAGTAGGTTTCGTTGGTCCGCGAGGACGCGGGACGCATGAGCATTGCGGCGTGATGGATCGCGTGGACATAATGACTGGAACGCTCGGAAAAGCCCTCGGTGGTGCCAGCGGCGGGTATACGTCTGGGAACCGCGAAATGATCGATTTACTTCGACAGCGATCGAGAACTTATTTGTTCTCCAATACTATCGCTCCGCCAATCGTGGCTGGATCGATTCGCGCCTTGGAGCTGCTGGAGGAATCGACTGAATTGCGAGATACGCTCGAGTCAAACACTCGGCTGTTCCGGGAAGAGATGGAGCGATCCGGATTGAACATTTTGCCCGGTTCTCATCCAATCGTACCTGTCATGCTAGGCGACGCTTCCAAAGCCGCACAAGTAGCCAAAGCGATGCTAGACGATGGTATCTACGTGATAGCATTTTCGTATCCGGTGGTTCCGCAGGGCAAAGCTCGGATCCGAACTCAGGTTTCGGCAGCGCATACGCACGATCAACTTCGGGCGGCTGCTATTTCTTTTACCAAGCGTGCAAGCTAAGAATGTTGGTAGGCAAACGGCAAAGCACCTTAGCACGACGCGCAGGCTAGTGATTATGCGTACAATTCACTAGTTTGCGCGTCGTGCTAGGTGTCGGAAGGTGTCGTTCGCTAAATAGTTGTCAGGGAATTGAAAATTCCCCCCAGCTTGCCCCATCCCCCCTTTTTCATTTTGGGATGGTTACTATTTTATTGGTTATTGAACTGTGATTTTAAAGAGCAGGAATTTTCAGCCTCAGGATTTCTAATGCTCAGGGAAGCGAACGAATGAACTCATACAACTTAACCCACCTTAAACAGCTGGAAGCGGAAAGCATCCACATTATCCGCGAGGTGGCTGCGGAATTCAAAAAGCCGGTGATGCTCTACTCCGTGGGCAAGGACTCTGCGGTCATGACCCACCTTGCTCTCAAAGCGTTTTATCCAGCCAAGCCGCCGTTTCCGTTCCTCCACGTCGATACGACTTGGAAGTTCAAGGAGATGATCCAGTTCCGCGACAACTACGTCAAAAACGTATTGGGTATCGAGCTGATCGTCCACATCAATCACGAAGGGCTTAAGCTGGGAATCGATCCTGGCGAAAACAGCGAAAAACATACCGAAGTGATGAAGACGGATTCGCTCAAAAAGGCGCTCAACCTTCATGGTTTCGACGCGGCCTTCGGTGGCGCAAGACGCGACGAGGAAAAGTCGCGAGCCAAGGAGCGAGTGTTTTCGTTCCGAGATAAATTCCATCGATGGGATCCAAAGAACCAACGGCCCGAACTTTGGAATCTCTACAACTCGCGAGTCAATCCCAGCGAAAGCATCCGGGTCTTCCCGCTATCGAATTGGACCGAACTGGACGTGTGGCAATACATCTATTTGGACAAAATTCCGATTCCGGATTTGTACTTCGCGAAAATGTTACCAGTTGTCCGGCGCAACGGAACATTGATTCATCTCAACGACGACCGATTGCAGCTTCGTCCCGGTGAAGTCGTAGAACACAAAATGGTCCGCTTCCGAACGCTCGGTTGCTATCCACTCACAGGCGCGGTCGAGTCCACGGCGACGACCTTACCTGAGATCATTCAAGAGATGCTTTTGACAAAGACGTCAGAACGTCAAGGCCGGGTCATCGATCAAGATGGCGGTGGTGCAGGTATGGAACTCAAAAAGACGCAGGGATACTTCTAAGATATGTCTCACCAAAGCGATTTGATTGCCGAAAACATTCTGGCATACTTGGACCAACATGAACGCAAAGAACTATTGCGATTCATCACCTGCGGAAGCGTCGACGATGGGAAAAGTACCCTCATCGGGCGATTGCTCTTTGACAGCAAGATGATCTACGAAGATCAACTTGCGCAACTGGAAACCGAAAGCAAAGTGCACGGCACAACCGGCGGTGGCTTTGACCCAGCCCTCGTAACCGACGGCCTCAGAGCCGAACGCGAACAAGGCATCACGATCGACGTTGCTTATCGCTACTTCTCGACCGCTAAACGCAAGTTCATCATTGCGGACACACCCGGCCACGAGCAATATACTCGCAACATGGCCACCGGTGCGTCCACTGCCGACTTGGCAATCATTTTGATCGATGCCCGGTACGGGGTGCTAACACAGACGAAACGCCACAGTTTTATCGTTTCATTGCTCGGCATTCGACACGTGGTCGTCACGATCAACAAGATGGACTTGGTGGGTCATAGCCAAGAGCGGTTCGATGAAATCTGTAGCGACTACCGAGACTTCGTTTCTCGACTCGATCTTCCTGATTTGCATTTCATTCCAATCGCTGCTCTTCACGGCGAAAACGTGGTGGACCCAAGCGTTAATATGCCTTGGTACCGTGGCAGCACGTTGATGAACTTCCTCGAGTCGGTGTACATCGGCTCGGATCGAAACCTCGAGGATTTTCGATTGCCAGTGCAAATCGTGAATCGCCCCAACCTCGACTTCCGCGGCTTTTGCGGAACCGTGGCTTCGGGAATCATTCGACAAGGGGACCAGATCATGGTCCTCCCCTCCAAGCGAACGAGCAAAGTCGAACGCATCGTCACTCAAGATGGCGACTTGAAAGAGGCGTTTAGTTCACAATCGATCACGTTGGTGCTCGAGGACGAAGTGGATTGCTCTCGAGGAGACATGATTGTCCGACCTGGCAACGTACCGAAGATCAGCAATTCGTTTGATGCAACGATCGTTTGGATGAGCTCCGATGCTATGGTTCCTGGCAAGACCTACTTGTTCAAGCACACGACACAAACCGTGACAGGCCAAGTCGACTCGCTCAAGTACCGAGTGGATGTAAACACATTGCACCGCACTCCCGCTCCCGACTTGCAATTAAATGAGATCGGTCGCTGTGCGGTGACGCTGAGTCAGCCGATCTACTTTGATGCCTACCGACGCAACCGAGGCACCGGCGCATTCATCATGATCGATCGAATGAGCAATACGACCGTGGGTGCCGGCATGATCTCCGATCGCGATTCGGCCAAGCAAACGACGGCAGCTTGGGAAGTCACGGACGAACAAACAGAAACAGGTCGACGAAGCGTTTCCGACGTGACAGAGTCGGAGCGAGCTGCACGGTTTGGCCAAAAGGCGGCCACGATTTTGTTTACAGGTCTGACCGGTACCGGCAAGAGCACAATTGCACGCGCGGTGGAACGAGCCTTGTTTGATGACGGGCGAGCGGTGGCTGTTTTGGATGGCGAGTTGATGCGTCGCGGCGTGAACGTCGACCTTGGTTATACCATCGAGGACCGCAGCGAAAACCTGCGTCGCTCGGCCCACGTGGCCAAGTTGATGAACGACAATGGTTTGATTTGCTTGGGAGCGTTCGTAGCTCCGAGCCAAACGGTTCGCGAGCGGGTAGCAGACGTCATAGGTAAAGACCGTTTCATCACGGTTCACTGCACGGCCAGCGAAAGCGTTTGTCGCCAGCGGGATACCAAGGGGCACTACGCAGCAGCCGAAGCGGGCAAGCTACCGAATTTCCCAGGCGTCTCAGCAGTGTACGAACCACCAGAGGAGCCGGACTTGATGTTGGACACGGGCGACCTAAGCGTCGAAGAATGCGTCAGTGCGGTTCTGGAATTGCTAAAAGCCAACCAAGTGATTCGCTAGGAGGGCGGCACGCTCAGTGTAGCATTGCTCTCCGAGCCGTGATTTTATGGTAGCAGGCACATTCCATGTGCCGTCCGCAATTCAAAAACCCTTGGTTTTTGAAGCTAAGAAACACAACTTCTTTTTCTAAGCGGTCCCATTGGCGAATCACTTGTTGCAACCAGAGGTCCCATGCCTAATATTTTTAGAATAGACTTGAAAAGTGGTGTGGTTGTTATTTGAAGCGAATGATTGGTTTGCGACAGGTGCCCCGAGTGTCGACTAGTGCGGGGTGACAGTGGGCTCAATTGAGCTTCGCCAGTAACGGCAGTCGTTTCTGGTCCGATACGACAACTCCACCTGGCTTCTCAACTGTGATTGCGAAGACGGTCGGCTTATCCACTCGCAATTTAGCACGGATCGCAACGATCGATTCCCCGGCGCTTGCTATATCAAAGACACCTCCGTCGACTGGCTTTTCGTCGCGTGATGGATCGATGATCCAAAGTTGATATTGTTCTTTCGTTGGATCATTGATGGGTAGACTACGAAAGGTCATGAACCCTTGCTGTACTCCAGTGCTCCAAATCACATCGCCAAGGTCTGTACCCTTAGATGGATCTGGTGCGGGCAGCTCCCACTTGGTTCGAACCATATCGGTTGCACTCGCAACGAACTGATCGCGCTGCGATTGAAGACTGGCTATTACGTCTCTTTTAGTCGGAAGCCATACGCATAACGCAATCGCGATGGAGGCCGCCATGCAAAGCCATGCTGCCATCTCTCTGAGATTCGCAGAAACGGGCCTTGCGTTCGCGGGTGCAACGTTCGGCGGCAATGCAGTCACGACATTGATTGGATTCGTTACGGCTGACTTTTCGGCCTCTGAAAGGAATCCGTTTGCCATCTTCTTGAGGCGGTCGGACAAATCGGCTGGCATTGCTTCGGCTGGCGCAGTGCTTTGAAAGGTCAGAAAGGTACGTGCAGCGGCATCTTCGGATCGCTCGACCATGTTCTGAAAAATCTTTGGATCGTAGGATTTGATTTCGTGCATTTCAGCCTCGGACAAATCACCAAGTGAAAAGCCTGCGGCCAGTTCTTGAATACGCATATCGGTTGTATTCGCGCTCATGACGGAACTCCTGTTCCGGCAACGGAGAATCTCTCCATGCATTCTCGTAACTGGATAAGCCCTCGCCTGGCAAACGATTTAACAGAGCCAAGTGGTATTTGCATTTCAGCGGAAATCTGCGAGTGCGATTTCCCCTCGTGAATAGAACGACGCAGGATATCCCGTTGGTTGACAACAAGGCCTTCAAGGCACCGAGTTGCTTTGGCTGCCTCATCGATCAACTCAGCCGAAGCCGATACGCAGACACTGGGTTGTGCATCTAAGTCGCTAGCTTCAAGGGTGGTTTCCACCGACCGTGATTGCTTGCGAAACCGATCGATCAAGCGTCGTCTAGCGATCATGGTTACAAACGTAGACTCAGCCGACATGCTCGAATTGAAACGATCTGCCTTCTGCCAAAGTTCTAGAAAAATTTCCTGAACGGCATCTTCCGCGTCGGCTTGGCTGGGAGAATAGCGTTTAGCAAGCGACCAAATGAGGTTGCCATAACGCTCTATGCAGTAATTAAGTGATTCGGGCTCGCGTCGAGCGACTTGCGCAAGTACCGATTCGATCGATTGTCTCGGCGTATCTTCCACTTCTATCATTACTTATCTAGAGCTCCGACCAAGGGATGCGAACACGAAAACCCGTCCTGAAATCAATTCTACGCTCGCTTTGGCAAACTAGATGCGTTTTCTTTCGGGCTTACCCTTTCCAGCGTCGAATGTTGACCGAAATACGTCAAAAAACCAACGATTTCAACAAGCGAGCTATCCGACAAGCTATCATTAAACTCTTGCCTCTACAATCGTACCCGGTCTTTTCGAAACTCAATTATGCTGCAAATCGGCTTTTCTCGTCCTTGGAACTGTTGTTCCTGGTTGGCGTCGCGACTTGCCTTGTTTCTAGCTTTATCTATTTTTGCGGCGAAAAAGACGTCGGCCGACGGACTTGACTACAACCGCGATGTTCGTCCGATCCTCGCCGAAAACTGCTTCGCATGCCACGGCTTCGACAAAGCCAAGCGGGAAGCCGGACTTCGTCTCGACACGGCCGAGGGAGCGATTCAAAAGCTCGACTCTGGGGACGTGGCTATCCAACCTGGCAAACCCGATGAAAGCGCCCTCATCCAGCGAATACTCGCCTCCGACGACTCCATGATGCCGCCGCACGAATCGGGCAAGAAACTGACCGATGTTCAAAAGGAAGTCTTAAAGAATTGGATCGCACAAGAAGCTCGATACGATAAGCATTGGGCATTCATTTCACCTAAGAAAAGCCCACTGCCAAAAAGCGCTCTAGCAAACGGCGATGCAACCGCCAATCCGATCGACAATTTCATCCTTGCCAAACTCGAATCGGAAAATCTCATACCGTCCTCACCCGCGGATCCAATCACATTGATTCGACGACTGAACCTCGACCTCATTGGTCTTCCGCCTACCGTTTCAGAAGTGGATGCTTTCGTCCAAGCGTTTAAGCAAAACGCAGAGTCCGCAAAGGGTGAGCTGGTCGATCGATTGTTGCGAAGCCCAAACTACGGCGAACGTTGGGGGCGATGGTGGCTCGATCAAGCTCGCTATGCGGACAGCAACGGCTACTCCGTCGACGCTCCACGTCAAATCTGGAAGTATCGCGACTGGGTCATTGATGCCCTCAATCGCGATTTGCCATTCGATCAATTTACGATCGAACAGCTTGCAGGTGACTTGCTCCCTAATGCAACCGAGCAACAACAAGTTGCCACGGGGTTTCACCGCAATACCCAAATCAATCAAGAGGGTGGAATCGATCCTGAGCAATTTCGCATCGATAGCGTGTTCGATCGCGTTGCAACGACCGGGACCGTTTGGCTCGGACTGACGATTGGCTGCGCCCAATGCCACGACCACAAATTCGATCCGATCGAACAGAAAGAGTACTATCGTTTCTTCGCGTTCTTTAACAATCAAGATGAACCCGAGCTGACGCTTTACAAACCTGAACTCAACGCGCCTAGTTTGATCGCCGAACAAAAAGTATTGGAAGCGTCTACTCGCGACATCGTGAGCCATGCGACTGAGGCGATTGCCAAATGGGAAGAATCTCTCACGGACGAGCAAACCAAATCCCTCTCCAAAGAGATTCAAAAGCTGCTGTCGGGCGAAAAATCGAAACGCAACGCGGGTCAACAGCGAAGCCTCTATGCTGCTGGCCCGGGTGAAGCCGACGAGACGTTTTTGAGTATCCAAAAACGCTTGAAGGAAATTGGGAAACTGCTTGCCGATGGTGTCAGTACCATGGTGATGAAGGAGCGACAGACTCCTCGCAAAACAAATTTATTCATCCAAGGCGACTTCACACGCCCGGCCGACGAGGTCACCTGCGGAACGCCATCCGTTCTGCCGCCGCTGGAAGCCAACGCCAGCAGTGTCAATCGACTCGATCTTGCCAAATGGATCGCCTCTCCAAGTAACCCTCTCACTTCGCGAGTCATCGTCAATCGTGTCTGGCAACACTACTTTGGCCGAGGATTGGTCGAAACCGACAACGACTTCGGACTGCAGGGGACATCGCCAAGCCATCCGGAATTGCTGGATTGGTTAGCCGTCCAATTCGTCGAGCAGGGCTGGAGCCTAAAAGAACTGCACCGATGGATTGTGCTTTCCAAAACGTACCAACAATCTTCTACGGACCGAGCGGATTTAAGGGAGAAGGACAGGGGAAACTATTTGCTCGCAAGGCAAAGGCGGTTGCGGCTGGATGGCGAAATCGTGCGCGATGTGGAGCTGGCTGCGTGCGGGCTTTTGTCACCAAAACTAGGCGGACCACCAGTCTATCCACCTATCCCCGATGGTGTTATGAGCCAAGGGCAGGTCAAGCGAGAATGGAAGGTCAGCAACGGTGAGGATCGCTATCGTCGAGGGCTATATACGTTTGTCTATCGAGCGACTCCGCCACCCTCGCTCAACGTCTTCGATGCTCCGGATGGCTACAGCACGTGCACCCGTAGACCACGCAGCAATACACCGCTTCAGGCGTTAACGTTGATGAATGACTCAGGTTTTTTTGAGTTTGCTGGCGCGTTGGAAAAGGTCATTCAAGCGGAAGGCCTTGAAGCTGCCTTTCGACGTTGTGTATCGCGCCCTCCCACAGCGGAGGAAATCACGATCCTGCAAAGCCTCGATCCCTTGAGCGCGGCCCGTGCGTTGCTCAACTTAGACGAAACCGTCACCCGCGAATAAAGTCCAACCTCCGATTATGGCCAACGATACATTTCTTCAACAGCAAACGCGTCGCCATTTCTTTAACCAGTGTGGAATTGGAGTCGGTTCGATCGCTCTGGCCAACCTGATGGCGGAGGCATCGCAAGGCTCCGACTCAGATGTTTTAAGCAATCCGCTTGCCCCTAAACCAACTCACTTTCCGGCTCGTGCCAAGCGAGTTATCTACTTATTCATGGCCGGTGGACCTTCACAGCTGGATCTATTCGACCACAAGCCGATGTTGAATCAGCTCAATGGTCAGCCGATTCCGCAGAGTTATCTGGCAGGCAAACGTTTTGCTTTCATGGACAGTAGCCATCGTATCAACTTGCTCGGCACCCGTCGCACCTTTCAGCAATACGGGCAGAGCGGAGCTTGGGTAAGCGACTTGTTGCCTCACACAGCTCGCATCGTCGATGAGTTAACGTTTATTCGAACTTGTAAAACCGATCTCTTCAATCATGCCCCTGCCAAGCTGTTCATGAATACGGGCACGGGGCAATTCGGACGACCGAGCTTAGGTTCGTGGTTGACCTATGGACTGGGAAGTGAGTGCGAGGA
>Ga0105045_10003366_pt1 | contig 13724 bp, 15 predicted proteins | sample MAT02_FD_78089 | JGI IMG/M metagenome (GOLD analysis project Ga0105045, IMG submission 78089) | Freshwater microbial communities from Lake Fryxell liftoff mats and glacier meltwater in Antarctica - MAT-02 (megahit assembly) | ecosystem: Environmental > Aquatic > Freshwater > Ice > Liftoff...
CGGTGGGCGGTCTGCTCGACCTCGTTGATGATGTGCGAGCTCATGAACACCGTCGACCCGGCCGCGGCCGCCTCCCGCACCAGAGCGTGGAAGGTCTGCTGCACCAACGGGTCCAGCCCCGAGGTCGGCTCGTCGAGGACGAACAGCTCCGGTGCGTGGGCGAAGGCCTGGACGATGCCGATCTTCTGACGGTTGCCCTTGGACAGCGCCCGCGACTGGCGGTTCAGGTCGAGCCCCAGCCGGTCGGCGAGGTCGTGCACCCGCACCGTGGCCGCAGGGTCGCCGCCGAGGCCGGACAGGGTGAGCATGAGGTCGCTGACGCGCTGGCCGGTCATCCGCTCCGGCAGCACCAGGTCTCCGGCCAGGTAGCCGATCCGGCGCCTGAGCGCAGCACCGCCGGGGCGGGGCTCGACACCGAGCACCTCCACGCGTCCGGAGCTGGGCCGGAGCAGGTCGAGCAGCAGGCGGATGGTCGTGGACTTGCCGGCGCCGTTGGGACCGATGAAGCCCATCACCTCACCCCGGCGTACCTCGAGATCGAGGTCGACGAGGCCGCGGCTGTGGCCGTAGGACTTGGACAACCCCCGGGTCAGGATCGCCGGTCCACTCGGACCGGTGCCGGTGGTGTCGGCGCCGAGGGTGGTGCCCGTGCTGGTCATGTGTGCTCCTCGAGTCTGGCGGCGATCTGCTCGCCGATGGTGGGGTCCGCGAACAGGCCGCGGGCGTACATGTCCATGGCCGAGCGGCTCAGGTGCACGAGCACCTCCGGGCCGTCCGGCACGCCGAGATGTCGGGCGAGCAGAGGTCGTAGGACCAACATGCCCAGCGACGTGGCGGTCAGGTAGGCCGCGCGGCCGACAGGGTCCTCGCTGGCACGGATCAGGCCATGCTTCTCCCACTGCGCCAGGTAGGACTCGGCGTCCGTGGACAGCTCGGCGAACAGCCGGAACGCGAGGTCGCTGCCGTCGGTGAGAGCGCGTGAGAGGTAGTTCCGTAGCCAGTCGAGCTCGTGGACCTTGGCCGTCCAGCCGTCCATCGACGCCATCGGGTCCGCCACCTGGGCCTGCTTGATCTCGCGGATCGTGCGGGCCACGTAGTCGTCGCACTCCTGCCGCAGGCCCTCCTTGCTGCCGAAGTGGTGCTGCACGAGCCCGGGCGACACCCCAGCCTCGGTAGCGATGGCCCGCACGCCGGTCGCGGCGAACCCGTCCCGGCCGAACCGGTCGAGCGCGACGTCCCGGATCCGGGCCCTGGTCGTGAGTTCGTCACCGGCTGCTGCTGAACGCATGTTCAGTATCCTAATCGAACGATCGTATAGCCGTCCAGACCTCGGCCAGGAGCGAGACAGCGTCGGGTGAGCATGGAGATCACGCGGGCCCAAGCGGAGGTTCGACGGATCTACTCGGGTGGCTGGGGCGGTCCCGCCGTCTCCGCCCTGGTCTGGCTGGCCGCTGCGGTGACGACTGATGCAGTCGGTGGCGAGACAGGCGCCGCAGTCCGCTTCGTCGCGGGCGCGGTGCTGATCTCCCGTCAACCTCGTGCTCAACCGGCTCCTCGGCGGCCAGGCCGACCTGCCCGCGGGACACCCGATGCGTGGCCTGGCCATCCAGACCGCAGCGACCATGGCCGTCATCCTGCTGTCGCTGTGGATGGTCTTCTCGGTGGCGCCCGGTGCGTTCTTCCCACTGGCGATGGTGGCTGTCGGAGCGCACTACTTCCCGTTCGCCCACCTCTACGGCGAGCCCGCGTTCCTCGTGGCCGGCGCCGTGCAGTGCTCCGCAGGACTGCTGGTGCTGGCCGGTGAGACCTCGGACAGCTTCGGGGCCTACGTCATGACCGGACTGCTGGCCCTGACGGCTGTCGTCTTGTTCCTGCGCCACCGGCGGTAGCCAGATCGACAGTCACGGTGGGTACGGCTGACTGAAACCATGTCGTCCGACCAGTGCAGATCGACCGGCTCGACCTGGCGGCCTCCTCCCTCGCAGCCTCCTGTGCGCTGTGGCGCCGCCGGTCGGTGCGTCGAGCGTCGCGGGGTGGGTCCGGGCGGTGGGGACGTCCGGCGGTGGTCAGGTGATGGGGCCTCGGGCGGTGGTCAGGGTGTCCTCGTCACGGAAGCGGGTGCGGTCGGTGCTCACGGTGGTCTCCGTTGTCTCTGGTGGGTGGTCGGTCCGGTCCGGGATGCCTCGGCCGGGCGCTGGTCCCCGGCGTGCCACCGATCGTCGTCGGCGGAGCGTCGTCGTGACGGGCCCCGGAGCGGACTGCGACGCCGCTGTAATCCTCTGCTGCCCGCGCACCAGGCTTCGCTCTGAAGACTTCCGTCGGTGCTGTAACCGGTCCGCTCCGGACAGTGATAGCCGGGCGTGGGACCCATCCGCACCCGACGACGGTGACGAACTCCGTACGTTGGCGACATCCGGCCGCCGCGCAGCGCTTAGGAGCACAGCATGAAGCGATCGACAGCATTGGTCATCAGCACCACGGCTCTGGCACTCATGGGCACCGCGGTCGTGGGCACCGGTCCGGCCCTGGCTCACGACCCGGCCTCCGCCAACGGCAAGAACAAGCACGTCAGCCTCTCTGCGACCCTCACCGAGCTCAACGGCTCCGGCGCCTCCGGCTCCGCGACCGCAGTGGTGAAGAACCAGAAGATCGAGAGCATCTCCGTGCACGCGGACGGCCTGACGCCCGACGCACCCCACGCCCAGCACATCCACTACGGCGACGACGCCCGCAACGAGTGCCCGACGCTCTTCCTGGACGACGCGAACGACGACGGCGTGCTCAACACCGTCGAGGGCGTCCCCGCCTACGGCCCGATCGTCGTGTCCCTGACGACGACCGGTGACACCACACCGACCAGCGCGCTCGCGGTGGACCGGTTCCCGGTGTCCGACGACGGCAGCTTCTCCTACTTCCGCACCAACATCGAGTTCACCGACGTGGCCGGCACCGGCTACACCGGCGGCGGCGGCACCGCCAAGCAGATCGCGGACTCCATCCGCGAGGGCGAGGGCGTCGTGGTCATCCACGGCATCGACTACAACGGCAACGGGACGTACGACTTCGACGGGCGCGGCGCCAGCGAGCTCGACCCGAGCCTGCCCGCAGAGGCCACCGACCCGGCCGCCTGCGGCATCCTCAACTGAGAGACCCCACCAGCCAGCTCCACACCGCTGACGGCCCGCCCCGCTCCTGGGGGTGGGCCGTCAGGCCGTCCCGGCACCACGCCATGCTCCTCCTTCACGGAGGACGTGGATCCGAACCCACGAGACGCGCGAGTCGTCCCCCGGCCACGACCATCGGCCAACAGGCACACACGGCGGTGCCGACGGCGATGCCGGATGATCGTGGTCGACGCCTCGGTGCTGACCAACGCCTTGACCGACGATGGATCGGTCGGCGATAGCTCGAGAGCCGAGCTCGCCCACGAGGCTCACTGGGCTGCTCCTGCACACGTCGTCATGGAGGTCGTCTCCGCCATCCGGGGGCGATGGCTCGGCCAGAAGATCAGCCAGACGCGTGCCGAGGACGCTCTGTCGGCGATGGTGACCATCTCTATCGACCTGGTCGGTGCAGCACCGCTGCTGAACCGCATGTGGGAGTTGCGAAGCAACGTCTCGGGCTACGACGTCGCCTACCTGGCCGTCGCCGAAGCCTTCGACTGCACGCTCGTGACCGCTGACGCTCGCCTCGCCCGCATCCCCGATGTCCGCTGCGAGGTCCGCCTTGCACTCCCGTCCCCCTGAAACCCTGGCGTCTCCAGCGGCTCAAGAAGCCGATGCCGCTCCGCATGGCCCGTCACTCCACTGCCGAGGTCCTCGGGATCTCCACCGCCAGGTCACCAGAGGCGGTGCTGGCGATCTTGTCACGGTGGGCTCGGCTTCCACGAGTAGGTGCAGCATCGAGTGCAGGGCCGTGCGCATCAGGTCGGCGCCGGCGCCCCGGGCGCGTGTCGTCGGACAGCTCGAGCACGGCAGACCGGTTCAGGGTCATCGCGTGAGTCCCTCTCGACGAGTTGCTTGGGTGCTTCCCTGTGCTGGTGGTCTCGGCAGTGAGCAACAGCCCGATGCCGAGCTACCCGTCGCTGGTCAAGACCGTTCTGCACTCGGTCGCTGACGGCATGGCGGCTCCCGGTGGCCAGCCTTGACCTCTCCCTGAGGTCGAGAGGCCGAGTGTCAACTGGACGACAGTCGGTGGACCGGCTTCATAGCCCCTCGGAGGCATCGCGCACCGCCCACCAGGAGGACTGACATGAGCAACGACGCCACCATCCCAGCGGACGACCCGAGCGAGCAGGCCGACGACCAGCCACGCCGCGTCGGCAGGTACGAGGACGCCGAGCGCCCCGACGACACCGACGGTCACGTGGCGCGCAGGTAGTCGGCCGCTCACCGGGCTCTCGTCTCCAAGGTGGACGTGGGGTCCGATAGCTGCTGGACGCGGATCGCGCCGGCCGGCCGGGGTCTCTCGCGGCGGCTTCTCCTACCACGACCGGCGGGCGCTGCCGGTACTGCGCGATCCGCGCCGTCACCGACGGCAGGGCTTGACCGTCGTAAAAAGGCCGAGGGTCTCTCACACCGTCGACGATCCTCGGCCGGCCTCACCACACGCAGGTCATGCAGATCAGGACTGTTGGCTCAGGTCAGGGAAGGTTTGCGAAGCTGGCGGAGGGCGTGGGATTCGAGCCCACGAACGGGAGTGGTTGCCCGTGCAACGGTGTAAGGACCGCTACCGGCGTCGGCCCCGACCGCCTCACGTGCGCGTTGCCGGCTCGACAGCTCACGTGAGCCGACCAGCCGACCGCGACGTCGGTGGCACCAGCGTCAGGCCCCCCGCGCTGCGGGGCGGTCGGGCAGCAGCTCGCTGAGAAGCACGTCGACACGCGCCCGGATGTCGTCTCGGATGGGACGCACCGAGGCGACGTCCTTGCCTGCAGGATCGGACAGCTCCCAGTCCAGGTAGCGCTTGCCGGGGAAGATCGGGCAGGCGTCGCCGCAGCCCATCGTGATGACGACGTCGGAGGCCCGGACCGCCTCGCTGGTGAGGACCTTCGGCTGCTGGTCGGCGATGTCGATCCCCACCTCGGCCATGGCCTCGACGGCGGACGGGTTGATCGTGTCCTTCGGTGCGGAACCGGCGGAGCGAACCTCGACGCTGTCGCCGGCGAGGTGCCGCAGCCAGCCGGCTGCCATCTGGGAACGGCCGGCGTTGTGGACACACACGAAAAGGACGCTCGGGGCGGGGCGGTCAGGCATCACGGACCTCATTCTGTGAAGGCAGGGTGGACGGTACGACGACGTCGCCGGCGGCGAGGGCGACGTCGGGGTAGAGCGTGCGGGCCAGGCCGACACCGAGGGCGGCCCCGACGAGCTGGGCCAGGACGAACATGGGGGCCGAAGCGGGCGCGATACCGGCGAAGGTGTCCGACACCGTCCTGCCCACCGTGACCGCGGGGTTGGCGAACGACGTGCTCGACGTGAACCAGTACGCGGCGCCGATGTACGCGCCGACGGCGGGTGCGACCGCTGCCCCGCGCCCGGAGCGCACCAGGGCGAGGATCACGAGCAGCAGCCCAGCCGTGGCGACGACCTCGCCGAGCCACAGCGGCGCTCCTGTCCGTACCGTGGTGGCTGCCGTCGTGGGCACGTCGAACATCGCGTTGGCCAGGACAGCCCCGGCCAGACCGCCGACCACCTGCGCCGCCACGTAGGGAGCGACCTCCCGACCGGGAAGACCTGTCCCGGCGCGCCGCCCCAGGACCCAGTCCGCCAGCGAGACGACAGGGTTCAGGTGCGCGCCCGAGACAGGGCCGAGCACGAGGATGAGGACGGTGAGCCCGAACACCGTCGTGATGCTGTTCTGGAGCAGCTGCAGACCGATGTCCTCGGGTGAGAGCCGTTGGGCGGCAATACCGGAGCCGACCACCACCGTCACGAGCAGCCCCGTGCCCAGGGCCTCGGCAAGCAGGCGCCGGAGGAGGCCGGCGGTCAACGGGCGCGTTCCGGTCGTAGGCTCCGCACGGGCGGCGCGGCGGGTCGGTCACCACTGCGGACGCGAGCCGGTTGAGCGCGTCGACCACGTCCTCGAGGGCCTCCGGCCGCAACTTGTAGCAGGTGAACCGGCCAGCCGGCTCCACCGTCGGTCACGGGACGTCCGCGTCGCTCAGCGCGGCCCGCTCGGCCTCCAGCCGGTGCTCCCGGACCCAGGCCTGGGTGGCCATCTGCACGGCGTCCCAGGGCGACCCGAGCGGCGGGGTGTAGGAGAGGTCGAGCTCGGTGACGCCGGCCACGATCATGGCGTGGAACAGCGCCGTGGCGTAGGTGTCGACGCGCTTGGCCGTCTCGGTCCCCCGAGGGCCGACCAGCTGCGCGCCGAGCAGCCGGTGATGGGTCGCGACGCAGGTCGGTGTCGGACTGCACACCGACGACGACGAGCACGAGGTCGACGTCCCAGCCCAGCGCGGCGTCGTCGGGCCCGAGGCCATCCACGCGCAGGCGCGCCGGGCCTTCCGGTGTGCGGCTGATGCGGGTGACGGTGGTGGCGGTGTGGACGTCGACGCCGTGACCGGTGAGCTCGTCGTGCACCAGCGCGCCGAGTCGACCTCGACACTGGGCAGGACCTCCGGAAGCATCTCGACCTGGGTGACGGCGATGCCGCGGGTGGTGAGCCCTTCAGCCATCTCCAGGCCCACGTAGCCGGCCCCGACGATCAACGCGGTGGCGGGCCGCAACGCATCCAAACGACGCGGTGAGGGCGAAGGTGTCGCCCATGGAGTGCAGCAGGTGCACCCCGTCGCCCGCGCCGAGCGCGGCGCCACCGGACAGCCCTTCGATCGGCGGGACCACCGGCACGGCGCCGGTGCCGACGACGAGTTCGTCGTACCCGATGAAGCCCTCGCTGCCGTCGGGGTTGGCGACGGCGATCCGACCACCATCAACGTCGATGGCGGTGACGCGGGTGTCAGGCGGTAGCTGCATGCCGGTGGCTTCGAGGTCGGCGTGGGTGCGGTGGGCCAGGTTGGTCCAGTGCCCGACCTCACCGGAGACGTAGTACGGGATGCCGCAGATGGAGAAGTTGGGGTAGGCGTCGGCGACCACGACGGTGACGTCGGTGGTGGGGTCGAGTTCGCGGGCTCGCAACGCGGCAGAGATACCGGCGTCGCTGCCGCCGATTGCGACCAGGTGCATGGGAGGCCCTTCGGGTCGAAGTGTTCGGGAGATGGTCACAGATTGACCTGGCTCTCTACCTCAGTCAACACTGAGGTAATGAACACTGAGCGAACGCCGGGACTGAGACGCAGAGCAGCGGTCCACGCTGCCCTCGCCGAGCCCGCGCGACTGCTCATCGTGGACAGCCTGACCCTCGGGGACGTGTCGCCGTCGCAGCTGCAGGCCACGCTGGGAATGACGTCGAGCCTGCTCGCCCACCACCTCAAGGTCCTCGAAGACGCAGGGCTGCTGGCCCGCACCCGGTCAGAGGCCGACCGCCGCCGCACCTATGTCCAGCTGATCCCGGACGCGCTGGACGGCCTTGCGCCCGGCGTTCAGGGCAGCGCCGCGCGAGTGGTGTTCGTGTGCACCGCCAACAGCGCTCGCTCGCAGCTGGCCGCGGCGCTGTGGCGCCGAGCCAGCCAGGTCCCGGCTGTCTCCGCCGGGACGCACCCCGCCGCGCAGATCGACCCGGGCGCGCTCGCTGCGGCGGCCCGTCACGACCTGCCCCTGCCGCGCAGCCGACCACGTGACCTCCGTGACGTCACCGAGATGGCGGACCCCGCCGATGTATTCATCACCGTCTGCGACAACGCGCATGAAGAGCTCGGCGACCTCGGTGGGATGCACTGGTCGATCCCCGATCCGGTGAGGGTGGGCACCACCGCCGCGTTCGACGCCACCTACCGCGCCCTGACCCGCCGGGTCGGTGACCTCGCCCCCCGCCTCACCGCCTGCTGAACCGGAGCCCCCGCGACACAGCCGTCACCCGGTCCGAGCACGCCCTCCTTGTCACCTGCTTCGATACGTGTCAACATCGACGAATGTCGAAGCAGGCTGGTCTGGCCGCCGAGCAGGCGCCGTGCTGCCCCCCCTGGCCCAAGAGCCGCTGACGCAGGACCGGGCGGGTGACCTGGCCCGGATGTTCAAGGCGCTGGGTGATCCGGTACGGCTGCGGCTGCTGAGCATGGTGGCCTCCCACGACGGGGGTGAGGCATGCGTGTGCGACCTGACACCCGCCTTCGACCTGTCCCAGCCGACGATCTCTCACCACCTGAAGGTGCTGCGAGAGGCGGGGTTGCTGGACTGCGAACGACGCGGGACGTGGGTCTTCTACCGGGTGGTCCCCGCCACGCTCGCCCAGCTGGCCGCGCTCCTCGGTCCAGCCGAGCTCACCGCCCCCACGCCCAGCCGTGCGCAGCTCGCGGCGCTCACCTGCATCTGACGCGTGCCTGAGCCCACTCTCGCCCCCCTCCCGGACAGGACGACGCCATGGCCCGTGCACCCGAGGACCTCCGCGAGACCGTCCGCGCCCGCTATGCCGAGGTCGCGACGAAGACCAGCTGCTGCGGTGCCGCCCCGGCAGAGCTGGAGAACGACGCCACCGGCACCGCAGTGTTCGGGGCCGCCCTGTACGGGGACGACGCCACCGGGGTGGCCGGCTCGCTGGGCTGCGGGGTCCCCACCGCGGTGGCGGACCTGCACCCGGGGGAGACCGTGCTGGACCTCGGGTCCGGCGCCGGCGGCGACGTGCTCATCTCCGCCCGCAGGGTCGGGCCCACCGGCCGTGCCATCGGGCTGGACATGACCAGCGAGATGCTCGACCTCGCCCGGGCCAACGCAACCAAAGCCGGGCTCACCAACGTCGAGTTCCTTCACGGCTACCTCGAAGAGGTGCCGCTGCCCGACGACACCGTCGACGTCGTGATCTCCAACTGCGTGCTCAACCTCGCCTCTGACAAGTCCGTCGTCCTCCGGGAGGCCGCCCGGGTGCTGCGCCCCGGCGGTCGGCTCGCATTCTCCGACGTCGTCGCCGACCCCGACATGGACGCGGCCACCAGGGCCGACATGGCCGCCTGGACCGGGTGCATCGCCGGCGCCCTCACCCAGGAGGGCTTCACGGCGGCCCTGGTCGACGCCGGGTTCGTGCGGGTCGAGATCCTCCCCACCCACCGCGTCCACACCCACGCGCAGGCCGCGATCATCCGTGCCGTCCTACCCACGGCCGAGAAGACCCCCGTGACCACCACCCCCTATGCCCGGAGCAGCGTCACCGTGGAGGTCTACGACCCGGCCATGTGCTGTTCCACGGGGGTCTGCGGGCCCTCGATCGACCCGGCCCTGGCTCGCTTCGAGTCCGACCTGCGCTGGCTCGGCGAGCAGGGCGTCACCGTGACCCGCCGCAGCCTCGCCCAGGAACCCGGCGCGTTCGTCGCGAACCCGCTGGTCGCCGCCATGCTGCAGTCCGGTGGTGAGGAGGTGCTGCCGATCGTGCTGGTCGACGGCAAGCTCCGGTCTTCCGGCACCTGGCTCACGCGGGCCGACCTGGCCGCCGCCGCGGGACTGCCCACGGCGGTCGCGGGCCTGGGGCTGCTGGGCCCGCAGGCCGACAGCTGCTGCGCCCCGGCCGGCTCCTCCACCCCGGGTGCGTGCTGCTGATGACCGTCCCCGGCATCCCGGGCCTGGTCGCCTCCACCACGACCCGGCACCTGTTCCTCACCGGCAAGGGCGGGGTCGGCAAGACCTCCACGGCCTGCGCCACCGCCATCGGCCTGGCCGCGCTCGGTCGGCGGGTGCTGCTGGTCAGCACCGACCCCGCCTCCAACCTCGACGAGGTACTCGGCCAGCCCATCGCCACCAGCCCTACCCCGATCGTGGGGATCCCGGGGCTGTCCGCGTTGAACGTGGACCCCGAGGCCGCGGCGGCGGCGGACCGTGAGCGGGTCATCGGCCCCTATCGCGGGTCCTGCCCGACAGCGCCGTCGCCCGCGTCGAGGAACAGCTCTCCGGGGCGTGCACCGTGGAGATCGCCGCCTTCGACGAGTTCACCGCCCTGCTCACCGACGACGCCGTCACCGCGTCGTTCGACCACGTCGTGTTCGACACCGCCCCCACGGGTCACACCCTGCGCCTGCTCTCCCTCCCGGCCGCGTGGTCGACCTTCATCGGCGACGGCACCGGCACCTCCTGCCTCGGTCCGCTCTCCGGAATGACCACCCAGCAGAAGCGCTACACCCAGGCCGTCGCCGCCCTGTCCGACGCCACGTCCACCACCCTCGTCCTCGTCGCCCGCCGCGACACCGCGTCGCTGACCGAGGCCGCCCGCGCCTCCACCGAGCTGCGCGCGCTCGGGATCACCGAACAGCGTCTGGTGGTGAACGGGGTGTTCACTGCCACTCCTGGCACCGGTGACGCCCTGGCCGCAGCGCTGGATTCGTTGGCCCGCTCGGCCTTGGACGCGATGCCCCCGGCCCTCGCGGACCTCGACCGCACCACGGTTCCGCTGCGCGAGGTCAGCCCCATCGGCCTCACCACGCTCCGCGACCTCGCCTCCGGCGCACCCACCCCGGCCCCGGACGAGGGCACCCCCGGTGAGGAGGTTGCCACGGCGGAGTTCGGGGACCTCGTGGACGGCCTCGCGGCGCCAGGCACCGGCCTGATCATGACGATGGGCAAGGGTGGGGTCGGCAAGACCACCGTCGCCGCCGCGGTGGCCGTAGCCCTCGCCGAGCGCGGTCACCGGGTGCACCTCACCACCACCGACCCCGCCGCTCACGTCTCGGCGACCGTGGGCGCGGGCGTCGACGGGCTCGCGGTGTCCCGCATCGACCCGGCCGCCGAGACCGCCGGCTACACCGCCGAGGTCATGACCACCGCCGGCGCCGACCTCGACGATGCGGCCCGCGCCGTCCTCGCCGAAGACATCGCCTCCCCGTGCACGGAGGAGATCGCCGTCTTCCACGCCTTCGCTCGCACCGTCGCCGACGCCCAGGACACCTTCGTGGTCGTCGACACCGCCCCACCGGGCACACCCTGCTGCTGCTCGACGCCGCCCGCACCTACCACCACGAGCTCGCCCGGCAGACCGGTCGGATACCACCCCATGTCCTGCACCTGCTCGACCGTCTCCGCGACCCCGACCGCACCCACGTCCTGCTCGTCGCACTGCCCGAGGCCACCCCGGTGCACGAGGCCGCACACCTGCAGGCCGACCTCGCCCGCACGGGTATCACCCCCACCGCCTGGGTGCTCAACCAGAGCCTCGCCGCAGCGCACCCCACCGACCCCATCCTCACCGCCCGGGCCGCCGGTGAGCACCGCTACCTCGCGGGAGCCGCCACCCTCACCGACCGGCTCGTGATGGTCCCCCGCGTCTCGCAGTCCCCGGTCGGGGCCGAGCAGCTGCGGGCCCTCACCACCACCCCGGTCCCCGTCTGAGCAGGAGCCGTGACAGCGGACTCCAGGTGGCGCTCGACACGTGCGGTCGGTGAGGTGACCGCCCGACAGCCCGCTGACCTGCTCTCGTGGGTACCGGCCGACGCGATGGACAGCCACCGCCAGCTCACACTCGCCGCCGTTGGAATCCCTACGTCTGTGGACAACGGGGCCAAGCGCGTTGACGACTGCGTCGAGTCAGGGCGGCATCGTCGTTCTCAGCGAGGAGGGTGGGATTCGGACCCACGACGCGCCCCGGGGCGCGTCTCGACCGCCCCCCGTGTTTCGTCGGGTCAGTTCCGAGCCTCCGGCGCACCCGAGCCGAGACTCCATGCCTTCGGCGTCTCGCTCCGACGACGTCCCGGCGGTCACCGGTGACGGTCTCGCCGCGCCACCGCGTCCCAGGCCTCGACAGGCCTGCCGAGAGAGGTCAGGCGCCCCGGGTCCGGGCGTGCCCGAGGACGACGGCCGCCGGGACGGCGCGCTGCACCAGGGCGCTGGCGAGCTCGGTCAGCTTGATGTTGTGGTCGCGTGCGTAGTACCGCAGTGCCGCGAACGCATCGGGCATGTCCAGGTCGCCACTGAAAGCCAGGACACCCTTCGCCTGCTCCAGGACGACTCGGCTGTCCAGGGCCTTCTGGAGCTGCTCGTTGACGATGTGCGTGTCCGATGCAGCGCGGTCCTGGATCAGGGCGACCGTCGCTACGTCCGCCAGGGCCTGAGCGAGCCGCAGGTCGGCCTCGTTGAGCGGGCCTGTTGTGGCGCCGAAGAGGTTGAGAGCGCCGATGGTGGCGTCTCGCAGCCGCATCGGCACGGCGTGCACGCTCACGACCCCTGCCTTCGCGGCAACAGCTGCGAAGTCTGGCCACCTCGCAGCCGCGGCGGCCAGGTCAGGGACGTTCACCGGCTGACCGTCCAGGTAGCACGTGTGGCACGGGCCCTGTGCGCGTTGAGCCTGGAAGGCCTCGAGGTCGGCGACGCGCTCGGACGACGCGGCCACGACGTGCAGCGCGCCGCGGGGGTCGGCGAGCAGCAGCCCGACCGCGCTGACGTCGATCAGACGGGCGCAGTCGGCGGCGAGCTGGGTGAGGAGCTCGTTGACGTCGAGTCCGCGGGCGAGACTGCCCGACATCGACACGAAAGCCGCGACTATGTCGTCCTCACGCTTGCTCATGTGCCACGGCCGTCGTCGTCGCCGACCTCGTGCCAGTCGTCCCGGTCCAGGACGAGGCGCCGGTTCAAGATCTGGTAGGCCACGTCGCTGGCGCTGAAGCCGCGGGTGATGGCATGGGCACGGAGCCTGATGAGGGCGTCGGCGGGGCTGACGTCCAGAGCAGCGATGATCATCCCGGTGGCCTGGTAGACCTCGACGCGTTCCAACGACTCCAGCTGCTCCCAGCTGCCTCGGCCCTCCGAGGCCGACTGCCAGTCGGTGTCGGCGTTCATCAGGTCCAGCAGGGGAAGCGCAGCGAGCCTGGCCGCGTAGACCCCGCCGGTCATCGCGGAGTCGTCGAGCGGACCGCTACTACGCCGGTACAGGTCGAGCGCACCGATGGGCGTGCTGGCTACGGCCACCGGGAGCGCGAAGATCGCGTGGATGCCGCGGCCGAGGAGGGCCTCCGTCAGCGCCGGCCAGCGGTCTTCGACGTGACCGTCGAGGTGAGGGGCGAGCACTGGTCGGCGCTGCGTGACGGCGTCCATGCACGGCCCTTGGCCGTAGGTGAACTGCAGCTCGTCCAGCGTCCTGCTGAGGTGACCGCTGGACCCGAACGTCCCCTGCATGGTGCCGTCGCCCATGTAGGAGATCGAGGCACCGTCGACATCGAGGAGCTGGACGCACGCTGTGCACAGGCGGTCGGCTGCGTCGAGCGGCGTGGGGGCACCCGTGATGGCGTCACCCAGCGCCTCTCTGAGCTCCTGGTTGTCCATGCCACCTCCGCCGGTCATCCGAGCTGCAACAAGGCTAGCCCCACGCGGCCCACGTCGAAGCCCGGTCGCGACCGGCGGCTGCGACCACCGACCGCTGACCTGGCCGGTACTGGACGACTGGACGAGGCTGGGCCCAGGGCGGTCCGACAGGGACCGCAGCGCTGTGTGGCCGTCGTCAGGTCTGGAATCGTGTCCGTCTGCCGATCGCTATGAGGGCAGGTGGACGGCGAGCAGGCACACGTCGTCGGTGGGGTGCGGGGCCAGGCGGGCGAGCAGCTCGTCGACCGGTGCGGCGGCCAGGGTGTCTGCGGTGGCCTTGAGCTCGGCCAGGCCGTCGTCGAGGTGGCGGTCCCGCCGTTCGATGAGCCCGTC
>Ga0105045_10003368_pt1 | contig 13720 bp, 14 predicted proteins | sample MAT02_FD_78089 | JGI IMG/M metagenome (GOLD analysis project Ga0105045, IMG submission 78089) | Freshwater microbial communities from Lake Fryxell liftoff mats and glacier meltwater in Antarctica - MAT-02 (megahit assembly) | ecosystem: Environmental > Aquatic > Freshwater > Ice > Liftoff...
AACTATTAGCCGTTTTGGCGCTAGCCACGGTTTTCAGTGCAACAACCGTGGCTAGCGCCAAAACGGCTAATCCAAAGTGGCGCTGTCCAGCTAGGCTACTAATGGCCCAGTTGATTTTTCTTGCCGATTTGCCGGGCAGAGCCCTGCCTAAAAGTCGCTCAACGCTGAACCACCAAGTTGATCGATGTTTCTGCCGCCGGGGGTGCGAAAGAATTGTTCGATGAAGGTTTGGACGGACTCCCCGCGTCGCCAAACATAACGATTATTCTTCTCGGGAAGCAAACCGTTTTCATTGGCTGAAATCAGCCTCCAAGGACCAATGGGCTGGCCTCATCCGCCGGCAACGGTTTAAGTATAAGAATCTGGAAAAATGGTGGCTCGGATTGTTCTGTTTTTTAGTCGCCAACTTTGCCAAACGCAGTTTCATTGACAGGCGAGTCTGCCGGACATTCAATCGATTGAAGATGCGATACTTCAATGATATCCGGCAGTTCATTTCATTCGTACGCTAAACCTGGCGGCCATTGGCCGGGCTTCTCTTTTTTTCGCTGATCGTTTGGCAGCGGCTTGGCGATGTTTCGTCGCGACACGTCAATGTGCTCGGCAATTGAACGTCAGCGTTGCCGCGAAAGAACATAAAGAACTCAAATAGAATCAATCTTTCCACCGGCGCAACTTTTGTTCCTCGGTGGCCATAACCAAGCACCAAGAACTCCGCCCGAGGCATGCATAATGCCTAACGCCCCCCTGAAAACTGAAAACTGAAAACTGAAAACTAGCCCCAAGCAATCCACTCTTCATCTGCTTTGGCGGAGAAAACGTCAAAATCCCGTGTTTAAGCCAGCGATCAGCGCTCTTCGTGACCAAACTACAGGCGTTGGCTTCCTCTTCATGCGGTTCCCGATCAACCTATAGTTACTGCTGATTTCAAACGTCGCCACAAGTCACGCATTTGCGTCACCCACAAGAACGAAGTCCGCGCCGGTAAAAAGATGGTGCGAACACAAGAGTAACGCGAATGCCCCAATCGCTTCGTGAAACGATTGGGACATTTGTTCTATTGATGTGCTGCTTGCAAAGGAAGTTTCATTCAGCAGCTTTTCATGGCACCAAGCCCGTTCGGTAGAAATCAGTGGTCGGCGACGATCCTGGCAGCTTCGATCAAACAACAACTTGACGGTCAAAACTGTCGCGATTACTTCGTGTTGATGGAAACGGGTTGGATTGTTAGGGATCAAACAGTCGTTTGCCCAGACGTTGCTGTCTGCTGCGATCGGTTTCCCGAGCGATTCATTAAAGCACCTCCGAGGCTGGTCATTGAAGTTTTTTCACACAGCACCGCCGAGAAAGATCAAACGTCGAAGCGAGCACTTTATGAATTTGAAAAAGTGACTTACTACCTGATGCTAAATACCGCAACCGAACGATTTCAGTTGCTGCGACTAATCGACCGAGTTTACGTCGAGCAACCCAGCGATGAGCTAATTTTGATCCCGCTACATAACACCTGCCAGTTGGAACTTCTTGTACCTCGTGTACCGAAAAACTGAAGTCACATGCCCTCGGCCTGCTCATTGATTAATATCAAACCACTTTGAAAGTCCTTATCATAGGTATTTGCGGATTAGTTGGTTCCACTTTGGTGCGGGAAATCCGCCAGCAGGGTCTTAAATGGGACCTCGTTGGAATCGATAACCTCAGACGCTGCAGCAGCAAACTAAACATCGCAGAACTGAGTTCCCATGGGGTTCGATTCTTTTACGGCAACCTGCGAAACGAAAGTGACGTTGACAGCTTGCCAGGAGTCGACTGGGTGTTCGATGCTGCGGCCAGCCCTAGCGTCTTAGCTGGGGCAGACGGTAAGAGCAACACTCGCCAGTGATGGAACATAACTTAGTTGGGACGATCAATCTGCTCGAAAAATGTCGCCGCGATACCGCTGGCTTCATCTTACTAAGTACCAGTCGTGTTTATTCGATTCCGCGTTGTCCAACCTGCCGGTCACGATCATCGGAATCCAATCACGCCATTACGTGCCGCTCATGATTCGTGTATGTCATCTCGCGAAGTACTACGCTCCATTTCGCGGTGGAATCGAAACACATGTCCAAGCGATCGCTAGAGCCCAGAACGCTAGTGGGCTCGATGTCACGGTCGCTTGTATCAACCATCTAGATGATCGAAATCAAGACGTTTGGTGCGATCGTTTGGCAAGGACATCTAGGCAATCAGCGACCGATGGCGGCGTTCGATTGGAAAAATTCGGGAAATTTGGAACCCTAGCCCGGTTTGATTTTTGTACAGGGCTGCTTGGCTTTCTGCGCAATGCGCCCGCTAACTTCGATATTTTGCATTTACACGTTCCGAACCCTACGTTTTCGATCGCTGTCGCTGCTTCGAAGCCATCGCTGCCGCTCGTCGTTACCTACCATAGTGACATTGTGAAGCAGCGATTCATTCGCCAGCCCTTTCGTATCGTTGAGAAGATTGTTTTTAACCGTGTGTCTCAGTTCATCGCGGCGACGGCGGCCTACGCCAATTCGTCTGAAGTTTTACGGTCCAGGTTAAATCAGACTACGGTAATCCCTTTTGGACTGAACCTTGATCCTTATACAAATCCATCACCTTCTGCGCTCCGATTTCGCGATCAGTTGTTACAGCGTTCTGGTGGCTTACCGCTATGGTTGTGTGTCGGGCGATTCGTCTACTACAAAGGTTTTGAGCACGCGATCCGAGCCCTACCTCAATGTCGCGGTCGATTGATCCTGGTCGGTAGCGGCGAACTGAAAACATCGCTTGTTAGCTTGGCTGTTGAACTTGGAGTTGCCGATCGAATCGAGTGGTTGGAAAAACTCTCCGATGACGAATTGGTCGGTGCGTACCACGCGGCGACGGCTTTTTGGTTCCCAAGCATCGTGCGCAGCGAAGCGTTTGGGCTGGTGCAGATTGAAGCGATGGCCAGTGGTTGTCCGGTCATCAATACAAGAATTCCCGGTTCTGGCGTCGCGGAAGTCAGCCTTGATAATGTTTCGGGAATTACCGTTGCACCCGCCAGTGCGAATGAGCTTGCCGCTGCCGCCAATCGACTTGATACGCAACCGGAGCTTCTCGCTAGGTTATCAAAAGGGGCCGCGCAACGCGCAAGCGAGCACTTCTCCATACAACAAATGGTTGAACAGACCAACGATGTTTATCGAAGCGTCTTGGGCTTGTCAGCAGAAGCCTCAACGGCTTCGTCTGCGGCTCCGATTGGTTAAGTCTTTGCCAGTCACCGCGTCCGAGACTGTGTTTTCGAAGAGCATCAGACTTATCCCACACCGGTTACGAAATGGTTCGAGTCACACGGGTATGAAGTGTTTCGACTAGACCGCCGTTTTTCGGGGCTGTTACTTTTACCACCTGATAGCCGGGTGCCCCGCACCTCTTGGACAGCCACGAACTTTGTCGCAACCATCGATTCAAAGCGTCTCCGCGACCGACTAAGTGAACCCAGCCGGACAGATCCATGACGACCTGCTCACCAACCTGACCGATTCGTCCGCCGACCACCGTGACCGGGCGAGAACGATTATCACTTCTTAAACGGGATTCAATCTTCCTGAGCAGGTCAGTCGACCCGAGCCAGACTTGCTGTGGTTGGGAAAAGACCGCTATAGGCAGACACACCCCATCGCATCAGACGTTCAGCTCGCCATAGAAGTCGCCTTCAACAGCCACGCCTACTACTTGGAGCAAAAGCGATTACTTCACGCAGCGACCGGCATTGTCGAATACTGGATCGTTGACGCGACGGCATCCTGCATCCACGTTTTCACTAACCCTAAGCAGGGCGATTACAGCGTCCGACAAATATTCAAATACGGTGAAACACGGGCTTACTCCCCGCTCGATGAGGTCAAATCAAACATTGAAAGCACCCGCTATCCATTGAGTCTAGTGCATTATATTGTCGGCAGAGTTGAGGTTACATTGCCAACATCAGCTCCAAAAGAAATCGCTCTACTGCGGCTTGATACGGATTTTTACGAATCCACTAAGCATGAGTTGCTTTACCTTTTCCCGAATCTTGCGACCGGGGGGATACTTATTATCGATGACTATGGTTCTTTCGAAGGAGCACGTAGGGCGGCTGATGAATATATCGCTGAAAATAAATTAAAGATTTTCTTGAACAGAATTGACTCAGATTCGCGTATCGCAGTAAAGCCCTGAAGTGTTTAGACTGTTTGCATGTTTGTCAGGCGAAGCGAGAGCAAAAACTTCTGCAGCCGAACTTGCCGGAGTTCGGATTTCGCTGGGAATATACGAAGTCTGGCGACCTCGGTTAACACTAAACCCGTCACTTTTCTTTCCCGCGTTTCTTAAGATGGACGAACCAACATTCGATGTATTTGAGATTCGTCTAGTTAACAGACCAAGGCGAGCAAGATCCTAGAAGATGAGAATATTGCACATCTACACAGGAAACCTGTACGGTGGTCTAGAGTCTATGCTAAGCACTATTTCCTCTTATTCGGCTGGCTTTCCGACCGTAACCAACGATTTCGCGCTTTGCTTTCAGGGGCGGCTATCGAAAGAGTTGGCGAATAGCGATTGCGGAGTGTTTCAGTTGGGATCGCCGCGAATGAGCAGGCCGTGGTCGGTGTGGAAAGCGAGAAGTGCTCTGAATAAATTGTTGCGAAAAAATCAGTATGAAATCGCGATTTGCCATTCACCCTGGCCATATGCGGTATTTGCGAAGACTGTAGATAAGACTAATAGTTTGAATGTCTTTTGGACACACCAATTCTTGGATGGAAACGGGGTAGACCAGCGTCTGAGTCAGCGGAGAAAGCCGGATCTTGTTGTTTGCAATAGTAGGTACACAAAAGGGTCAGTAAAAAATCTTTTCGAGGGCGTGAGAAGTGAAGTTGTATATTGCCCGCATGCCCTCCGCCCGCAGTCTACATCATCACAAACGTCAGAGGAACTACGAAGTGCGAACTCAACTTCAATGGATGCGGTCGTAGTTCTTCAAGCGAGCAGAATGGAGTACTGGAAGGGACAACGCCTGTTGCTAAAGTCGCTTGCGCGGGTACGGTCCGAACAGCAATGGGTGCTCTGGTTGGCTGGCGGCGCACAGAGAAAAAACGAGCAGGCGTATGTTTCAGAACTTAAATCGCTGGCTTGTGAATTGGGTATCCAGAGCCAAGTAAGATTTCTTGGTCAAAGACAGGATGTCCCTGCATTGCTTGCGAGTTGTGATATTGTTTGTCAACCAAACGAAGCACCAGAACATTTTGGTCTTTTCTATGTAGAAGGATTGGCGGCAGGAAAACCGGTAGTTGCATCAGATATGGGTGGCGCGTCTGAAATTATCACGCCAGATTGCGGAATTTTGTGTGAACCCAAAGTCGATTCCTTGGCGGCCACGCTTGAGTCACTTATAGGTTCGCCACAACTGCGAGACCGACTTGGAAGAAATGGCCCAGCAAGAGCAAAATTTCTATGCGATCCGAATTCTAGATTAAAGCAACTTTACGACATACTTAACGAAGCCAAGGGGAGTTGATTCTGAATAAGAACCTACTAATCAGAATGTTTGGTTTTAACGCAATATTAGTTCAAGGAGATGTTCTCTTTGTGGAGCGCGTGCGGTGGTTACAAAAGCGCATTCGCACTAGCCAGTACCGTACCCTTGACGCGGGATGCGGGTCAGGAGCACTGTCAATCTTGGCCGCAAGAAGTGGAAATGAGACTATCGGCCTTACTTTTTCGGATGTGGATTCGGAGATCGCGCGGTGTCGAGCTGAATTGCTTAATGCCGATAAGGCCCGTTTTAACGTCGTTGATTTACGTGAACTGGCAAATCATATAGACCGTCTAGGGACTTTTGATGAAATAATTGCGTGCGAAGTCATTGAGCATATCATCGACGATCAAAAGCTGTTTTCCAATTTCTCCCAACTTCTGGCCCCTGGCGGCCGTCTTTACTTAACCACACCGTTCGAGGGGCATGTCCCCGTGTTCGGCGAAGTAGTTCAAAAAAATGAGAATGGTGGGCACGTCCGTTTCGGATATACGCACGATCGCCTCAAGGACCTTTGTGAGACGAACGGCCTAGACGTGATTGAGTTAGGTTATCTGAATGGTTTCTTTGCGCAAAAAACTTTTAGTACTTACGTTCGCTTGTGCCGATTGCATCCAAAACTCGCGTGGTTATTTACTTTTCCTTTGCGGCCACTGCGGCACGTCGACCCAATCTTGCGAAAAGCAACCCGCTATCCGGATATGTCTGTTACCCTTGTGTGTACGAAGACTTAGCATCGCGGGATCAATAAGTGACGGGCTTGCCGCAGTGGTTCTTGTTAAAAAAGTTCGATTTTATACTTTAGCTCGTCGCACATCGAACCCAAGTACTTTTAAAACGCAACCGGAAACCGATTTAGCACTCAAAAGCAGTCAGTCGCCGTCCAGTTTCATTATTTCATAAAGATCGATAGGCTTCTTTAAAGTACATCAATTTTGGTTCGTCTCCGTAAACGCTTATAACTGAGAAAAGATTGTTTACTCATTTTACAAAACCATGGTTTCGTTACCAACCACGCGTGGCGTTACGCCGAGCTTGGCAGTTATTTGGTACACCGCATCGGAATGTAGTCGTAGAGCAACCTTGGGGCACTTCTATTGAACTAAACCCACGCGAGTCCGTTGGTCGTTCCATTTGGACAACGGGGATTACGGACCTCGTTGTCTGCGAATCAATTTGTCGTTTACTGAGAGTCGGAGATACCGCGTACGATGTAGGTTCTAACATCGGCTTTATGAGCGGCTTAATGGCCGCCTGTGTAGGAACTACGGGCAGGGTGGACTGTTTCGAGCCTAACCCAAATGTCCTGCCGCTGCTCAAACGAAACCTTGAACGCATAAGTTCCGTGGCCTGTTGCCCCGCTCTCCATGAGTGTGCCGTTGCAGAGAGATCTGGAAGAATGAATCTTCTCTGTCCAACCGAGAAAGATGGAAATGACGGTATTGCTTGTCTTACAAACGATGTAAATTTAGGATTTGAGATTTCAGTAGTTTCCTTGGACGAAGTGCACAAGAAATCAATAAACATCCGGTTGATGAAGGTCGATGTCGAGGGATTTGAAGGCTCAGTTTTTCGTGGTGCGTCGGAGCTCTTAAAGAATCGCAAAATCGATTTTATCATTTTTGAGGAGCACCGCGGCGTTGAACAAGCGGAATCAATTTCGGTGTTACGAGAATCTGGCTACGAAATCTTTCGGCTTGGTTGGAAGGCGTCGGAGGTTTACTATGCGCCATTGACCACCGAGCCCATTCACTCAAAATACGAACCAGCGAATTTTATCGCAACCTGTGATTCTCGGCAGCTTGCACAGGCGTTTCAACAGCCTGGTTTTCGCGTCTTCAACAAACAATATTGGCGAAACCTTCATCATTGACTCAACCTTGATAGCTTCAACCAAAGAACGCGCGGAACTCAGCCGCGGTACTAGTGCAGCCGCCATTTACCGGATGGTCGCCACCGCTATTGAGAAGCGTCACCAATCCAATGGCTTGATTGTTGATGTTGGCTGTGGAACCGGAAACCTGTGGGGCTTCGTGCAGACGTATTTCGACCGTTATGTTGGAGTCGATGTAAATCGCTTCGATGGATTTCCTTCCGATGGCGAGTTTCTTGAGTTGGACCTTGATACTGGAAAGGCACCCCTAAGCGACAATTTCGCGGATATCGTTGTCGCAGTGGAAACGATCGAACATCTTGAAAATCCAAGAGCTTTGTTCCGAGAACTCATTCGGATTTGCAAGCCGGATGGATGGGTCATTGTTACCACACCGAATCAACTGAGCTTTCTTAGTAAGCTTACCCTTTTACTCAAGAATCAGTTTAATGCATTTACGGACCCCTGTTATCCCGCGCATATCACGGCACTTCTCGAAATAGATCTTTTGCGAATTGCCAGGGAATGTTCCTTGCAGGAACTTCAGGTTTACTTTAGCGAGCATGGTAGAATCCCGGGTTCAGGTCGTCATTTTCCAAAATGGCTGAGTTACCTCTGGCCCCGGACTTTTTCAGACAACTTACTAATTGTTGGTAGGAAATAGCAAGTTTAAATACTTCTATCGACTTTTTAAATGCAAAACAAGTTCTGGCGGAGGTCGTGTAAGCTCTACCGGTTGCACCAAAGACTACAGCTCGGACGATTACGGGTCGCAACTGATTTTCATCCGAACCGAAACGGATGTTCTTTGCGCTGCATACTGCAGTGCGGCTCTCTAGTTCTACGGATCAAAAGCAGTGGCAGCTAAGTTGACAAATCACTATTTTTCGGACAGCCATTCGACAACCGCCCTTCCGAGGTCGTGGAAGGCCGAGCTTTCGCAGTCATTCTGGCTATTGGCGGCATTATTTGTTCCGTTGGCTTGCCAATTGGCTCTGTGTATCGAAGCCTTCGTATCGATTCGAGTCGTCTTACGCGCGTCGGCTTTCGGTTTTTCTCTACTCGCGTTAGTCGTTCTGTCGAACCGAAGGCAGCTTGTAGCAAATTATTCCCCAAAAACAACCGGTGTTTTTATTCTGCTAATACTTGTCTTGGGAGCTGCGAATCCTAGCAGCGCAGGTCTGCTGGGGTCCGCTGGAACCTTCGCGTTCTACCTCGCGATCATTTCACCGGTTTTCTGGGTTACGAGACTGCGAGTCTCACCTGATACATTGCGTTACATTGGCTGGGCGATGTTTTTATTTCAGGCGACCAGCGCATTCTTTGGGATTCTGCAAGTCTATTATCCAGGCCGTTTTCAACCGGCGCTTTCCGATGTTATTGTAAACAGTCAGTTTGGCTTAGATGCATATCGTATAAGCTTAGCAAGCGGTGCAGACTCTATTCGTCCAATGGGCCTGACCGACATGCCAGGCGGGGCGGGTGTTGCGGGATATCAAGCATTTGTCTTCGGATTGGCAATTTATTTGTGCGAGAAAAGTGTTTTCCGTTTTTTAGGTTTGGGCGGGATTACGGCTGGCTTGTTTTGCATCTATTTGTCACAGATTCGCTCTCTGTTGATCCTTGCTGCGGTCGTCTTGGCTGTTGCCGTTTGTTTATTAATTGCAAGTCGCCAAATGAAAGCTGCAACGCGACTGGCAATCGTTGGAGGGGGCCTATTCGTAGGTGCGTTTTTTTGGGCATATGCGGTAGGGGGCGAGAACATGAGTTCTCGGTTTGCATCGCTAATCGAAGAGAAACCTGCCGAAGTCTATCAGCAAAATCGCGGTCGATTTTTGCAACATACAATTCTCGAAACATTGCCAGAGTATCCGCTTGGCGCAGGTCTGGGGCGTTGGGGTATGATGTACTATTATTTCGGACGACACTCGGGTGTCGAGTCTATTTGGGCGGAAATTCAGTGGACTGGCTGGGTTTTGGACGGAGGGGCCTTGCTGCTCTTTGCCTATGTCTATGCAATTTTCTTGGCAATGCGTATCACTCTACGAGCAAGTAAAATTCAGTCCGATCCCTGGTTACAACGATTTGCAATGATCGTTTTTGCTTATGATGCAGGAATTTTTGCACAAACATTTGGCTCTGTTCCGTTCTCGTCACAAATAGGGCTGGAATTCTGGCTGTTGAATACTGCTATTTTTGTCTGCGGATACCAAACTATAGACAGAAATCGCTCAAGGATACCTGTTTGAAGGCTCATCCACCATGCGTTGCGATTGTAACCAGTGATTTCGTAACTACGGGCGGTATGGACCGTGCCAATTATGCTCTGGCTGCTTACTTGGCGAAACAAAGTGTACCTTTAGATTTGGTCGCTCATCGAGTTGCGTCGGAATTACTGACTTTCCCTAATGTTAGCTTCCATCATGTTCGGAAGCCTGCCAATTCCTATCTTCTAGGGGCAAGATTGCGAGCGGACATGGGACGAAAAGTAGGAAACGCTGTTACTTGACGCGGTGGGCGAGTTGTGGTGAATGGTGGCAACTGTATATTCGGAGACATAAATTGGGTGCATTTCGTGCACGCGGCTTACGAACTGGAAACGAAGTCGATTTCCCGCAATCTCAAGCAAAAATTGACACGCCCCCTTTTTCTGTCAACAGAACGAAAAGCGTTATCGATGGCGAAGGTCGTGATTGCACATTCGAATTCGACCCGCCATGTGCTTATCGAAACGCTAGGAATACCTGCCAATCGAGTGAACACAGTGTACGACGGAATCGATTCAACTCGATTCCGACCTCCCAATGAACGAGTGCGTCAAGAATTACGAAAAAGGTTAGGTTGGGACGCTTCCCCGCGTATCTTATTTGTCGGTGCTTTGGGCGAACGCGCAAAGGTTTCAATAGCGTTGCCGATGCTTGGAGCATGTTGTGTAGTCATGATGCATGGGATGCAAAATTGGTGGTGTTGGGCACGGGATCTGAGGTGGATTATTGGAAGAGCTGCTTGCGGCAGCGTGGATGCGGGGATTCTTTTGAGTTTCTTGGCTTTCGCTCCGACGTACCTGAGCTCATGCAGGCCGCTGATTGTTTGATCTCTCCAGCCCGCCACGAAGCGCATGGGCTGGGAGTCCAGGAAGCGATTTCTACTTGAATTCCTGCTTTTGTAAGCTCTGGGGCAGGCGTTGCCGAGCGATATCCGATCCATTTTTCAGACGCATGGAGAGCTAATCCTGACGACGCAGAATCGTTGTTCCGGGTACTGCAGACCGGCACGCCCGAGCGTGCCTGGCACATTAAACCCAAGACTCCTATTCGGCCAATTACCTCTTCTTACGAAAGAGGTACTTTAACAAAGTGAATTCTGTAGTAGCGATTAGGAATACGGCAAGTATTTCCTACTCAATACTTAGCAGGCAATTAATTTGATGCGTATCGTGAAATAGCGGGTATTCTTTCAAATCTGTCAGTCACAAGCATGAGCAAGGCATCGTCTCCTCTCCGAATTATTCTGGTAATGATCGAACCACCGATCCCCTTTGGTAATGCTGCTGCTAGGTGGTTTTACGTACTGTTGTGCGAACTCGTCCACCGCGGTCACGATGTAACGGCGTTTGTAGCAGGCAATCAACAATGCGATCTCGACCGCGCAGCAGAACTCTTTCCTTCGCCAAAATACGACTTGCGACTCTTTACCTTCCCGAACCGCGTCGGATGGCGGTCGAAGCTAGAAAGCTTCCGCAAACCCTATTCGTACATGTTCTCGGATGCATTCAAGCAAGAGCTAAGCAATGAAATCAAAAAGGGAGTGGATGTTTTGCATCTCGAACAGTTGTCCGCCGGTTGGCTGGGCTTTGAAGATTCAGATCGAGCGCTGCTTCACATCCATTTTCTTTATTCAATCGATCTTGAAGATGCTAATTTGGGTTGGAAGTCACGATTTCATAAGTTTCAGATGTGCCGAACGGAGCGAAAGCTGATTCGTCAGTATCCGACAGTTTCTACTTTGTCAGATCGACTGGCAGGGCAGATCAAAGCAATCAGCCCACGCAAAAATGTCCCCATTATTCCGCTTGGAATCGATGTCGAAAACTACCCTTACATCTCGAATGAAGAACGTACGGTCGAACCGGTCGTCAGTATGATCGGAAGTATGACGTGGTATCCCTCCTATTCCGCTGCGGTGCGTCTAATTACAAGACTTTGGCCTGAGATAAAGAAGCGAGTCCCATCGGCCCGTTTGGAAATCGTCGGGCGGGAAGCCAGAAAGCAACTAAATTGCTATGTTAGCCTTCCCGATGTGATAATCGAAGAAAATGTTCCTGACATTTTGCCGTACTTTCGACGCGTCGGGGTCATGTTGTACGCGCCGAGCAGGGGAAGCGGCACAAAGGTAAAAGTTCAAGAGGGATTTTGCCAAGGCGTACCGATCGTCACTACAACCGAAGGGGTGGAAGGTATTCCCGCAAAAGATGGCGTGCATGCCGGGATTTGCGACGACGATGCCGGCCTCGTTGATCGCTGCGTGGAACTTCTTCAATCGATTGTCATACAGAATCGGTATCGAAGAGCGGCCCGCGAGCTCATTGAATCGCACTGTGGCATCCAGCCCGCCATCGACGCGTTGGAAGTAGCTTATCACGAAGTGCTCCAGCGCTCGAACAACATTAACAATTTTGCGTAGATATCGCGAGAAGATGGCGTGATGGTCAACCGCTGTATTTCTCCAACCGCCTTTTATCTCATGTTGAGAAACACGAATCAAATGTCTTCCCAGGTTGCGAACGTTATCGAATGAAAGAATTTTTGAGTCGCCGAGCAAAGTTACAAGAATGGGCGCGATCGAAACTTTGGTACATACAGGCTCGAGAGCTCCAGCGGGAAGGTCTCAAGAATGCTTGGGTGCGACGAAGTATTCAGCATCGTATTCTCGGCACTAAGCCAGTTCCGACAGAAACGACAGGCAACTGCGAAGTGCGGGTGCTCACCTGGAGGCGAGATTGGGTGAATTGTATCTGGGCGTTAAAGACGTTCTATGCACATTCGCAAAAGGTATTTGCTTTATATATCCACGACGGAGGCCTTTTGGCCTGGCAGGCAAAGGAACTACAAAAGCATTTCCCAAATTCTCACTTCATCCCAAGTGACGAAGCTGACAAACAATCCCTAGCAGCGCTGAAAGCGAGGGGGCACTGCCGATCGATCGCATACCGAAGCACCAATGTCAGTACAAAAAAACTATTCGATTTCTATCTGCTTTCCAATGCAGATCGCATCATCTCCATTGATTCAGACATTGTGTTTTTTCGTCCGCCAATCGATCTGATCAGTCCAGCAGGTGACACTCGAACGAATTTATACAATCGAGATTGTATGGATCTTTATGCCATTTCTTGTAACGAAATTCAGCAGGAGTTTGGCCTGTCTGTTCCACCCCGCGTAAACTCAGGGCTGAATAGTGTCTGGCGAGATTCGATCCGCTTTGATTCAATCGAAGAGTGGCTCAAGTACCCTCCTCTTTTTAGCAATCGCTGGGTGACAGAGCAAACGCTTCATGCAATGTGCTCAACCGTTTTCGGGCTTTCATTTCTACCGCCAAGTTACATGGTCGGCACTCTGCCAGGCTTGGAGCCAGATGTCGTTTGTAAACATTATCCAAGTGAACCTCGGTTATGGCTCTATCGAGAAGGAATGCCAGTAGCATGGCGCTCGCTACTTAACAATCAACTTGACGTCGCGTGATCAAAGAGAAAAATGCAGCCTGTCTTTAAGACGATACTACGGCAATTACTTCCTAAAAAGCTTTTCGATTCACTTCGCAAATGGCGAAATGGAGTGCGAACGCGCTCCAAAGCACGGAAGAAAGCCTTTGCCTTCAATCAATTCGTAAAGTATAACGGATTGATAATTCGGCAAGGTCCTTTTGCGGGTATCAAATACTTGTCGGAGGCTTCAGGAAGTGAATTACTTCCCAAGCTGATAGGTTGCTATGAGAGCGAACTTCATGTTGTCATTGATGAGATAATACTCGCTAGGTATGACAGAATCATCGATATTGGTTGTGCTGAAGGATACTACGCTGTTGGATTGGCGTACCGCTGTCCTTGGGCAAAAGTTGAAGCATACGATATAGATCGTGAGGCAAGGCTTAAATGTCAGACGATGGCTTCGTTGAATAGCGTCACTCGCAATTTTGAGCTTAAAGCAAAATTTGATGTGGGCGACTTTGTTGCTATGGATAATTTGTCCACTCTGATTTTGTGTGATTGCGAAGGCGCT
>Ga0105045_10003370_pt1 | contig 13713 bp, 8 predicted proteins | sample MAT02_FD_78089 | JGI IMG/M metagenome (GOLD analysis project Ga0105045, IMG submission 78089) | Freshwater microbial communities from Lake Fryxell liftoff mats and glacier meltwater in Antarctica - MAT-02 (megahit assembly) | ecosystem: Environmental > Aquatic > Freshwater > Ice > Liftoff...
CCGATCTGATGTCGATCGCTGAGTTCGTGCCCGTGGCATGGTTGAACGTCGCGGCGGCCGAGTTTCCGGCGGGCAAGCAAACCTTAGAAATTCAGATACCCCGCCCGGCGAAATCGCCGAAAGGCATGTATCCGCGCGTGCTCTTCGGCCTCGATGCGATCTGCCTCGCGGCGAGTTTTCAACCGAACGGGCCTTTCACCCCCGGTGCCGATTGGACGACACCGGCGGATCACGCCGCCGCGAAGGGGTTGTGGGAATTCCCGGCGGCCACGACTCGGAAGCCGGGGGAGCGAATATCGCTCGATCTGACGGGCACTTGGCAATTCGCCCGGTTCGACGAACCCGGAGATATCATCGGCCGCACCGAACCGATGGAATTGCCAAAGAATCTGAACGAACTCCATTGGCGAGCGATCGCCGTGCCGGGGGATAAAGACGCGGCATTGCCGGGGCAGGCGTTCTGCCATCGCTACTGGTACCGAGTGCGGGTCGATGTGCCGAGGGCGATGTCGGGCCGATCCTTTGTGCTTCGCTTCCCCAACAACGCATTGATGAGTACGGTATTCGTAAACGGGCGGAAAGTCGGCTTCAGCAAAACGCCCTGTGCGAGTTTCGATTGCGATGCGACCTCGGCGATCAAGCCGGGGGAAGTGAACGAGATCGTCGTCGGCATCAAGGATTTGTACTACGCCCTCGCTCAAACCGCCGAGGGGAAATCGTGCCGGTATCTCTTCGATTATCCGCACGAACGTTTTCACAACACCGGCGGCTTGGGGCCGACGCGCTTCGCCGATTTCCCCGTGCTCTTCAAAGTCCGCCGCAACGGGATCCTCGAAGCGCCGAGCTTGATCGTGGGCGGAATGGTGTACACTGCGGACGTTTTCTGCATTCCCAGCGTCAGCCAGAAGAAGCTCGATCTCGAAATTACCCTTCACAATCCGAACCCGACCGCACAAAAGGTGGAACTCTCCGCGGCCGTACGTGCCAACACCCCCGGTAGCCCGGCGTCGCTTTCCTTCGATCCGCAAACGGTGAACCTCCCCGCGAACAGTTCGCAAACCGTGCGAATATCGAAGCCTTGGGATACCGCCCGCCTGTGGTGGCCCGACGATCCCGCGATCTACAAGGCCGAGGTTCAACTGGCCGTTTCTGGAACGCCCATCGATACGTTCGCCCAACCCTTCGGGTTCCGCGAATGGGGCATCCGGGGCAACAAGTTCACCCTCAACGGCATCGCGTGGAACCTCCGGGCCGACCTCCGCCACAACGATCTCAAACCGGGCGACGATCCGCTCGCGGCGGTGAAGGAATGGCGGAAGAACGGTCAAAACATGATGCGATTCTGGGGCGATCGGCCCTGGGCGGGCGGCACCCAACACGCCACGCTCGATTTCTTCGATTCCGCGGGAATCGCGGTGCGGCGCTCGGGCATCTTCGATGGCGAAGTTGCCAGCTACATGCTCGTGAACGAGGGCAAAGTGAACCGGGCACTCTTCGATAATTGGCACTCGCAACTCGAAGCGTGGGTGAAAGCCGAGCGCAATCATCCGAGCATTCACATTTGGAGTTTGGAGAACGAGATCACTTACATCAATGCACGCAACTTCGGCTGGCTCACCCAGGTGGAACCGGAAATTCGCAAAGCGGCGGAGATCGTGAGGAAGCTTGATCCGACCCGACCAGTGATGATCGACGGCGGCGATGCCCTGCTGGATGCCAGCCTCCCCGTATACGGCAACCACTACCTCGAAGGGGCCAAACGCGATTACCCCGAGGAAGCCTATTCGCTTCAGAAAGCCTACGCCCAAGGCACCAAGCCCAATTCTGGTAACCCCTGGCCGATCCGCAACGATAAGCCGTTGTACCTCGGTGAGAGCTTCTTCGCCAACGGTTCGCCCCCTTCCGCCTACGCGGAAATCTCGGGGGAATCGGCCTTCCTCGGCCGCCGCGAAGCCGCGAAGGGCGTGGCCAAGTTCGCCCGCATGCTTTCGGAAGGCTACCGCTGGCACGGCGTCGCCGCGTTCCACTTTTGGTTCGCCGAGGGGGAGGACGCCGAGCACTACCGGGCTTGGCAACCGGTGTGCGCATTCATGCGGGAATGGGATTCCTGTTGGCCCGCGAAATCCAAGGTTCAACGCACGATCAAAGTGTTGAACGATACCCGATACTCTTCGCCGATCACCGTGAGTTGGCTATTGCAAACTCCGGATGGGGTTCACCAAGTGCGCGGCAGCCGGGAAGTGGAAGTGGCAGCCGGGGAAGCCCAGGAATTCACTATCGAAATCGAAACGCCCGATGCCGAGGTCCCCGGTATGGAATTGACGCTGGCCTGTTACCGCGATGGGAAGGAACTCTGGCGGGATCGCCGACCGATCCGCGTGATCCAACCGGTTGCGGCTAGGAAGTTGAACGAGGATGCCAAGGCGGTGACCGTGTACGACCCCGCGGGCAAGCTCACCCCGACATTGAAATCGCTCACCGCCTTTACAACCGTCGCCGATTGGAAGACGCTACCCGAAGGATGCAGGCTTTTGATCGTCGGCCCGGACGCGGTAAAACCCGCCGAGGCCACGCACCCCGGTTGGGCCGACATGATTCGCCGGGGGGTGAAGGTGCTAGTGTTGGATCAAGCGAATCCGCTGCACCATTTCGCGGTACCCTCCGAGTTGGAACCGACAACGTATTCCGGTTCGATTGCATTCCCGGAAATTCCGAGCCACTCGGCCTTCGCGGCGATGGCCCCGAGCGATTTCTTCGGTCGCGGGCCGGATCGCTTCGTGTACCGCAACGCTTACCGCAAACCGGGTAAAGGGGGGCGCTCGCTCGTGCAGTGCGACCGCGAACTCTCTTGCTCCGCTTTGATCGAATGCACCCATGGCACCGGCCTGATGATCCTCTGCCAAATACCCACGGACGACACCCCCGGCATTCGGCTGTTGAATAACCTCGTCGTGTACGCATTGGGCTACAAGCCGGCCTCGAAAACGACCGCCGTGGTGCTGCCCGCGAACGATCCGAGGTTGAAACTCCTTTCCGAAATCGGCCTGAAATTCCGAGCGAATGCGGACATCGCTCAGGCCTTGGCGAACGCGGAGATCGTGATCGCCGATGCCAATAAGGAACTCTTGGCGAAGCTCGCGGCAGAACCGAAACTCCTCCGGGATTTCACCGCGAAAGGCGGCACCTTGATGCTCTGGGGCCTCACCCCGGAAGGCTTGGCGAGCTTCAACACCCTCGTCGGTTTCCCCCATTCGATCCGGCCATTTCAAATGGAACGCGTGCAACTCGCCACCCAAAGGGATGCGCTTCTCGCGGGGGTAACCACCCGCGATGTGGCCCTCGAATCGACGCAAAAGATCAACCCGTGGGCCGGGGATCGCTACCCGGCCAAGGATACCTTCACCCACGTCGTCGATCTCGACGACATCGCACCGTTCGTGCAATCGAATGAGTATTCGCACGCGTGGAAGCAGATGACCAACGGCCTCACCTCGGCCGATTCGTGGCGGTTCGTCTTCTACCACGATCAATCGCAAGCCGGCGAACGCCCCTCGTGGACTGGTACGCTGCCTAAGGAAGAATCGATCACCGGTTTGAGTGTGGTATTGAACACGCACTACCGCAGCATCACGAAATTGCGGATCGTATTCGGGGAACGCCCGCAAGATAACGAATTGCTCGTGCTGAAACCCGAAGCGGAACTCCGGCAGGATTTTCGCTTCGCCAAACCGTGGAAATGCAAAACGATCACGCTCGAGCCGGTCGAATGGACGGAGGGCACCAAGCCCGTGATCGGCATCGACAACCTCTGGCTGTATGCGAATCGGCCGGCCGATTTCTCTCAAAGGGTAGTTCCACTGTTGAACATCGGCGCCCTCGTGAAGTACCGGGAAGGCAAAGGGGCGATCGTACTCAACCAATTGCACGTTCCTTCGGGCGAAGCCAATCCGGAGAACGCGGAAAAGAAACGGAACCTCGTATCGAACCTGCTCCGCAACCTCGGGGCGGAATTCGCCGCGGAGAAACTGATCTTGCCCGGATTCAACCTGAATTACACGCCGGTGCCCCTCGGCGAGAAATGCAATGGCTACCTTTCGAGTGACAAAGGCTGGATCGAAGGGCAACCGGAACTCGCATTCTTACCCGTGGGCGAACAAAAATTCGCCGGGATGCGGTACGATCTGAGAGATTTTCAAACGTCGCCGTTACCGTCTGTGGTGATGCTCGCCGGGGCGAAAGGAATCAAAGCCAACGGGGTAGAGGATATCCCCGTGGGCAAGCGGGCGGATGCGATCTTCTTCTTACATTCGTTCCACTCATTGAAAACGCGGAAGCCCCGGAACGAATACGACGGACTGCCGGTGGTGTTCGAATACGCGGTGAAATACCGAGATGGTTCGAGTGCCGTGATTCCCGTACGATGGAGTAAAGATGTGGGTGCTTGGAACCTCCCCACGGCGGACGTACGCGAACTGCCGGGGGCGAATGTCGCTTGGCAGGCTCCGTTCCCGAAGGGGCCGAAGGATCGCAGTGCGGCGGTGTACACGATGCGTTGGGTGAATCCGAAACCGGAAGAAATCGTGGAATCCTTCGGGGTTCGCTTTCCGAACGGTACACCCACCGAATATGGTTTCCCCATCCTGTTCGCCGCAACCCTCGCCGACGAGAAGAAGTGACTCCTCCCCCATCCGCGATCATCCAACGTTCCGATCTCGTTCTCGGCATCGACGGCGGCGGCACACAAACGCAAGCCCTCCTCGCCCTACGCGACACCGGCGAAGTGATCGGCCGAGGCGTGGCCGGGCCGTCCAACATTCAAGCCGTGGGCGCAGAAACGGGGTTGAAGGCCATTTCAAATTCGATCCGCAGCGCGTTCAGCGATGCGGGACTTCCCCACGGTTCCGTCTCCGCGATATGCATGGGCTTGGCCGGGATCGATTGGGACGGCGGCCTGAACGTGATCCTCGATTGGGCTTCATCGAATGCCGTTGCCGGGAAGGTTCGAGTGGCTAACGATGCCACGCTGTTGTTGGCGGCGGGCACGCCCGATGGCTGGGGCTTGGCCGTGATCGCCGGAACCGGGGCGATCGCGTTCGTGAAAGATCCGACCGGGAAGGAAGGCCGTTGCGGCGGCTGGGGCTACCTCCTCGGCGACGAAGGCAGCGCGTACAGCATCGCGATCGGCGCACTGAAGGCGGTCTGCCGATCGTTCGACGGAGTCGAACAACCGACCGCGTTGACCGAACGGGTGGTTCGGGAAATGAAAATCGCGTCGATCCCCGCGATCATCGAAGCGGTGTACCGCGGGTCGTGGGATCGCACCGCGATCGCCGGGCTGGCCCCGGCCGTATTGGAAATTGCCGGGGCCGGTGATGCCGTGGCCATGGCGATTGCGAAATCGGAAGCCGATCAATTGGCCCGCACCGCGGTGGGTGCGGTACTCGCGCACGGGTTGCCGAAGCGTGGCCTGCCGATCGCTTTGGCCGGGGGCGTGCTCACGCGGAACGAAATGTTCCGACAATTGTTTTTGGATGCGGTTTGGCTGTTGGGAATCGAAGCGGGGCCGGTGAACTTGGTCACCGATCCCGCCTTGGGTGCAGTCGCGTTAGCCCGACGCGCCAGCGAGGGCTTCCAGAACGTCGAAAACAGCATGGTGTGATTTCGTCGTTCCGGGAGCCCTCGCTGGCGCGTCGGGCTAACAATCGTTACGCCATGGCGTATTCTTCCGCCGGTTCTTCGGCGAACTTCATCGCGTGTTCCACGAGGTTATCGAATATTTGCCGATCCAACGCGGAGGCGGTCGTACATTCCGGATGCCATTGCACGCCGATACAGAACCAGCTTTCGTCGGTGGTTTCGATGGCTTCGATCAAACCGTCCGGGGCGCGGGCCGCGACCCGCAAACGCTTGCCGAGTTGGTTGATCCCTTGGTGGTGGGCACTGTTCACCCGCAATTCCTCGGCCCCGAAGATATCTTCGAGCGCCGATTTCGGTTCCACTTCCACCATGTGCATATGGGCGCCGCCGGTGGAATCGAAATGCTGCATCGCCTTGATGTTCTCCGCCGGCAGGTGCAGGTACAACGACCCTTCGTTCAACACGTTCAACAGTTGCATCCCGGCGCCGATGGCGAGCAGCGGAATTTTGCGTTCCATCGCCCGAGCCATGATGTAGCGATCCGAATCTTCGCGGCGGGGCGTCATCGGTTGCACGGCGTTGGTGAGTTGTTGGCCGTTGCGGCGCGGATCGAGGTCGAGGCCGCCGGTCATCACCAAGCCGTTGCACATGGCGAGGTACGTATCGATCTCGGCGAGATTGTCTTTCTTCAGCGGCGGGATGATCAGCGGCAGCCCCCCCGCGAGCACCACGGCGTCGACGTAGCTCACGTTCAAGCGGGTGTAAGCGTTGCCGGATTTCGGCGTGTAATAATCGGCGTTGATGCCGATGATCGGTCGGGGCGGTGCTTTGTCCGGCATTCGGAATACCCTCCGTGGTGGTGGCTCGGGCGGCACATCGTGCGCCGCCGACATTCTTTGGAAGGGGGAGTTTAATGCGAAGCGGGAACCGGACGCAAGGGGAGTTTTTTCGGGATGGTGCGGGTGGGTGCTGCTGCCGCACGCTCAACCACCGTGAAAGGCGCGAACGCGGTTGCCGAATCACTTCGCTTCCAAGCAAACCACCTTTTCGCCATCGCGCAGATAGATCCGCCCATTCACGGCAACGGGCAACGCCCAGCATTGCGAACCCTTCAGCACCCCTTTGAGTATGCCGGTGAGTTTCCATTCGGCGGGGTCGGCTTTCGCACAAAAGAGCGTGCCGTTCTGCGTCATGCCGATCAGGTGATCGCCGACGAGGATCAAACTCCCCTTGGTGATGTCCTTGCCCGTGTCGAGGTCGGGCCAATCTTCCACGGCGGTGCCTTCGCGGAGGTCGACGCAACGCAGATCGTTGTCATCGAAGCCATAGAGGAAGCCATCCTTGTGGACGCAGGTGGAATGGTGCGTTCGCATCAACTTCTTCGGCTTGAAGTAAACCACTTCGGCCTCGGTTCCCGTTACCCGGAGGCACACGCAGCCTTTGTTGTAACCCGCCGAGTAAAATACGTAATCGTTGGCGATCACCGGCATGGCGATGTTCGCGTTGAACGATGTTTCGAAGGAATGCCGCCAGAGGATTTCGCCATCGGCGGCGCGGATGCCGAGGATGGAATTGCCCGTGGCCGCGACGATTTGCCGAATGCCGTTGAACGTCGCCGCAACCGGGGAACTGTAGCCATTCGGATCTTTGCCCGCGGCCCATTTCAACGATCCACTGACGCGGTCGAACGCCGCAACAGAACCTTTCTTCCCGCCCGGTTGCACGATCACGAGATCGCCTTCGATCAACGGCGAACAGGCCATGCCCCACTCGGCGAGCGAAGCACCAAAATCGGTAACGAGTTCCTTCTCCCAGAGCACATAGGGTTGTTCACTCTGCTTCGCGGGGAGTTGCAAGCAGAGCATGTGCCCGGTGGCGCCGACGGTGTAAACCCGGCCCTCGTGAACCGTGGGTGTGGCCCTTGGGCCATCGCCGAAGCCCATCTTCATGGAGGAATAATCGGAAGGGTATTCGTGCGTCCACTTCGTCGCCCCGGTTTCGGCATCGAGCGCGAGTACCCGTTCATTCCCAGCTTGCCGATCCATCGTGTAGGCCACGCCATCCACAATGGCGAACGAAGAATATCCGCCGCCGCAGGGCACGCTCCACTTCACCTTCGGCGGCGATTTCTCCCAATCGAAATTCATCGGCCCGGCGGGTGCGAATCCATCGCGGTTGGCTCCGCGGAACTGGGGCCACTCGGCGGGCGTTTCCCCTTTCCTCGTCAGATCGACCGATTTCAGCCGGTTCAACTCCTCGGCGTTCACCCGCTCCCGATCAAAGAAATTGGGGAAGAACTTTTGGAAGGCGAACCAACCGACAATGGCGAGAACCACGAAAGTACCGCCAGCTAAGATCCGCCCATACATCTTCCGACGCGGTGATACCGGCATGAAACGTCCCCGAAAATTAACTCCGACCAGGGAATTGCAATTTAGTTTAGGACACAAGTCGGGGGTGCGAGCGATTGAAGCAGAATGCGATAACGCTCGCCGAACGCGGTGATCGTAAAGCTCCGCTCCGTTTCCCCGACCACGGCGATGCGGATTTCCAGCCGTTCTTCGGGCATCGTGTCGTGAACGCGATCCGCCCATTCGACCAAGCAAACGCCATCGCCGCGGAAGTATTCTTCCACGCCGAGTTCGGCGAATTCCCGGCTCGTTTTCAATCGGTAGGCATCGAAGTGGTAGATCGGCAAACGGGCCGGGTATTCTTGGATCAATACGAATGTCGGGCTGTTCACCGCCGCCGGGTTGCGCACTTGCAATCCCTCGGCCACGGCTCGAACGAAGTGCGTCTTCCCGGCTCCGAGTTGCCCGATGAGTGCGACCACTGCACCGGGGAAAAGTAACGCCCCGAGCTTGCGCCCGAGGCGTTCCGTATCAGTGAGGTCGTTTGCGACGTGAGAAAACGAAGGTATTTCTGCCATTTCCCCCTCACCCCTAGCCCCTCTCCCGCCGAGGGAGAGGGGGGATAGGACAGTAGAATTACTTCTTCATCGACGCCACTTTGTTCGCCTTGGCGGTTTTGTACCGCAGGTAGGCGTACATGAATTCGTCCAAATCGGGGGAGCCGTCGAGGAAGGCGTTCACCGCCGGGGTTTTCATTTCGATGCCATCGCGTTCGTCCCGCACGAGCGTGTAGGGTTGCATCACGTAGCTGCGGATCTGGTTGCCGAAGGAGATTTCCCCCTTGGCATCGTAGCGGTTGGCGATGTCGCCGAGCCGTTTCTGTTCTTCGATCTGATACAACCTCGCTTTGAGCGATGCGAGCGCGTTGGCGTAATTCTTAGGCTGGCTGCGCTCCGTGCGGCTTTCGCCACGGACGCCCGACTTGTGGATGAGTCGCACGCCCGATTGCGTTTTGTTCTGGTGTTGCCCGCCGGGGCCGCCGGAGCAGAACGTTTGCATGATCAGTTCTTTTTCGTTCACTTCGATCACGATGCTATCGTCGAGTTCCGGCGTGACATCGACGCCGACGAATGACGTCTGGCGTGTGCCGCCGTCGCCGAAGGGGCTGATGCGCACGAACCGGTGCGCTCCGATCTCGGCCTGCAAGAACCCGTAAGCGTACTCGCCTTCGATCCGGAATTCGCAGCTTTGCACCCCGGCTTCCACGTTCGGCACTTCGTCGATTTCTTCGACCGTGAAGCCGTGGCGCTTCGCCCACATCACATACATGCGGCGCATGCGGTCGGCCCAATCGCAGGCGTCGGTGCCCCCCTGCCCCGCTTGCAACCTCACGATGGCGTTGCAACTGTCGGTCTTTCCGCTCATCATGGCCTTCAGTTCGAAGGCGTCGAGTTTGGTTTCGGCCTCCGTGAGTGCCGGGGCGATTTCTTCCTCGAAGCTCGGATCATCCGCAGCGAGTTCGCCCATCGCTTTCACGTCTTCGTGGAGCTTCGTGAGTTCCTCGAAAGGCTTCAGCAGTACGTTCAGCACCTTCACCTTTTGGATAGTGCCTTTGGCCGCGTCGGCGTTATCCCAGAAACCGGGTTCGGCTTGCTTTTGTTCGAGCGTCGCGCGTTCGTTGAATTTGCCGGGCAAGTCAAAGAGAGTCCCGCAACGTTTTCAAACGGCCCGTCAAGCCTTCGGAGCGTCGGTACAATTCTGCGTTCATGGTTCGTTCCTCTTCGGTGTGTGCGGCTCAACTAATCATAGTATATGCGAACGCTGGTGAGCCGGGTTGCGTGAGCACCCGGAGTAATTCCGGCCACAAACTCCGGGTGCTCACGCAACCCGGCTCACCAATCATCGGAGAAATAGATGGGCAAGCTCGCAGGCAAAGTGGCCGTGATTACCGGCGGCGGCTCCGGCGTGGGCAAGGCGACGGCGCAGAAGTTCCTCGCCGAGGGGGCCAAGGTAGTGATCGCAGGGCGAACCGCCGCGAAGTTGGAAGGCGTGGTAGTCGAGTTAGGTGGCGGGCCAAACATTCTCGCGGTGCCTACGGATGTGACGGTTTCCTCGCAATGCATCGCGTTGTTGGAACGGGCGACGGAACGATTCGGCCAAGTGGATATTCTGGTGAATAACGCAGGAACGAACATCAAAGATCGCACCTTCCGCGAACTCACGCCGGAATCGTGGGACGCTATGATCCGGGCGAATCTCGATGGCGCCTTCTATTGCACCAAAGCGGTACTGCAACAGATGCTCGACCGCAAAGACGGCATCATCGTGAACGTGGTGAGTGTGGCCGGGAAGCGGGCCAACCCCCTCGGTGGCGCCGCGTATGTGGCCGCGAAGTTCGGCATGGGCGGCTTGGGCTTGGTGCTCTCGAACGAAGAGAAAGATAGCGGCATCCGCGTCAGCAACATCTACCCCGGCGAGATCGATACGCCGATTCTCGCAGCCCGGCCCAAACCGGTGAGCGAGGAACAACGGGCAACGATTCTGAAAGCGGAGGATGTGGCCGAGGCGATCCTGTTTGTTGCCAGCCTGCCCGCCCGAGTGAGCGTTCCGGAGTTGGTCATCAAGCCCAGCGTGCAGATGTACTGGTGAGTATGCTTGCATTTTCCGAAGAACGACCGGTATGATTCAACCACGGAAATGGAGGCAACGCATGGCAACCGGAACGCTCGCACCACCGCCCACCAAACTGCTCACGGCCGACGAGTTCATGGAACGGCACGGCGATGAAAGCCGTGTCGATTTGGTCGATGGTCACGTGGTGAGGTATCCCATGCCGTTCGCCGAACACGGCTACGTTGGCAACAAATTGTGTGCTACCACGCGGAAGGCGAAATCGAAACGATCCCGGAATCGGGCACACTCACGCTGCCCGAGGTATTCCCCGATTTCAGCTGTTCGGTCGCCGGCTTGTTCGCATGACGTTTACTTCTTCTTCGGTTCCGATTTCTTCGCCGGATCCGTCACTTTCACATCCACCGGCAACGCCACGGCACTCTGCTCCTTCCCTTTGACCTTGCTGGTGCCGCGGACGATAATGCTGCCCGCTCCGATGCTCACTCCGGCGGGGAATGTCAATTCCACTTCCGCCTCGGACTTTCCCTTGGGGATCGGATTGAACTTCGCGGTCACGGCCGCGGGCAAGCTCACCGCCGCGAGAACGATTTCACCATCGACCTCGTCGGAGCGTTTCGCACGAATTTTGCCTTTCAATGTACCCCCTTTAACCACCTCGGCTTTCTCGAACACGAGTTCCAACTGAAATTTCGCGGCAGGAACAATCGCCACTGCGATGGCCGAGGCGAATTCCACAGGCGGGCTCGGCATGTTCCCCAACGCGGCTTTGGCGATATCGAGCGTACTCGCGGGGTGGGAAACGACTTTGCCATCGATCATCGCTGTGGCGGTCACAGTTCCGAATTCCAACCCGAGTTCGGCGTTCTTATCGGCGAGTATCGGGAACCAAAACGGAGCGACTGCAGTAGGGGCCGCACCGGCGGGAATGGTGATCTTCGAGGTTCTATACGCCAATTCGATCGGGCCGTTGAAGCCGTTCGTTCGCGTGACTGCGAAAATCGGAATCGGCGCGACGCCGCCGAGGGGAAGATCGAAGCGATCCGAGCCGAGTGCAACGCTGAAATCGGGCGACGCCGGTTTCACACTCAAATGATAAATCTCGTTCGAGCCGAAGGCGTAGTTGTTCTGTTCGCATGCGATGAATAAGTCACCGTCCGCCGTGGGCGTGTATTCCAAGCGAACGCCCGCAGTTTGCGGGTCCGATTTCATCAGCTCTTTGCCTTGGGAATCGAGGATGCGAACGTAAACCTCCGTGGGCAGGTTCAATTCGTACGAAAGTGCCTGTACGATCACCTTCTGCCCTTTCTTCCCCGCGAACTTGAAGAAGTCGATATCGTTCTTTTCGGCGAACTTCGCGGAGATGCCACCGGGCAGCGTAAGAGTGTTCGCCTGTTTGGCAGTATTGTTCGGCTCTTCTTCTACCAGTTCCGGGTGCTCCGAAACCCGCACCGGTAGTGGCCAACCGGGCAATTTCCCCGGCGGAATCGCGCAGATCACTTCCGCACTCGGGCCTGCTTTCAAGGTTAACCGGCCGAGGGTTTCGGATTTCGGCCCGGCGAAACCGATCTCGGTTTTCTTGCCGCGTTCGATGGCCACTGGGAACGCCGAAGTCGGCCCGGCAAACTCGCCGATGCGAAGGCGGTAGGCGTAATCCGCCCCGCCTCGGTAGGTGGTATCGCGGATTTCCACGATGAATTCCCCGGCGCTCGGGAAGGCATGCGTGATGCGGGCATCGGTTTGCAAGCCGGGGGTATCGTCGGCCCACAGCCCCGGTAGTTCATTCCCTTTGGCGTCGTAGACGATCAGCACCGGATCGATGGGCGAACCGATGCGGCGGCCCAACGATTCCAGCGTGAGGGTTTGCCCGGCATTCACTTGGAATTTGAAGAAGTCCCCGGCTTCCGCGCTGGCTGTGCCAGAAATGACGCAGGGGATTTTCACCGCCTGCGGCGTATCCTTCTTGGTGTTGCCCTCTTTTTCAGCCACAATCGGCAGCGTATCGACGAGGAAAGGCCGCAAGTTCGATGGCCCGGCTTCGGTCGCCACGCGGAAGTAATACATGCCGATGGGCGTATCTTTAGGTACCTCGAACTTCACTTTGAGCTTGGTCGCGTCTTGGGTGGGTTCCACAATCGAAGCTTTGCACGGGAACGATGCCACCACCGCCGTTGCATTCGTGAGATTCGCACCGGTGAGTACGATTTCGAGTGTGCTGCCGGGAGCGGCCCCCAGACTCGCGGGGGTCGTGAGTATCGGATAGTACGCGGGAACTGAGGGCGGCACGGCTTTAGGTTGGCTTCGGGCTTCGGGAATACACGCGGAGATGCAACCGACGATCAGAGCGTAACGGGGAATTCGGTTTAGGCGAAGCATCGCGAATCGGCCTCGGGAAGTTGCGAACGGCGGTGGATTCGAGCATACGGGAAACGCGTCGAGGAAGGTAGCCTTCCCACTCCGAGTGAAGAAATCCCCACGGGCCGAGAAAATCGTGTTAAGATAGAGGGAGTGTGATGGCCTCTCTTGCCATTCACAATCTCCACTTCCTGGAGGGAAGCATGATGCTCACAAGGATGCGCAGCCTCGTTCTCATTGGTATCGCCGGTGTGTCCGGATGCAATTCGGAACCGCAATCGAATGCCACGGATCGTGGCCACGCCGATGCCCACTCGGAAAGCCAACCGAGCGGTCGCACACCGAACCCGCGGGTTCGGGTCGGTCGACCGGAAGTATCGATGGTGAAGTACGATCAAGTGACGGGCAAGTTGAGCCTGTACGAACTCCAAGAGAACGGCGCCCGTTGGATGGTGAGTACCCCGAACGAGCCGAACGGAGTGCCGGTGCCACGGGTGTACCAATTCAAAGGCAAGCTCGACCCCCGGCAAGTCAGCGTCTTCTTCACCGTGCCGAGTGGCGGCGTGAGCGGCCAATTGACGTTGCAAGAAATCCTCGATGCCCAGAAGACCACGGCACAATGAGTGATTTCTGAGCCGGAAGCGTCAGCGACGGTGGGTGCAATCGTCGCTGACGCTTCCGGCTCGGATTTTCAACCTTCGTCGCTCAGGGTCTGGCAAATTTTTCTGGAACTCCCCCC
>Ga0105045_10003371_pt1 | contig 13712 bp, 10 predicted proteins | sample MAT02_FD_78089 | JGI IMG/M metagenome (GOLD analysis project Ga0105045, IMG submission 78089) | Freshwater microbial communities from Lake Fryxell liftoff mats and glacier meltwater in Antarctica - MAT-02 (megahit assembly) | ecosystem: Environmental > Aquatic > Freshwater > Ice > Liftoff...
ATGGTGCACGGAAATGGGGGCAAATGATAAAATAGATAAAATTATTATGGCATTACAAAGCAACTTCGAGGCGGAACCCAGCATCCATGCGGGTCAGCGGGCGGTGCGGCCGGGAAAGGGGGCGAAAGTTGACAAACTTGGGCTAGTCCAAGGCTGCGGCCATCGCCACGCTGCAGCATCAGATCAAATGGTTCAGTCCTCAAGCACTCCCTTCGCAGGTTCAGCAAGAACCGCCGACGAGGCAGTGCGTGGAGCCAACTCGCCACCTGCTGCTGGCGAGCCAGTGTCGTCAAGTTAGACCCAGCCGCCAGCACACTCGTTCGGCGTCCTTAACAATTAAGCCGTTCAGGCCGCAGACGAGATCAGCCGCGCTGACGACCTGAAACGCTTCTGCATGGGTCACGGCTGGCCCCAACGTGTAAGACCGAAAGCGGTTCAAGGCAAGCAACTGCTCGCCATAGGCTTGGGTGGCCAGTTGCGAGACAAAGCAGTCGATGGCGGCGCGCTTACGAGACAACGTTGGGGTGATATCGATCAACAGATTGGCCATCAGGGGATGACCAACCTCGTAAAACGCCAGCCGCGCCGACGGTTCGGGACCCAGGGCTCGCAAGAACGCCAGGCTTGCTGCCACACTTGTGCTGCGGTGATCTGGGTGCACCTCGTACGGCGAAGTGGTTAGTACCCAGTCTGCTCCGCTGCGAACGATCGTTGCCGCCATGCTTGCCACCAGAGCCTCGTTGGCTCTGACACCACGGTCGGGCAGGCGCCAGAATTCGGGCAGCGCCGCAGTCAGGCCCAGTCCGGCAGCCAAGGCATGCGCGGCAGCAACGGACTCAGCCTCGCGCACGGGCGCATCGCCGCCTTGGTCGCCACTGGTCAACACGACCACACTCACCGGGAGGCCCGCTTGCAAGCAGTTCGCCAGCAGACCGCCACATCCTAGAACCTCATCGTCGGGGTGCGGCGCGAACACGATCAGGCCCCTTGCGGGCACTGTCAGCAGAGCGCTATAAGGGTATATGGAGGGTTCGTCGGGCAGATTCGGCATCGTCGGCTCAGCGAAAGTCGGTGTCCCCGCCCATCAGAAACCAACGGTCCTGCAGCTCCAGCGGTGACCAGCCGGGACTATGGGCGTTGGCCGGCACGGTTACATCCAGAGGCATTTCGGTGGCCAGGTCCGCCGGGTCATCGAAGCATGCACGGTGCGAGCGCGTTACCCATGCTTCGAGCCGCTCGCGGCCCAGCACCTGGGCATTGAAACGCGCCAAGCGCACCAAGTTCAGCAGTTGTTCGCGAGCGCCCAACACATCGAGCAATTCAACAGCGTCTTCGCGCACGCGTAAGACAACTGCGCCCAGACAGCGCTGGTCAGTCGCCGACCGCAGCAGCATCGCAGTGTACGGCGCATGCGGATGCCGACCGTAGCGCTGGCGCAGCCAGGCCGGATCGCGCACGCCCAGCGCGCTGTCGGCAAAGCTGCTGGCCATGGCGACCCAGACCAGATCCAGTTCCTGCCACAGCGCTGAGTCTTCCCGCAGCGCGGACAGCGCAAATGCCTCGGCACGCGTTTGGTCGGGCATTTCAGACAAGGCTGGCCAAGACAGCGCCAACACGGCGTCGACTGGCGCGTACAGCCCCAGCTTCTGCGCCACGCGCATGGCACGTGCGTTGGGGAATCCGAACCCCACGGCATGCGGACGACCCCAGCCGATCTGGCTTTCAAGCAAGGTCGCGCTGATTTTGTGGAGCGGACCCTGGCGGTCCAGACCAGCCTTAACTTCGGGCGCCACCATCACGTCCCCGACCTGACAGGCCAGGGCCTGCTGCCCCATCAAGTGCACTTGCCGGCTGAATCCGGCGTAATGGGCGACCAGCGTTTTGCACCGCCACAAGCCGACCGCCCGGCCGTTGCCTTCGCCGTATTTCCAGTGCCAGGTGGCAGGGTCCATCTCGACACCGAAGCTTCGCTGGAACAATTCGCGCACTGCCGGTGCCTGTGCTGCAGTCACGGCGCCCAGCCGCAGCAGCGTCCGGCTGGGCCGCCGCAAGCGCAACATCCGATAGCCGTAAACCCTGGCGTCGTAGAGCTTGCGGTAGCGCCTCGCAGACGACGACAACATGTCGAGCTGTTCGGGACTGACCCCAATCTCGGCCACCAGACGCTTGTAATGCCGGCCAATCATTGCCTCAATAGCATTCAGAGTCGGGGCGGCCTGTTCGCCCAGGTCCAGCATCTGTTCAACCTGCCAGCCGAAGCGTCCAGCCAGGGCAATGAAGTGGTCATAGTAGTGCAGACCAGCGTGCGCATCGTCCTCACGCCGCAGCGCGAACTCGTCCATCAATAGCAAGTTCGCACCTTCGCCAACTAGCAAGCGATCAGCAGCCTCGAAGAGGTCCAGCGGCTCGATGTACTGGGCGCTTTCTTGGAATAGCATGAGCTCGAAAGGCTGCTCCTGGGCAGGCAGGTCCTCCAGCCGGCAGACCTGTACCTGTACAGCGGCGCCATGGCGTCCGAGGGCGATGCTTGCCTGGGCTTCATCAGGGGTGATGCCCAGCGCCTGATAACCCAAGCTGTGCAGACGTTCCAGCGTCGTGCCCAGCCCGACACCGACTTCAAGTACCCTGCATGGCGCTGGTGGCATGTGCGCCCACAGTAGTTCGCTTGCACGGCGCTGGGCCTGACCGATGGGCTCGTCAGCTGTCGCGTGCAAACCGTAATGCAGATACTCCAGCGGAATATCGGACCAAGTCAGCATCGCGGCGTAGACGTTCAGGGGGAAGCTGATGTCGCGCAGATTCATTTTTTTTGTTCTGACTCTGCATGGGGGCGGCTGGGTGCCTGCGGTAGGTCGGCAAGCCGCCAGACGCCCAGCATCTTGTCGCCGTACTGTGTTTCGGGGTTGCCTTCGTGAACCACCAACAGGGGCTCAGGCAGACAAAACGGCGGCGCCTGCAGGTTGATGGGCCGCCAACGCCCGGGTTCGATGTCCGAGTTGGCGGTGTGGGCCGGGAAACTGGTGGCCAGTAAATAGCTCGCACTGCTGCGCCGCAGATTGGCCAGCGCTTGCGTCACCATCGCGTTAGGCAAGTGAACCAGGCAATCGCGACAAAGCACGGCGTCGGCAGCAGGCAAGGGGTCGTTGATCAGGTCGAGATAGATGAATTCGAAGCCAGGCCGACCGTGCCGGCGCTTCGTCTCGGCCACCAAGTCGGGCACGATGTCGGCGCCGACGTAGTCGATGCCGGTCAGATCGACCTGGCTCATCCAATGAAAGTCGCCGCAGGGCAGGTCCAGCAGGCGTTGGACCTGCAGGTGGCGCAGCAGGCCGGGCAGCTGCTGGCGCAGGTGCTGCGTTTGCTGCAGCGTCGACCCGCCGCCCGAGATGGACTCTGCCGAACTCCAGATGTTCTTGGCATGGATGAGTCGGAACACGTCGCCAACGGGCAAACGCCGGATCAGCCAGCGCCAAGCCATCGCTCGCCACCAGTCGGGCCGCGGGAACCGGTGCTGCCCGGTGAGCAGGCGCACCAGCTCGTCGCGGCTCAGGCCGGAAGCAGCCGCCTGGGCAAACCGGCCCAAAATCGACGGCGGTCGCGGTGCGGCTGCGTTCGCGGCAGGCGGGCTAGAACGGTTCATCGAAAATCTGACGAGGAGCCGTGCTCTGGTCCTGCCCACCGTAAATGTGCAGATGAGCCTTTGCCACAGCCAAACTGTCCGGCCATTCGGCGGCTCGTGCCACCGACAAAGTCGCCAGGCGTTGGCGCAGGCCCGGATGGTGCAGAAACTGGCACAGACCAACTGTGTAAGCCGCCTCGTCGTCGGCGAGCAACAGCGCGGCGGCTCCCGTCACCTCGGGCACACCACCAACTGAAGTGCATGCGATGGGCAGCCCGGCACACAAGGCTTCCAGGTGTGCCATGCCGAACGATTCGGTGGCTGAAGCGCTGGTGAAGGCATCGGCTGCCGAAAAGTACAACCAGGGCTGATCGCTGGCGGTCACCAGCGGCGGCGGTGCACCAAGGTTCTGCGCCAGTTGCTGTAGCGGCTGCGCGTCGCCTTCGCCCAGAATCACCAGGCGCCAGCCAGCCCCAGCCGTGGCAAATGCACGCACCACCCAGTCCAGACGCTTCAGCGGGATCAGCTGGCCCACCGCCAGCAGCACGGCGTCACCAGCCTGCCAGCCCAGCGCCGCTCGGGCCTGTGCCCGATTGACCGCTGGCCATGATGGCTGCGCATGCGCAATCACGTGGGACTGGCCTGGCATGCTTGAAAGGCCCAAATCCGCAGTCACTTCCTGCGCGCCTCTTGCAGTCGGGAACACGACCCAATTTGATTGCTCCAGGGCCTGAATTTCCAGCTGCTTCAACAAGCGTGAGACGGTCGGGGGTAAGGGCATCACATGGCGGTCGATTGCTTGCGCCAGACCGTGGAAGCCATGCTGGGTAATGCCGAACGCGCGACGAACCCCACTGGATGCGGCCAGATAGCCGTGAGCAACCATGGAGTCATGGCAATGTATATGCGTGTAGCCCTGAGCTGCGGCCGTGGCTGCTGCCAGACGCCCGACTTCCCAGGCCCGGCTGAGAAGATCGAACAGGCTGCGCAGGTCGCTGCCATGTGCTTGAACCCAACGTTGGGCGCGTTCGTCGGCAAGCGCGGCGGCAGGCGCCGGCAGGTCGGCCGCGCATAGATAGCCCACGGACATTCCGGCCGCGGCAAGACCGGCATTGAGCTGTACCACGGCCCGGCCCAGACCGTAGCGCTGGTCGCCTGGCATTTCTCGCGTGACCTGCAGCACCTTCATTAATTGCAAGTTCAGGCTGACGCCTTAACGTGCCAGCGGTGCGGAAGCGAAACAATGCCCTGGGCCAAATGGTCCTGTACTACGTTTATGCTGCCTACGTTCTCCGCCGACGCATAGACATTGATGGCGCGGTCGCACAACACGTAGACCGATACCGTGTAGCGCCCCTTCAGCAACGGCAGACTTGGGAACTCCAGAACGGCGCTGACGCAGCCTTCGGCGTCACGGTGCAACGGCCAGTCATCCATCCACGTCCCGACGCTGGTGATGGGGCGTGCATCCGCGCCCAGGACGACCACGCCCAACGTCGGGCAAGGCATAGCAGGGTCACTGCGGAAATCGACTTCAACGACCAGCGTATCGGTGCCATGGTGCAGCGCCTGGCCGTCGGGCGGGGGCTGAACCGTCACCCGTGTGATGGCAGCGGCAGCCGTTTCAAAACGCAGTGCCGTAGCCTGAAGCGGACTTGCGCCCTGCTCCAGCCTGGCCATCCATTCCGAATACTCCACCGTCGTCCTGTGCGCTGGGCCATCCATGCGAATCACACCGGCTTCGATCCAGACCGCACGTGAACACAACGCCTCCACCTGGAACATCGAATGCGAGCAGAACAAGATCGTTGTGCCCTTCTCCTTCAACGCCATGATGCGTTCGTAGGACTTGCGCGCAAATGCGCCATCACCCACGGACAGCGCCTCGTCAATGACCAGAATCTCGGGGTCCATGCTGGTGGCCATCGAGAAAGCCAGGCGCATGAACATGCCGCTGGAATAGCTACGTACAGGCTGATCGACGAATTCGCCGATACCTGCGAAGTCGATGATTCCATCCAGGCGACGGTTCACTTCGGCTGCGGATAAACCCATTAGCGGCCCGTTGAGGCGCACGTTCTCGCGCCCAGTCAGCTCTGGATTGAAACCCGCGCCCAACTCCAACAGCGCCGCAACGCGCCCATTGACGCGGCGCTCACCCTGGCTGGCCTGCAGCACACCACAGACGATCTGCAGCAGCGTGGACTTGCCCGCACCATTGCGGCCGACGATGCCGACCACCTCACCGCGCTGCACACGCAGGTCGACGCGGTTTAGCGCGTGATACTCCCGGCCGCTAGCCTGCTGGCCAGACAGCTGTTGCCACAGACGGCGCCACGGCTGGGTCTCCAGAGAGTAGCTTTTAGCCACGCCGCGCAGTTCTATGGCGATGTCGTCACCTGATGACGGCTTAGACAAGATCGGCAAACCCGGGCCGTAGCCGTGAAAAAATCCAGCGAGCCGCCCACAGCCCCAACAACAACACAACGCCATGCACCGCGGCCAGCGTCAAATTGAAGGGGTCACCGAACCAGGCCATGCGAAACAGTTCAATGGGTACGGACAAAGGATTCAAGGCCAGGATCAGCGCCAGCACAGGCGGCGCGGCATGCAGCGGGTAGAACACAGGCGACAGAAACAATAGCCCCGAGACCGCCAGCGGTACCAGATGCTGCAGGTCACGCAGATAGCAACCGAACGCCGCCAACCATAGCGCCAACACGTACTGCAGCGCCAGTGTCCAGGCAAAGGCCAGCGGCAGCCACAGCCATGACAGGCGCAAACCGTTGCCCAGCACCAGAATCATGAAAGCCAACACCGCCACTTGCAGCAGCATGTGAAGCGCTACCTGAATCAGCAGGGCCACGCACAAGAGGTCGAGCGGAAAGACAACGCGCTTGACGAGATTGGCGTTGTCCTGGATCAGGCGGGTTGAACGCGTGGCCACCTCAGCAACGGCGCTGAATACTGTCAGACCGGCAAAAAGGCGCATTACATAACCGAAACCATCGGTATCGGCCATACCGGCAGCACCGCCCCAACGCGCCTGAAAAACGCCGCGGAAAACGAGCGTGTAGACAGCCACCATGGCCAGCGGCGTCAAAAGCGCCCAGGCCAGTCCGGCGATGCTGCCGCGGTAACGCGCCAGGATGTCGCGCTTGGCCAGCGGCCAAGCCACCTGCAGGCGCGCAAATGGGATCGTGCCCATGTCTCGGTCAGCGCACCTGCAAGGCCGATGTGAGCAACACGTTCTCCACTGGCAACGAGGGCAATGATGGGCTGAAGAACCTGACTTCCACACCTCCCAATTCATCCAGGATGTCAAGGCCCGACACAATGCTACCGAAGACCGCATAGCCAGGTTGGGCGTCATCGACGCGATCAAATTCAGGGTTGTCGACTACGTTTAGAAAGAACTGCGACTGCGCCGAGTCAGGGGCGCTGGTGCGGGCCATCGCAATGGTGCCGCGCAAATTTTTTGGTGTGGTCAGTGCTTCCAATGGAATCGGCGCGAAGGTCGGAGACTTCAACAACGGGCCGGTGACATAGCCACCGCCCTGAGCGATTTTGCCAGCCACCACCCGGTGGAACAGCGTGTCACGATAAAAACCGGTGTTGACATAACGCATGAAGTTGGCCGCTGTGAGCGGTGCGGTGATGGGGTCTATCTCCAGAAGAATGAAGCCAGAACGTGTGCCTTGTCGCACCGCAAAAGATACCTGCGGCATCGGCACGCTAGTCGTCACCCGACCCAGCTCGCGTCCATCGGCGTTGCGGATACGTGGCGAGATGTCGCCTACGCCGGTCACGGTACAGGTGAACTGGGCCTGGAAGTCGCTGGCGCCACCAGATCGGGTGATGTCCACACAGCTGGCACCTTCCACCGTCATCTGCAGGCCGGGATCAACCAAGCCTGCGCCGTTGACTGTGACTGTCATCGTTCGTGAATAGGCCATGCCGCTGGCAGAGATGGTGGTAACGGTTGCTTCACCGTCGCTTCCACCACCGCCGCATCCGGCTAGGAAAGCAGCCATGCACAGCGCCAGCAGGGTACTCCTGAAGCGCTCAGGGGAAACAGAAGTCATCGTGATCATCGCGGGGCTTGCGGTTGGGCCGGTGCTGAAACCAGGAATCGGTCGACCTCGGTGGCCAACTCGGGAAGTGGCATGCCGACCCGCAGCATCAGTCGCGTGCGCGACAGAAGCGTCTCGACGCGGGCCTGGGCCAGGTCCCGCGCAGAAGCGTAGTAGACAGACTGGGCCTCAGCGACCTGGCTCATCGTGCCCTGGCCGGTTTCAAGCGATCGAGTCGCTCCCTGAACTGCCAGAGCAGTGGAATCCAGCGCCTGGATGTATGCCACCAATTTTTTTTCGCCGTTGACGACTGCCTGATAATGGCGCTGCACATCGAGCTCGATTGTCTCGCGTTCTTTACGCAATTCTTCTTCCACCTGCGCTTGGCGCAATTTGGCCTGCTGAACGCTGGCATCGACGCCGCCGCCACTGTATAACGGTAAACTTAGTTGCAGGCCCACGGAACGGACGAAGGTGGATTGGCCAATGGCGTTGGTCGAATCGTTTTCGTTGCGCCCCAGGCTGGCTACCAAATCGATCCGTGGCAAATGCCCCGACATCTGACGCCGCGCAAACTGACGGGCTACTTCGCGCGAGCGTTCCTGCACTTGCAGGCTCGGGCTCTGGCGAACGGCCATCTCCAGCCAATCGCCTAGCCGTTCCGGAAACAGCAGTGTGGGGATATGACGGAGTGGCAGCGACACAGTGGTCGCGGCAGGTACGCCGGTCAGACGTTCTAATCGGCTCCGCGACTGATCCAGCAGGTCCATAGCCTCGAGCACTCGGGTTCGGGCCACATCCAACGTGGCCCGGGCCTGGGACGCCTGGACCCGAGTGCCCTCGCCGCCCTGCAGGCGTTGTTCGGCTTGCGCAGCCTGGATCTCGAAGGTCTTTACCTGGGCTTCGTATAGCAGACGGGCCTGTTCGGCCAACAGAGTCTGCATGTAGGCATTAGCGAGACGCTCCACCAAGTCCAGACCCTGCGTGCGGTACAACGCCTCGGCAACTTCCGACTGCGCCTCGGCCTGACGATAGGCGCTCAGCGCCTCGAAGTTGAACAACGGCATGCGCATGTTCAGGCTGACCTGCGGCGCGGTGTAGTCCAGTGGCGTACGTACTTCCTGGTTCTGCGCATTGGGAAACCGGCGTGAGCCTGTCACTGCGCTGTTGCTGGCATTCAGGGAAACTGCTGGCAACAACTGCGCGCGGGCGATCGGCACACCGTACCGTGTAGCCTCATATTCGAAGCCGGCAGCCCGGTAGGGCGCGTCATTCGCGCGTGCAGCGTCAAGTGCTTCGGCGAAGCTCAGCGCGTGCGCCTGGGCCGGGCCGACGCTGAACAATAGTGTCGCCAGCACTGCGGCAGGTAACAAGGGATGACCGCTCAAGCGACCAGCGCCTAGTTTGGCGTTTGGACTGCTGGGCATGTTCATTGCTCAGTCATCGAGGCAGAAATGCGCTTGGTCAGCGGGTGCATCAGGTAGGTCAGCAGCGAACGCTCGCCCGACTTCACCAGCACATCGGCCGTCATGCCGGGCAGCACCACGTTGTTACCCAACGCCTTTAGGCCGGCGGGTGTCAGTTCGACACGGCCGTTGTAATGGCTGCTGGTGATGCCACCAGAAGATTCGGCGATAGCGTCTCCGGACAGCGAAATCAGCTTGCCCAGCACCACCAGATGCGGGCTGCTCGTGAACGAGGAAAATCGGACTTCGACTTCGTCGCCCACGGCAACGCGATCGATGACGTGCGGCGGAATCTTCACGTCCAGCAGCATGGTTTCACCACTCGGCAGAATATCCATCAGGCGGTGTCCAGCCGCCACGACGCTACCCGGCCCGCTGACGTCCATCGCTATTACCTGCCCAGCCACCGGCGCCCTGATGTGCATACGCCGTAGTTCAAGCCCGACAGCGGCCAGTTTTTCCTGGTTGGCTTGCACCTGTCCTCGTACTTCGGCCAGCGTACCCGATACTTCTTTGGCGTATTCCTGGCGCCGCTGCGACAAACGCAGGCGACTTTCGGCTGCCGAACTCTGCAGGCGTTGAATATTGGCTTCCATCTCGGCCAGCGAGCTGCGCATTTCGGCCTGAGACTGCTCGAGCTGCAACGCTTGATTGCGAGGCGCAAAGCCTTCTTCGGCGAGCGCGCTCACGGCTTCAAACTGTTTGTTCTGCAGGGCCTGCTGCGCACGGCGGCTTGCCAGCATCTGGCGCATACCGACAATCTGCTGCTCAAAGCTTTTGCCGGTTTCTTCCAGCGCCGCAATGTCGGCGTTCTGGCTGGCGCGCCGTGCTGTAAACAACTGTTGCTGCAGCGCCATGTGTTGCTCCGCCAGCGGGTCTTTCGAGTTGGCCAGGTCTGGATGGAAGCTGATGGTAGAAGCACCCCTGCTTTCGGCAAGCAGACGGCTTTCGAGTGCGCGCTGTGTCAGATAGGCCTGCAGCGTGTTCTCGTAATTGGCGCTTGCCACCGAATCGTCGAGTTCAACCAAGACGTCGCCCTCTGCCACCTCGGCCCCGTCTCTCACGGCAAGTCGTTTCACCACACCACCCTGCATGTGCTGGATGGGCTTGCGGCGGGTTTCCACGGCCACCACTGCCGATGCCGAAACACCTTCGTCCAGCGGCGCATAGGCGGCCCACAGCATGAACAAGCCGAAGCCGACGATGAGCACCCAAAAGCCCATTCGAATGGGGCTTCGAGTGTCGGATAAACGGGCCTGTTCAGCGTCAACAGCCGCTTCGATGGCGTGACGAGGTTGCGCGGGCTGAGGGTTGGAGTTGTCTGGATTCATAACAGGGTTGAGGCAAGCATAGGCTGCGTCGTGGGTGCCACCGCAGCAAATTGGGAAATGGTTCCGGCCTCGAGCACCAGCACGCGGTCGGCGGCAGCCAGCAGGTGCTGCTGGTGGACGATCATGAAAACCGTGCTGCCGCCAGCCTTCAGCTCGCGCACAGCGCGCAGCAACGCGGCCTCGCCAATGTCGTCGAGGTTGGCGCTGGGTTCGTCCAGAACGACGATGCGCGGATTGTTCAGAATGGCGCGGGCCAGGCCCAGGCGTTGGCGCTGGCCACCGGACAAGATGCCGCCCGATTCACCGATCGGCGTGTCGTAGCCCTTGGGCATGCGCAGCACCATGTCGTGAATGCCGGCGCGGCTGGCGGCGTCGATCACCTGCGCGGCCGGGACCTCGGCAAAACGCGCAATGTTCTCGGCAATGCTGCCTTCAAACAGTTCCACATCTTGCGGCAAGTATCCCAGGCTGGTTCCCAGCACCTCACGCGGCCAGCTGCGCAGGTCGTGGCCGTCGATCAGGACGTTGCCCTCCACCTGCGGCCAGATGCCAAGCATGCAGCGCGCCAGCGTCGACTTGCCAGCGCCCGACGGGCCGAGGATGGCGACGACCTCGCCCACCTGAAAGTTGACGTCCAGGCCTTTCAGTATGGGTTCGCTGCGGCCTGGTGCCGTGGCCACCAAGCCCCGCAGGCTGACCTGGCCCAGCACCTTGTCGGCGGGCGGATCCACCGGCTCGGCCGCTTGGCCGTCGATGAGCTGTTCCAGCCGCACGAAGGCCGCTCGGGCTTCGACGAACTGGCTCCAGATCTGCACGATCAAGCCTACAGGGCGCAGCGCAACACCCATCAGCGCATTGCTGGCCACCATGGCACCAGCGCTGATCTGGCCTTCGATGACCAGAAGCGCACCCAGCGACAACATCAAGCCCTGCTGACTGTGCTGCAACCACTTCATAACCACTTGCACGCGGGCTGCTGTTTCCTTGGCTTGTGACTGCTGGGCGACCTGACGCTCGTCCAGGGCCTGCCACTGGCGGCGCAGATTGCCCTGCATGCCCATGGCTTCCACGGTCTCGGCGTTGCGGAACTTGGCAGCCAGGTACTGCGCCGAATCCAGCGCCAATTCCTGCTGCGCTTTCTGTGTACGTACCGACCAGCGATGCGCCGCGAAGCCCAGCAGCAACTGCAGCACCACGAAGGCCACCGATAGCCAGCCCAACCAGGGGTGCATCAAGAACAGCGCCGCCACGAAGACCAACGTCCAGGGTGCGTCGACCACTGCGAAGACGCCGTTGCCGGTAAGAAAGCTGCGCAAGGTAGACAAGTCGGTCAGCGGCTGCGTGGGATTGCGCCGGGCGGTTGATAGCTGGCTGGCAAAAGCCGCGGCGAAAACACTGCGGTTCAGCGCATCGTCGAAGCGGCTACCGGCACGCACCAACAGCCGCGAACGCACCCATTCTGCGAAAGCCATCAGCAGCGAAAACCCGATCACCAACAATGTCAGCGCCAGCAGCGTCATCAGGTTGCCACTGAACATCACCCGGTCGAAGACCTGCAACATGTAGATCGTCGGCGCCAGCATCAGCACATTGGCAAAGGCACTGAAAACGCAGACCCACAAGAATTCCTTGCGGAAAGTCCATAGGATTCGCCCGATGGGACTGCGGCTGAAGAAGCCACCCGCCGCGGGCACGGGGCGCATGCCAGTGTCAACTGCGCTGCCGGGCGCGGCCATGCTGGCGCCAGTGCCAGTGCCAGCGTCAGGGCTGGTGCTGGCGCCAGTATTCAAACTAGTGGTGATCGCGCTCATGCCAGGGATCCCTGAATGGCGACTTCTGGCGGCACAGCCGCGCGAGCGGCCTGAATGCGCGCTGCAGCTTCTTGATTAGCTTTTTGCACGGCGGCCAGCACCTCATCACGGCGGCCGAATTTCGACACCATGCCGTCTTGCATCAGCAGCAGCTTGTCGGCCACTTTCAGCAGGCTGGCGCGGTGGGTGATGGCGATGACCGTTGTCTTTTTCGCCTTCAGCAGCAGCAGGGTCTGCAGCAGGCCGAGCTCACCGGCTTCGTCCAGACTGGCGTTGGGTTCGTCCAGAACTACCAGGCGCGGCGACCCGTAGACCGCGCGTGCCAGCCCCAGCCGCTGGCGCTGGCCGCCGGACAACACGGCGCCTTCGTCACCGATTTGGGTGTCAAAACCCTGGGGCAGGGATTCGATCAGCGCCGTCACTCCCACCATGTCGGTGGCAGCGCGGACTTGTTCCATATCGACCTTGCCGAAGCGCGCAACGTTCTCGGCCACGGTGCCGTCGAATAGCTCCACGCCTTGCGGCAGGTAGCCCACATGGGGACCGAGCTGCGACTTGTGCCACGCGTAAACATCGGCGCCGTCCAGCCGCACCTTTCCGCCCTGCGACGCCCACACGCCTACCAGCGCCCTTGCCAAAGAGGTCTTGCCGGCAGCGGAAGGCCCGATGACCGTGAGCAACTCGCCGGGGAGGGCCTGGAAGCTCACGCCGCGCAGCACCGGCCCCGCGGCGCCGGGCGGTGTGACAACCAGATTTTCAGCAAGTAGATTGCCTTGCGGCGATGGCAGCGGCAAACCGATTTCCGGCGCTGGCACGGCGCGCAGCAGTTCTTCCAGGCGCTGCGTCGACGCGCGCATGGCACCAATCTGCCGCCACTGGCCGGCCATTTGCGCCATAGGCGCAAGCACGCGGCCCCCCAGGATCGACGCCACGATGACCATGGTCATGCCGCCCAAGAGATGGTTGCCCAATGCCATCCAGCAGGCCAGCCCGATGAGCAACGAGCCCTGCAGCTGAGTGAACATCTTGGACAAGGTGCTTAAGGTGCCGGCATTATCAGAAGCCACAGATAGCCGGTTGATGAACTGGCGCTGCGTCTGCATCCAGCGCTTGTACATCGACGCCTGCATGCCCATGGCCTGCACGACCTGAGCATTGCGCAGCGTGCTGGCAGCGCGCATCTGGGCTTGGCCGGCAGAACTGTTAGCTTCGCCATAGGGGCGGGCGCCGCGCTTGTCTTGCAGCCAACCCAACAAGCCCACCAGGGCGGCAACCGCAGTGGCAAGCAAGCCCACCCAGGGGCTCATCACGTACAGCAACACCAGGCACAGCAAAGACGAGGGCAAGTCCATGGCACCGGTGACCACAGGCGAGGCGACAAAGTCGCCCACCGTCTTCACATCGGCCAGGGG
>Ga0105045_10003373_pt1 | contig 13708 bp, 9 predicted proteins | sample MAT02_FD_78089 | JGI IMG/M metagenome (GOLD analysis project Ga0105045, IMG submission 78089) | Freshwater microbial communities from Lake Fryxell liftoff mats and glacier meltwater in Antarctica - MAT-02 (megahit assembly) | ecosystem: Environmental > Aquatic > Freshwater > Ice > Liftoff...
GGTATAAACGTGGCAACTTATGCAACGGGCCGCGAGTTAAAGCAGAAGCTAGAATCCATCGACGTGATCGTTGAATCAACAAAGTCGTTTGAGAACCCGCGTGGCGTCCTACAGCTTCCGAGATTGCTGCACAGCGGAGGGGCTGAAGATACCCCGCGAGCGATTTCGCATCTTATGGATTTACTTATTCGTGAAGTCCCGTCTCGCGTATCGAACGACTCTCCGCTCCTTGCTCCGAGCTCCGAGCAATTGAATCAGTTTGCAATTGCTTATCTATCGGGGCGTCGCCAATTTCAATGGAATGTTGAGGAGAGAGCTGCGCTTCGAGAATACTTCGAGAATGGAGGCATGCTTATTGGAGATGCCGTTTGCGGTAGTTCCGAATTCACAAAAGCCTTGCGTGAAGAAATCGCTGCTATCGTTCCTGAGGCCACCTGGAAGGCGGTTGATGCAAACCATCCGATCCTGACAGATGAATTTCAAGGATATGACATTCGACGCGTTTCCATCAATCGACCGAGTACGGAGGCTGGTCAAGCCATCCAAGTTCAGAAGTATGAAGGAGCACCTGTCCTTGAACTCGTGACTTGGGAGGGGCATCCAATCCTATTGTTTTCTCCTTTCGATTTGAGCTGTGCTTTAGAAAGCCGTCAATCATCGCAGTGCCTAGGCTATTCGCGAAACGATGCTGCAAAGATTGGTATTAATATGATCCTCTATGCGCTGATGCACGACCGTGAGATAACTTCAGACGACAAATAGCCCGCATTGGAAGTTCGCATTACCCGCAAATGAATGTTAGAAGATGAATGTTAGAAGTATGAAGATCGCTGATGGAAAACCCTCCGAGTCATATTGGCATGATAGACCCTTGAAGATCGGAGAACTTCAGATTGGATTTCCTGTCGTTCAGGCAGCATTGAGTGGCTACAGTGATTGGCCAATGCGATTGTTGGCGAGAGAAATGGGGGCTTCCTACAGCTTGTGTGAAGTCATGCTGGATCAGTTTCTAGTGGCCCTTAAGGATCGCGATAGGACTCGGCATTTTTTATACAATACACAAGAAGAGCAGCCTGTGGCCGGACAGTTAATGGGGGCCGAACCAGAGCAGTTTGCTTTAGGAGCGAAGAAGCTTGCCGAAGCTGGGTTCGCGGTGATCGATATTAATTTTGGTTGTCCCGTGAAGAAGGTGTTGGGGCGATGTCGAGGTGGTTTCCACCTCAGTCAGCCGGAGGTTGCTCTCGAGATTGTCCAGAGAACGCGTGACATCGTACCGCCGACGATTCCAGTGACGATCAAAATGAGACGTGGAATGGATGATTCTCAAAAAAGTCGAGATGATTTCTATACCATTTTAGACGGGGCATTCAGGTTGGGCATTGATGCCATCACCGTCCACGGAAGGACTGTTCAGCAGCGATATATCGGGCCTAGTCGTTGGGAGTTTTTAAAGGAAGTTAAAGCTCACGTAGGTACGAAGTGTATTCTTGGAAGTGGCGATTTGTTTTCAGCAAATGATTGCCTTCGCATGATCCAGGAAACGGGTGTCGACGGCGTTACTGTCGCTCGAGGTGCAATCGGTAACCCCTGGATCTTTCAGCAGTGTCGAGCCATATTCGCGGGACAAGAGTTACCAGCTCCGCCCAGTCTGTGGGAACAACGCGAAACGATGAAGAGACATTTCCTGTTGGCTGAAAAAATCTACGGTGAAGATCGAGCGAGCATTCAAATGAGGAAGTTCGGAATTAAGTACTCAGCACTTCATCCGCAGCACCTTACGGTTCGGGAGAGTTTCGTTCGCGTCCGTTCGCGGGATGAGTGGATGAGCAAACTCGATCATTGGTACAGCGACGACTTACCTGGAGTATATCCCAACCCCTCACTTCATTTAGCGACGACGGAATGTGGTTAACTTACCAACCATAGGCAGGTCGATACATGTTCGTCCAACGAAAGTTCGGCACTGGCGGTGCGTTGAACATGTAGCCCGCGTTTACTGAGGGACGAAGAGGTTGATACCCTGCGTACATTTGGGCGATCTCAAGTTCGGTACGGGCTTCACTAAGTCTTCTCGCGCGTTCCATTCGGATGGCTCGATTGGCCGCTTCGATCTCAAGGCGAGTTCGACGATATTCTACGACACTGGAAGTATCTACCAATGGTTTTCGCGGGCTAGCGCTTATATTTGCGGGCACAGGCTCTGGGAGGGACTCGGAAACTACCTCTTCCTGTGCTTGCGCAACGGAATATAACACCGATAGCGTACTCAGTAATCCAGCTACGCGAAGCGATTTGAGAAATACGTTCATGCTACCAATCTCCAACGAAAAACTATCTGCCGGAACCGAGACGCGTTCCCTGCCAGATTCGTTCCGTAGTATCGGTTTACGTGACGTACTCCATCGACGATAACTAAGCCTGCGTATAAAGAATTCTGAGATCCTAGAACCTTTGAAACAATAGTGACGGATGTAATGCCAAACAGATGGAAAACGAGCTCTCCGCTATTTTTCGGATTGCTCGGCTGTTTTATCCCGTTCTCCTTGTCAACAAGCGTTTTCTCGGAAGAATCGCTTGTAAACGAGGAGAATCGCGAGGCGAGCAAGCAAAAGCCTCCCCCAACCGCTGATCCCATTGCACAACTTCAGTCGCTCGCTCAGCAGTCAAATTATGCGAGTTGGGGTTTTTGGGGGGTGAAGGCGAATGAGTACAGCGGTTGGACAAATCATTCCAATCGGCTAATTCCCGTTTACGTGTTTGGTGGCTCATTTGCAAGTTATATGGGGGAACAAAGCATCTACCGAGATCAGAATCGTCTCGAGTCTATCTACTGCAAATGTCCCGATTCTACGTGCTGTTCGACTGCCGAGTACGGTGATCAGACGGATATTTATCACCTCCAGCGAAAAGCAATCGAAATCGGTAATAAAAAATATGTCTTCCTTGTTGTATTCGACGGCATGGATTGGCAGACAACCTGGGTGGCTGCAACCTTTGCGTCTGGCAAGGTTGATTATCGAGATGGACGAGGGAGTGGACTGGCATTTCAGGACTATCGGGGAGCCGATACAGATTATGGCTATTTTGTAACAAGCCCTCATGACGAAGGACTTCAGCCCGACGTGAACACGCAGACGTTAACGACTGCATCCGCTTCGCAATTTGGTGGCTACGACCCCAAGCTAGGCGGAGAAACACCCTGGGCTATTGCGCCTGATTTTGCCTACCCGATTGGCCGATCGCGAGCGGCACCTCATGCCTACACGGATTCATCATCCTCGGCAACTTCGATGACATCTGGCGCGAAGGTGTTCAATGGGTCGGTAAACGTGACTCATGACTTGAAGAAATGCGAAACGATTGCGCAGTGGGCCCAACGCGAACGGGGCTTTGCAATTGGTACGGTTACAAGTGTTCCGTTTTGTCATGCTACGCCTGCTGCCGCGTATGCGCATAATGTCAGCCGTGACGACTATCAAGATTTGGCCCGTGACATGTTAGGCCTTCGATCGGTTTCCCATCCTACAGAACCTCTCGCGGGATTGGATGTTGTGATTGGCTGCGGATGGGGCGAGAACATGAACTCGTCGCCCAAGGAAATCGGGGTACAAGGCAGGAACTTCGTGTTGGGTAACAAGTACATTACCGAAGCTGATCTGGAAACCATTCAAGGTGACGTAGTTCATCGATACGAAGTGGCACAGAGGACCGCTGGAAAATCGGGAGACAGGGTCCTGGAGCAATCGGCGGAACAGGCTATTGAGAAAGGTTCGCGATTGTTTGGTTTTTTTGGTGCAAAAGGCGGTCACCTTCCATTTGCAACTGCCAACGAGGACTTTAAACCTGTTCGTGATGTACGCGATGCCGAAGTTTACAGCCCTGAAGATCTTAACGAAAACCCATCGCTTTCTAGTATGACCGAGGCTGCCATTGCCGTACTAGAGACCAATTCAAAAGGGTTTTGGCTGATGGTCGAAGCAGGTGACGTGGATTGGGCTAATCATGCAAACAATGTCGATAACTCGATTGGATCTGTATTGGCCGGAGACCGAGCTGTTAGTTCTATTTTTTCATGGATCGAATCGCATAACGCTTGGGCAGAAAGTCTGGTCGTCGTTACGTCCGATCACGGCCACTACCTCAACATTACAGATCCCTCGGTCTTTGCTATCGATTCAAAATAACCGCTAATGCTGCTACCGCGTTCTCGTGATGGGATTGGCACCCCGTCTCTTTGGACGGCAAGCGTGGAGATAGCCTTACCATTCTTCGTTTGTTGAAGCGAAAATCCACACGGCTTGAATCAATAATATACTAGCAACAATTCCCAATCCCGCTGAAACTACAAGTCGCTGAGGTTTTCCGATTCGATTTTCGAGAAACAAATCGATCGCTGCGATGGCAGTTGGCATCGCGTAAAGGACCCCAAAAACCCACCAAGGCTTTGGGTACGTAGCGTTAAATCTTATGTTCGCAACGAGACATGCTGCAAGTACGCACATGGCAGGTAGAAGAGGTTTTGTCCAACTGACCTTTCCGGTAATCGAGACCGCAGCAGCGACCACTGCGGCCATCGACATCAATGCTAAACACCATTCGCCAAGGCTACCAATTTGAGAAAACATGACCGATGTGATAGCTCCATAGTTTGCCACGATTATCCAAATCGCCCAGCGTCTTCCAGACGTACTTCGATCGTCGTCGCACATCAACGCAACCGAGTGATAGTTGCAGATCGCGGAAACAAAAGACGTTAGTAACCACCGAGTATTTTCCGGGATCAGATCGTCCCAAATGGGCGAAAACGGTAGAGTCGCGTAAATCGCTATTCCAAAGACAATCGCGTAAAATAACAAACGCGTGTCAACACGAAGTGCATTAGGAAAAGCCTCTAATAAGACACTCCAAAGCACTACAAAACCGATGGGCCAAAGAATCCGTTGCCAAACTTGGTTCGGGAAGAAGTGTCCAAAATCTGAAAAGTCTGGAAACTGCGTTATCGTCCACTGGCTGCCTGCAAGTCCTAGCCAAAAGACAATACCAGTCGCAAGAAAAACAAAAAAGCTTGTGATTCGATACTTCGCACCGAACAAGCCTACAAAGCTGGCAGCAATGGCTGCCAGCAGCGGAATCAGATAATGTGACAACTCGTATTGGGCTTACTTCGTCAGAACTAAGTGGGCATCCATTTCAACATCATTCTTGATCTTGCCTACCCCATACTTCATGCCCCATTTTGTTCGGTCAATCTTGAACTTGGCATGAAGGTGAATCTCGTTATCGGATACTTCCGCAGTGATCGGGACTGTAGTTTCGACCTTCACTCCAAGCATCGTAAGGTTGCCGATGATTTCGCCAGACTTTTCGCCGGTTACCACAATTTTGGTGGACGTGAACGTGATCGTAGGATACTCACGTACGTTAAAGAAGTCGGCGTTCTTGAGGTGATCGGTTAGTTTCTCATCATCGGACCAAAGGCTTTTGGCGTCGATCACCAGCGAAATGGCACCGGCAGTCGGTGTCTCTTTGTCAACTGTTGCTGAACCTTCAACTTTCTTGAAGCCGCCGGAGTGCTTCCCGTCCTCTTTTGACCCTACAAATTCAATTTTTGAGACTTTGGAATCGATCTGCATTGTTTCTGCAGCATTTGCTTGGGAAACCAAAGCCAACATGAAACCACAAAGGTACCATCGTTTAATTAAACTCATTCAACCATCTCCATCATTAATTTAAGCCAAGAACGTATCGATACGGGTCCTAGGGGCCAGGTGCGGAGTAAGAACCGCTTTTCTGCCCACCCACATTATAACGAGCAAAAAAAGCTAGGGGGCCGTTCGACCTGAAATTTCGCAATCCAGTTTATCCCACTTTTAACACCATTCCGACCGTTACAAACGGAATACTTTAGGGAATCGTCGTTATAGCCTGATCATCTTCTGGGCCAGTTACCGAAAACAAGAGGTGGTAAGTCAGCCATGTCGACTTTTGTAAGGCAGGGTTCCTGCGCCATTGATCAATTACCTCGCTTTTGCCAGCATATAAAATGGGTCGAATTCAATCGAATATTGGTCTGGTCACCGGGACTAACATTCAGAGTACCGTGGACCAATTGATAAAACTTTCCGCACAACCGCGAGATCGGTTGCAAGGCCGAATCGCCGGGCAGCAGTCTCAGCAAATCATTCTCAACGAACTTATTGCGACGGTAATTGGCGTTCAGTTGCAGACAAACCGACTAGGAAATGAAACTCAATTCAAGACTTCTACGGCCTCATCGTCCAAGCCAGACGTATTAAGCGTGACCACCTCAGGGACACCGACACCGGGAAGCTATTCGGTTCGAACAATCCAAACTTCGCAGACAGCAGCCGCAGCCTCAAATACTTTTGTAAATGTAACCGATATCGTTCAAGCGGGCGATTTCGTGGTTCGAACGGGTGGCTTCGTCGACACTTCGACGGCTTTGGAGGATCTACGAGGCGGTTTAGGGGTATCGCGTGGAAAGATTAGAATTACTGATCGTACGGGAGCCGCTCGAGAAGTGGATCTGACAGGCGCTTCGAGCGTTGAGGACGTTATCAAGCAGATCAACACAACAGCCGGACTTCGAGTTTCCGCGCGATCAGACGGAGATCGCTTAGTTCTGGCAGACACATCCGGGGCGGTCTCGTCAAACCTGATTGTTGAAGAGGTCGGGGCCGGACGCACCGCCGCAGATTTGGGCTTATCGAACGTCAATGTCGCGGATGCGACTGCGACTGGCGAGGATTTGGTTTACTTGGCTTCGTCAACACGACTCAACACGTTACGAGACGGACGCGGGATCGAGTTTGTCTCTGGGAACGATTTGTCATTGACCCTCAAGGACGGATCGACCATCAACGTGGACATTGATTCGACCCGAGAGCCTAGCACGCTCGGACAATTGGTGGCTTCGATCAACGCGGTCGATTCGAACCGCCTAGAGGCTCGTATCGCAAGCGACGGAAACGGCGTCGAATTCATCGATAAGACAACTGGCAGTGGGACATTTGCGGCCACGGGAATTGTCTCGGATCAATTGGGTCTCACAGGAACCGCTGGAACGACGGGAACCCTCAAGAGTGTTCGTATACAAAGTACTCTTTCTGGCCCCCTGCTTGGATCTCTTAATGGAGGTAACGGTATCGGGCAACCAGGACTCATCTCCATCACGAATCGGTCTGGGGCGACAACATCCATCGATTTATCTGGCGCGAATAGCCTGCGAGACGTCATCGAAAAAATCAATGCAACTAGTGGAGTCGGTGTTGTTGCATCTCTGAATCGATCAAAAACGGGAATTGCACTTCAGGATACGACTGGTGCAACGACTAGCAATCTGATTATCGCGGACGGAGATTCGAACAATACCGCGTCTAAGCTGAAAATTACCGCGAACGTTCCTAGTACGTCGGTTGATAGTGGCGCACTGGGCCTTCAGTTTGTTGCCGCAAAGACGACGCTCACAAGTCTCAATCAAGGGCGAGGCATTCGCTTGGGGGCTTTCAGCACTACTGATTCAAAGGGAGTCCAGTCCTCAGTCAACCTTTCCACCAATGGCGTGAAGACCGTTGGCGACGTTGTGAAAGCCATTAATAACGCTGGAAATGGTGTCAGGGCAAGACTAAACGATGAAGGAGATGGTATTGTCTTGACCGACATTGCGGGTGGATCAGGAACATTGGTAGTCGCAGATTCTGGAAATGGTAACGCGGCACTCGATCTTGGTATTCGTAAGACGGCTAGCACCGTTACCACCACGACTGGGTCGGAGCAGCAAATCAATGGTAGCCAGAACTATAAACTCAGCTTAACGGGCTCGGAAACACTGACCCAGTTTGTAGAAAAGGTGAACAGTTCAAACGGCCCTTTAACAGCCTCTCTGTTGAGCACCGGGAGCTCAACGGTGAGAATCCTTTTTTCATCCAAAAGCAACGGGGAAATCGGTCGGTTTCAGGCGGAGGGGGATTCGGTAGGAATTAGCGTCAATACGACGGCATCAGCCCGCGACGCAATCATTTCGGTCGGTAACGATAGTGAGGGGGGAGGCACATTACTCAAGTCCTCGAACGATAACTTTACCAATGCGTTTAATGGAGTGTCTCTCAAAGTCTCAGGAATCAGCACGGACCCAGTACAAATTACGGTGTCCAGCGATAACAATTCTTTGGAACGAAATGTCCAGCTCTTCGTCGATCAGATCAATAAGGTCTTTGACAAGATCAAGAAAGAAACGTCGTTCACTCCTGAAACGGGAGCAACAGGCCAGCTTTTCGGTACGAGTGAAGTCATTCGGGTTCAACAGGGGCTTGCGGACCTGGTCACCGGACGAACGACGGGTTTGGGAAGTACAAGATCTCTAGAGCAACTTGGAGTTAGCTTGGACCAAGATGGTAAACTTCAGTTTGACAAAACGAAGTTCAACGACCGATTATCAAAGGATGCAGACGGAGTAAAAGCTTTCTTAACCGACAGCAAATCTGGTTTCGGAGTACGTGCGAAAGTAGCTCTCGATCGACTGGTCGGCATCGATTCTGGTGCGCTCGTTAGAAAAACCAAAACCCTCCAGCAACAAATCGAAGCGGGAGGAAAGCGCGTTGACGTACTTAATATACGACTTGCGAACGAAAGAAATCGACTTCTAAAACAGTTCTACGGTATGGAAGACGCTATCAATAAGATACGTAATAACCAGTCTGCAGTCGATGGTATCAAATTTATCGGTTCCTTTACCGCTTAAGCTGATCCACTGACAGGTAATAGTCGGTCAAGACGGTCTTCTTACTGGCTGTGGATACAGGCAGCAGTCTGCTGGGCATACATCGTGATTGGGCCCCAATTTACCGACCGCAGGCCGTTCGGCCCCAGGCGTCATACGCTCGACGATTAACTCGCGAATCATCGAGATAAACGTCTGATGGATACCGACAGTCGGAACGCGATAGAACGAGATTCCTTTCTCTTTGCACAGATCAGCCGCCTCCGAATCGAGGTCGTACATAACTTCCATGTGGTCCGAGACAAATCCTATCGGCTGTAAGACTACGGAATGGATTTTGTTCTCCAGGTAAAGCGATTCGATTCGATCACAAACGTCCGGCTCAAGCCAAGGTTGTTGAGGCGGACCCGATCTGCTTTGGAATACTAGCTCCCAATTCGAGTGTTCGGCGACTTCTGCCACCAATCTGGATGCCTCGCGTAGTTGCGTTTCATACCGGGAGTTATCTGCCATGCTCATCGGAATGCTGTGAGCACAAAAAAGAACGGGCGTCGAGTCTCGCTTTTCGGCCGGAATGTTAGCGAGGGTCGCCTTGAGAAGCTCTGCCTGTGGGTCGATAAATCCCGGATGATTATAAGCCATTCGGATTTTGTCCACGACTGGCGCATTGTCGCCAACCTTTGATCGTGCAGCCGCAATGTTCTCGCGGTACTGTCGGCATCCGCTGTAGCAACTGAACATTGATGTAAAAAAAGCAAGTGATCGCTTCTTACCGTCGGCGGCCATCTGACGAAGAGTGTCTTCGAGCATCGGGTCCCAATTTCTATTACCCCAGTAAATTGGTAACTCGACCGATTCCTTGGCGAGTTCCTTCCGCAAAGCCTCGATTAAGCTTCTGCACTGGCTATTGATCGGACTTACACCGTTGAAGTGCTGGTAGTGTTCGGCGACTTCGAGCATTCGCTCCCGCGGCACATTTTTTCCTCGAAGAACATTTTCCAGGAAGGGCATTACGTCGTCTGGCCCTTCGGGGCCACCAAACGATACCAAAAGGATGGAATCGTAAGGAAGTTCATCGCAAGCTGGCGAAATGGCTAATTTGTTGTCTGTACAGGTATCTGGCATGTTTCTACTTTGTTCTTGGAGGGGGGCCCCATGCTTGGTAGGCGATTTAAGCATGGCGAGTCTATCTTATTAAAACAGCGAGTTCATTTTTGTGTAGTCCTTGTCGCAAGTACTTTTGTCGTAATTGCTCTTGATACCTGGGATTGCCAAAGGATTACGTTGTGAGTTCAGGATGCTTTGCCTATAATTTCGCTGTTTGTGCTCTATTCTCTCCTGCTCCTTGCGAGTAACTATCACTATGGATCGACGAAACTTTTTTGACCAAAGCTTGCGGACGAGTGCTCTGGCAACCGCGGCGGCATCAAGTGTTCTAACGACTTACGACGCGACTTTAGGAGCATTGATGAACCAAGAGAGTGTCAAGCGCGTTGGACTGATTGGATGTGGTTGGTACGGAAAATGTGATCTGTTCAGACTAATTCAAGTAGCACCAGTTGAAGTCGTTTCGTTGTGCGATGTAGATTCTGAAATGCTGGAAGACGCCGCGAAGATGGTTGCAGAGCGTCAAGCGTCCAAGAACAAGCCGAAGACCTTTAGCGACTACAGAAAGATGCTCGCCGAAAAGAATTTGGATATCGTTTTGATTGCTACGCCTGATCATTGGCACGCGCTTCCTATGATTGAAGCTGTTCGCAATGGAGCGGATGTCTATGTTCAAAAACCGATCAGCGTGGACGTAATCGAAGGGCAAGCGATGCTGGCGGCTGCTCGAAAATACAAACGAGTCGTCCAAGTGGGTACTCAGCGACGTAGCACCCCGCACCTTATCGACGCGAAGAAAGAGATTATCGACGCAGGCAAGCTAGGTAAAGTTGCCTGCGTCGAGATTTACTGTTACTACCATATGCGAGCACGCGAGAATCCGCCAGACGGCCAAGCTCCGGCCAATCTAGACTACGACGCCTGGACTGGCCCAGCTCCTATGCGACCTTACAACAGCTTGATCCATCCTCGAAAGTGGCGTGCTTTTGAGGAGTACGGCAATGGGATTGTCGGCGACATGTGTATCCATATGCTGGATACCGTCCGATGGATGCTCGACTTAGGATGGCCGACTCGAGTCAGTAGTATGGGCGGGATCTTAATGGATCCCAATTCAAAAGCGAATATCCCCGATACTCAAACAGCGACCTTCGATTTCCCAGGTATCAATGTTGTTTGGCAGCATCGATCTTGGGGCGAAGCACCAGACCCAACGTATCCATGGGGAGCGACACTCTATGGAGATAAGGGTACTCTCAAACTTAGCGTGCAGAGCTTTGACTACCACTCCTCTACGGGCGGTGATTCAATTCATCGTGATTGCAAGATGGAGCTGGAAGAGTACCCAGAAGACAAAACTGAAAAAGACTTAGAGAAGCATGTAGCACCTGCAATTCGTGTCCACATGCTGGATTTCCTTAAGGCCATAGCGGATCGAAGCCAACCAGTAGCGGACATCGAGCAAGGCTATATTTCAACGACAGCTTGCATTCTGGCCAATCTAAGTTTGGAATTGGGACGAACACTTACATGGGACCCCGCGACGCAGACCATTCGAAACGATGACGAGGCCAATCAAATGCTGAGACGGCCCTACCGCGATCCTTGGGTCCATCCAGAAGTAGCGGAAGTTTAGAACTAAAGCGAACGGCAGGACGAAAGCCTCGCATGTCTTTAAAGCGTTTCGAGTTACGGACGTTTTTTACGACTGACTGGCGGCGAGCTAGCAGGGCTAGACTCCTGAGTATTATTTAACATGCCGAACTCAAACCAAGATTTGTCCCTATAGAAGTCCCAGAATATGTCGAAAACGATTGAATTTTCTTTGTTAACGCAGATGTTGATGATGGTTTTGGTCTTCAACATGGGGTGCAGTCCATCGAATGATATTGAACCGAATTCATCGCCATCGATTGGTTCTGATAGTAAACCACTTGACCAGGTAGTCTTATTGCTCAATTGGTACCCAGAAGCCGAACATGGCGGATTCTACGCCGCCAATGTGCATGGGATTTATAAGGAATTCAACCTAGAGGTGGAGATTCGCCCTGGCGGGAAAACGACAGTTGTGCCTCAGGAGCTAACGCTTGGAAGAATTGAATTTGGTGTTGCCAATGCAGATGATGTGGTCCTTGCACGAGAACAATCTGCTCCGCTGATTGCATTAATGGCTCCTTTGCAAATTGGGCCGCGTTGCATTATGGTCCGAGAGGATTCTGGCATTTCCACCTTTGAAGGTCTTGAAAACATCACATTGCAGATCGATCCAAGTCGCCCCTACGTCCCGTTCATGAAGAGCAAGGGATTCCTTAGTAAGGACGTAAAAACAGTTCCCTACTTTGGCTCCGTGGCGCAGTTAGTCGCCGATCCACGGACTGCCCAACAAGCGTACAGTTTCAGCGAACCTCTCATGGCGGAACAGGCCGGCGTGAAAGTGAAAACGTTAATGATGTCCGACATCGGTTACAACCCGTACGCGAGCCTCTTGATCACAAGCGAACAGTATCTTGCTAAGAACGAAGACATCGCCAAGCGTATGGTCCTCGCGTCCATCGAAGGCTGGAAGAAATATCTTGAGGAACCAGAGCAAACCAATGCGTACATCCTCTTACAAAATCAACAAGGAATGACTGCCGAAGCACTAACCTACGGTGTCGAGAATCTAAAGCCTCTGTGTGTACCCGAGGGATTCCCTGAAGCGAGTATCGGTAAGATGGACAGCGCTCGCTGGACCACGCTTGTCGAGCAATTGAAGTCGCTGCAAATGATCGAAGGTAAAGTGAAGGCTGAGGAATGCTACACTTTAAAATTCCTCCAAGATTGACGCGGGTAGCACCTGCTCAGCTAGCAAACTGGTTTCTGATAGCAAAGTAGCAATCAAGCCTCGGCGTTACACGACTTCTGAAATTCCAACTCGATCAAGCCGATATTTCGGCGAATGTTTAACCGAGTCGTTGGCTCGGCGTTTCAAGCTTTCACGTCCGAAGAGTCGTATCGTTTGATAAACAAGCTGCGAGTTATGTTTCTTCCCATGGATGGCAGTTAGTTGAAAGTGCATGGGACGTCTTGCCTGTAAAAAGGACTATGGCAGCTTTATAAACCGCACCGAATCGGCTCTTAGGTTACCGACCGGAGTTCCTTGAGAGAGTCTCACAAACTCTCCGCGAGCACCGCTGAAGAAGAAGGTTCCTAGCTCCACAAAGCCCGATGCTCCGGTTGATAAGTTAATCGTTTGCACTGGTTCGATGATTCCATTGTGAACTACCGTGACACTCGCATTCGCACTATTGGTAGTCGCTGCAACCCGCCAAATGGCAACCGCGTAGAAGCCTGGAACAAGCGTCGGCGCGTTCCAAGTTGCTACCGAATTGGCAATGTTACCGAAACGCGTGGTGCTTCCGTTGATACCCGTGGCACCGCTTGCCACCCAAGTACCCGATTCGACGTAGCCAGGGCTGGTGTTGTCGACAATGAAGTCGTCATTGACGATCGTCCCAGTTGCCGTTGGTGCGGTAATGATGGCACCGGTAGCGCTGGAGAGCGAGACGCCAAACGTCTCATTGGCTTCAAATAGTAAATCATTCGTGATGAGGACCGACGTTGTTTGGACGAACGGTCCACCGCCGACGAAGGTGATGGTTCGATTGGTCACGGCGGTGTAATCAGTCCCGGCGACAGCTTCACCGACGATGTTGGTGGATGTTGCAAACGTGATGGTATCAACGCCGGCGCTTGCGTTGACGCTATTGATCGCTTCACGAAGTGAAGGGCCGGTTCCCACCACTGGCGCGGTGTCGTTTTCATCGACCGTCGTCGTGACGAGAAACGAAGCCAGTAAGTTTCGGCGTTCGAGCGACTCGA
>Ga0105045_10003374_pt1 | contig 13703 bp, 10 predicted proteins | sample MAT02_FD_78089 | JGI IMG/M metagenome (GOLD analysis project Ga0105045, IMG submission 78089) | Freshwater microbial communities from Lake Fryxell liftoff mats and glacier meltwater in Antarctica - MAT-02 (megahit assembly) | ecosystem: Environmental > Aquatic > Freshwater > Ice > Liftoff...
CAGGACATCGTCTATGTCGCGATGCCCGAACGGTTTTCGCCGCCGCCGCCGCAGATTGCGCCAGCTGGCGCGGCCCGGGGGGAAGATGTGGCGATGGACACGGTGCGGCTGTTCCGGTTTTCGGCGCTGACCTTCAACGCCCACCGCATCCATTTCGACCTCCCCTATGCGCAGTCGGTCGAGAAATATCCCGGGCTTGTGGTGCATGGGCCGATGCAGGCGATGCTGCTGATGGCCGCCGCGATCCGCCACCGGGGCGGCATGCCCGCGACGTTCCGGTTCAGGGGGGTGCGCCCGCTGTTCCACACCGACACGGTGACGCTGACCGGTTGGCCCGAGGCGGACGGCAGCCAGGCGCTGGCGGTGGTGACGGGCGAAGGGGTGATGACGATGCAGGCCGACATCGGGTGGACGGCATGACCGGCCCGCTGTCCGGCATGCGGATTGTCGAATGCGCGGCCTTTGTCGCGGTGCCGCTCGCGGGCATGACGCTGGCGCAGATGGGGGCGGATGTGATCCGGGTGGACCGGCCCACGGGGGGACTGGACGCGAAACGCTGGCCGGTGACTGCATCGGGCGAAAGCCTGTTCTGGGCGGGGATGAACAAGGCCAAGCGCAGCCTGGCGATCGACCTGACCCACCCCGAGGGGCAAGAGATCGTGGCCGCCCTGATCACCGCCCCCGGCCCCGATGCGGGGCTGTTCCTGACCAACCTGCGGGGGCCTGCCTGGATGGACTGGCCCGCCCTGTCGGCGCGGCGCGCCGATCTGGTGATGGTCAGCCTGACCGGCACGCGGCGGGGCGAGCCTGCGGTGGATTATACCGTCAACCCCGCGCTGGGGTTCCCCTTTGCCACCGGGCCGGAGGGCACGACCGACCCCGTGGCCCACATGCTGCCCGCCTGGGATCTGGTGGCGGGGCAGATGGTGGCGGGCACGTTGCTGGCCGCCGAACGGCACCGTCTGAAAACCGGACAGGGGCAGATGGCGGAGTTGTCGCTCAAGGACGTCGGGGCGGCGATGATGGCGAACCTTGGCCTGCTGGCCGAGGTGACGGTGAACGGGGTCGACCGGCCGCGCTATGGCAACAGCCTGTACGGCGCCTATGGTCAGGATTTCGTCTGTGCCTGCGGGGCCTGCGTGATGGTGGTGGGGCTGACCGACCGGCAATGGCGGGGGCTGGTGAAGGTCACGGGGTCCGAGGCCGCGATGGCCGGCCTTGCATCTGCAACCGGGTTGGACCTTTCGCGCGAAGGCGACCGCTGGCATGCGCGGGCGGGGATCACGGCGATCCTGACCCCATGGTTTGCGGCGCGGACGCGCATGGCGGTGGCGGCGCTGTTCGACAAGGCGGGGCTGACCTGGGGGCCGTTCCGCACCTTCGGTCAGGCGGTGCGCGATGACCCCGACCTTTCGCCCGACAACCCGATGTTCGCGATGGTGGACCAGCCCGGCATCGGCAGCTATCCGATGCCGGGCCATCCGGCGACATTCGCAGGCCTTGGCCGCCTGCCCCCGGCACCCGCCCCAAGGCTGGGCCAGCACAGCGAGGCGGTGCTGGCCGATGTGCTGGGGATGGCGTCGGGGCAGATCGGGGCGCTGATCGACCGGGGGATCGTCGCGGTCGCCTGATCAGAGCTTCTTGCCCGCAATCTCGGTGCCGCTGCGGGGCGGGGCGGCGACTGCGGGTTTGGCCACCTCTTTCTTTGGCTTCTTCTTTTCCTTGTTGGTTTTCTGGTTGTTACCCTTGGCCATCTGTTGTCCTTTCCGGAACGGAGGGGTTGCAGGCTAGTGCGCCTGCCATTGTGCCTTTTGGCGATCCGTCCAGCGGACGGACACGGTATACTCCTGCTCGTCGGCGGTTTCGCCGACAACCACGCCCATATCATGCAGACGCGCCCGCGCACGGCCATTTGCAAAGGGCAGGATCAGTGTTTCCTCGATTCGTACCTCGGCAAAGGCCGCGTCGATGGCGTCCAGCAGGCCCGCGACGCCCTCACCGGTAAGGGCCGACACGGCATCCACGCTGTCGCGCTGTGCGGCCTGCACCACCAATGCCTCGCGCGCGGTACCCTCGACCAGATCCAGCTTGTTCCAGACCTCGATCACCGGCGTCGTCGCCGCCACACCGATTGAGGTCAGAATCTCGGCCACGTCCAGCGCCTGTTCGGCGGTTTCGGGGTGGCTGATATCGCGGACGTGGCAGATCAGGTCGGCCTCCAGCACCTCTTCCAATGTGGCGCGGAAGGCCGCGACCAGTTGCGTCGGCAGGTCGCTGATGAAACCAACCGTATCCGAAGCAATGACGCGGCGCCCCGAGGGCAGCACCACGCCGCGCATCGTGGGGTCAAGCGTGGCGAACAGCATGTCCTTTGCCAGCACCTGCGACCCGGTCATCCGGTTGAACAGCGTCGACTTGCCCGCATTGGTGTATCCGACCAGCGCCACCAGCGGGAACGGCACCTTGCGGCGCGATGCGCGGTGCAACTCACGCGTGCGCACCACGCGGTCCAGTTGCCGCTTCAGACGGATCACCTGATCGTCGATGGCGCGGCGGTCGGATTCGATCTGGGTCTCGCCGGGCCCGCCGACGAACCCGAAACCGCCCCGCTGGCGTTCGAGGTGGGTCCAGGCACGCACCAGCCGCGTGCGCTGATACGACAGCGCCGCAAGCTCGACCTGCAACACGCCTTCACGGGTGCGGGCGCGGTCGGCGAAAATCTCGAGGATCAGGCCGGTACGGTCCAGAACCTTGACGGACCAGGCTTTTTCCAGATTGCGCTGCTGCGCGGGGGTCACCGGGCCGTCGATCAGCACCAGTTCCACGCCAAGGCCCGCGAACAGCGCCTTCAGGTCATCGACCTTTCCGCTGCCCAGCAGCGTGGAAGGTTGCATCCGTGCAATCCGCACGACCTCTGCCCCCGCCACCGTCAGGCCCGGCAGCGCCGAGGCAAGGGAAACCGCCTCGGCCAGCCCATGTTCCGGCAGGCGGCGCTTGCGGACGGATTTCAGATCGGGGTGCAGGACATAGGCGATCGTGGGTCGGGCGACCGTATCATGCCCGCCCTCGCCCCTGCCCAGCGGCAGGTCGTCTTCCTCGTCTGTGGGGGCGGGGGTCAGTCTTCGCTCTCGTACAGATTGATCGGCGCGCCCGGCATGATGGTTGAAATCGCGTGCTTGTAAACAAGCTGCGACTGACCATCACGACGCAAAAGGACGCAGAAATTGTCAAACCAGGTGATCACACCCTGCAATTTGACCCCGTTGATCAAAAAGATCGTCACCGGTACCTTTGCCTTGCGCACATGGTTCAGGAATGCGTCCTGCAGGTTCTGCTTGTCGCCAGCCATTTTTCGTTGAGCCTTTTTTGTTTTTTTGTCCCTGTCGTCGTCCGCGGGGTTGGCGCCCGGGCGTTCGGCGCACTATGAAACGCGAACAGCAGACAATCCAGACCAAAAAGCGGGCAGGCCATGCGCAGCCTGCGGTCTGTGTCAACGCCGCCAGACCGAAGGCGCCACCAGTGCCAGAATTGCCAGAACCTCCAGCCGCCCCAGCACCATCGCCCCCGCAAGGATGGCCTTGGCCACACCGCCAAGGTCGCTGAAGGCTATCGGCGTTTCCGCCGCAACACTGACAAGCGGGCCGGTGGTCGACACGGCGGCGACCGACAGGACCAGCGCATCCTCGAACGGCACCTCGACCAGCGCCAGAAGGGCGATCAGAACCGCAAGCGTCAGCGCATAGAGCATGAAGAAGATCCAGGCGGCATAGGCCCCTTCGTTGCGCAACCGCCGTTCGCCCTCGCCGCCGCCGCCGATGGAATGCGGATGCGCTATGCGTTCCAGTTCGCGCTGCCCCTGCCGGATCAGCGCATGCACGCGCAACAGCTTCAGCCCCCCTGTCGTGGTGGCAATGCCGCCGCCGATCATCGCCAGACCTACAAGGATCAGCCCCGGCGCGGGCAGCCCCGACCACGCCTGGGCCGATTGCCACTGCCCGCTCTCGAAACCTGCCGTGGTCAGGAACGACAACGTCATGAACAACGCCCCCCACAGCGCGCCCAGTGCCGAACCGAGATCGCCGCCGTCAACCGTGTCGACCGCACCCAACCAGTGCCGCAAGAACAGCACGCCCGGGACGGCAACCAGAAAGACCGCAGCCAGCCTGATCTCGGGGTCGGCAATCAGCGGGTGCGAGCGGTCGACCATCACCGCACCGGGAAAGCTGCGACGGGTCAGACCCAGCAGAAGGAAGACGAAGATCAGCATTTCGGTCACCAGGCCCGATCCGGTCAGGGCCAGACTTTGCCCGGGCGTGATGCCGCTGGACGACAGCGTCGACATCGCCAGGCACAGCGCCTGCAGCCCCGCCTCGCCACCGGTCAGCAGCAGCACCCACAGCGTCAGCGTCAATCCTGCATAGACCGGAAACACCAGCAGCGTCAGCCGCGCCAGCCGTTCGCCGGGATCGGCCAGTCGCGTGATCTGCGCCGAGCCGCGTGCCCCGCGACCGGGGGCGCGGCCCGATATCACCTCGGCCCCCGCCAGATCCAGCGGGGCCAGCAGCGCCGCCGCCCCGACCAGAATCAGCAGCCCCCCAAGCCAGCCTACCAGCGCCCGCCACAGATGCAGCGAGGGGCCCAGCCGTCCGGGCGTGTCATACAGCGTCGCACCCGTTGTGGTCAGGCTTGACACCATCTCCCACCAGGCGTTGGCAAAGCTGGTATCGGGCACGGATTGCGCGAACGGCAGCGCCAGCACCGGCGGCAGTATCAGATAGGCCAGCGCAAACGATGCAAGCTGCGTGCGCGCAGGGTTTGGCCCCAGCGGACGCCCGGCCGCCGCCAATGCGATCATTCCCGTCAATGCCCCGACGACAACCGCGCCAAACAGAAACGCCCTCGCCACCCGGTAGTCACCTGTCACCGCCGCATGGGCCGCAGGCAGCAGCATGGCAGCGGCGGCGATCCACAACAGGGTCACAACCAAAGGCAGGGTGCGGAACCAGCGCATCCGGCGGCGTCAGAAGAAGTCGATCGAGACTTGCAGCAGTCGCTCGACCTCGGGGACATCCTTGGCCATCACGAACAGCGCAATCACGTCGTTCTCGTCGATGCGCAGATCACCCGTGGGTTTTATCACCTTGTCGCCCTTCATCACCGCGCCGACCAGCACGCCTCCGGGAAAGTCGATTTCCCGCACCAGCTTGCCCGCCAGCGGCGAGGTGGAAAGCACCTGCGCCTCGATCATCTCGGCCTCGGCATCGCCCAGCGAATAGATCGCCCGCACCCGGCCATGGCGGATGTGGCGCAGGATCGAGCTGACCGTGGTGGCGCGCGGGTTGATGTAGGCGTCGATGTCCAGCGCCGCCATCAGCGGCACCAATGTGGGATCGTTGACCAGGGCTATCGACATCTTGCATCCCGCCTGCTTGGCCCGCACCGCGACCAGAAGGTTGGTCTTGTCGTCATCCGTCACCGCCAGCACCGCATCGGCGCGGTCGATGGCGGCCTCGGTCAGGATCTCGATATCCATGCCGTCGCCGTTCAGCACAATGGTGCGTTCCAGCGCGTCTGCCGCGAATTCGGCCCGCGCGAGGCTTTTCTCGATGATCTTGGTGCGGATCCGGTCGCTGCGCGCCTCGAGCGCGCGGGCCACCTGCAGGCCGACGTTGCCCGCGCCCACGATCACCAGACGTTCCTGCTTGCGCGTGGTTTTGCCAAAGATGTCCAGCGCACGGTTCACATCCTCGACATGCGCGAAGACATAGATGCGGTCGCCGGCGAACAACTGATCCGCCGGGTCGGGCGCGAACAGCCGCTCTTCCCGCCGCACACCAACGACAATCGCGCGCAACGACGCGAACAGTTCGGACAATTGCCGCAGCGGCGTGTTCAGCACCGGGCAATCCGCGTCCAGAACGATGCCCAGCAGTTGCGCACGCCCGCCCATGAAGCTTTCGCTGTCAAAGGTGGACGGGGCGGCGAGGCGTTGAAGGGCAGCCTCGGCCACCTCTTTCTCGGGGCTGATGACCACGTCGATGGGCATGTGATCGGCGCGGTACAGGTCAGAGTACAGCGTGTCGAGATAGGTCTGCGCGCGCAGCCGCGCGATCTTGCGGGGCACCGAGAATACCGAATGCGCGACCTGGCAGGTGACCATGTTCACCTCGTCGGAATAGGTCGCGGCGATGATCATGTCGGCGTCGCGCGCGCCCGCGCGTTCCAGCACATCGGGGTGGCTGGCGAACCCGGTCACGCCCTGGACGTCCAGCGTTTCGGAGGCGCGTCGGACGAGGTCGGCATTCATGTCGACGACGGTCACATCGTTCTTTTCGCCCGACAGATGCCGCGCGATCTGCCAGCCCACCTGACCCGCGCCGCAGATGATGACCTTCATCGTCCCGTCCCCACCTGGCAGCCCCAAGGGCGACCGTACCGCTCTCTGCATCGCAGAACCCCGGGGGGTGGTCAACGGGTTGGCCTTGATGCGCGGCACCAGAGCGGACCGGCTGCGCCGCAACGACCCGACAAGGTGCCGGTCGGCTTTGTTCGGCTGCAGGGACGGCGTGAAAGCCCGCCGAACCTCTGAAGGACCGACCGGAATATCTGTTGCAGGAGCGGTCTCGCGGATCAGCGCGCTGCACTTTGCGCGCGTGCGGTCTGGTGGATCATTGCCTGGGCCTGCAGTCGCAAACGCGATGGGATCGAAAGCGCGCGCGGGTTGCGTCAAGTCTGCCGACGAAAACCGGCGACGCACGGCCTTGGTTCTGTGGAGAGGGTGCAAAATCGACGGCAGGATGTTGCGCAACGGGTTCCGGATCAGTTGCGCAGCCAGGCCATCATGGCCTGCTGCGGTGACGCCTGCTGATGCCGCGCTGTCCGTCCTCGCCCGGATCGGGCGCCATCGCGAAGAATGCCTGACGGGCCGAAACCGCCCCGCCCCCATGACGGCCCGCATTGAACCGTTCCCGAAGGACCGCCATACCGATCGTCATACGACCCGCATTCCCGTCGAACGCCCGGATGCGCCGGTGACATCGGACAACATGCCCCAAAACGCTAATGCAACTGGCCCTGCACCGTCGCCGTCAGGTCGTTCAGCGAGAACGGCTTGGGCAGGAACACCGAATTCGGAATCTTCGCCGATCCTTCGGCAAACGCATCTTCAGAGTAGCCGGACACAAAGACCACCTTGACATGCGGCCGGTCGATCAGCGCCTCGCGCACCCAGCTTGGGCCGTCCATGCCGGGCATGACCACGTCGGTCACAAAGATATCGACGTCAAGCTTCGGATCCTGCAACGTTTTCAGCGCTTCTTCGGCGTTCTCGGCCTCAAGCACCGTATAGCCGCGCATGCGCAATGCACGTGAGGCAAAGGCCCGTACCGGGGCTTCGTCCTCGACCAAGAGCACGACCCCTTCGCCCTGACGCGCGGGGCTGCGCAGTGGCGGGGGCACAGGTACCGTAACCTCTTCGGGCTGGGCTTCGTGCACCGGGAAGTAGACGTGAAACACCGACCCCTGCCCCACTTCGCTGTCGACAAAGACAAAGCCGCCCGATTGCTTGACGATGCCGTAGACCGTCGACAGGCCCAGCCCCGTCCCTTCGCCGACTTTCTTCGTGGTGAAGAACGGCTCGAATATCTTGTCCAGCCGGTCGGCCGGAATGCCCGTGCCACAATCCTGCACGCGGATCACCGCGTATTCGCCGGGCGGGACCACGGCACGGTTGCGGCGCAATTCCTCGGCCAGAAACAATGCCTCGGTCTCGACCCGGATGCGGCCGCCTTCGGGCATGGCATCGCGCGCGTTCACCACCAGATTCATCAGCACCTGTTCCAGTTGCCGCTTGTCGGCACGGATCGACCCGAGGTCAGGCGCATGCGCCAGCGTCAACTTTACCCGCTCTCCCACCAGCCGGTTCAACAGGTGCGTCATGTCGGACAGCACATCCTGCAGGTCGATCCGCTCGGGCTTGAGCGTCTGCTTGCGCGAAAAGGCCAGAAGCTGCCCCACCAGACTGGCCGCACGGTTGGCGTTCTGGTGGATCTGCACCAGATCGGCATAGTCGGGGTCGGCCGGGTCGTGGCGCAACAGCAAGAGATCGCAATGCCCCGAAATCGCCGTCAAGAGGTTGTTGAAATCATGCGCTATCCCGCCGGCAAGCTGGCCGATGGCCTGCATCTTCTGGCTTTGCACGAACTGCGCTTCAAGGGTTTTCAGCGCGGTCGCGTCCTGCAGGATGGCCACCACGCCGGGACGCCCGCCCTCGACGATGCGGCGCAGCGTCACCTGAAAGAACGTCTCGGCGTCGCTAAGCCGCAGACGCAGCACTTCGGCTCCGCCGAGCAGGCGTTCGGCCAGCACATCGCCCATCCAGTCCGACAGCGACCGGCCCAGACCTTCGAAGGTTTCGGCAAACGTCAGCGTGGCCTCGGCCTCGATCCCGAGCAGGTCGCGGGCGGCGCGGTTGGCCGCGCGCAATCCTCCGTCGGCGCGGAATTTCAGCAGCGCCACCGGCACATGCTCGAAATCCGCAAGCATCGCCTCGTTCTCGGGCCGGTCGGGCACCGGCAGCAGATAGATCTCGCGCCGCTCTCCGGGGCCGTCGACCTCGGCCAGAATGGCACGAACCGGGCCATCCTGCCCTGCAACCTCAACCTCTTCGCCCGAGCGGAAATTGCTGCTGGTGAACACCCGGTCCATGTGTTTGGGGCGGCTTCCCAGCAGCCGCCGCATCGCTTCATTGGAAAACAGGACCACGCCCGTCTTGTTCGCGACCAGCATCGGCAAGCTCAGGCTTTCGGCACCCCGCCCCGATGCTGCGCGATCATTGAACTCCTCAAGCCGCCAGAGGAACCTCCCCGTCAGCAGGCGGTGCACCGAAAGCCGCATGTGGCCGCGCCGCGTCACCACATCTTCGCGCGCGGCCCCGAGATTGCCCGCGCGCGACTGCAGCCGGTACAGCACCGAGGCCGGGCTGGCGAAATGGTCGGACAGGACCGACACCAGCGTCACCCCTTCGGATGCATGGAACCGGTCCGCCGCCGCGCGATTCTGGAACCCAATCCCGCCTTCGGCATCGGTGGTGAAACAGGGCGTCGCGTCCAGGCCCACCAGTTGCGCCAGCCGCCCCTCCGTCCAGCGGTCGCGCAAGCCCGCACCGGCAACAATCGCCCGGATCACGACAACCAGCATGCACAACGTGATGCCCACAACCGTTGCCGTCAGGCGCATCCCCCGGTCGGCCACGAACAGGCTGACGACAAGGCAGCACATCCCCGCCACCAGCAAAAGCCAGACCCGCGGCGCAAGGCCGCGGGCGGTGCCGATCAGGTCGCCGGACAGGGTCAGGGTTCGGGCCAAGGGCGTCCTCCGTCAGAATCGGGCGGGGGCCTGACCCCCTGCGCGATCCATCAGCAGCCAAAATCGTTAAACGGCCCTTAATCACGGACCGGAAAGCAGCACTGCTTTCGGTTGCATCAAACGTTAGACCACACGCCGAAGCTGCGCCAGATAAAATCCATCGCCGCCATCCAGCGGCGTGAACCGGTGTTCCCGTGCAACCATCCAGCCCGATGTCCGGTCAAGAAACGCCTGCACCTGCGCGCCATTCTCGGCCCCGATCATCGAGCAGGTGGCATAGGCAAGTGTTCCATTTGTGCCCACCAGCCGCGCCGCCGTATCAAGAATTCCCGCCTGCTGGGCGACAAGTCCGTCCAGTCGGGCCTGTGTCAGGGACCACTTTCCTGCAGGCGCACGCCGCCAGCTGCCCGATCCGGAACAGGGCGCATCAACAAGAACCAGCGGGTGGGGGGGGATGCTCTGGCCGGGCTGGACAACGGCAATCACCGCGCCCGCCCGCGCCGCGCGCAACGAAAGGTCGCGCATGCGCCCCGCATCGGCATCATGCGCCGTCACCCGCGCACCCCTTGCCGCCAGCGCCAGCGCCTTGCCCCCTCCACCCGCGCAATAGTCCAGAACGTGCTGGCCCGAAGTGACCGGCAGCGCCTGTACCACGGCCTGCGATGCGGCGTCCTGCAGTTCGACAAACCCATCGGCAAAACATTGCGAGACATGGATTTTCCGCGCGCCTTCCTGCACCATCAGCGCGGTATCGGCGAGGGCGTGCGGCTGTGCGATGATCGCCTCGGCGGCCAGACGCGCGATGGCCCCGGCCCGGTCGATCCGCGCGGTATTCACCCGCAGGAACACCGGCGCACGATGGCGCAGGGCGGCCATCACCGGGGCGAAGTCGGGGCCGAGCGAAGCCTGAAAGGCAGGCCCCAGCCAGTCGGGGCAATCGAGCGCCGCAAGACCTGTGGCCGGGCCGGGATCGGCATTTTCATGGTCGTCAAGCGGGGCGGGTGCGTGGGCCTGACCGGTGAAGATTGCAGCGGTATCGCCGACCCTTTCGCGAATGCCGCCCAAGGCCAGACCGCGCCCGGTATCCGCCCCACCGCGGTGCGCAAACGACCGCCGACAGCGGATCGCGTCGAAAACGATATCCCGCACCGCGTGACGGTCACCCGACCCCGCATAGCGGCTGGCCCGGCCCCAGTTGGTCAACGCCTGTTCGGCGGGCATGCCCGCCAGCCAACGGTCCAGCACGCCGATGGCGGCTGCAATGCGGGCGGCAGGAGTCATGCAATCTTCATGCGAGGCATGAGGATCGCCGCGCAACCCATTGTCATCACATGACCCGGTAGTTCGGGCTTTCCCGCGTGATCTGCACATCGTGGACATGGCTTTCCTTCAGCCCCGCCCCGGTGATCCGCACGAACCTGCAATTGGACTGCATCGCGGCAATGCTGCCATTGCCGGTATAGCCCATCGCGGCGCGCAGGCCACCGACCATCTGGTGCAACACGGCCGCGACCGACCCCTTGTAGGGCACCTGCCCCTCGATCCCCTCGGGCACCAGCTTGTCGCTGGCGGCGTCCTTCTGGAAATAGCGGTCGGCAGACCCCCGCGCCATGGCCCCCAGCGACCCCATCCCGCGATAGGACTTGAAGCTGCGCCCCTGGTACAGGATCACCTCGCCCGGGCTTTCATCCGTACCTGCAATGGCACTGCCGACCATGGCGCAGGACGCCCCCGCCGCTATGGCCTTGGCAAAATCGCCGGAATACTTGATGCCGCCATCGGCAATCACCGGAACATCCCCGGCAGCCGACGCCGAATCCAGGATCGCCGTCAGTTGCGGCACCCCCACACCCGCGACGATGCGCGTGGTGCAGATCGACCCCGGCCCGATCCCCACCTTCACCGCATCGGCACCCGCCCCGATCAGCGCCCGCGTGGCCTCGGCGGTGGCCACGTTGCCCGCCACCACCTGCACATCGTTCGACAGCCGCTTGATCCGCTCGACCGCACGCGCCACCCCGTCGCTGTGCCCGTGCGCGGTGTCGATCACCACCATGTCGACCCCGGCGTCGATCAGCGCCTGGCTCCGCTCGAACCCCGCATCGCCCACGGTCGAGGCTGCCGCCACCCGCAGACGGCCAAGCGCGTCCTTGCAGGCCTGCGGGTTCAGCACCGACTGCTCGGTGTCCTTCAGCGTCAGCAGGCCCGTCAAGCGGCCCGCAGCGTCGGTCACCAGCAGCTTTTCGATCCGCCGCGCCTTCATCAGGCCGATGGCCGCATCCCGGTCAACGGGTTCGCGCAGCACGGCCAGATTGTCGGCGGTCATCATCACGCGCACGGGCGTCCGGTCGTTTTCAGCGAACCGCATGTCGCGATTGGTCACGATGCCGACCACGCGGCCCCCTTCGACCACCGGGAACCCGGTGATATTATAGCGCTCCATCAACACCTTGGCATCGGCCAGCGTCTGATCGGGGGTCAGCGTGATGGGGTTGTAGACGACGCCGCTCTCAAACCGCTTCACGCGCCGCACCTCTTGTGCCTGAGCGGCCGCGTCAAGGTTGCGGTGGATCACGCCCATCCCGCCCGCCTGCGCCATCGCGATGGCCATCCGCGCCTCGGTCACCGTGTCCATCGCGCTGGACAGCAGCGGGATGTTCAGACGGATCAGCCTGGTGACGAAAGTTGCGGTATCGGCATCGGACGGCAGGACCGACGACGCGGCGGGCACCAGAAGCACATCGTCAAAGGTGAGAGCCTCGCGAATCTCCATGGGATGCTCCTTGGACGGGTTCGACTGGCGGCTCCCTGTTTCACGCGAAAGGACCGATGGCAAGGGGCACTTGCACCCAGCCCTGCCCCGTGGTGAACGTGGCGCATGCGGCCTTTCGCGGAGACAGCCATGCGCATCGCCATCGTCGAGAACACCCGCGTGACGCACCACGGGCAGGTCGGAGTGGCCTTGAACGAGGCGGCGGCATTGATCGACATCTACCGGCCGTTTGAGGGACAGATGTTGCCCGCAGGCACCGGAATGCATGACGGGCTGATCGTGCTGGGGGGCGAGCAGTCGGCGCTGGACGACGCACTGCATCCCTATCTGCCGGAACTGGCGGGGCTGATGGCGGCATTCTCGGCGGCGGACAAGGCGGTGCTGGGCATCTGCCTTGGATCGCAGGTGCTGGCGCGGGGGTTGGGCGCCGAAAACCTGCTGGGGGCGGCGCCTGAATTCGGCTGGTGCGACGTGGCGCTGACACCGGCTGCGGCGGACGACCCGGTTCTGTCGGGCCTGCCCGGCAGGTTTCCGATCTTCCAATGGCATTCCGACAGCTTCACCCTGCCGCCGGGAGCCATACAACTGGCCACCTCACCCGTCGCCGCACAGCAGGCGTTTCGCGCAGGGCGGGCGAGCTATGGGTTCCAGTTCCATTTCGAGGCAAGCCGCGCGGTTGTCGGCGACTGGGTGCGCCGCTTTCCCGATCTGGTCGAGCAGAACGATCCCGGCTTTGCCGCCCGCCTGACCGAACGCGCCGGCCGCGAAGGCGTAATTGCGGATGCGGCAGGTCTTGCCATCGCACGGGCCTGGGTGGCGCAGATCAAAGGGTAACGCCGCAACCGGCGCCCCCCCCGGGACCAACCGCTCATCGCTCCCTTGCGGGCGCTCTTCGCTGGCGCGGCACAGCGAAGAGCGCCCGCAAGGGAGCGATGAGCGGTTGGTTTCAGCCTTGCAGCACCGGAAACCAGTCCTCGCGCAGCCGCTGTCCCGCCTGCATCGCGTGGCCGGGATAGGGCGGCGACGTTCTCCCCGGGCGGTCCACGACGCGCGCATCTTCGCCCACCAGCCGCAGCGAAAACGCCCGGCGGCGGGTGGCGGCCGCGTTGCCGCGCGCGCCATGGAGGGTGCGGAAGTGGAACGCCACAGCATCGCCCGGCTCCATCTCCCATTCCAGCACCCGCATCCCTTCGGCGTCGGGGTCGGGGACGGGCATGTATCGTTCGGGGTCTGGATAGAACGCGGTCTCGGCCATCCAGCGCGTCGGCAGCACTTCGCGCGGCCACAGGTGCGACCCCGCGACACAGCGCAACGACGCCTCGCGCACCGGGTCCACCGGCGACCAGAAGCTGACCGTCTGCCGCCCTTCGACGAAATAGTAGGGTCCGTCCTGATGCCATGGCGTGGCCCTCGCCGTACCCGGCTCCTTGACCAGCACATGGTCGTGAAACATCTGCACGCGGGGCGACCCCATCAGGCGACCGGCCACCGCCGCCACATCGCTGTTGCGGATAACGTCGGCAAATTCGGGGATGCGTTCCCAGTTGCAGTAGTCGTCAAAGAA